>Ga0210407_10004284_pt1 | contig 11284 bp, 4 predicted proteins | sample IncBWC27MmetaG_FD_150860 | JGI IMG/M metagenome (GOLD analysis project Ga0210407, IMG submission 150860) | Forest soil microbial communities from Barre Woods Harvard Forest LTER site, Petersham, Massachusetts, United States - Inc-BW-C-27-M | ecosystem: Environmental > Terrestrial > Soil >... | reverse complement strand
GGCGTCTTTCCAGAGCGTCAGGAAATCCTGATAGGCCGCCTTGGCCTTGGGGGTGTCGCCTTGCAAAGCGTAGGCGCGGGCGAGACCGAGACGCGCTAGTGCGCCGAGCGGGCAATTTCCTACGACGCCGCGATGGGCGAGAAATTTCTGGAACTCGGCTGCTGCTTCACTGCCCCGGTGCAGTAGTAGATACGCCTGGGCACGCACATAGATGGGATAAAAGCATACGCCACCGTTCACCTGCGGAAGAGGATTGCCGAGCTCCGTGGAAGCTGCTGTCTGGAGTAGTTTGATAGCTTTGCTGGCGTCGTTGCGATTGATTTCGACAGCGGCACGCATGGTGGGCAGCCAGTACCCATTAATTACTGTGTTTAGCGGGTTTTGCTTTTCTAGTTCGTCCGCCATCCCCTGCGCTCCGCCTGAACCGCGAGACCGCGCCTTGGCCAGACCCGCCAGAATCTGAACATCACGAGTTAGAACCAGAGCCATTGCAGAGGCCGTCTCCTCGCGGGCCCGCGTGGCATTGCCGAACTCTGCTTCCCGCAGCGCCGCGTTCATTTGCCACTCAGCAGCCGATTCTTTCTCGTCAGCACCCCGGGCGGATTCGACCGCACGTCGGGAGAATTCCCTCGCCTTCCCGAGATGTCCGGAGAACGCCTCAGAGTCAGACTGATAGGAAAGCAGGATGTCCTCGATCCCCCGCTTACCTATAGCCCAAACCATTTGGCGCTGCATTTCTGCCGCGTCGCCTTGAAGGAAAGCGACGCAATACATGTTGAAGTGCAAGGAGGCACTGTCAAGTCGGCGCGCCATCGCTTGCTGATATGTGGCTCTCGCGTCGTCGAGACGATTAAGGAAAACATAATACTGCACGAGGTCGCCGTAGGAGTCGCTACTGCCGGGGTCCAGGCGCAGGGATTCAAGAGTCTCTGCGACCGCTTTGTCATATTGCCCTAGATAACCGTAATTAACCGACAAGTTGTGGTGAGGTCCGGGGCTCCGGGGATAGGTCTGTCCCCAAAGCATATAGGTCTCGTTGGCCTTTTCCAACTCCCCTGTGACAAAGGTGTAGTAGAAGGCGGCGATGCTAAACTTCTCATGTTCGCTCACCCGGTCCCGCAGCTCATAGGCTTTTTTTACGTTTTCGCTGGCCGAGGCAGTTTCTCCGAGATTGGAGTACGAAGCCCCAAGAGAAGCGTAAGCTTTGGCGAACTTGGGGTCGAGTTCGATTGCGCGCTTGTAGAACGGGATGGCTGCGGTGTCGCCATTTTCGCGCTGGGTCTTGTTCCCCAATGAGTAGGCCTTCAAGGCTTCGAGCGAAGGTGTGGTGGCCTGGTCAAGAGGAGTGTCGTATTTCTGAACGGTGCCGAAAGATTCGCCCACCTTTTCTCGCAGCTTTGTCGCGGCCTGGTCCAGAGCTTTCAGCACGTCTTCCTCTCGCGCCGCCTGCACCTGCTCCTGAGATAGTAGGTCACCCGTATGACAGTCCACCGCGCTCAACCCTAAGACGTACTGGCTGCCCAGACTTGCGATGGAGCCACTCAGGTATGCCCTACTCCCGGTTCGTTGGCAGAGGTCGCGTGCAGTGTTCGGCACGAGCCGCTCGCCGGGGGAGCGTCCCATCAGCTTCAGGGTATCCCGAACTCTCTGTTCGGACAGAATATTGAGGAACGGCGACTGCGCCAGTTGCAGCGCCAATCCTTGGCGGAGCGTGTCGTCAAAGACCGAGTCGCCCGTAGTGTTCGCGAAGTCCGCAAGGACAATCGTGTCTTGCTCCGTCAACGGCGCAGTATGATGCGACCGAAAGAGCAGACCACCAGCAACTACAGCAGCGATGATTAAGACAACAGAGGGGACCAAAAACTTCCAGCGACGACTTAGGCGTTGCACTGCAACAGCCGAGACAGGAGAAGACGCCGCGTACTGTTTGCCACTCGTCGGCTGAGGACCCGCGGTTGTTGTCCTCGCGTCGTCTGCTTCCCCAACCCCCGCTGACGTGCGCCTCGTATCGGAGTCACGCTTCAGCCGATGCAAATCGGTCCGAATGTCAGAGGCATGTTGGTACCGAAGATTTCGGTCCTTCTCCAAAGCCTTAATGACGATTTCTTCCATTCTGGGAGGCAGGTCGGGATTCAGACGAACGGGAGGCAGCGGTGTTCGTTCGAGAATATTGTTAAAGATGACGCCGGAACTTTCTCCACGGAACGGCAGAGCGCCTGTTGCCATTTCGTAGAGTACGACACCAAATGAGAACAGGTCAGTGCGTGCATCCAAATCCTTCGCCCGTACCTGCTCCGGCGACATATAGGCGACCGTGCCCAAGGTGCTGCCGGGACTCGTTAGATGGTCCGGGTCAACCTCCGCAGTGGCAAGTGTTGGCTCGTTGCCAGTCGCGCTTTTGGGTGTACTGACCTTAGCCAATCCGAAGTCCAGAACCTTGGCGTGCCCCCGTTTGGTCACGAAGATATTGGCGGGCTTGATGTCGCGATGCACGATGCCTGCGGAGTGGGCGGCATCGAGGGCGTCGGCGACCTCGATCCCAAGCGACAGCACGGTTTCAATTTCCAGCGGTCGCCCAGCGATGCGGTGCTTCAACGTTATGCCTTCCAGATACTCCATCGCTATAAACGGCTGACCATCTTGCTGCCCGACTTCGTAGATAGTGCAGATGTTCGGATGGTTCAATGCAGACGCAGCACGAGCTTCGCGCCTGAAGCGCTCCAACGCCTGTGGGTCACTGGCTAGGTCTTCAGGCAGGAACTTGAGCGCGACGAAGCGACCAAGCTCGGTGTCCACAGCTTTGTAAACGACACCCATCCCGCCCCCCCCCAGCTTCTCGATGATGCGATAGTGGGAGACAGTCTTTCCGATTAGCGAGTCGGTGCCCGACATGGTGCTGTCATGTTAGGTTGCGTGCGTAACGCACGTCAACGAGTGAGGGCATTACACGGGCGTCTCGACAAACCGCATGGGAATATAATTTGCCGTAGAGGCGGGTCGATGGCACTTTCGTTCGAGCAGGGACTCATCGAAGTCTGGCGGCAGGCGCTCGTGCAGAACGCCAAGGCCGTCGAACTAGGCTCTGAGCGTTACGCTGTTCGGAGCACTCCCAAGCGCGGCTTGCGGCAGGTGGATTTCGTGTTCGAGGGAATATAGCCCTTCCAGAAGGGGTTGCTGTAACCGCTTGATAGGAATGGAGAAAAGTGGTCGGGGCGAAAGGATTTGAACCTTCGACCTCCTGGTCCCGAACCAGTGGACAAAATCACATAAGTCGCTGTCATGGCGTCACTTATTGGTTTTCGGGCCGCTCTCTGATGGACAAGTCGGGACAACAAGACATAGCCGAATGTTGGCGAGAATTCTGGGGAATCAATGCGAAACTACTTGACCTCCTCACAATCCTTCGGTTAACAGCCGAGAGGATCAAAAGTCTAAGTGCCCTGTCTGATGACGCTTACAAGAATCTCGGAGCCATTTTCCCTTTCTAGTTGCACCCAATCCTGCACCCAAACCAGCCCTCCGATATTTCGCCTTCGCACACCGTCGGAAAGGGAGGGGCGGAGTCCAGAGTAGGAAGAATGGCCTTCACGGGGAAGTCATCGGATAGGTTTCTATTCCCGACTGAGAAACGTTTGTCTCTTCTGTCTCTTCGAACTAGCGGATGTAGGTGGCCTTTTGCAGATCATCATGGTTAAACGCGGAAGTCATGCGTTCCCGGTCCGTCTTCCCGATTCCCAGCTCGCCGGCGTCTTCGTCCCAACGCGCGACCACCTTCCCCACTTGGCCGACAATCGTCCGCGCGCGCTTCGCGGATAACTTGAAATAGTCAGCTACCTCGAATGCCAGTTCGAGCGACGCCGTTCCGTCGTCCAAAGTGATGTTGGTCGAAAGCACGCGAGGCTTGGTTTCCACCGGGACCGGGTTTAGATCGTAGGCTGGGGCCAGCCTCCAACCTTCGCTTCCCGCATACAGGAACCCAAGGTTCCGCAGGTGATCGTCCGTATTGGAAATCAGGATGTAGAAGACGATGCGTCGCCACAGTTCTTCCAAATCCGCGTCAATCCCGGCACCGTGTTGCCGAATGGCGTCAACTACCTCCAGATAACTGTGTGTCTCGTTGTCCTTCGCGCCCAGCATGCTCATCGCCGAGAGAAACGGGATTCGCCGTTTGTTTAATCGATCGAATCGTTCCAATATCAGCACGGACTTTCGGGAAAATTTTTCCACGCTCCAGAAAGGAACCTTGATCCCCGCTTTCCGTGCCAGACGCAGGGCCAGGGCCTCCCATAGCACGACATTCGTCTCATCCGTTTTATGGGGAAATTTTGCAATCAATAGATCGCCGTTCTTGCTCCGAACTGAAGCCTTCGGTCGCGCCCCTCCGAGTGAAGATCCCGGAGCGAGGAGCAAGCGAATGTCCTCCTCGGTTTCTGCATCACCTTCAAAATGTTCCGCTGCCACTAGCAGCCGAGGTAACTTTACCATCGGCGGAATCCGGTCGGCGGCACCGGGCCGGAGGAATGGTCCGCCCGGCTCGTTCGAAAACCGCAGCGCGCCCTGCCGGGCTTCATCGTCAACCATCAACAGATAGTCGATCTCTCGGAGCGTTCGGGCCGTGCGCTTCTCTCGTTTAGCCGCGCGGCGTTCGGCGCGCCCCATCAACATGCGCCCCCAGCGATCCGGAGCCGAGTCGCCGATCGCTCCAAACAGGGCCTTCCCTTGCCGGGTATGGAATGAGCCGGGGCCAAGCGACAACGCGGGCTCGAGCGAGAAGCGGTTCGCTGCCCGAAGCCATCCTTCGTCATACTCAAAGCTTGCGCTTTCCTGGCCTTTGCGCGCGCGCGCCCACAGCCGCCCGCAAAACTGCGGCGCTCCATCCAAACCGACATACACATAGACCAGCTCGTCCATTATGTGCGCGCTCCCGCCCTTTCTTTTTTTCTCGCCCGGACGCGTTTCGGAAGCCTTTCCTCTTCGAGGGTTAGACCTACGCGGTCAAAACGCGCGTCCGCAAGGTCCCCGAGTCGGTCCGTCATCCCGAGCACAAACAGCAAACTCGCGTACCCACCTATCGACACCCCCGCATCCCCCTTTTCGATCTTCCTAAGGGTCTTACGATTTAGAAAGCCGCGCTGTGCCACCAGTGTGGTCGACAACCGGCGGCGTAAACGTGCATCCCGGATGTCGGCGCCCAGTTTTCGCAGGGCGTTTCTCGCCGGAATCGGCAATGCATGCAGGAAACGGAGTGTTCTCATAATGTCCCTAATAGTATCCAATATCAGGGATACTGTCCACTATTGGGGTACATTGCGAATTCTTGTGAAGCGAGCTGCTTCCGGAGTGTCGGCGAATCTTCAACCCTTCGCGTAAGAACCGAACGGTCTGCTATTCGGGCGCGAATTCACTTCCACTCCTGAGCTCCGAATAAATGGATTCCTTGGCCGTAGGTCAAGTCGTTGGACAAGCTGTTAGACAAGTTGGACAAGTTCCACGTGTTGCGGAACATCACGGAATCGCAATGTAAGTCTATGAGAGAAAGGGAAATAGCGCAGTCGGAGCAACTCGATTTGAACCGCGGACCTCCTGGCCGGACACCAGGCGGTCAGCGGCTATAAGTCTGTCCGTAAATTACTGGTTTTAAAAGCAGTCGTCGGGGCGAAAGGATTTGAACCTTCGACCTCCTGGTCCCGAACCAGGCATCTGAATCCCATAAACGCTTTATCTGACGTCGCTTACGGGACAAGAAGCATTATTTCCCTTCTTTTAGTTGTACCTAAGTTGTACCTGGCTTTTGCAATCAGGAAGAAATTGGTGGACGTGGCCGGGATCGAACTAAAGGTTGCGTTGAAACTCCACAAGTTATTGATTCGTCGAACGGACAGAGGTGAGTAAACCTGCAAACTCGCCCAAGCGGGGTTCACGCCGGGTACACGGATGCGTCGTCACGATGCAACATGGCCTCCAGGAAGAGATTTCCCAGAACCCCGTTTGAAGCTCGGAAGTCGAACGCATAAATCGGCGCGTCCGCGGAAGACCCAAGTGGCGCTCTTATTGGATCGCTAGCGTGAGCGCAGTCGAGTGAGTCACATTTCCGTTGCTGATGGCAGAACTCGCGGTGACCTGCACTTGGGTGGTTCCCGTTGGGGTGTACGAGTTCGAGGTTCGAGCGGAACCAGCGCATGCCGTCATCGAGCCAATAACCATCAGCAAAATACCAGCGAGCACGGCCGTTCTGCCCAGCGCCTTCCACCGCCGCATCTCGTCGGACAGGAACACCAAGCTGGCGATCACCAGTACCGTCGCGAGCAATGGAATCGCGTGGGGCGGCAAGTTGCGCGGCAGCGCTGGCAGGGGTGGCGGTTCGAGAATCGCGGCACGGGCCACGGTTGAAATCGTTAACGTTGTATTGACGGCGCTGGCCCCGAGCGTCACGGTAGACGAACTAAATGAGCAGTTGGCCATCAGCGGCAAGCCGCTGCAGGTAAGATTGACCGGACTCGTGAAGGAGCCCTGCGGCGTAATCGTCAGAGTGAAAGTGGCCGACTGTCCGTCGGTGATGGTTTGACTAGTGGGGTTTGCCGTTAACGTGAAGGCGGCGGCATTGACTGTCTCCGCTAAAGGCGCTGAGGCGCTCGTCAGGTTGATGGCATCGCCGCCGTACGCCGCAGTGACGTTATGTGAGGCGACCGTCAGATTCGTTGTACTGTACGTGGCGACACCCGAAGAATTCAATGTTGCTGTTCCCAACGCTGTACTTCCATCCTTAAAGGTGACCGTTCCCGTTGGCGTTCCCGATCCCGAAACGGTCACGGTCGCCGTGAAAGTGACCGAATTGCCGGCGAAAGCTGGATTCATGCTGGCAGTCACTGTAGTCGATGTGTTCTCTTGCACTGTTTGAGTAAAGACTCCGGACGTGCCGGGCAAGTTCAGTGCATCACCGCCGTACACCACCATGATCGCATGCTGGCCCGGAGCCAAATTCGAGATGGAGAGCGAGGCAACACCCGAACTATTCAGCGTCGCCGATCCTAGCGAATTGGCGCCGTCCTTAAACGTGACTGTACCCGTCGGAGTGCCGGCCCCGGAACCGGTGATTGTCCCCGTAAAAGCAATCGTGGCTCCCGTCAGCGAAGGATTCGCACTGGACGTCAGCGAAATGGCGATGTTTTCTTGCACCACTTCGTTGACCGCAGGCGACAGGCTCGCCAGATCGAGGGAATCGCCGCTATAGGTCGCAGTGACGGAATGCGGCGCAACAGTCAGGGCGCTCGTGGTGAAAGTTGCTACGGCCGAGCCGTTCAGAGTCGCGCTGCCCAAAACGGTGTTTCCGTCTTTGAACGTCACAGATCCGGTTGGCGTCCCGGAGACGGACGCGGTTACCGTCGCCGTAAATGTGACAGCATTCCCCGGCAGCGCTGGATTCGGCGAAGCACTGAACGCCGACGTGGTGGTCTGCTGCACCGTTTGCGTCAGCACAGTTGATGTACTGGCGGCGTTGTTGCCATCGCCGGAATACACCGCGGTGATCGAATGCGTTCCCGTAGAGAGAGCAGAGAGGGTCACGGTTGCAACACCGGAGGCGTTCAGCACACCTCCGCCTATCGACGTCGTGCCATCCAGGAACGCAACCGAACCGGTCGCCGGTGTGGAGCTGCCGTTCGCAACCGTTGCGGTGAAAGTGACCGCCGCGCCATACGAGGAGGGATTCGGGCTCGCCGTGACCGACGTGGTCGTTGCGTAGGGAACCTGTTGGGTAAAAGACACGGACGTGCTCGCCGAATCATTCGCGTCCCCGCCGTAAACTGCGGTGATCGAGTGAGATCCGCCGGCGAGCGAGGACGTGGTAAAGCTCGCCTTGCCGGAAACGTCCAGTGTCGCGCTTCCAAGAACAGTGGAGCCATCCAGGAGTGTGACCTTGCCCGTCGGGACGCCTGTACCCGGCGCGACTTCGGAGACTGTTGCGGCAAACGTGACGCTCCCGCCGACGTTCGCAGGGTTGCTATCGGATGTTACCGTGGTCGTGGTCGAGACGGGAACGACCAGGAAAAGATAAGCGGTGATATTGCCGATCTCGGGTGAATTTCCTGTTCCGAAGCCGCTGCTGTCCGGCGTGCCCTCGCGGCCGTACGCAGCGTAGACGTACAGCGTATGCAAGCCGCTCGGCACGCCGCTCAGTGGCACGTTGAAGCGGGCTGGGTTTGCCCCGTATGAAGTCGTCATCGAAGCAAGTTGCCAAGCGTCAGTGCCGCCTTCAAGCTGATAGTAGACGGGGCTCGGAGGCGGATTCGTCGCGCTGGAATTGGAGCTGTAGACACCCGTCGAGGTGTAGTCGCTGGTCACCGCGACGGTGAATTGCGGCGACGGGTTCATAGTCTGGAAAACGTTGGTCTGGCTCACGGTCAGGCTATCCACTACTCCCGCGACGGATGTGGCCAGCGGAATCGTCTGTGCGGCGCTCGACGTGATGACCGTAACGTTGTAGCCTCCATTATTCGCGACGTAAACTTGGTCGTTTGCGGGGTTCACCGCAACGGCTATGGGTGTTGCTCCAGTGGAGACCGTGGCCACCGCGGTGTTGGTCACGCCATCGATTACTGTAAGAGTGTTGGCATTCTGGTTTGCGACATAGATTTGGTTGGTCATAGGGTTCATGGCCACCGCGTTGGGGTATGCTCCGACAGGAACTGTGGCGGCAACCGTGTTGGTCGCCCCGTTGATGACTGTTACGTTGTCGCTTTGGTTGCTTGCGACGTAGACAGTATTGGTCACTGGGTTGACCGTCACCGCAAGGGGAACTCCGGGGACGCTGAGGGTCGTAGAGACCGCGTTGGTCGTTCCATCGATTACCGACACGGTGCTGCTGCCTTGGTTAGCCACGTACACCACGTTGGTCACCGGATCCACTGCCAGCGCACCGGGGGAACCCCCGGTATTCACGGTGGCAATCACGGTGGTGCGGACTCCGTTAATCACCGATACAGAGTTGCCAGTTTGATTGGCGACGTACACCGTGTTGGTTACCGCATTCACGGTCACCGCAATCGGAGCCGTGCCGGTGCTCACTGTAGCAGTCACCGTGTTTGTCGCGCCGTCGATGACCGTCAGATTGTTGCTACCCCGGTTCACGATGTAAATTCGATTGGTCACAGGGTTCACGGCCACGGCATAGGGATTCGTCCCAACGGAAACTGTGGCGGCCACCGTGTTGGTCGCCCCATCGACGACCGTCACGTTGTCGCTGCTATAGTTCGCAAAGTAGATTTGGCCGGTCACTGGATTTACGGCACCGGCAATGGGTCTTCCGCCGACGGAGACGCTGGCGGCCACCGTGTTGGTCACGCCATCGATGACTGTCACGTTGTTGGTATAAAGATTCGGGACATAGATCTGACTGGTCACCGGATTCACCACGACGGCTGCGGGACCGATGCCGGCGGCGACGGTGGCCGAGGCTACGTTCGTTGCCCCATTGATGACCGTTACGTTGGCGCTGCTCTGGTTCGGGACGTAGATTTGGTTGGTCACCGGGTTCACGGCCACGGATTGAGGACTTGACCCCGCCGACAGATTCGCCAAAACGGCATTGCTCGTCCCGTCGATGACCGAGACGGTGCCACTGGCCTGATTCGCGACGCAAATTTGATTGGTCAGGGAGTTCACCGCAACGGCAGTAGGAGTCGCCCCGACACTGATGGTAGCTACGGCGTTGGTTGCTCCGTTGATCGCCGACACAGTGCCGCTCCCGGCGTTGGCTACGTATACCGTGTTGGTCACTGGATTTACCGCCAGGCCATGGGGATATGCCCCGACGGCAACAGTGGTAGTGACAACACGGATCGCTCCATCGATTACCGATACGGAGTTGCTTTGATTGTTGAGAACATACACCGTATTGGTCACTGGGTTCACCGCCACCGCGATGGGCTGGCGCCCAACGGGAACATTCGTCACCGAGTAAGTTGATCCGTTAATAACCGAAACGGAGCCGCCATAATTGGCCACATACACCGTGTTGGTCACCGGGTTCACGGCCAGAGCCCGCGGACTCGGCCCGACAGCAACGGTAGCGGTCACCGTGCTACTTGCCCCGTCGATGACGGACACGGTGGCGCTGTTGATATTGGCCACGTAGAGGGTGTTGGTTGCCGAGTTCACCACAACCGCAAAGGGACTGGACCCTACCGCGACGGTGGCGGTTACCGTGTTGTTGGCCCCGTTGATAACGGACACGGTGTTGCTGGCGTAGTTGGCTACGTAGACCGTGTTCGTGGCTGGGTTCACCGCCAACGCTCGAGGATCCGTTCCAGTGCTAACGGTGGCTGTCACTGTGTCGGTAGAGCCACTGATGACCGTAACGTTATTGCTGCCAGCGTTTGCGACATAGATTTGATTGGTCACGAGGTTCACGGCGACGGCGGAGGGGTTTGTCCCGGCGGGCACGGTCGCCGTAACGGTTTGGGCGCGGACGGGCGTCGGCCAGACCAGGACAGCGAGGCAGAGCAGGGGCAAAAGCCATTTCACGCAGGTGGACGCAACGTCACCGCGGCTGGATTCAGTGATCCGCATGATGGAAATCTCCTGTAACAGTGGCCCGGAGGTCAGGGCGCTTTTTTCTTTCAAAGCCCGTACTGTGTTCTGAAGCCAGATCCTGAAGAATTTCGCAGGTTTTTTTTCGGGGCGCAGAGAACAATCTAAGGCAATGTCGCGCGGCCGTGAACTGTCCTAAGGTACTGTTGTGCTGACTCGATACTGATTATTATTAGTGGCACCTAAATGCAGAAATGTATTCGCGGACTATTGACAATCAGCATGGCAGACAGTCAGGCGAACTCGCTTCAAGGAACCTGATCACAGAGCGCCACAAATTCCGCACTTAGGAATCCCGGACCAAGTTCTTTCACGAGCTCCCAGTCTCACGCGTAAGCCCAAGAAAAGCGGAGCTTCTGAATGGCCACGCCCGCAACTAGGAAGTTGGTACTACGTCCCTTCCAAGCAATTCTGGGTGGCCGCAAGTATACGGAAGTTATTCCGGGCCAAAAGTCCCGTTCTGGGATTGCTGTAACCGCTTGATAGGAATGGAGAAAAGTGGTCGGGGCGAAAGGATTTGAACCTTCGACCTCCTGGTCCCGAACTATGAATACCAATTCCATAAACGCTTTATCTGGTGTCGCTTACGGGACGAGGACCCGGCTTTCTTCCCCTCTTAGTTGTCCGTATGTTGTCCGTAAAATGAAAAACCCTGATTGACGCTGGGATTTTAATGCGATCCCATGGCGTGGTCGGG
>Ga0210407_10004283_pt1 | contig 11284 bp, 11 predicted proteins | sample IncBWC27MmetaG_FD_150860 | JGI IMG/M metagenome (GOLD analysis project Ga0210407, IMG submission 150860) | Forest soil microbial communities from Barre Woods Harvard Forest LTER site, Petersham, Massachusetts, United States - Inc-BW-C-27-M | ecosystem: Environmental > Terrestrial > Soil >... | reverse complement strand
TATGGACGAGGCACTCGCGTGGGCGCGCAAGGGCGCCATCACCTGCGATGCGGTGGGCGAGGTGCGCGAGCTTCTTTTCTACCCGGCTCCGGAACAAGAACCGGGCGGAAGCAAGTAAACGAACGGGCCGCTGCGGCCACGGAACACGCGGCGTACTGACGAGAGGAACGAGCCGGCGTAAGGCTGCTGTCGGCTCCTACCAGAAGGAGGATGAGAAGAACGATGAAATACATCTGTTTGGGGTACTACGACAAAGCCAAATTTGATACCCTGCCTGAGACCGAACGAAACGCCATGTTCGACACATGCTTTGACTACGACGACCATCTTCGCGCCAACGGGCACTGGGGTGGTGGCGAAGCGCTTCAGGGTCCGGAAACCGCCCTGACCCTGTCTTGGAAGAACGGCAAAGTGGCAACGACCGACGGCCCCTATGCGGAAACCAAGGAACAACTCGGCGGCATTCTCGTCCTTGAGGCGCGGGACATGAATCATGCTGTACAGCTCATGACGCAGCATCCGGCGCTGGCGTATGGCAACATTTTCGAGATTCGGCCAGCCGGGGACATGAACGAAATCATGAATGCGAGCGAGCAGCGACGGAGAAAGAACACTGCGCGCTGAAGATGGTCTGCTTGGTCACCGGCGGAATCGACGAAGCGCCGCCAGGCTCCAAGAAAGCCTCGGGCAGTGCGCACGGGGCAAAGCGCGAAACTGTCAACTGTTGCGAACAGGCCAATGCGCTCATCCACAGGATTGCGGGAGGATGGTCAGAAAGACGGACCGAGGTCGGAGTCCAAGATGCCGCGGACGTCCGTACGAGTGGCGCGTAACTCGGACACGACCCAAGAGATGGTCCCAGAAAGGCCGCCTGATCAGCCGAGAAGCCGTAGAGCTTCGGTGTTAACCCAATCTTTTTCCGGAAATCCTCGGCCCCACTCAGCGGCGGTGACATCGCGAGCTTCATGCCAATGCGGGCTCGCGATCCAGTCGAGGAATTTTCGTAAGCTGGCTCGGGTATCTCTCCTTGCGCCACGCTCCAACAGCGTGCCAGTCATCCCCGCATCTGGCCATGGGCCACAAACGGTAACGTTGAACAGCGGTGTGTGTCCGCCGAAGGCGTCGCGATCGATGGTGGCGCGTGCATTGGGATCCGCGCCGCGCGCGAGCAGCCAATCGAAGATATCGCGCTCCCGGAAATCAGTCGCAAGGTGCAGTAGCGTGGACCCATCGATCGGGGTCCAGTGCATGCCGGACCGGCCAGCGTCCGCACAACCGCACTCCGATGGATAAATCTCGCCCAGCGTAAACCTCCGCTCGAGCAACTTCGGGTCGCGCCGAAGGTGTTTCTCCAATTGCGAAACCTCTCCGCGATGAAACGCCATCATCGGTGTATCGGGCAGGTCATAACCGCACTGGACAAAAAGTTCGAGAATCTCGTGCTTGCCCTGGGGATTCCTGCCGTAGGTTTCCAGCACCAGCGCGAGTGGCGCGAGACGATTGCCGCGCCCGTCCATGAACGGCGCATTCAACTCGACGAGAAGACGCATGCCGGCGGGATTCAGCGTTTCGCATGCGCCCATGATGATGCCGGGCGCAACTCGAGCGCCATGCTCGTGCAGCCACCGCGCGCACTCGATCCTCCCCTGAAGCACAGCGCGGTCAAAGGCGTGCTGGAAATCTCGGGCACCCAGCGCTGCCATCGCCTTCACGATTTCAAGCCGTCCGAGGTTGGCCGCGTGGCTCATCGGCGGTCCCCAGTCTCCGCCCCAGACGGGGAGATGCAGAAGTTGGGGGCGCCTTTCAATCAGCCGCACAGCGGCGTCCCGATCGTCCGCGCGGATTGCCGCTTCCAATGCGTTCGCGGACGCATCGGCGGCGATCCGCTGCTTCAGTTCGGCCCAGTGAGCGAAACTATACTCTCTAGCGATGACGAGTTGAGCGTCGCTGAGGCGAAAGGGCTCCGCAGCTAGGACGGAGTTGTCGCTCTTGGCAAATCTTGGATGCCGGCGGCGTATGCGGTCGAACGCCTCAGCTTCGCCGTTCCGCCATTGATTGAGAAGTTCGCGTGCCTCGCGCTTCGGGACATCGAGATGAGGTCGCTCAGGCAACCTCCGGGATACTGTGGCCATAACCTTACCTCCTGTAATGTGCCCGTTGTCCGCATCGTTTCGGGCAGGAAGTCAGGTTGAGTCGTTGGAGAAACAGTTGGCCGGTGGGCTGAGCCCATTTCCGCGGACGGGATGCCTCCGGTAAGCATAAGAATATAGTGGACCAAGTGCGGCGTTCAAATCAATATCGAACCCCAACTGCTCGGGACAGGCGGCTCTCTGTCCAGTTGGTCGGCAACACGTACCGAGGTCGGAGTCCAGGCGCCGCAGACGATCGTACGAGTGGCGCGTCACTCGTTCCCAATCCGTTTCCTCAGACGATCGGCGCCCTGGAGCAGAGCCATAAGATGTAAAATAGCGGTCTTCCGAGCCGTGTCGCTCGTAACCGATTTCAGAGGCTCATAACCGGCAGGAGACGCCTCTCTTCGCAAAAAGCATCGAACGTCCCGCCTCAAGGCGAAAGTAATTTACGCATTTGGAAAGGCGAACACCCTATGAGACAGATCGCTTTCTTGCTGGTTGGAATCGCAATGGTAGCCGGCATTGTCGCCTACATGCTCCCCGCATTTGGACAGACACATGGTGAGACCGCCCCGATCTTCGTAACCAAAATTCCCCTCGGATACCGCGACTTTAGGTTGATCTCCGTGGCACACGAGGAAGGCAACCTCAACAGTTTGGGAGCCGTTTTGGGCAACGATGTGGCGATCAAGGCCTACCGCGAGGGGACGCTTCCCTACCCGAACGGCACCATCATTGTCGCTTTGCACTACCGTCACGCTCCGTCGGAAGAAAACGACCGAATCTTTGGCCGCGCCCAATCTTTCGTTCCAGGTCCCCCCACGAACATCCAGTTTATGGTCAAGGACTCACAAAAGTACGCTGCGACCGGTGGCTGGGGGTTCGGTCACTTTAGCACGGACGGCAAACCGGGCGCCGAGGCCTTGATGAGGACCTGCTTTCCCTGCCACGCGCAGGAAAAAGCTCGTGACCTTGTCTTCACCCAGTACGCACCTTAATAGCGAGAACGAAATGCTTGCACGTATACCACTCGCTTGAACAACGTCTGCGCAGGGCACCCTAGCACCGTAGATGGTTCAGTTTCAGGGCAGGGCCGCGAGTAAAACCGATTTTTTGGCCTCTGCTAGATCGGCTCTTTCCTAGTCACAGCAAACAACGAATTCCGTGGGAGCCCAAGCCACCCGTACCTCGAGCGCAATTCGTCGGAGATACTGGCTTTGGGGGAATTGCTAAATGAACGCAATTCGCACTTCGTGTCCAATCTGCAATCGAAGAAACTTCCTGACGGCCATCACCTCGGTCGGAGCGGCACTCGCCGCAGCCCCGAAGACTTTCGCTCAGCAAGTGCAGGAGAAGCCAACCACGGCGAATGGCAGCACCGAGCCCTACCCGATTCCGTGGCTGGATAAGAATGGCAGCCACAATCAGCCAGCCGGGCCAAACCTGGAGCCTTCGCATATCTACGACTTCAAAGGACGAGTCGCGCGCTGCAGTACCTTTACCGGCATGGGCACCGACAACAAGGGAAATCGAATCGCGTTTGGCAGTCCGACAACGGACAATGGCGTGATGCAGGGTGAATACTGGGCCGCGCGCACGACACGGGGCGGCGCCTTCACTCACATATGACTCACCCTGTTCCGGGGACCGGCGGTCCCCGCTAACCAGATTCACGATTTCCACCCTCCGATTGCGCCTTCCGGACTTTACTGGGTTGTGGCGGTACCGACAGGCGGTTTGAATATCAGTCCCGACGGGAAAGCTATCACGCTGGAGATGAAGAATGTGCCAGTGATTGATCAACCACGGTGGCCGGCGCTGAATGCGATCGTCACTCCCGCCCGGATGGCATTCAAGATGGTTTGGAAATCGATAGGCGAACCAGTGCGGTACGAGAATGCATCGCGACAATTCCGGTTCACTGGTACTCGGGCTGAGTGTCAACTGGAGGCGCAGGTAGAAGTGCCTTCGATCGGATTTTCATGGAAGTCCGATGCTGTCGAGACATCGCATGCGGATTTCGCTGTCATGGGTGAAGAAGTGAACGGACGTTATCATGAGTGAACAGAAGGCTTAGGAATAAACCACGTACCCTGCTTACTAATTCGCGTTGCGAAAAGCAGGCCGGAACCAATTCACTGTGTGGTTCCGAAAGAGCCTTGCGAGATTGCCTTCCGCCAACTCACGCGCAGAGTCCTTTGCCGTTGATCATTGAAGTGTCTTGGAGATGATTCCTTCAGGATCGTCGGCATTCCGCACAAAAGCTCGCGGCCGGTGGCGTAGAGAGGCTGTCTCCGAATCGCGCGTATTCGACCAAGGGTCTCACGGAGCGTCCCGAAGCGGGTCCGTTTGCGCGACAATAAGGCGTCAAAAACAAGAAAGTAAAATGGGCGCATGGTTCCGCGGGAGCTTGGAGGATCAGGAGTTCCCATGCATCACCGCCTTCTTTGATGAGAGCGGACACTCGGCCTCTACAAAAACCGTTGCAATAGGTGGCGCTATGACAACGCCGAAGCGATGGGGCAATTTGCGCGTCAAGTGGAAGGCCGCTTTACAGCGCCACGGTGTCCAGTTGATCCACATGAAGGATCTTGAGAACAGGCACGGTGAGTTCGAGGGTTGGGACGAGACTCGGAAGCGCGCACTTTTAGCCAAACTATTTGACGCCATCACCGAGTTTCCCCTTATCGTGATCGGTGCCGCTGTTGTCGTGAACGACTTCAACAGGCTTAGCGCGGAGTGGCGCAAAGGGCTTATGGACCCTTGGTATCTTTGCTACCACTCGTGTTTCCAGGAGGCGATAAGCGCGACTTTCTGGTTTGACCCCAAGCTCGAAGCAATCGACGCGGAGGACGTGCGTATAAGAGCCTGCTTTTATGAGTTGCACCGTCAATATACGTGGGGGCCGGTACTCTTCGCGATGGCCCGCGAGGCAGCAAAAGAAAGAGAGTGGGCCGGTCGCTATCAAAATGGCGTCATTGGTTTCGGCAGCAAGCGAACCTCGGTACATTTTCAACTGGCCGATTTGATTGCCTACGAAATCAGAAAGCACGTCGAAAACGCGATTTACAAACAGGGGCGGCCCACTCGCTGGCCCATGAAGCAGTTCCTAAAGGGCTTCATGACCGTGAACGTTTTTGACAATGCCAACACTCAGATCCCGGTGGAAAACGGTGTCGCCATGTTCAGGAACGCGTCGCTTGCTGATATGGAAGCCAACCGACTAATCAGGTTCGCTGCACAAGGAGCACCGTCTCAAGAAGGGTAAGCTTCGGGACGAAATTTCCAAGGAATAAAATCAAGGCCTGCGGCGTTTCCATCCCAAAGACAAGTCCGAAAAAGGTCCGGAGCTGCTATGCTCCCCAACTCCCAGTCAGCAAGGACGCGCCGCCTGGCTGGTTCGGGCGGATCGTCGGCCACTCGGAATACGTCGCGTTGCCTCGTTTCGACTGATCGCTCAGTCAGTCCCTATCCTTCGCCCTCGCGGCCTCGATGGTCTGTTATTGAATATTGCTCGGATCGTCAGCACCCCCGCGCTTCAGAGGTATCACATGGTCAACGACAGATCCGGCAATTTGATCATCTTAGGCGGGATCTGGGAAGATCATCTTGGGGAGCGTGCCTGCTTTCGCAGCCGGTGGTCGCCGCACCAATTCAGCCCCGAACACCTATGCCGACGACGAGAATAAAATTGGCTGAAACTAGAATTTCCGAAAGCTCAAAGAGGAAAGACCTCACCGGTCAGACGCTCGAAATCTATTGGCGTCATGCCCGAGTTTACTGGCCGACGCTCCTCATGTGCGCGGCCGGTATTATCGCCATTATCGGTTCCGATACGGTGTCTCCCCTAATCTACAAGCGATTTTTTGACCAACTCGCCATTGATCCCGTCCACAAAACGACACGCGCCGATCTGACGGAGATTTATCACACGATTGCCCTCATCGCTTTCGTAATGCTGTGCTCGTGGCTCGGCTGGCGATTATGTTCGTGGGCGGTCATGCGGTTTGAAAGTCGCACGATGAAAGATCTCACGGATTTCTGCTTTGATTATCTGCAAAATCATTCGCACAGCTTTTTCACGAACAATTTTGCTGGTGCACTTGTGAAGCGGGTCAATCGCTTCGCCGCAGGATTCGAGGTCGTAGCCGATCAGTTGTCAATGGAGATGGGACAAACCGGAATTCGGATTCTCATCATCATCGGTGTGCTTTTCTGGCGCAACACCATGCTTGGCTGGGTGTTCTTGGTGTGGACGGCAATCTTCATCTGCTTCAACTTCTATTATGCAAAATGGAAGTTAAAGTTCGACTTGGCTCGCGCCAACCTCGACACCCTAGTTACCGCTCGGCTCAATGACACGACCACGAACAATATCAACCTGAAAGTGTTCGCTGGCATCGACCGCGAGATCTCTCAATTCGGCAATCTGACCGACGAGCACCGTCGCGCCAGATATACTTCTTGGAATCTGGGCTGGTATTCCGACGGCATCCAAGGCCTGACGATACGGGCATTGGAGATTGTCGTACTCGTCATGTCGGTTCGCTACTGGCTTCAGGGAATCCTCACGCTTGGGGATTTTGTCCTGCTACGCTCCTACCTTTCACAACTCACCGAACAAGTACGTTCGATGGGCGGAAATGTCCGGAGGATATACGAAGCGATGGCAGACGCGAATGAAATGACCGAAATCCTGCTGACTCCGCATGAGGTCGTGGACGAAAACCGCGCAGCAGTACTTACCGTTCCGAAAGGGGTGGTTGAGTACCGCAACGTGCAATTTTCCTACTCCGGCGGCGGTAATTTGGTGCTTCAAGATTTTAGCTTGAAGACCAAGCCCGGCGAACGGGTAGGAATCGTTGGCCCGTCCGGCGGAGGAAAATCGACGGTCCTCAAACTCTTGGTGCGGCTGCATGATGTGAATAGCGGTGCGATCCTCATTGACCATCAGGACATCGCGGTAGTAACCCAGGCCAGCTTGCATCGAAATATCGCCTACGTCCCCCAAGAGCCGATTCTTTTCCATCGCAGTTTGATGGAGAACATCCGGTACTCAAAGCCCGTAGCGACCGACGAAGAAGTTATCCATGCGGCGAAATTGGCGCATTGCCATGAGTTCATCTCCAATTTCCCTGCAGGCTATCAAACACTCGTCGGGGAACGCGGAGTCAAGCTTTCAGGCGGCGAACGTCAGCGCGTTGCTATCGCCAGGGCCATTCTTATGGATGCCCCCATTCTCGTGCTAGATGAAGCGACGAGTAGTTTGGATTCCGAATCCGAGGTCTACATTCAAGATTCGCTCGCCAAGCTCGTAATCGGCAGAACCGTGATCGCCGTTGCGCATCGTCTTTCCACGATCCGCAAGATGGATCGCATAATCGTTGTAAAGGATGGCCATATCATCGAAGAAGGTAGCCACGATTTGCTCGTGAAGATCGAGCACGGGCTGTATCAACGATTGTGGAACCTGCAATCGACGGATCTGCTGCCCGATGCCACAGATGGAAACGGATACATTCAATAGGTTCGACAGCAGTCAAATCAACCGTAGCGCCAAAAGGGTGGTTCGATTTCTAGCGTATTTATTGAGTTGTTCAACGGGTATATGAGCGCCCTTGTCAGGGGTGGAGGATTTTCGTCCGGCACTATGGGATTTTACGACTGGCACTGACACCCCGAGTTTTGGAATTTGAGGGTCGGAATTTCTTAACAGTGCAAAGCTTCTGAAAACTCATCGAGGGCTTGAAGCTCCATCGCTGTAAAGGCTTCCCATCGTGCGGCTAGCTGGTTGCACATGCGGTTTTCCCTTTCCGATCCTCGGTTGGGTGCCGGTGGCCTAATTGAGGCGACCTGGAGACCACCGCGAGACCACGCCGCGATTCCCTACTGGTCTCAAGGCAGTGCGACCAGGACGAGGCGTACGTATTTGCAACCACTTAGACCCAACTCTGCCTGCCAGGGCTGCCCGTTAACTTGTTCGATTCCCGTTAGCGCTACCAACTTATTTAAAATCATGAGCTTGCAAGATCGGCGTACATCCGCCCCCGCGCCTGCGGCGAATACGCCGGAATCATTTTGATCCCCAGCCCTTGTAGCGCCCGTCCCAACTGTGTCAACTGATTCGGGTCCACCTTTCCGCCTTTGGTGTCACGAAGAAATGGCTCGCCCGGTCGCTGTACAAAGCGCAGAAAACCCCTCGGCTTTCGATCACCTCCCGCACCGCTGGCATCAGCGTGCGCGTGCCTTCTTCCTTCTCCAAACTGTGCATAGTAGATCGGGATCCTCTTTGGACTCGGACGCCGCTTCCGCCGGTCATAGAGTCCGTCGTAGCCACACTGCTCATAGCGTTGCCGCCAGCGCCTCAAACTGCGGTCCGAAATCCCGATGATCTCGGCCGCATCCGACCACTTCAGGCTTCCCACCAGGGCTTTCAAAATCACTTCTTGCACTTTCATCATCCGCTCCGTTTCCGCAGCGGACACTTGCTGGTTGGCAATTGCTTCCACCTTCCAGCATCGCCGCTGCTAACAAGCGGACAGATCACGTGCTAGCAACAGGCGCCGAGAGATATTTTGACTACGAATCCCGAATCGGATAGCCTAAGTCGGTGCTCCGTTGAAACGGCAAGGACGCTTGGAGCACTAACGGGGTACAGTGATGTTGTCACTTGCATTGCTGTTCTTGCTGTTGCTGACGGGATGCGGCAAAGGCAGTGCTCCACCGGATGCCGTTGCGATCGTACGGGCCTTAATGGCAGCAGCGGCCCTCTCTACGGCACGATCCAAGGCGGGCAGTGCCGCCAGGCACTACCTGGATCGCCGTGTCCTCTATCTAACATCTAAGAACGGCAGTTGGGCGACGGAAACAGGCTACACGAGCCTTACTACGCGCTTGGCCGCTGAAATGCAACAGGTCGGCGACTTCGTCGACGAGCGCACGACAACGCTCACGGGGACAGATCCCGTCAGCCCCGCACATCGTGACCTGGAAGACGCAGCCAAGCACCTCACCACCGACGGTCCCAGCGCGATCAGTACCCAGTTGCAGAAGAACCGTGACCAGCGCAAGGAGCGCATCGGGCAGATTGCCTGGCGAGCCTGCGCCATTGAGGCCAAAGTCTGGTCGGGTGGCGATTCGACGCTGGCTCCCACGTTGCAGAAGCCGCCTGTGATCGAAATCCTCGACCGCCGGCTCCATGCTGTCGAAATGCTGATCCTGCACGATGAAGGGGACTTGGGGAAGTGGAGTGTTGCCAGCGCGCCGTCCGGCTGGAAGGATCAGCAGAGAACGTCGATGTTTCAATACCCGTGGGTCCGCCATCCGGACAGCGCAGACTTTGAGGGCGCATTGGGCGCCGCGGGGCTGACCATCGCTGGGCTGGCGCCGGATTGGAAAGACAACCCGGGCGAGATCGACTTCAAGTTGCAGGTGAGGCTACGCCCGGCGGCGGCTGGCGATTGGAGCTGGGATGATTCCGACTATGTGCTCACGCTCACCGCACAAGGCTCCACTGCGATGGACCACATAATCCCGCTTGATGCCAAGGTGGATCCAGCGTTCGAAGATTTCTTCGAGCGCAATTGGATGTTCTGCGACATCATGCTGGCTGCCCTCCATATGCAGGGATTTCGGTTCAGCCGCCTGCGGAAAACAGGCTCGGACAGCGATTTCAATACAGCCATGGCCGGCGGAGTTACGCTGCGACCGGTTATTACCGATTTCGGTCCGCCGTCGGTCACAACGCTAATGGCCAACGGGGCGCCGTGGTTCGACGCGGTGGCGATTCCACACGACGAGCTCCAGGTCGGCGATCACCTGATTTTCTGGAACAACCAGTTCGTGCGATTTATTCTGTTCAGTGCTTTTGGCCTCGAGAACTCCTTTGTCACGCGCATCGGAGCGGATGGTTATCAAGTGATGCTGGCGGGTCACGGCATGACGGAGACCAACGAGAAAAACTTCGCCGAAACGATGGCCAAGGAGATGCAACGCACTTATGACGGGCTGCGTGCTTTCATTGATAGCAAAGTGGCAGGCGGGACCCCGCCGCCAGTTTTAGGAGTGAAGGTCAGTGGACGTCCCGGGTATCTGTTGGTCAATTGGGCTCCGTTCGATGAAACCTTCGGACCGGCCGATTCAACCGTCAAACTGAAAACCGAGGGCGCCTGGTGGTTCCGTCTGCTACGCCAACAGCTTAGTGACCATCCAAGCGATCCTACGAAGACGCCGTCGATGGCCGAATCGCTCGCCATGATCCCCAAGTCGGTGCGGGTGGACACGTCCATCGGCATGACGCCGCCAACACTGCCTTCGGGGAGTTTCACCCCGGATTATCAAGAATCGATTTACCTCCCGTTGTCGCTGCCTGCGGGCGTTTCGGGCGGCTGGGACAAGTACTTCGCGAGCCACAAGGGCTCTGGCGATGTCGTGGACGTTGTCGATCTGATTCCCGATGGCAGCATGATTCCTGGCTTCTTCCTTAAGGGGCAAACCCAGAAATCGCTGGTTCCGGTGCTCCGTCCGAAGGTACAAACATGAGCGCGCTGGGCACTCTCGAGAACGGCGCACTGGCTCTAGGCCGGGTATTGCAAGGCATGATGCGCCCGCTCGATGCGGGCGACCCCGGCCCGATAATGAAAGCGTTCGTCGCCGATCTCGGCTGGACCTTGCCCGATCCCGTTCCTCCCGCGCTCATCGGGCTCAAAGACTCGATCGCGGCATTGTCGCAAAAAGTGGGCGATCTCGAACATGCGGTCGCCTCCAACGCCGACGACGATGCGTTGCTTGCTGCCGCTGCCGAGGTCATAGCGGCGCTTGTCCAGGCCGTGAACGCGATCACCGGGCTGCCTGCGGCACTGACTGCGCAGCTGCCACCAGCTTTTGTTGCCGCGACGAATTTCCCGAACCTCTTCGTCGGGCGGCTGCTCGGGTCGTTGATCGTCGATGGACTCAAGGAAGCGCTGCCGTTGGAGACGCGTATTGCGCGTTTATTGGGCATTATCGAAATCAGTGATCAGCCGGCGGATCCGGCCCACTTCCAACCGGCGTTTGAACTGCGCGCGGTTCACTTCGAGCGGCTCGGCACACTTTTCTCAGATCCCGTGCAGTTGATGAAGAATGTGTACGGCTGGGGCACACCGTCCATCAAT
>Ga0210407_10004281_pt1 | contig 11287 bp, 4 predicted proteins | sample IncBWC27MmetaG_FD_150860 | JGI IMG/M metagenome (GOLD analysis project Ga0210407, IMG submission 150860) | Forest soil microbial communities from Barre Woods Harvard Forest LTER site, Petersham, Massachusetts, United States - Inc-BW-C-27-M | ecosystem: Environmental > Terrestrial > Soil >... | reverse complement strand
CAGCGAAGCGCAGGAGACCACTGCGAGCATCCGCGGAAGAGTCATCGACGCCAGCGGCGCCGTCGTTCGCAATGTATCGATCACGGCCGTTCAGGTGGACACCGACTTCTCTCGCACAGCGCAATCTGATGCTCTGGGTAATTTCATCCTGGTGGAACTCCCCGTTGGCAACTACCGCTTGGAAGCCGAGGCGAAAGACTTCCGCAAGTTTGTGCAAGAGGGCATCACGCTGCACGTCAATCAGACCGCCAGCGTCACGGTGCAGTTGGCGGTCGGCACTACCACGCAGACCGTGGAAGTGAACGCTAACGCTTCGATGATCGAGCCCACAACAACCAATCTGGGCACGACTGTCGGCGACCGCGAGGTTCTGGACCTCCCCTTAAACGGGCGTCACTTCACGCAACTCGGGGTGCTGCAGCCGGGCGTTGTGCCAATCACCCCGGGACTGGCACAGGCAGGCGGTACTCTGCGCGATGGCCAGGCTTACGCCGTGAATGGTCAGCGGCCAGAATCGAACAATTTCATGATCGATGGTTCCAACAATTTCAATGGCGTCGATGGAGGTTTCGTCCTCGAGCCGCCCGTGGACGCGATTTCTGAATTTCGTATTCTCACGCACACGGCCAACGCGGAGTTCGGACACAGCACCGGCAGCACCACGAACATCATCACTCGCTCCGGCACCAACAATTTCCACGGGTCCGCCTGGGACTTCCTCCGCAATAACGCCATGGACGCCAAGAGTTTCTTTGCGGACAGCGTCGAGCCGCTGCACCGCAACCAGTTCGGCGGAACCTTCGGCGGGCCGATCAAGAAGGACCGCACATTCGTCTTCGGCTACTATGAAGGGATTCGCAACAGCCAGGGTGAGACGGCGCGCTCCACAGTGCCGTCGGATGCCGAGCGCCAGGGCAATTTTGGCGACTTATGTCCTCTGAACAATGGGACCTTCAACGCCGCGGGCAACTGCATCGACAATTCCACCGGTCAAATCAGCCAGACCGGCGGCCAGCTCTTCAATTTCTTTGTCCCGCCAAATTCGCCGCCGCAACCACTGCCATTCAATCAACTCCCGTTCATCAATCCCCTCTCCCAGAATTTGCTGCCGTTTTATCCACGCGCCAATTCCGGTCCATTCACCTTTGTCGGCACGGAGACTTTGACGTCGAATGAGGATCAATTCGGTATTCGCCTCGATCAGTACCTCACTGAGCATGATCAAATGGATTTCCGCTATAGCTTCAGCCAGCGTGGCCAGACCGATCCACTTTCCACCGCTGGAGCAAACGTTCCGGGCTTCCCCGTGGGCGAGAATCAGCGCGCGCAGAATTTCGTTGCGCAAGAGACGCACACCTTTGCGCCCACGCTTGTGGGAACGCTGCGCTTCTCCTTCCTGCGCAATAAATTCCTGGTCGACGAGCATCTGAATAACACGACTCCGTCCAGCCTCGGCTTCCAGTACGCACCCTCCCTGGCACAAGCCATCGGGCCGCCATTCATCCAGGTGGCTGGCTATGCTTCCATCGGCGACCCCATCACGGGCCCGCGAAACACGTATCAGAATTCCTATGATTTCTCCGGCTCACTCACCTGGATCAAGGGGCGCCATCAGTTCAAATTCGGCGGCGGCTACCAGTACGATCAGATCGATGTCTTGCAAGGCATCGCCACGAACGGCTTCTTTGTCTTCTCCACTTTCCCATTCAGCAACGCATTCGCCAGTTTCCTGTTTGGCCAGCCCGTTTTCTTCCTGCAGGGCGGCGGCGACTTCTCCCGCGGTTTGCGCGGTCAAGCCTTCAACCTTTATGCGCAGGACACCTACAAGATCACCCCGCGCTTGACCATCAATTATGGCCTGCGTTACGAGGTTCCTTCACCCTATACCGAAGTGAAGAATCGCCAGAATCTGTGGATTCCCGGCCGCCAATCCACCGTATTTCCCACTGCACCGGAAGGGCTGCTTTATCCGGGAGACAAGGGCGTTCCCGGCGGGCTGATTCCCACGGAAAGAACTGCGTTTGCCCCTCGCGTAGGCGTGGCTTGGGATGTGACAGGCAAGGGCAATTGGCTGGTGACCGCCGCATATGGCATTTTCTACGATCCGTACTACACCGGCGAGGGAGGTCCGCTGCAGGCGCCGATCAGCGCGCCGCCCTACCTGCAAACGCCGCAGATCAACGTGCCGAATTTTGCGGATCCGTACAATGGCAAAAATCCATTTAACGGCACTTTCGCACAGCCCATGACTATTCTTACGCTGGACCCGAACCTGCGCTTGCCCTATGCCCAGGATTGGAACTTAAACATAGAGCGCGCCTTCGGCAAGGACTGGCTGCTGCAAATCGGCTACATCGGGACGAAGGGAACGAAGCTGCCGCGTTTTATCGAAGGGAATCCAACCGTCTACGATCCAAACCTGTCCCCGGAGGATAACGCGAATTTCGCGGATCAGCGGCGCCTCCACTCCGGATGCACGGTGGCGGATTTATCGCAGCCCTGCACCTACTCCTCGGCCGGGCTTATTTCAGGGATCGCCAATTCCACCTACAACGCACTGCAAACCAGCTTGCGGAAACAATTCAGTCACGGCGTGTCGTTTCTCGCGTCATACACCTATTCGAAAACCCTCGACGACGTCTCTACCTTCAACATCACGGGCTCGGCTTCGCAAAGCACCGCGGGAGAGAACGACCTGGCGCAGAACCCCTTCGACCTGAAAGCCGAACATGGCCGCTCCATGTTCGACGCCAGGCACCGCTTCGTCATCAGTTATCAGTGGAACCTGCCGTGGTTCAGCCATCCGGAGAATTGGTATGGACACATCCTGGGCAATTGGATGGTGAACGGCATCACCACCTTCATGAGCAACACTCCCTTCACGGTCTACGATTCAGCCAACGTATCCTTGCAGGGCAGTGCGCCGGAAATCTCCGGATTTCCCGGCAACCGGCCCGACGTAGTGGGCAATCCAAATTCCGGGCCGCACACACCGGACCAGTGGTTCAACATCCGTGCGTTCAAGCAATTGGATCCCGTCCTGCAGGCTGGTCAGTTTGGCAATGCGGGGCGCAACATCGTCAATGGCCCTGGGTATCAACAGTGGGACTTCTCCGCAATCAAGATGATTCCGATTCACGAATCGATGAACCTCCAGTTCCGAGCGGAACTCTTCAACATCTTCAACAACGTGAATTTCTTGCTGCCTGTGAACGATATCAACTCACCCAACTTCGGACAGATTTCCGCGGCGCGACCCGGCCGCATAGTTCAGTTGGCGCTCAAATTCTCGTTCTGAGGGGAGCCACCGACGTTTTCGTGTTGTAACGATGTTGTCGAGGGAGAGAAGAAGCCCGGTGCGTGGGAAGGGGATATTTCCACACCGGGCTTCTGTATCTAACTTCCGATTACTCATAGCGCAGAGCAACCATTGGGTCGACTTTCATTGCGCGACGGGCAGGGATGTAACAAGCCAGAATCGCCGCTACCATCAAAACGAGGGAGACCCCCACGAAGATCAGGGGATCGTGCGCGCTGACGCCGAACAGCAGAGTGGATAGCACGCGCATGGCGGCGAGAGCAATCACTAGACCCAGAACAAGCCCGGCGAGTGCCAGCCGCATTCCTTGCCCAACCACGAGCTTCAACACACGGCCGGTCTGCGCGCCCATCGCCATGCGGATACCTATCTCGCGGGTTTGCTGGTTCACGGAGTAGGAAAGCACGCCATAGACTCCTACCACCGCGAGCAGCAAGGCAAGTGCGCCGAAGACGCTCAGGAGTGCGGCGCCAACCCGCGGCGCCCACAGTCCCTGATCGATCAATTCTTCAATGGTGTTCACGTTCGTGAGCGCAAGATTTGTGTCCAGCGACTGCACCTGACTGCGAACGGAGGCGATGGCGGCTTCAGGCCGGCCGCTTGTCCGCACCTGCATCGTGACCGCGGGGGAAAAGTCCTGCGTAAGAGGCAAATAGGCCAACGGCTGAGGTTCTTCGCCGATGTTGTTCACAACGGTATTGCGTACCACTCCCACGACTTCGCGCAATTGTGTCTCTCCGAAGAAGTGGAAGCGCTTGCCCACGACATTCTGATCGGGCCAGAACTGTTTGGCCATCGCCTCGTTGATTATCGCCACTTGCTTGGTATCTTTGCGGTCGGCATCGGAGAATTCGCGGCCGCTGACCAGCGGGATTCGCAGGGTTTCGAAGAAATTCGGGGCGATGTCGTCGAGTTGGGTCAAAGTGCCCCGATAACCGGACGCCTCGTCCTGCCCTTCGGGGAAAACGGTGCGGGCCAGTCCTCCGCCGAGCGGAAAATTGGAGGCAATGGTCGCCGACTCGACGCCGGGAGTAGCCTTCGCGCGTTCGATCGCGGCGCGAAAATACTGCTGCGCCCGGCCTTCGTCGTAGTGCAACGCTCCGAGGTCGAAGGCGAAGACGAAAAGCTTCTTGGACTCGAAGCCCGGATCGATGCGCTGGGCGTTTTGCATGCTGCGAATAAACAGGCCGGAGCCGACGAGCGCGACAAGCGCCAGAGCTATTTCCAATACGACGAGGAGGCTGCGGAAGGGATTGCGCGTCCAGCCGACGGTTCCTCCGCGCCCTCCGACTTTCAGCGTCTCGATCAAATTGGGCTTGGCGGCCTTGATCGCTGGGGCTACCCCAATGAACACTGCAGTAAGCAGCGCTACGCTCACAGTGAATAAAAGAACATGGGAATCGAAACTCAGATCGATGTCGCCATCCGCGATGAAGGGCGGGCGGAAGGACCACAGCGCCGCGCGACCCCCATAAGCGATGGCAAAGCCCACAACCGCTGAGAGAATTGCGAGCACCAGACTTTCGGTGAGAAGTTGGCGGACGACTCGGCCGCTGGTGGCGCCGAGCGCCGCCCGCAGACCGATTTCTTTTTCGCGGCTGGCGGCTTGGGCAAGCAGTAGATTGGCAAGGTTCACACAAGCGATCAGAAGCACCAGGCCGACGATACCCATCATCATTCCGCCGGCCAGCGCGATTTGCGTGCGATTATTTACGCCCACGGCAGCATCGGCGAGAGGAGTCAGCACTACGCTCCGGCTGGCGTTGTCTTTCGGAAAGGCGCTCTCCAAATGCGTGGCCATGGTTTTCAGCGATGCTTCCGCGCCGGCCACAGTCACGCCGTCTTTCAACCGTCCGAACATGGTGGTGGTGAGAAACCTGCGGTCGTTAAAATTGTCCTTGAAGAAACCCGCGAGCACCTGAGGATACATACTGACGGGGATCCAGATTTGCTCGGCATTGCCAAACGTGAACGCGCCCTTGAAGCCGCGTGGGGCCACGCCGATCACGGTATACTGAGTGGCGTTAAGCGTAAGAACTTTGCCGACCGCGTTGGGATCGGAGCCGAATTTATTGGCCCAGAGGCTATAGCTGAGCACCGCGACGTCATTGCCGCCCAGCTTGGTGTCTTCGTCGGGTAAGAAAAATCTCCCGGCGGCGGGACGCATTCCCAGGATGTCAAAATAGTTGGCGCTGACCAGTTGGCCGAAAATTTGCTTGGGCTCCGCGCCGCCGCTCCAGGTCAAGGGCAGGGGACCAACCGCGCAGCCGAGGGCGGTGAAAACCTGGTTGTCCCGCGCGTAGTCCTGGTAATTAGGAAAGGACATGCCCAGTTTCGTTGCATTCGCCGCAGTGACGCGCGTCTTGGTGTCAATGGTGTCGACCTGCACGACGCGCGAAATATCCTTGACGGGCAACGGGTGCAGCAGAATCGCATTGATCACGGTGAAGATGGTGGTATTCGCGCCGATTCCGAGCGCTAGGGACAGCACGGCAATCGCGCCGAATCCGGGATTTTTTGCGAGCAGGCGCAGCGCGTAACGCATGTCCTGCCAGAGAGTACGCATGTTTCTTACCTCCTCGGCCCTGATGGATGCGGAAGTCGCCGACGGAGCGGTGGAGGGACCGCCAGCGCTCTGCGTACAATACCAGACTGCTTAGACGGATTAACAACCCTTCTGTCCCAGGCCGGGGTCAGAAATTCACCCAATTAAGTCGCGGTACGAAATTTGAAAGGGAATTGGCACTTGGTCAAGCTGGGGTAGAAGACGGGATTTCTCTTTGCATCGTCTCCCCTGTCGAAAATGTAATTATTGAAGCGACTCCCCTCTGAAATCAGCCGCCAAGGGCGCACGATGACATCACGACTGTCCCAAGTGCAGCCTCGGTTGGTTTCACAGGCACATAAAAACGGGGAAGGTTGGTTAGGCGTTCCCTGTTTTTCACAAGTATTGTGAGGAGCGCGGCTTGTGAGAACCGCAGAAGTGGGTTAGAAGCTGACGCGCAGGCCGAACTGAATCGCCCGCGGCGTGCTTATCTGCGCCGAAAGGCCATTATAGGCGGCACTGAAGCCGCCCACCGCGCCCCAATCCCCGGTATCGCCGAGTATCAAGTATGGATCGGACATCTGGTTATGGTTGAAAAGGTTACTGAAGACGGTCTGGAACTCCACGTTGACGCGTTCTGTAACTCTTACGTTCTTTTTAACGCTGAAGTCCACGTTCCAGAAGGGCATGCCTCGCAGAATGCCGGCCCCTCCCCCGTTTGAACCGTCGATACCCAAGACCGGGTTACGGAAACAGGTGTACGAATAATCTGGGTTCTGGAACATGCTGGGGCCGAAGAAGTTTGAGCCCAAGCCCAATTTGCTGGGCGCAGGGTTATTGTGGCGGGAGCTGCCAAAATTATTCGGGCAGATCAGGATAGCGTTTTGTAACGCGGCGAAGTTGCCGCCGTCGCCCTCACCAAAGGATTGGCCGCCTCCATAGATTTCGTTAGCGAAGGCGTCGGTAGGTTGCACCTCTAACGGCAGGCCGCTGCCCACAGTGATGATGGGCGCAAAGGACCAACCACCCGCGATATGTCCCAGCAAGCCATGCTGGTTCTTGTAGAAGGACGGTTCATAGACAAGCCACACGTTCCACAAGAATTTGCGATCCCAAGGCTGCAAGCCGTAGGCGGAATGCAGGTTGTAGGCATCCGGGACGGTGAATTGACTGGTGGCCTGAACCTCCGAACCGGTGCCCAGCGCTTTTCCATACGTGAAGTTGCTCTGCAGTGTTAGACCGTGCCACTGGGACATCTTGAGGGTGATGAACGCAGCGTTGTAGTTTCCGTAGCCGACGCTAGCGTTCATACCTACACCGGAGGTCAACTGTCCGTTACAGCCGATCTCAGTTCCGGTGGGGCAGTTTATGGGGGTGTTCATCATCGTCCGCGGAAAGTTGAATGCGCCGTTGTCCAAGTCACTCCAGAGTGCCCAGAGGTTATTCTGTGTGATGTTGCTTGAGAGTATGTCGCTGGGGTTGGGCTTACCCAGGTTGTAACCGCCTTCTTTCGCAGCCACCGCGGCTGTGCAACTTGCATAACCCGCGCAGTAGGCTGGGTTCAAGGCGTGCTCAAAGAACGGCTGCGGTGTTAACGAATTCGGGTTCGTGACGTTGGCACCGAATCCACCGCAATTGCCACCGGCAAGGCCAGCGTTGCCGCCGCAATATTGCCAGACCATCTGGCCGTAGGCCTTGGCGAACGATTGGCCTCCGATGGTCATCATGTAGGGGACGGCGTTAATGTTGATGGGCTGGAACTCGTGCGTTATTTTCCTACCCATATAACCAAATTCGACCGTAACCTTGCTGTTAATTTGACGCTGGATGGTGAAGTCAAACTGCTGGCTCATACTGGGTCGGAAGTTCGGATCCAGGCCTTCACCGGCACCTGCGGCAATCTCATTAATTCCAGGGTAGTCCGGTTGGCTTAGAGTCTTACTCGCAGCAGGAAGCGGCGCCACCAGACCATTGAAGCCATTGGCGGTCGGGCCAATGCGGAAGGCACTTGCGGGAGTGCCCGTCCCCCCGCTACAGGTACCGTCCATCAACGGACCAAAGCACTGGACTGCTTGGATGAGGCCGGTTCCCAGAAGCGGTACCAACACCAAGCCCACACCGTTCAGGCGCCCGTAGAGAATGCTGTAGCCGCCACGGACAACCGTTTTGTTTCGCCCAAAAACATCACCTAAGAGCCCCGAGTCGAAGCTCGGATTCCAAGCTGCAGCAACACGTGGGCTAAAGGATTTGTAGTACGGATTATAGGGATACTTCGGGTGGCCAGCCACATTATGGACTAGGGCGAAGCCAACGTCAGGGTTGTAAACCTGCCCTGCAAGGGCGGCCTGCTCGCGACTGTCCAAATAGGTCGTGGTGTCGATGGGCTTGTTGTTGGCGTCCACCAGGACGATTTGTTTTCCATTTTTCTCAACCGGCGGCATCTCCAGTGTCCAACCCAAGCCGTAACTGAGCGTGAAGGTGGGCTTCATACGCCAGGAATCGCTGAAATACAAGTTGTAGAACGGAATGGTGCTCTGGTCGTACGCCGGAGTATTCGGAGGGTTCAGCGTGAGGTTTGCACCCGTGCGGGTGTAAGCGATTTGCGTGAGGCTGGGTATGCCCAGCACGATTGCGTAGTCACGCGCCCAACTGGACCCAAGGCCCGCTGGGATATAGCCATTCATGTTCATGCCGTTGGTACTGCCCGAGCCTGCGCCTGCTCCCATCGCGTAGACGGTCTGGTAGTTGATGCCGCCACCATTGTCGGTGCGCTGGTGATAGTTCCAATTGCGCTGATAGATTCCGCCAAACTGGAAGAAGTGTCTGCCCTTCAACCATGTAAGGTCGTCGCGAATCATGTTGTCCTGGCCATCCCAGAACCGCGTGCGGACGTTCTGTGTGTTCAGGTTGTACGGTGCCAGCACATTGGTCCGGTTCTCGCCAAACGGTTCGATGGCCCCACCCAAGCCCGCGACTTGCGGGGGCTGAGCGTTGGATGCACGGGCCCAGAAATTGCGCAAATAGCTGTAATGGAAGCTATTCGTGAGGTTGTTCGTGATGTTTGTCGAAAGACTGGCCGTGAGGTACCAAGGGACCTGAGGGCGATTCGAAGTCGAGGCGGGTACACCCAGTTTGTCACCCGGGAAAAACCCCCCAATGTCCACCTGATCGTTCGTGGCTCGCTCCATGTGGTAGTAGCGGTAAGTGGAGTTAAAATGCCACTTAGGCCCGAAGTCGTGGTCGAGGCGAACCACGCCAAAGTTGTCACTCCAAGGCAGCGCCGCCTGGCCTCGAAATGCTAAAACATTTAGACCGTCGCACCGGGAGAGGCCGAGGCATGCCGTTCCTTGGTTTGATGGCGGCATGTACTGCCACATCGCCTGAACCGTGGGACTGATCCCCAAGCCCCGGGGGTCAAGTGTTGTGCCCGAACCCGGGTATGTCGTACCAGGTACCAGAGCTCCGATGGCCGGCGCGATGGATGGATACGTCGTGGCCGTCGGGTTCAAGTTGTAAACCGTTCCGCCGAACTGCAGCAGTCCCAACTTCATCCCGTCGGAAGGGACCGCTCTAGTCACGGTAGTGGAGTTCGGAAAACGGAAGCCTTCGTAATTGGCGAAGATGAACCACTTTCCACCAAGCACTTCCTTGGGGATCACAGGCCCGCCGACAGCGCCGCCAAAGCGGTTGTAATGATAGCTGGGGATCGGCGTGTTAGAGGCGTTGTTGTCAAAGGTGTTCGCGTTCCAGTTGTTATCCAAGTAGTATTCATACGCCGTGCCATGCCAGGTATTGGTGCCGCGCTTGGTCACCATCTGCACCTGCGCACCGGCGGAACTGTTGAAATCCGCGGTCTGATTCGTCGTTCCCACGGAGAATTCCTCAATACTATCCACTGGAGTGGGCATCACGCCAGATGGTCCGCCACCGCCAGGGGCCCCGCTAACAGCAGTAACCGTGACATAACTATTTACGACGCCACCGCTCGGGTCACCGGCGAAGCTCGGCGTATAAGTATTCTGTGTCCCGTCCATGTCGCTGGAGTTATTGCCTCCATCTAGCTGGAAGGTGTTCTGATCCTGGTTGGCACCCGCGACGCTGCCGTCCGGGGCCACCCCTGGCTGTAGCGTGACGAAAGTGCTGACGTCGCGGCCGAGACCTGGAAGAGATGACAATGCGACGCCACTGATGTTATTGCCAATGGTGGCGTTCATGGTTTGCAGCTCGGCTCCCGCCGCGGCCTGGACCTCGACGGTTTCAACCTGTGAACCGAGTTCGAGTTTGGCGTCTAAGTTGAGTGTGGCGCCAACCGTGACTTCCTGTTTGACAAACCTTGTGGTGCGAAATCCCGTCTTGGCTATCGATACATCGTAAATTCCAGGAGGAACACCAGGAAAGATGTACCGTCCGGCCTCATTTGCGGCTGCAGTTCGTACGGCGTTCGTGCCCGTGTCGCTGAGAGTTACGGTCGCGCCAGCTACTGCAGCATTGGTCGGATCCGTAACGGTTCCCTGTACTGATCCCGTTGCGGCGGCCTGTCCCCACGTTGCGAGTGCTGCCAGGAGATAGATCATGATTGACAAAAAGCACAAATAGGCCCGGTACTCCTCTCTCAAAAAAGAAGACATGTACACCCCCCATTAAGGAGAAACGTCTAAGCCATTAGAGTTTTGCTAACCACCAGGGCGAGAATTTCTTCGGGGGCTGTCTCCTGCATGGGACTGACCAAAGATACCAAATTGGACCTGTCGACAATCTGCATGTAGTTTCAACTACTTAGCTGACCACATAGCGAATCAATTAGATAAACAAACGGAACTTTCTCCGAAGTTCAATAATGAATATGAAAATCGAAGACACGCGATTGTCCGCGCCCTGGGAGCGCGCCACCTTCGGTTCGAGTCTTGTTCTCTTTTTAAAACACCGGTTTCAATCCCAAGGTCAACGAACGAATTCCCCCCAGAGGGCAACGCATATCCTGCGTTATCGTCACTGTGACTGGGCCGGTGGTGTTAAAGATATTCTTAATTATTCAAAGCGTAACTTTTGTGATTCAGTACGTTGGAGGCATCCACGCTCGCTTGCAACTGAGTCCACTCCGAGGAGTGGAGCGTCTTTGACACCGACATGTTCCACGTGCTGAACTCCGGCGAAATGAACGTGTTTCGCCTGAGGTTTGCTGTTACGCCTGTGCCGGCCACGATGTATTCTCAGTGGATACCCGATGGCTGGATCGAAGCCCGGTGGATTGAATGTGTTCGCCGCGCATCCGTTTGTTGTGTTCGGATTATCCGCGTCTTCCACGGTCCGGTGTACGTGCGACACGCCGAAGTTCGGGAACCGTGGATCGTCAGCGGCTGCCCCGTCTGGGCAAGAAAGGCGGAGCTGAACTGGAACCATTCACCGGGCGCCTGACCAACCGG
>Ga0210407_10004280_pt1 | contig 11293 bp, 9 predicted proteins | sample IncBWC27MmetaG_FD_150860 | JGI IMG/M metagenome (GOLD analysis project Ga0210407, IMG submission 150860) | Forest soil microbial communities from Barre Woods Harvard Forest LTER site, Petersham, Massachusetts, United States - Inc-BW-C-27-M | ecosystem: Environmental > Terrestrial > Soil >... | reverse complement strand
CGGACGGGCCGCGATCACAACCAGGTCCGACGGCTGAAAGCCCGCCGTGATCCGATCCAGATCGACGAACCCGCTCGGCACCCCGGTGATCATCTCGCGGTTTTCGTAGAGCCGCTCGAGGATCTTCAGCGACTCGCGCGTCAGCTCGGGCATCGTATGGAACGATGGCTTGATCCGCCGCTCGGAAATTTCGAAGATCCGATGCTCCGCCTCGTCGAGGAACCCATCGACGTCCGACGGCGCCTCGTACGCGTTGCTCGCGATATCGGTCGCGATCGACGCGAGGCTCCGCAGCACCGCCTTCTCCCGCGTGATCCGCGAGTAGTGCGCTACGTTCGCCGCGGTCGGCACGATCGATGCCAGCTCCGCGATATACGCCGGCCCCCCGACCGCTTCCAGAGCCCCCTTGGTCCGCAGCGCATCCGTCAAAGTGATCGCATCGACCGGCTGATTGTGGTCCGTCAGCGCGACCATGGCGCGGAAGATCTCGCGATGCGTCTCGCGGTAAAAGTCGTCCGGCGTCAGGATTTCGAGCGCGTGATTAATCGCGTCGTTATCGAGCAGGATCGCGCCAAGCACCGATTGCTCAGCTTCGAGATTTTGCGGGGGAACGCGCTTTAGAATATCGTCCGACGAAACCGCCACCTGACCACCTCCTCAACCACCACGCGCTCTCAATTTGGAGCGCAGATTATTTCTCACCCGATGCATGCATACAACATCTACTCCCCCTCCAAGCCAACGGTTGTCCACGCCATCCACAGATCGGTGATCAGTCGCGCACCGCGAATGGCGCGCCGCCAATACGATCTCGCATCACGATCCCTATTTATTTTGTCCCCCTTCCCACATGGGAAGGGGTTAGGGGTTAGGTTTGCGGAGAATGAGCACCACGACACTCCCGGCGTAGTTTTCTTATGTCATTCTGAGCGAAGCGAAGAATCCCGGATCTTTCTCGGCGCCACAACGCCACGCCATGCGTTCACCAACCGATCACCCGACAACCTCGAAGGGTTCTCAAGAAAAACTCAAGCTCCCGAGATCACCGCACCGCGCGCCGCTTCGCCAACATCGGCCCCAGCGCAACTCCAAACAAAAACCCACCCACATGCGCCCACCACGCGACTCCGCCCATCGACGCGCCCTGATTCCCCACCTCGAGTCCCGCATAAAGCTGCACCGCAAACCACAGGAACAAAAAGATCACCGCGGGAATCTCAATGAACTGCACGAAAATGAAAATCGGCAGAATCGTCAGGATTCGGCCCCGCGGATACAGGATGAAGTACGCGCCCAGCACGCCCGCGATCGCGCCGCTCGCGCCGATTACCGGGATACGCGATTCAGGCGCGATCCAAATCGTCGCGAGCGCCGCCGCAATGCCAGACGCAAAATAAAAGGCGGCGTAGCGCCGCGCACCCATTCGATACTCGACCGCCGCGCCAAAAATAAACAGGTACAGCATGTTTCCCGCGACGTGCCACACCCCGCCATGGAGAAACATCGACGTGACGATCGTCATCGCCGGCCGAATCGAAATGCCCGCGCCGCCGCGACCCATCGCGTCCGTCACCGCGCCCGGCACCATCGCGAATCTGCCGACGAAGTATTCGACTCGCGCTCCCAGCGAGAGTTCGTAGACGAACACCGCGAGGTTTGCGGCGATCAAGATCGTGTTGACTGGAGTCAGGCGGCGCGGCGCGGCATTATCGCGAAGCGGGATCATCAGGTACCGGCCTTCGAGGGCGCTCCGGCCGCGGCTATACTACCGGCGCGCGGCGGGTCAGCGCGAGTCGCCCTGCCCTTCAAACTTTTCTGCTTGAGCAAGGCCGCATTGTATGCGACAAAGATCGACGGCCCTGAATTGGAGGTCTAATCTCATGGAAGTCGTCTCGAATGAAGTAACAGTTCAAACCGGCGCCGAGAAAATGCCCGCGCATCTCGCCCGCCCCGCGTCCGGCGGCCCATACCCCGCGCTGGTGGTCGTGATGGAAGCGTTCGGGCTCAACGATCAAATCCGGCGCATCACCAATCGGTTCGCATCCGAAGGAATCGTCGCGATCGCGCCCAACCTTTATTTTCGCCTCCCCAACAACGTCGTCGGCTACAACGATTTGCCCGGCGCGTTCCGTCTGATGGGTTCGGTCAAGGACGATCAGATCGTCGCCGACATGGGCGCCGCGATCGATCACCTGAAATCTCTCAAAGAAGTAAAGCCATCGTTCGGCACGGTCGGTTTCTGCATGGGCGGACGGATCGCGTTTCTTACCGCATGCCGCAATGGCGCTGTCAGAGCCACCGCCCCGTACTACGGCGGCGGGATGGTGAAGTCGCGGCAGCCGGGCGCGAAGGCGCCGATCGAGTACGTCGAGGGCCTCAAGGCGCCGGTGCTCGCATTTTTCGGCGGCAAGGATGCGTTCATTCCGATCACTGAAGTCGATGAGTTTCGCGACGCGCTGAAGAAAGCGGGCAAGCCCGCCGAGGTCGTCTTCTATGCCGACGCCGACCACGGCTTCATGTGCGACGACCGCCCGTCATTTCATCCGGTGCACTCCAAGGAAGCGTGGAGCAAGACTATCGCGTTCTTCAAACAGAATCTCGGTTGAAGCGGATCGATTCCAATTTGTTGAAATTATTGTCCCGGGCCGGCCGATGCCGGCCCGTCTTTTTTCTCGCCCTCGCCGCAATCGCGACGGCCGCCGGGTGCTACTCCTCCGATTACGGGCGCACGATGGCGGCGAACGTGGCACTGCTCTCCGACTTGTCCGACAAACTCGCAGACTACTGTCGCACTGATTTCAAGCTCGACGATCGCCAACTCACGTCCGAGGAGATGGGCGAGTTCTACTACGCATTCAACAAGGCGAGCGCATTCTCGTCCTCGACGCCGCGCGAAGCCTCGCGCGCCTCGCATCGCGACTTCGTGGCGATGCTCAACGCTTACGAACGCTTCGCGCACGGCGCCGACGCATACCGCCTCGGCGGCAAGTCCGACCCCGCCGTGCTCGCGTCATTGCTCTCGCAGCACCAGCTAATCAAACACCTTGCGGGAAAAGTAAACGAAGATCTCCGCGCCGAAGCCCATCGCGCCCAAACGCACTGAACCGACGCGTCAATCGCTCTTGGAGCCTCTCCCTGACAGGGAGAGGTCGCGGCGAGTCTTCTCGACGCGGGTGAGGGTCCAAATAATAAATCTCCGCGGCAACGAGCAACGATGCGCTCGGTTCACCCCTTCCAGTGCGCGCCGTACTTGTCCAGGTACGCTACTTCGCTGACCGGCCGCCGCTTGATCGGTCCGAACTTCCCACGTGGATATCCAATCGGCATCAGCGCGTACGTGTGCACCTCCGGCGGCAGGCCCAGAATTTGTTTCACTTCATCTTCGTAGAACATGTGAATCGTAGTGAGCACCGTGCCCAGCCCAAGGCCGCGGCACGCCAGGATGATATTCTGGACCGCTGGATAAATGCTCGAGCCGCTGCTGCGCGGCATGTTCTTCAAACCCGCCAGCGCGTCGGGCGGAAACTGAGGCGGCGGCCCCGAGGGCGGCGTCTGCTTCAGGCACGCGATCAGCAACACCGGCGCATCGCCCATGTGATCGATCAGATACGTCGCCGACGCCATCAGCTTGCTGTAAGTTTCCTCGCTCATATGCGGCGGCTTGACGCGTCCGGCATACAGCGCCATCAGGATTCCGCCGCCCTTGCGATACACGTCGCCGATCTTCTTGCGCTGCGCCGCATCCTTCACGACGATAAATTCCCAACTCTGCTCGTTGCTTCCCGACGGTGCGCGAATCGCCGCGTCGAGCACTTTGCCGATCACTTCGTCGGGAACCGGGTCCGGCTTGAATCGCCGGATCGCGCGCGCCGAGTACATCGCCTCGAAAAGTCCCATCTCCGCCATCGTCAAATCCTCGCTCAGACCGGGGTGCGGCCGCTATTGTCCTTGGCCGGTCGCCAGCCCATCAGCATCTGGTAAACTTTCTTCGCATCGGCCGGATCGGTGACCATCGGCCCCGGCTGATCGTGATGCTTCATCTCTTTGTCGGCATCGTTGAACGCGCGCACCGTTGCGCAATATTCGAGCAGCAGTCCGTTGGGATCGCGAAAGTAGATCGACCGGCACCATTCGTGATCGACCACCGGTGTAACATCGACGCCGCGTCCGATGAGTTCATCGCGCTTCGCCTCGAGCGCCTTGACGTCGTCGCAATGAAACGCAAAGTGATAAAACGCGCCGGGCAGTCCTTGCGCGCTGTTGATATCGGTCGCCCACTCAGTGGGAATTCCCGGCACCTTCTCCGGACACATGAACGCGACCATGCTGCCGTCGCCCGTGTCGAAGAACACATGCTTGATCTTGCCGCCTTGCTCCGGCTCGATCACGTCGCACCACCCAACCGTCCAGCCAAGTTTGGTTGTGTACCATTCGATCGTTCGATCGATATCGAGAGTAGCAAGCCCCAGATGATGAACGCCTGTGCGCTTCATAACCAAGCCTCCTCCGGCCGTTCCCCGAACCGGCCGCTGCCCAACTTGTAACACGCCCAAAATCAGAGTCAAAGACTCCAGAACGATCGTTCAAGACCGCCGTTCAGCTTCGAACACAAAATGACCGTTCGGCTCGTTCCAGTTCTCGACATTTGCCGAAGAAAATTTTATAGAAACCGCTCCACCGGGGAATATCTCTGCGGAGTGGAACATGAAGACCATCCGGGAAATGATGAAACGATTCAGACACTACCTCGATAAACGAAGCGACCGCCGATGCGCCAAGCGATGGGTCCAGGGCAAAGTCTGAACCCGCCCTCGTGTCACTCGAAGAATCCAGGTCATTTCCTGACATCCAACACTCAAATCTGACTCCGTCTGTTTCCCTCAGTCCTTGTGTCATTCTGAGCGCAGCGAAGAATCCCGGATCTTTCTCGGCGCAAACACTTCGACTTCGCGTAGGGCACGCGAAGCCGACCCGCTCCGAAACCCGACCTAGAGCAAAATACCGTCCTCGGGATTTTGCGCTTGGATGGACACCGGGTGCAGGGGTCAGCCCCTGCCGCCAGCCGCGCAGGCGTGACTAAGATTCTTGTCCCCGTACCATGATCTAATCGACCCGAATCAGCTTGTGCTTGATCGCATACCTCACCAGCGCCGCCGTTGAGCGCAGGTCGAGTTTCTGCTTGACGTTCTCGCGATGCGCCTGCGCGGTCTTCGCGCTAATTCCCAAGCGCCGCGCGACGTCCTTACTGCTGGCGCCCTCGCCGATCAGCTTCAGCACCTCGCGCTCGCGCCTCGTCAGACGCTGCGCGGATCCATTGGTCCGCACTGGATTACGAAGTTGCGCGAGCACGATCGGCGCGATCGAGGGACTGAGATAGCGCCGCCCCGAACTGACCGCGCGCACTGCCGCGAGTAACTCCACTGCCGCGTCGGTCTTCAGCACGTAGCCGGCCGCACCCGCCTCGCCGAACGCCTCGAGCACGTACTCCTCGTCGTCATACTGGCTCAGCACCAGCACTTTGCACGAGGGCACGTCTTTGCCAATCCGATGCGCCGCGGCGAGTCCGCCGATTCCGGGCATCGAAACGTCCATCACAACGATCTGCGGCTTCAATTTCGCCGCCAGCACGACCGCATCCTCGCCGCTCGATGCTTCCCCGACGACATCGCATTCCGACGCCAGCAACATTTTGAGCGCCTCGGTCATGATCCGATGGTCATCGACAAGCAGCACCCGAATTCGCGTCTGACTTTCCATAGCTAATAGCCTCTCTCTGACAGGGAGAGGCCGACGCTCGTCGTCGAGCGGCGGGTGAGGGTCCGCATTAGAAATTCCGGGACGTGGAGATTCTGCAAAATTCTCACAACCCGAACTCCGGAATCTCCGCCATGATAACGGTGCGCCCGGCGCACGACTCGACCGTCAGCCGCCCGCCCATCAGTTCCAGCCGCTCCCGCACACCGGCAAGCCCGATACCATCGCCGTTCCGCGACCGATCGATCCCGCACCCGTCGTCGATCACCGAAATTCGCGCCGCCGAATTCTTACACTCGACGATAACCTCGACGGACTTCGCACTCGCATGCCGAATAACGTTGGAAAGCGCCTCGCGCACAACCTGGAAACACAGCTGTTGCACCGGCCGCGAGATCCCATCTTTCGCGCCCGGATACACCAGCGTCGCGAGGATTCCCGCGCCCACAACGCGGCGAAACTCGCGCTCAATCCCCTCATCGAGCGTCGCGTGCCCGAGCGTCGCCGGGCGAAGCTCGCGTGTCTTGCGCCGCAACTCGACTTCGATCTGCGTGAATATCGCACGCGCTTCTTCACGGCCGCCTTCCAGCGCGATCATCGCCGCCGCCAGCAGTTGCGCCTGCTCGTCGTGCAGGTCGCGCGCAATTCTCGCCCGTTCGTCGTCGATCGCGGTGAACATCCTGAGCGCAAGCTGCCGCACCAGCCCGCTCCGCGTGGCCGCTTCCCGGTCCATCGACGCACGCGCCGCCGCGACCGCCGCATCGACCTCCAGCGCCCGCCCCCTCTCGCGTTTGAGCTCGTCTTGTGCTATCCTACAGTAGTGAACACGCTCCGCACCGTAAGCGCGCCAGAATTCCGCCGATTTTTCCGCGTCCTTCCGCGAAATTTCAGCAACAACCGCACCCGCAAGAAGTTCAAGCAATGCTTCAAATTCACAAGATGACCGCCGATGCCCGCCCTCTGCCCCGGCTGCGGCCGTCACGATGCGTATAGAAATGCCGCCTTCGACCAACGCCAACATGGCAACTGCCGGCGGAATTTCGAACTTCCCGTACCGCCCGATCGAATCGATCTCGCGCGTCGATAGCGTGACCCTTTTCGAGCCCTTCGCCGCCGCGTCGCTCAGGGGATTGTCGAGGGCCGCCAGTCCCGCGCGAATCACCTCGTCGAATCGCGAGTCGTCCACCGGCGCGAGCGCTGTGCCGCCCGCTCCTGCACTGTCCCACGCGATCGCGCATCGCCCGCCCACGGCGCTCGCGCCGAGCGCAGCGATCGCCGCGATCCGCTCGGTGAACGGCGCCGGCCGCGGTGCCGGTCGCGCAGTGACAACCGCCAGCCGTTTGCGATTTTTCAGAGCGTTCGCCAACTCGTTCCCCCCTATCGCTTTCATCCTGAAGCAGGAGTGAGGGGAGCGCGAGCAGATGCGACGCGGTCTAGTTACGCAGAGAACAATTTGTCACGAGAAGAACTCTGTCGGTTAGGGATGCGTGGAATCCGGATGGCTCGACAGCGCGTCGCCGAGTTTCTTCATCTCAGCGCCGAACTCGGGCCAGTCTCCCGCACGAATCGCAGAGAGGGCGCGATTGTAATGGTCGGCCGCGCTCTGCATGTCCGCCTTCGGCGGGTTTTGTCCCGACGCTTGCAAGCCGGGCTCGGTCGCGACCGCCTTGGCGATCGTTGGGGCGGGGGGCGGCTGATTCGTGAACAGTCCGGCCAGCGTCAGGTCGAGCGTATCTCCCATCACGACCCGGTCGCTGTACGACGCGACCACGCGCTGCAATTCCGGCAACTGGCCGTTCTCCGCGCGGATAAACAACGGCTCTACATATAGAAGCGAATCCTGGATCGGAATCACCAGCAGGTTGCCGAGCAGCACCTTCGAGCCCATCTGATTCCACAGCGAGAGCTGGCGGGATATTTCGGGGTTCTGATTGATGCGCGCCTGGATTTGGTACGGACCGTAAATCAGGCGGTCTTTCGAAAATGAGTATTCGAAAAGATGACCGTAGTCGGCGCCGTCGCATCGTGCGGCGATCCACGCGATCATGTTGTCGCGCCCCGACGGCACCATCGGAAGCATCAGCATGTACTCGGCTTCCTTCTGTCCGGGCAGCCGCATGATGACGTAGTACGGTTGCATCGGGACCGTCTGCCCGGCGTAGCTCTCGTGCGGGGCGTCCCATAAATCTTCGCGATTGTAGAAGACCTGCGGATCGGTCATGTGATAGGTGCGGTAGATGCCGGCCTGGACGAGGAAAAAATCTTCCGGGTAGCGGATATGCGCGCGCAGATCTTGCGGCATCGCGGACATCGGCTTGAACATCCCGGGGAAAATGAGCTGCCAGGTCTTGATGATCGGATCGTCGGGATCGGCGACATAAAAATCGGTGTCGCCGGTGTACGAGTCGACGACAACTTTGACCGAATTGCGGATGTAGTTGATCTGAGCGGGATCGTTGCGCTGCGAGTAGGGATACTGATCGCTGACCGTATAACAATCGAGGATCCAGACCATCCGGCCGTCGTGGATCACCGCGTAGGGGTCGTGATCGATTTTCAGAAATGGCGCAATGTACGCAACCCGGCTCGCGATGTTGCGGCGGATCATGATCTTGCTGTTCTTGACGATATTCTCGGTGACCAGCAGGTTGATGTCGCCGAAGTAAATGCTGAACAGCAGGCGGCGCAAGAATCCGCTCACCGGCACGCCGCCCGAGCCGCCGTAAAACGAAAAGACGTTGTCGGCGCCCTTGGGGTAGTCGAACTCCGGGGTCGCCGAATCGACCACCGCGTAGCTGTCGCGCGCTTCGCCAAAGTAGACGGCAGGCTGATCGATCTTGATGCCGACATTCGAGACGGCCGGGATGTCTTTCACATAGAACACCGGCAGGCCTTCGGTGTCCTTCTTGTTCACCGGGCTCATCGCGAGTCCGGCGCCGTGCGTGAACTTGAGATGCTGATTGACCCAGGTCTGCGCGGTCTCAGGCAAATTGTCGAGATTCATTTCCCGCGGCGAGAGCATCACCTCGGTGTACTTGCCCTGGATCCAGTAGCGATCGATATCGACGTCGCGGAAATCGTAGTAGGTGCGGATTTCCTGCAACTGGCGGTAGGTATCGATCAGCGGACGCGGATCCCAGAGCCGGATATTCTTGACCGTCGCGGAGTCCTGGTCGAGGGAGGCCTGGGTGAGCGCGCCCTGCCCCGCGAACGGTTTCACGTCAACGGTGTCAAGCTTGTACGCATGACGGGTCATCGCGATGTTTCGTTCGAGGTACGGACGCTCGACGCGAAGCTCGTCGGGCTTGACCCACAGGCGCTCGATCACCGGCTGGATAAAATTCATCACCAGTGCGGGTCCGAAAACAACGACGAAGGCCGCGACCGGAATCCTGAGCCCGCCCTCGCGCGCATTGACGATGCACATCACGGCCGCCGCGAGCGACAGCGCGACCAGCAGCCAGAGTCCGGGCTGCCACAAAATTCGATCGACGTAGCGCAGTCCGAAGACCACGCCGTTGGTATGCAGGAGCAGGTCGAAGCGTCCGAGCCAGTAGCTCATCGCGCGCTGCACGAAGAATAATCCGAGCAGGACCGATAGCTGCGCGGCGGCGCCGGCGGTCACGCGCGGCGGATTTTCCTTGAAGTCGAGCGAGCCGCGCGCCCAATAGACGCCGATCGCCATCGCGGCGGAGAGCACGATGAGGACCAGAAACAGATCGCGAATTTCCTCGAGCAGCGGCAGGGTGAAGATGTAGAAGCCGATGTCCTTGCCGAACGCGGGCTCGGTGATGCCGAAGGGCACTCCATAAAATCCCTTGAGGTAGGTGTCCCAGGTCGCGGCCTCGCCCTGGGCGACGAACAGCGCGAGCACGGCCGCGGCGCCGGCGACGATCACGCGCCAGGGAACGCGTTCGCCGAGCACGCGAATCAGCTCGGGCAGATTGATCTCGACCATCTCGTCGGGGCGGCGGACCACTCGCAGCCGCTCGCGGTCGCGACTGCTGCCGATCGCGATCAAACCGCTTGCAAAGATCGCCGCGAACGCGACCAGCCCGACGATCGCGAAGATCGCGATCTCTGCACTGACTGTCGTGCTGAAAACGCCGCGGTAGCCGAGACCGCCGTACCAGAGATAGTCGACCAGCAAGTGGTCGATGAGGGTCAGGACCACCAGCGCGACGATAACGACTGCCGCAAGGCTGAAGACGATTACTCGGGGCCGCATCAGATTGGTGCGCTATTCGCCGTGCGCGATTTGGCTCACGTGTTCGCGCACGACATCGGGCGGGCAGAGCCAGATGAAAACCTTCAGTGCGATGTAACCGACCAGCAGCCAGTCGAGTTCGCCGACGATCGGAATCATGTCGAGTTCGAGGGCCGGCGGCGTGAGCATCAAGAGGAGGCCCATCACCGGCACCATCTTGGCGAGTCCCCCAACGCGCTCATCGGTGATCAAGCGATAGAAGAGCCGCACGAACTGCGGCAGATACATCACCAGCCGGCTCAGTTGAATCGGCGAGAAAAATTGCATGCGCAGGATCGAACGGAACATCAGGGGTCACCCGGTAACATCAACTGTAGCACAGTGCGCGCATTAAGATGATAAGCACGATCGGGGCGTGGGCACGAGGCAAAGTTTTTGTTTCTCAAGTTTGTTACAATTAATTTCAGGCTGGAAGGAGACTGCGGTGAAGAGGCACATGGCGCTGGGCGATTTCCTGGTCGCCTATCTGCGCAAGATCGGCGTGCAGCACGTTTTCGGCATCCCCGGCGACCTTGCGCTCAAGCTGTTCTTTGCGCTCGGGCGCCGGCACGGGCTCGAGATCATCACGCTGTCACATGAACCGGGCGTCGGCTTCGCGGCTGATGGGTACGCGCGCGCGACCGGACGGATCGGAGTAGTCTGCGTCACGTACGGCGCGGGCGGCCACAACATGGTGAATCCGGTCGCGGGATCATTCTCCGAGCGGGTGCCGATCCTGATTTTCTCCGGCGGCCCCGGCGAGGAAGAACGGAAGCTCGGCACGCTGATCCATCACCAAGCGCGCGAGATCGAATCGCAGCATCGCATCTACAAGGAAGTGACGTGCGCGTCGGCAGTGCTGACCGAGCCGCGCACCGCGGCGATGGAGTTGCATCGCGTAGTGCGCGCAATCTGGGCAGAGCAGCGTCCCGGATACATCGAGATTCATCGCGACATGGTCGATCGACAGATAGAAGTTCCCGACGAACTGATCGAATGGGACGGGCGCCTGCACTTCGAGGAATCAGACGCGCGCAAAATCGAGGAGGCGGCGCGCGAGACCGCGGCGATGTTCAACGAGAGCCGCAAGCCGGTGCTGATCGCGGGCATCGAGATCCATCGCTACAAAGCGTCGAAGGAACTGGTCGAGCTGGCGGAGCATATGGGCGCGCCAGTGTTTACGACGGTGCTCGGCAAGGGCGCGTTCCCCATGGACCATCCGCTGTACATGGGCGTGCACGTCGGCCCGATCAGTCCGCCGTCGATCGTCGCGCGGATGGACAGGCAGACTTC
>Ga0210407_10004279_pt1 | contig 11293 bp, 11 predicted proteins | sample IncBWC27MmetaG_FD_150860 | JGI IMG/M metagenome (GOLD analysis project Ga0210407, IMG submission 150860) | Forest soil microbial communities from Barre Woods Harvard Forest LTER site, Petersham, Massachusetts, United States - Inc-BW-C-27-M | ecosystem: Environmental > Terrestrial > Soil >... | reverse complement strand
GGTGTGCTCGTTGGCTTGCTCGGTGTCGGCGGCGGCGCGGTGCTTGTCCCCGCGATGGTTTATTTGCTCGGAATGGACCAACACATGGCGCAAGGAACGTCGCTCCTTATCTTGCTGCCTCCCCTGGGGCTGGGTGCGCTGATCAGTTACTGGAAACGCGGTCAGGTGGACTTGATAGCCGGTATTTTGTGCGCTTTGGGAATGCTGACGGGCGGATACTTCGGAAGCCGGATTGCCATTCCACTGTCGTCGCGGAGCTTAAGAGCGTTATTTGGATGTTTTCTGATGGTGGTGGCGCTCACGTTATGGAGAAAGTCGATGATGGACGGTAACACGTCAAGTCCGGCCAACGAGAACAAATCGAATGTCTGAGCGAAGATTGCGTGATGCGGGAATCTTTGGTGCCGCATGCATATGCGGAGTCGCTGCGGGATTATTCGGAGTCGGCGGAGGCGTCCTGCTCGTCCCGATGCTGGGAATCTTGTTCGCGTTTAGCCAACATCGCGCCCAGGGCACCAGCCTGGTTGCTTTGATCCCGCCTACCAGTTTGCTGGCCCTTCTCGCCTATGCCAAGGCGGGTTACGTTTCCTGGCACGCCGGGTTGCTGTTGATTCCCGGGATTTTTGTCGGCGGAATCCTAGGCGGGATATTGGCAAAAAAAATCGAGCCGCTCCGCATGCGGCAAGTCTTCGCGGGAATAATGTTCGCGCTGGGGGCATGGCAGGCCGTCTCCGCCTGGCGGCACTGAGGACCTGGGGAAAGCTGATGGTCGATCTGCATTGTCACATCCTGCCGGGACTCGATGATGGGCCGCGCTCCACTGAGGAGTCGCTGGCTATGGCGGAATCCGCGATCGCCGACGGAATCACGCACGTTGTCGCTACTCCTCATGCCAACAGTAATTTCCCCTTTGAGTATGAGCGGGTCCGCGAGCGCCGTGACGCCCTGCAAGAGCTCGTGGGCGAACGATTGACGCTGGCGACCGGGTGCGACTTTCACCTTAACCCGGAAAATCTCGTGGCTTTGAAGCAGGACGCACCCCGCTTCTGCATCAACCAGAAGAATTACTTGCTTGTGGAATTCAACGAGGTCTCGATTCCTCCGGCAATGGACCAGACGCTCCACGAACTTCAGCTTGCGGGATTGTGTCCGGTGATCACTCATCCCGAGCGCAACGCTATCCTGCGGGCCCAGCCGGAGCGCCTGGCGGCGTGGGTGCGGCACGGTTGCCACGCGCAGGTGACCGGCGGATCGCTCACCGGAGTATTCGGACCGGGCGCGCAGGAGATTGCGCTTTTCTGGATCCGCACTGGCTTGATTCATTTTGTTTCGAGTGACGCGCACAACACTACAGGCCGCCCATTGAAGCTGCGCCCGGCCTACGATGTCGTTTGCAAGAAATTTGGCGAAGAGAAAGCCCGCGCGCTCCTCGTCGAAAATCCCCTTGCCGCGTTTGAAGGCCGAGCTTTGCCTCACGTCCCCGACGTGCCCGATGACGTCTCCCCGCGCCGCCGCAAACGCTTTTTCTTTTTTTAACCGGCTCTTCTCGGCGGTTCCTTCTTGTAGGGGCTCGATACATCGTGCCCGCTCCGGCGATTTTTGTAGTCTGGTTAACAATAAGCCCCCCCACCCCGCCAATTTTTGGATGTGTGGCAAACAAAGAACTTTAAGTACCTGTGTTTTCGGAAGTGTGGCAAGTAAAAGAGTTACGGGCTCAATTTTCGGATCTGTGGCAAATGAAAGACTTAGTGGCGAGTGGCGGGTGACCCCTCGACTCCGCTCGGGACAAGCGAGCGGCCAGATGGGAAAAAGATGGGGGGAGGGGGGTGTACCCCCCTCGTTGTCAGAGGAAGAGTCGCGTAATCGCATGAAGAGACAAGAGATAGAGGGCATTTTCCGTTGTAAAACAACGGGACTCCAACGGAGCCTCAACGGGGTGATGAAAGGAAGGGAACGGGAAGAATCTAACGCAGAGCCGCTGGGCTGGCGGTTGGGTGCGCTCAGTGCGAGAATCTTCCGCGTTGTGTTCAATCTCATTTGCGTCGGTGTCGCTTCCAGGGCCAGGCTTCATGGACGAAGGTACGGCGGGGAATACGCGGGGGCAACTGGCCGGAAGTGAAGTTTGGGTGCAGGTGGCCGAGATTTTCAAGACCGGACCGAAAACTTAAAAACTGCACGCTTCGGGAAAAGACGAAGCGTGCGGGGCCCGGCTAAGTCAAAAAAAAGGCTGGAGTGGCTGGGGGGTATGGCGCGGGAGTTAAGAAAGTGGGGAAGGTTCGCCAAGCCTAGATCTCGCCTGGCAGCATAAACATCTTATAGCTAAGCGGAGTGGAGGGCGGGACAAGTTCTGGCGGAAGACCAGGTATCTCCCGCCACCGGCTTATGAACTCGCGCAGCGTGGCGAACTTGTCGGTAGCAGTAAAGAACCAGGCACACCACTTGACGAGACCATTCAGCAGCTTTATTTGGCCGACCTCGGGCATAGACAAGCCCTGTCGGCTGGCTTCATTAACTCGTAGAATCCAACGTGCGAATTCATTTTTGCTATTAAGTATGACGTACTGGTCGCTGTTATTTGCTGGATGCAGCCGAAAGCAAATCACGTTCTGGTCCTCAAATATGGTCGCTCCGATTCCTGCCTCTCCTATCAGCGGGGGCTCGTAATCCCCCGCCTTCCAATCCACAGCGAGGTGGCCACTAGAGAGCCACCGAACGCCTGTGATGTACCTCCCAGAGAAAATACTCGTCCTGTGTTCTGTCGAGAGCCAATACAGATCATCGTCTGAAATACCAACGTCACTCGGGTCCCATGCCGGCACAAACGGATTTACTTCCGGCTTTTCCCCGTAACCGTAAAAGGGCGATTTCGGATGAATGACGGTGGTGACAACGGGCAAACGCAATACTTCGTCCAGGGACAGGAGGTGGCTGCAACCGCCGATTGATATCCGTAGAGCTTCCGGCTGCCGCGCCCAGAAGTCGGGGAAGGGTAAATAGCCTACTAACCTCTGCTTATACCTCCATCCATCTTCACCTTTCGCTCGATCCGTTTTTGCCAGGTGCTCTACGAGCAGCTCCTCCCATCTGCTTACTACCGCAGGATCAGCAGCCTCAGGAGACCTGGGGCCGTGCGGAGAGAAGCGCTCTCTCGAAAGTGGTAGACGGTATTTGTCGGACCTGTAATCCAACCGGTACGCGATGGGCCCCGCTCCATGCATGTGCGGATATGCATAGAACGATCCCACTCTGACTCCCTGGAAACAAGTAAGACTCTCTGGGAACGATGGTTTGCGCGCCATTGGATGTAGGCTCGGATAGGTCTCCTGAGACCACCGCCACGACCCCCAGGATTCTCCGCGTGTGGTCAGGAGGGCGAATACATAGAGCTCTCCTTCTATTCCCGGGCGATTAATATCGAAATAGCGGACGACGAATTTCGCTCCCTCTTCTGAGGCGATAGGAGTCTCATAGGCGAATTGCTCAGGGCGCTCCCTCGTTAGAGTCGTCTCTGTTCCAAAGTCAGATACACGAATAGGGAACTCAACCCGGGGGCACCAGTGGGCGATGAGCTTCGTAATCTGACCGGGTTCCAGCGATTCCTGCACAACTACTTCAACTTTAGTGCCTCCGGATCGGCGCCCGCACTTTTCCATAAGCAGGTAGTTCCGTGGCCCTGTTAGCGTGAGACGTATTGGGCCATCCCCGGACTGGGAGCTTGGTTTGTAGGTCTCGACTGTGACGAAGTTGCTGACGGCGAAGACCGAGAGGAAGCCCAGTCCGAATCGACTCGTCGGCACGAACCGAAAGGTTCTTCTAAATTCCTCTGTTTTGTAAAACGAGCGGCCAACCTGCAGGAAGTAGTCCTTGATGATCTGTCTGTCCATGCCAATCCCGCAGTCCTCGACTGTCAGGAGTTGGCGTTGCTCCATCTGGCCCGACAATTCGTTCAACACCTCCGTGTAGCCGATTCTGATTCGTAGCTCATACCGGGACCGATATTTCTCGCCTACCTGGGTGGAATAATCCGGGATGTCCAACCCGTCCTTTTTGAGGTCGAGAAATAACTGGCAACGGGTCGCATCTAGCGAATTTTGAATAAGTTCTCGAAGATATGATTGAGGGTGGTCGTAAACATCCTTGATGAGGCGCTGAAAAACCTCGTCCTGATCGAGCTTAAAATTCCAATCGGATGGAATATAAGCGGCATGGCTGGCCGGGCGAATCTTTATTGTGCCCACTTCCGGGTCGACCTTAACCTCGGGAGGTTGCCAATCTCGATGTCGTTCTGCTCGTGCCATTAGAACTCTCGCGTTGGCCACCTCGTCTTCGATCCATTTGCACCAATCCTGCAGAAACCGATGCTCCTCCTGCGTCTCACACTCGGCCGTACGTTCAATCCTGTCGGGGCTAGTCAGGGAATGTGTTAGGCGTTGATATTTTGTCCAATGGGCCAAGCTGTCGGAAGGTAGGGGACATACGGCGTTTAGCAATAGCGGGCAAGCGCGGTCATAGGACATGTCGAGGAGGTCGCCGAGCCGCAACAGGATCGCTAAAAAGCGCACGTTCACGGTATCACCTTGAATATCCCTTCGCTCAGGGTAGCGATCTTTGTCTTCTAGCTCGTGCTGCCGCAAACCGTGACCCGCGCAAACATCGGATACAGTTTTCAGGAGAATGGGGTCGCCGAGCGAAAACGCCGCAAATTCAGATTGGTGTCGTATGAATAAGTCAACCGCTCGCAGATGATGTGTCCGCCGAACGAATTCGGCGATTAGATAGCGCGTTTGAATGTCCGCTAGGAAATTCCGGGTACCTTCGTCAGACGGGCTGTCGCCACCACGAAAGTCTTGAATTTTTCGCCACCTCGATGTACCTCCCCCCGATTCCGTCCATTCCTTCCAGTCTGGCGAGCCGAGTATTTCTGCCTTTTCCTTGTCTGAGGCCACCATCCCGGAATCGTGTAGGTATGCAGCGGCTGCCAAAATGTAAGCCTCCGTTGGAGAAAACTGCACGACAGGCCGTTTGGAATCATCATCTCGGAAAAGTAGCTTGGAGATTTGCAGGACGATTTCATCGCTGTGATGAACCGTGTGGCTTGTGTAGTGAGGGAACGTATTCGGAATGAGGGACAGCCAAACTTCAACAGCTGTTCGGAGCTCAATGATTTTGCTATGAAGGGGCGGCTTTCGCTCTCGGAGAAAAGCCATCAGCGCAGTTTGTTGAAAATCGACGCCCACGAATCCTACCGATTTGAAAGTACGACAATAGCTATAGCTTACAATTCGCCGCATGAGTGTTCAACATTCCGCGGCGTCTAAAGACGCCGCTCCCCTAACTGAAAGTCAGGGGCTTCCACCGTTTAAGGCTTCGCGACGAAGATCTGGGCAAGCGTTGGGTGTCGAGGGGATGGCAGCTCTTCTCGTAGAACTCGCTCTGGAGCTTCAGGCTGGCGTCGTCGGCTTTGGCGACGCGGAGGGCGGGATCACAAAGCGCGGACCAAGGCTGAAGCCCACGTAAAAGCGAGTTTTTTCGTTCCGCGGCGCCTGAAGGCGCCGCTCCCCTGACCCTTCGAGGCTCAGGGTAAACTGAAAGTCAGGGGCTCCTACCCAAGCGAACAGCTTCCACCACCGTGGCTAAAGCCAGGTCTCGGCTAGGTGGTGTTCCGTGACACCTGAAGGTGCCACTCCCCTGACTAAAGGTCAGGGGCTTCCGCCGTTTAAGGCTTCGCGACGAAGATCTGGGCAAGCGTTGGGTGTCGAGGGGATGATGGCTCTTGTCGTAGAACTCGGTTTGGAGCTTCAGGGTGGCGTCGTCGGCCTTGGCGGCGCGGAGGGCCGGATCACAAAGCGCGGACCAAGGCTGAAGCCCGCGTAAGAGCGACCTTTCGTTCCGCGGCGTCTAGAGACGCCGCTCCCCTGGCCCTTCGAGGCTCAGGGTAAACTGAAAGTCAGGGGCTTCTACCACCATGGCTAAAGCCTGGGCTCGGCGAAGCAGTGTCCCGTAGCACCTGAAGGTGCCACTCCCCTGACCCCTCGCGGCTCAGGGTAAACTGAAAGTCAGGGGCTTCCACCATTTAAGATTCTCCTCAACGTCGACGCACGCTTCGCTTTCTTTTGGTGGAAGCCCCGGACTTGGAGTCCGGGGGAGCGGCGCCTTCAGGCCCGCGGAACACGAGGTTACGACTCAAATGGCTTTAGCCTTGGTTTCTTGTTTGTGGGCTGAATACGCATCAAGTATTATATACAGTGGTAAACATATCTTGATGCATCTTGCTCCTCAAGCGGTTCGGACGTTCTTTGTGACTTCGGGGACGGAGTCTCATCGCGGAATCCTGCAATCGGAGCGGATGGCTCGCTTGCTGATCGATTGCTTGATGGAAAATCGGAAGAAAGAGCGATTTCTGTTGCATGAATTCGTCATCATGCCCAACCACTTTCATGCGTTGATTACGCCCGGTCCGCAGGTTCCGCTGGAGAAAGCGATGCAGTTTATTAAAGGCGGATTTTCGTATCGGGCCAAGCGAGAGTTGAATGTGAATTTCGCGATTTGGCAGGCGGGATTTGCGAATCATCGCATTCAGGATTTGCTGGATTACGAGGAACATCGGTCCTATATTCTTCAAAATCCTGTGAAAGCGCGGTTGGTGGACGCGGCGGAGTTGTTTCCTTATTCCTCGGCGTTTCGGGGGATGGAAGTTGATGCGGCGCCACCATGGCTAAAGCCGGTTTTGCGCGAAGCGGCGCATCGCAGCGCCTGAAGGCGCTGCTCCCCGGACTGGAAGCCCGGGGCTTCCACCCTTACGAGTCCCGATTCGACCCTGCCGCAAGTCAAAACCGCGGTACGATATCGCGTTCACGACAAGAGGGAAGCATGACATCGAGCGGGCCAGCAAAATCAATCCTCATCACCGGCGCAACGGACGGATTGGGCAAAGCGGCGGCGACACTGTTCGCGGAGCGCGGGTACCGCGTCTTTGCCGCGGGACGCTCGGCGGAAAAGCGCGCGCAGTTGGATGCGTGCGCCCGCGAGAACAAGCTGCCGCTCGAAACTCTCGAGCTCGATGTTTGCGATGATGCGTCCGTTCAGCGTGCGGTGAAAACGGTCCTCGACAAGGCTGGGGCGATCGATGTGCTCGTCAACAACGCCGGCATCTCCTTCGTCGCCGCCGTCGAGGACATGACCATGGAGGATTGGCGCAAACAGTTTGAAACGAATTTCTTCGGCGTCTTGCGCGTGACGCGCGCGGTACTGCCGCACATGCGCGAACGCAAACAGGGACGCATCCTGATGATGAGTTCCGTTTCCGGATTCGTCACGCCTCCCACTCAGGGAGGCTACAGCAGCAGCAAACACGCGCTTGAAGGGGTGAGCAACGCGCTTCGCTTGGAGCTTTATCCTTTTGGGATCGATGTCGTGCTCATCGAACCCGGCTACATCGTGACCAATATTCAGAACACTGCGGCGGACCTGATGAAGCCGTATGCGGAAAAAATTAAGAGCGGTCCCTATGCGCGAATTTATGCGGCGCTGCTTTCAAACGCGAAGCAGAGCCGCGCAAGTTCGGAAGCCACCCCCGAAGATTGCGCCCGTGTGATGCTCAGGGCAATCGAATCGCCGCGTCCCAGGCCCAGGTATACCGTGACGCGGCTGGCGACGCAGGTGAAATGGTTCAAGCGGCTATTGCCGGATCGCACTTTGGACGCGATTTTCCGCAGGCGCTACAACATTTCTCGAGCGATATAAAAAATGTCCCGGCGGTCTCTATGGATTGGAAACCTGGAAGGACAAACTGTTTTCGCGCAGCTCCTGCCACTGCTTGGCCCACGCTTCATGCAACTTGCTTTCCGCATAGTCCGCAGCCGCATCGGGACTCGCAAATTCGATGGCGTAGACCCCGCTGAAGTCGCGGATCTGATTGCGTTCGGTTTTCAGCCACACATTCTTGATCCCCGGAATCTTCGCCGCCATCGTTTTGATTCCGTCGATGGCGCGCTGCTGGTCGCTCTCGGAGACGCCGGGTTTCCACTTGTAAACGACGACGTGCAGAACCGTCTTGGGCTGACCGAATCTGTTCTGCGCCGAAACGCTGTGTGCGCGCCAGTTTCCCGCGGCAGTCCCGGCGAAAAATAAAGCGGCGCCAAAAATTACATTCAGAGTTCTGCGGCTTGCGAGTGACATGCGTTTCCTCCCAAATTTTCAGTTCAAGCCAGTCTATGCAAGTTCTCGCCGCAGAAGCAAACCGCCCTGAGTCATACGTTCATCGCTGTGCGTCGCAAGGCGGAAGATAGTAGGCGATTTGGACTTTGCATTGCCGCAAGCGGAACTCTACAATCGCTTGCGGCAAAATGTTTCTTCCTGAAGGATTGAGGTTCTTAATGAAGGCAACTGTTTCACTTGCTTGCGCACTGCTCGCGCTTTCCCTCCTCGCTTCCGCAAGTGCCTGGGCTCAGACGGCAGCCGACACGAAACAATTGGCGCACGAAATCTTCAAGCAACTCATCGAGATCAACACCACCGATTCCGTCGGCAATGTGACGACCGCCGCGGACGCCATGGCCAAACGGCTGCGCGACGCGGGGTTCTCCGAAACAGACGTGGTGGTCGCCGGGCCGAATGAGCGCAAGAAAAATCTTGTCGCGCGTTTTCATGGAACGGGAAAGCGCAAGCCCATTTTGTTTATCGGCCATCTCGACGTCGTTGAAGCCCGGCGCGAGGACTGGACCACGGATCCTTTTGAGTTTATCGAGAAAGACGGCTACTTCTATGGCCGCGGCACCGAGGACATGAAGGATGGCGACGCCATCCTCGTTTCCAATTTCATCCGGCTGAAAAAAGAGGGCTACGTGCCGGACCGCGATCTCATCCTTGCCTTGACAGCCGACGAGGAAGGAGGCGAATTCAACGGCATCGATTGGCTCATCAAGACGCACCGCGACTGGATCGAAGCGGAATATTGCATCAATCTCGACGGCGGCGAATTCGAGAAAGACAAGGGAAAGCGGCTGCTCGCGGGGCTCCAGGCGAGCGAGAAAGTCTATGCCGATTACCAATTCGAATCGTTGAATTCCGGCGGGCACAGCAGCGTGCCGAGTCCCGACAACGCCATCTATCATCTCGCCGGTGCGCTCGCGCGCCTGCAATCTTTTGCATTTCCAACAAGGATCAGCGAAATCACACGAAATTATTTCGAGCACATGGCGGCGCTCACACGCGGGCCGGAAGCCACGGACCTAAAAGCCGTGGCCCAGCAGCCGCCCGATCCGGCAGCTATCGCCCGCCTCTCGGCCATCCCGTATTACAACACGCTTCTGCGCACCACCTGCGTCGCCACCATGCTGACGGGAGGCCACGCCCCGAACGCGCTTCCGCAAATGGCGCGCGCCAATGTGAATTGCCGCATTTTCCCCGGTGAAGATCCGGAAGAAGTTCGCCGCACGCTCGAAAAGGTCGCGAATGACCCGAAGGTAACCGTGCGCGTCGTTCCGCAAATGGCCGCGGACGGCAAGGTTGTTCCGCTCGTCTCCGTGCCTCCCTCGCCGCTTCTTCCCGAAGTTACCGGCGCGATGGAAAAAACGCTCGGCGTTATGTGGCCCGGAGTGCCGCTTGTCGCGACGATGTCGGCGGGGGCCAGCGACGGGAAAATCCTGCGCATCGCCGGCATTCCGACTTTCGGAATTTCTTGCATGTTTTTTGAATTGGGCGACAACCGCGCGCACGGCAAAGATGAACGCGTCGGCGCGCAGGATTTTTATGATGGCGTGGAGTTCTGCAACCACCTGATGCACGCACTCGCGGACGGCAAACACTAACGGCAACGTACTGCTCGCCGTAATCTCCCGATTGGCTTTCGATCCGGATATCGTTTCGAAAAGCGGACTATTTGTCTGCGTGGTCGATACGCGCAACTCGGCTGTTAAAAAAGTGATAGTGATGGAAGGTTGAAAGTTTTCTTACGCCTGCGGCGCTTTCTTGCTGACCATGGCGGCGAGCAGCCATTTTTGCAGCACGCCCCCAAAAAAGGGCTTCACGTCGTGAAACGTCATGCCCATGCCCTGATTGGGAGTCGCGTACGTGACCGTCGCTCGCGCCTCAAAGTACTGCGCGTCCTTATAAATCTTCAGCAGCACGCTCGTTCCTTTTTCAAATGGATTTGGCGCCGCTACGTAACATCCGTTCACGCTCAGCTCGGTCACCTTCAGCGTCGACTTCGCGCCCGAGCTCGCTTCCACGAGTTCCGCGTTCGCCGCGAAGGGATACCTGGGAGTTCGCCTTCGTTCCGGTTCCATGTGCGTGACCTGAGAAGAAATCTTACATTGATTGTACGCTTCCGCGAATCGTTGAACCTTTCCAAAAAAAAGAAATGTTCCTTCGCTGAACCTATTCGCGTGCCGCTCTTTGACGCTTTCACTCTCGCGCCCTCCCTCGCCCCTTGGCATCTGACGTTCCGTGTGTTCTCCTAAAGAAGTCTTTATGGCGTTTCCTTTCCATGCGCGCTTGATCGGCAAAACCCTGGCGCTGTCTTTGTGCCTCGCTCCCTTATTCGTACTTTTTCCCGGCACCCGCCTCGCCCTTGCAGGGAATCATCGCGCTGCGCAACCCGCCCCCAAACAGGACCAGCCCGCGATCTATTTCGTTCGCAATCCCGATCCCGCCCCTGCTTTCCAAATCCCGGGTCTCGACGGCAAGCCCGTCTCTCCTGCCGACTTTGGCGGGAAAGCCGTCTTGCTGAATTTCTGGGCCACCTGGTGCGGACCTTGCCGCGCCGAAATCCCTGACCTCGTCGAGCTGCAAGCCAAATACAAAGACCGCCTCCAAGTCATCGGCTTGGTCGTTGACGATGACGATCTCGACGCCATCCACGACTTCGTCAAGAAGTTTCGCATCAACTACCCTGTCGCCGTCGCTTCCGACGACGTGCGCATCCAGTACGGCGGCATCGCGGCGCTTCCCACTTCGTTTCTCCTTGACCCTCAGGGCCGCGTCGTGCAAAAACATGTCGGCCTTCGCGATCCCTCGCTCTACGAAACGGAAATTCGCGCGCTCCTCGGCTTACCTATCGAAGCGAAAGTCGAAACGTTCGAGGACACGGGAGAAGTCTTTCTGAAACACGCCGACCGTGCCACCGAATTTCCCGGCGTCGATCTCTCGCTCCTCACTCCCGAACAGAAAAAAATCGCCATCCACCGCTTCAACGCCGAATCCTGCACATGCGGTTGCCAGTTCACGCTCGCACAGTGCCGCATTAACGACTCCGCCTGCGCCGTTAGCAAGTCCATCACCGCCAAAATCCTCG
>Ga0210407_10004275_pt1 | contig 11298 bp, 7 predicted proteins | sample IncBWC27MmetaG_FD_150860 | JGI IMG/M metagenome (GOLD analysis project Ga0210407, IMG submission 150860) | Forest soil microbial communities from Barre Woods Harvard Forest LTER site, Petersham, Massachusetts, United States - Inc-BW-C-27-M | ecosystem: Environmental > Terrestrial > Soil >... | reverse complement strand
CGTCTGTGGACCGAGAAGGATGTAGCCTCGATAAGTAAATGGATGAAAGAAAACCCTCGATCAGATCGCGGCCAGAAGAAGCGCGCACGAAGGCCAGAAGTTCGGGCGCAGAAACGCAAAACGCAACGCTGACCAATACAGCCGAGGTCTGGACCACGACTTTAAATGCACGTGTGCGAGTTGCGAAGGCCATACCAGCACAGTGCACTCAAGCGGTAGTGATGCAGTTTGAATTTGTCAGGGAATAGGATTAGACGACTGATTGCGTCGAAGTCGCTGCTCTCTCTCATCGAGCAAGCGGTTGATCTCCTCAACGAGCACGAGAAGTTTATCGGGATCTTGCTCAGTGGACGCCAACGCGCAAAGTTCTTTCCAGCGTTCGTTGTCTTCCATCGGGCCTCCGGTCTCGGCCAGAGACAGCCAGAGAGCCAGAGGACTGTATACCACTGTTTAACCCGGAACGGCCAAAATAGTCTCGATGCATGGATGCAGGACTATCGCGCTTCCTCATCAACGAAGGCTAGAACCTATCTCATAAGTGGATCGCGACCGATCTGGGTCTACTCTCGCACAATCACCGCGAGGCAGCTCCAGGGACACCGAATTACGTGCCGGTCGCAGGCACTTTTACCACCTCGGCTGCGGTCGGCAAAGTGAAGTGAAACGTTGCGCCCCGTCCGTTGTTCGCCGTCGCCCACAAACGGCCACCGTGCGATTCCACAATGGAGCGACTGATGCATAGCCCCATGCCGCTGCCTTGAGGCTTGGTGGTAAAAAACGCGTCAAAGATCTCCTCGGTTTTTTCCTTGGGCAGCCCTACGCCGGTATCGCTGACCGAGATCACCAGTTGACCATCCTGGCCCAGTTCCGTCTTGACTGTAAGGACCCCACCTGTTTCCCTCATGGCCTCGATGGCGTTGAGCATGAGGTTCATGAGCACCTGCTGCAGTTGCACACGGTCTGCCGTGATCTTGAGAAGATCGGCAACAAGATCGGTGCGGATCGAGACCGCATACTGGTTGGCCTCGCCGCGCAGCAGGGCGACCATTTCGCGGATGATTTCGCTTACCTCGACCAGCTCACGTTGTGGAGGAGACTTTTTGTACAGCGAACGCAAGCGTTCGATAATCTCGGTCGCGCGAGTCCCGTCATTCACGATTCTGCATGTCGATTCGATCGCCTCATCCACATCGGGCAGTTCCCGTTTAAGCCAGCGCAAGCAAGTCTTCGCGTTTGTCATGGCTGCCGCGATGGGTTGCTTCAGCTCGTGGGATACGGAGGCAGCCAGCTCTCCCAATATGCTGATTCGGTTCACATGTGCAAGGTCTGCCCGCAGTTTCTCCCGCTCTTCTTCGGCGCGCTTGCGATCTTCGATATCGGTCGAGATACCGTACCATTTGAGGATCTTGCCTCGCGCATCGCGTAGGGGCACGGCGCGAGACAAGAACCAGCGATATCGCCCATCCTCTGCCCTCCTGTAGCGCAACTCATCTTCGAAGGGCTGGCCGCTCGCCAGAGCCGCGCGCCATTTCTCCATATTTCGCTTCAAGTCCTCTGGGTGAGCGGCTTCTTGCCAACCCGAGCCGGCCGTTCTCTCATTGGACAAACCCGTGTACTCCTGCCAGTTGCGATTGACGAAGTCCACAGAGCCATCGGGCAGAGCGGTCCAGGCAAATGTCGGCATCGTCTCGATTACATCTCGAAGCTTTCTTTCCTGACGCCGCAATTGCTGGATTCGGAGTCGATGTCCCCCCGAGAGCAATGCCAGAAAAGCGGCCAGAGCGGCCACCCGAAACCACCAGGTCTGGTACCAAGCCGCGGCCACGCTGAAGGCCAGAGTTGCGCCTTCCTCGTTCCAGACGCCGTCGTTGTTGCTCCCAATCACGCGAAAGTGGTAATTGCCCGGCCGAAGACTGGAGTAGAACGCTTGACGCCGTGTTCCGGGATCTTGCCATTCCGAATCGTGCCCCTCTAACCTGTAGCGGAAACGCGCCTTTTGAGGAGCTACAAAACTCAGGGCCGTATAGTCAATTTGCAGATCACGCGTCAGGGCAGGAAGAACAAGACCATTTTGCGGCTCATAATGCTTATGATCGGCAAGCATCGCTTCAATGTGGACAGGCGGAGCTATGGGATTGTCATTCAAATGAAGCGGGTCGATCATCTGGAGGATGTTTGCGTTGGCGAACCACAACCGTCCGTCTGGAGACTGGGATGCTTTCGGCCTGAAAACAGCCGACATGGGGAGGGCGCCGTCAAACACGTCGAAGAGGCGGCACTTCACCGCCGCGTTGGGCGATTCCCACCAGCGCTGCAGCTCCGCGTTGGGGATTGCTATCAGACCACAGCCCGAGTAAAGCCAAAGGGTAGCTTTCTGGTCAAAGATGAGGCTATAGATGACGTTACAGGGAAGGCCGTTCCTCATCGTCAGGGCTTGCTGAAGTCCGTTTCGCCATCCGACGAGTCCCGACCCCGTCGCTGCCAGGATCGAAGCGTCGGAAGATACCAGAAGGTCCGAGACTGGGCCATCATGATCGCTACCGAACGAGAAGAATTCCATCTTTCCATCTCGGACTCGGGCGACGCCGCCGTCGGTACGGGCTAACCACACGCCACCATGGGGATCAGAAGCCAGTGTGTTTACGGCTGGCAATTGCGAGGACGAAATCTCTTCCTGCACGGTGAAATCCCGAATGCGAAAGATCCAACGGATGGTTTCGTTCGTGCGGCTGGTCGCGGCCCAGATGCTGCCATCGACATCCTCTGCCATCGAGAGGACGGCGCCTAATACCCTGCCATCACGCGCATGAATCTTTCTGAAGTTTCCCCGCTCATACACCCACAATTCTTGGTCGACACCAACCCAAAGCCGACCCGCTCGGTCCTCCAGCAACGATGTCATCGCAAACCCCGGTAAACCGCTCCCTGGCAGAATGGAAGTGACCTTGCCGGACCGCAAAACATCCAAATTATAATTTCCAATCCACACCGTACCGTCCCGCGAAGCTAGAACGGAATTGACCTCATCGCCGCTCAGCCCCTGCCGCCTGGAAAAACTAACCACGCGAAGGTCATGGAAGGTATCGATTCCTCTGGAGGTCGCGATCCAGATATTTCCTTCGCGATCCTCAAACAGGCGGGTCACTGCATCGCCCGATAAGCCATCTGAGCTGCGAAAATGATCTATCTTGCCTCCTTGAATGCGGTAGATACCTTGGTTTAGGGTTCCGACCCATAAAGTGTGGTCTCGGTCGAATAACAACGCGGAGACCGCGAGCCTGCTGCCATCGAACTCCGGAGTGACAAACGGTTTCCATCTTCCTTGCGCTAGTTGCTGGAGTCCACCGCCCTTTCCCGGGCGCACCGACCCGACCCAAAGAGCCGCATCGGGTCTGCCTACGAGTGCTACTACTCCGTTAAATACTTCTGCCGGGTCGAATCCCGGTGAGATATAGGTGTCGGAGGAACTTGTTTGCCATCGGGAAATCTTGGGGCCACCGGCCATCCAGATATTGCCGAGCCGATCGCTGGCCAGTGTCACCGCATACCCAAGCGCAACGCCATCATCCCTGCCATAGCATCGGAGCCCTGTCTTTGTGACCTTACAAAGAGGCCCCTGCGTATCGGAAATGTTCGCCCGTGCGATCCAGATTGTGCCGTTGCTGTCTTCATGGATCGCCATAATCGTTCCAGCCGGGTCCCGATAGTTGGTCAGCTCGCCATCTCGCCAACGCGCCAACCCGTTCGTGGTTCCAATCCAAAGGCTTCCGTCCCGTGCTCCGAGCAGGGAATTGATGCGGGATGCGGGCAACACCTGTCCCTCAGGTGCCCAGGAGACAAACCGAACTCCATCAAACCGAGTCAATCCGGCTTGAGTGCCAATCCAAAGATATCCGTCTGTGGTTTGGGCAATCGCGTTGGGTGTGCCAGTAAAAACCCCATCCTCAATCCGCCATGCGGTGTGCCCATACTGAGAGATCTCTTTACTGGTGTCGAGTGCGCCGACTGAACCGATGGTTAAGAGAGACAAGACGAGGCAGAACAGTAGTCTCGGCGGGTCCCCGTTGAACCCTTCAGCCCTCTCGTATGAGGATGAGCTACGCTCTGTTCGCAAAATTCGCATGGGACGGTAACCATCATCTGCCAAATTTCGCGGCTCAAAATCTCCAGATAATGGTTGTGTGAATCGACCGCGGGCTTCCTGGTTGCACGTACACCCTATTATAGGAACCGGTGAAGTAGCGTTTGTCGGCCAGATTATAGGCGTTCACTTGCCATCCCAGACGGCCCCTGCGATAGAAAATAGAAGCATCCGTCAGACCATACGCGGGAAGCGAGAAGGTGTCGAGCAGGTCGCCAGATTGCTTCGTGTAGTATCGTGCGCCGAAACCGAGACCCACTCCTCTCAGCCATCCACCCCGAAGTTCATAGGTGCTCCACACGTTCGCGCTGTGCTTGGGAACATTCTGCGTCGGTGTTCCCGGGGGAATGACATTGTCCTTTACCACATCCGCTTGGGTGAACGAGTAAGCCAGCAATAGATTCCATGTTCTCTGCAATTGGAAAATCGTGTCGAGCTCCACACCTTTGCTTCGCTGTTTGCCGGTCAATAGGAAAAAGTTCGGGTGGTTGGGATCGGGTGTGAGTACGTCACTGCGCGTCAACCGGTACGCTGAAACGGTATTCACCATGCGGCCTGACATCAGGGAGGTTTTCACTCCGCACTCCCACTGATTGCCCGCCTCAGGGTCGGCAAAGGCGCCACTGGATGAGCCGTTGTACACCATTCCCGTTTGTGGCAGAAATGATTTACTGTAGTCCGCATAAAGGCTCACGCTCGGTACTAACCGGTAGTTCGCGCCCACCCGTGGAGAGAAAGCATTGTTTTCATTGCTCTCAGGCTGCGAAAAATCCCGATTAGAGGCGAAGTCCAAACGGCCACCTGCGGTAAGAGAGAGCTGCTCAGTCATTTGCATGCGGTCCTGAAGATACAATCCAACATATTGTGTCTGCGTGTCGCCATTGGCAAAAGGATAAATCGGTGAAAAGGGCGTTCCATAGATGGGGTTGAAGACATTGAGAGGCATATAAGCCGAAGGGTCGCTGAAATTGATCGATTGTTCGTGGTATTTGTTCGGCTCGCGGTAGTAGTCCACTCCGCCAACAACATTATGTTGAATGCGGCCGGTCCGCGCACGCAAACGTATTTCCGTATCTGTTGCGTAGTTGCTCCATTCTTGTTGATATGAGAGTGGATAGCGGTACAACGTCCGCTTGTCGTCTCCAAGGAAAGCCGGATAGAGGAGTTTGTCCCAATGGTTGTCGTACCAGTCGATGCGGACATTCTGGTAGAACCAAAAGGAATCGTTGAAGCGGTGGCTCAGCTGATAGCCAAACTGCCTGTTGACCTCGGAAACTGGATTGGGATTGGACGGCTCCCCCACAAAGAGGCTGATTGGGATTTCGCCGTTTGGGTTGGGAAGCACCGTCCCTTGAGCCGGAAGCGGGAATCCCAGATGGCCAGTGTCGTGCTGATATCTTCCAAGAAGTGTTAATTTCGTATCCGGGCTGATATCCCAGGTCAGCGCTGGTGCTACATACACTCTGTGGCGGGTTACGTAGTTTACGAAGGAACCGGTTGGGCGGTAGAGCATATTGGTACGAGCGTAGAGCGTGTGCGATCGGTTCAACGTTGCGCCGACATCGATCGCCGGCTCGTAGAACCCATACAAACCACCGGTGAATTGAGCTTGCGCAAAGGCGTCGGGTCTGGGAACTTTGCTGCGAAGGTTCACTAGGCCGCCCAGTACACTCTGCCCGTATAGCGTAGACGAAGGACCCTTTAGAACCTCCACCGACTCGATACCAAAGATTTCTTCGCCCATGCCATTGCCGCCGCGCAACCCATCGACGTATGTATTGAACGAAGCATCGAAGCCTCGGATGCGGTAGAAATCCCAAGCTTCGTAATATCCGCCCGGCATCACTCCCGCTACGTTCTTCAGAGCGTCATCGAGTTTGTTCGCCCCTTGGTCTCGCAGAAGCTCCTGATCCACAACCGTGATCGATTGAGGCACATCAAGCAAGGAGGTGTCCATCTTGCTACCTGCGGTTGTGTGGGTGACCGCGTATCGGGCTGCAGTAACCGATATGCGGGTTTGCACCGGCGCCGGGGCTAGTGTAACGTTCCATTCCACGACCGGACCTGTTACGGCAAGTACGACCTCTCGTTCAGTTGGGGCAAATTTGTCAGCTGTCACGCGAACACGATATCTGCCCGGGGACAACTGCAAGCCGTACGCACCCATCGAATCAGTTGTGACCGCCTCGCGAAACGAGCCGCACAAGGCAGTTATCAACGCGCCCGCAATTCCCGTCCCCGAAATATCAGAGACAGTTCCGGATAGCATTCCAGTGCGGTCTTGCGCCGTTTTACTGCATTCAGGAGGTGCGGGGCGATCGTCTGCCGCTACACTCTGCAGGAAAATCCCAAGCACTCCCAGAAGCGTGAGAACCGCGATCAATCTGCCTTCAAGGGAGCCCATTCTCACCTGCAATTCTGGGCGCGCCGACTCAAGTGTCTCGGCGTATCTGCAGGGGCTGACGTTTACGACAAACCCATAGTGAACTTGGCACTACCAAATACTTCCGAGTCTTAATGAGTCACAACGAGTGGTGCCAGCCTCCAAAGGAGGACACTTCGAGCGTTGCAAAATGCCCCTTGGAGAGATGTCGAATTTTGCGCCTCACAAAATACTGTGTCAAGCGAAGAATCTTTTTGGAACCCTGGCTTTGGTATTTCTGCCTCAATAGCAACAAGCAGGGTGGAAATGTTTTCATCTCCTATATCAAATTGGCGGGCCGCGTTCGATCCAGCTAGCGCTCGAACGTCAGTTTTGAACACGAGACTGCACGACGCTCGCTCTCCGGGGCAGTCTCGCGCGTTCTTCGGTGAGACAGGTCAGGAGGGTATCCCGGTAAGAAGTAATTTCTGAGGACCGTGGAGTGCCACAAACCGTCAAGACGCTATGTCCCTTTCATGTGATTTGACCGACGAACAGTGGAAGACCCTGGACCCGCTAATTCCACAGCCAAGAAATAGCCCGCAGCGTATCACCTTTGCCGATGATTGGCGAAAAATCCTGATTACAGTTAGAGCTCCCTGGGAGCAGCACGGTTAGGGAGCTTCCTCCCCTAAATGTCTCCATTGCCAGGCAGTAAGGGGCCAAGCCGGAGGGCAGCCCACGGTCCGGGAAAAGATACTAATGCAATCAGGACCACGGCCCCGGTTCTTTGCGTCGTAGAGATCCCCGCTGGCCGGAAGAGTGGATACGGGAACTCTCTTGGTCGATCACTGTTGCGAAGCAGTGTTGTGAATCAATTTCGCTCAGCCTAAAATCTTGTCTCAGTGCTGGCGCACTATCCGCAAAGGTTGTGATCGACAATGTCACAATATCGGGAACATATCCCGAGAGGGTGAGAGGCGGGCCTGGAGGTAGAAGCTGAATTTGTGCGGATGTCTTAATTGGACATCCGATCACCACACCCATGACAGGATATAAGGGGCCCTTTAATTCAAGCAGTACCGTTCCTTGAGTTGCCGACCTAGGGAAATATTCAGTGCCCTCAGCCATGCCGGTAGATAGTGGAATAGTGGCAGAAAGTTGCAGGCAAGCGTTGGCGGCTCTAACTCTGCCCGTGTTGCTGACGACAAACCGAAGGATGAACGTTAACTCAAATTCACTCTTTAATCCCTCGACGCGAGACCCTGTCGCAACTGCACTTGTGATTTGTAGTTCGTGAACTTCGAGACTTGGATGCCGAGCCCTGTTTCGAATGTCTTCAATCAGGCGATGTGAGGCGGGTTGAGACGTGCCACCGAGACGAACGTAATACTTTAGGTCGCGCTTCGATTGGTGGGGAGCACGTTGACTGTCGGGGACGGCCACAATGTATAGGGATTTATCCGCTGCTAGGGCGGAGCCCGCTGCCTTCGGAGGAATCTCGTAAACATTAACACCAACGATCTCGAAGTCGGTCAGGTTGGGAATCACATCTTCAAGCCATCCCTTAGTGGATTGTTTTCCCTTGACTGACCGTGCGACGCCCCCGTTGTCCACGATTCCCGTGTCGGTGATGCCATAGATGATTCTGCCGCCTCCAGTGTTCGCAAACGCCGACAATTGCTTTGCCAATTCGTCGAGGACGATACCTTCCTTTACGTTCGGGAGCGTCAGGTCCAGGAGTTGAGCGCCTTTTCGCTCAAATGTGTCATTCTCGTCGCGCGGAAGTGATAGAACGTCGTCCTCAGTCCATTCGTCGGTGGGATTAGCCATAACCAAATTCTACCGGATGGCTATCTGGGACAATCCGGGATTGCACGGGAAGGACGTGGCCATGCACGGGTCTTCAGTTGGCCGGAGACAGTCCCCTGATATTGCCATAGTCCTCACAAAATTCGTCAACGCAATTGTGATGAGTGCAGGCGGTAGCAGTAATTTGCGGTGTGCCGCTACGTTTCCCGCTTTCATCAAGCTTCCATCTGACGCCGTTGGAGGTATCTATTTTCCAGCACCATTCGGTAACGTGAGTCTTGATGTTCGGGAATACATCTCTGTATACGATCCATCCCCACATGAATCGCGGAACCCCCGGTTGATCGGTAAGAAAGGTTTCGTCGTCGCGAAGGGTCCCCGAATCGAGCGTAGCCTTCGGACCGAGAGCAGACTTGGCAGTGAACTTATCGACTAGCGTAGTGATGAACTCCTGCTCCGTTAGTTCATCGGTTTGTACGACCTTTCCCACGGCTGTGACGAGTCCAACTGCCGGAGTGTTTCCAACATTCTCCCATCGATATGTAAACTCAAGCAGTTTCAGCGGCTTCTGGCGGCGCATTCCATTGACTGTGTCATATTCATCAATCTCGGTAGTCGGTTTGGCAGGAATAATAAACGCTCGCTGCACTGAGTAGAGTGCATCCCGGCTCAACTCGTTATTGCGGGTCATCGCCAGTAATTGACAGTAGTAAATGCGGGCGATGACGAGCGTCGCCAATAAAATGAGGCATTGAATGATGAAGTGACGATCCTTCCAAACCGGAACCTTATCGGTACTCTTCTCGACTCGGGTCTGGGGAATCGGATTATTCACGACTATATTAGGCGGATCGCCAACGGGGAAAGGCTTTGCTGTGGCGGGGAATTTATTCTTTCCTTGCTGACGCGGCGGAATAAAAAGGGACAGAACAAGCAAGCCAGCCAGTAAGTACCAGGGTGTGTGATCCGAATGGTTTGACATGGCTGCGCCCAAAGTGTACGGAAACCACGTACCTCCGAACAAGACCTTCCGTATCGTTCCTCAGTCTCGCTCGGCCTTTCCTCGCTGAACAACCGTGTCACTCGGGGAGCGGCTAACGGTAACTCGGATCTCGGCTCCCCTTTTTAGGAATAGGTTCCGCTCGACGATCCCGCAAGAGCAGGCGATGGAGGGAGGCAACTCTTTGCAAGATCGGAGCGGAAGACTACTATCGTAAGCGATTTTCTCTTACCTGCGGCGGGAGCTTCCGTTTGTTCGTGGTTCGTAACACCGCCTTGGCCTTGTGGCGAGAAGAGTCATCGCCCTGACGCTGTACAATTTGTCGTGTCATGGCTTATCCCGAGTACACTATCGACGCATCCACTTTCCAGAAACAATTAGTGAAGCTCGCCGAAGTCCTCGCCCAGAAAGTCAGGCGCGAGGCCCCGAAGCTACTGCGGGCTCCGTATTATGGACGCCGAAGCTAGATCTCAGCGGCCCTGGTCATTACTGGTAAGACCGCGACCCCGGTTCCCACCTGAAAGACGTATAGCCAACCCCTCCGGACTGTCCTCGACACGGGAAAAGAGGACTCATTGCGGATGTTCGCAGGGAACACTTAATCCGCTAATTCTCTCTCACATTCGCGGGCTGCTCAGGATTGGATGGGCTCCCTTGGTGAGCGATTACACCAACTAGGAGGCGCCCTCGAAATCACTTCCGGCGACAACGGAACACAGGTGCGTGCAACTGTGCCGTCCATATGAACCCCGCAACCCACACGGGCTGGAGATCAAGCATACTGCTTCGCATAGATGCCGAATTTCTTCATTCGAGAAAGGAAAGTCGTGCGGTTCACTCCCAGACTTGCGGCAGCACCATCGGCACCGCCGACGCGCCCCCTGCATGCAGTGAGTGCTCGTATGATCTCATCGCTCTGCCTTCTTTCATATTCGTCAGCAACGCTGGTTTGGTGCGTTTGCGAATCTGTTCTTTCTTCAACGACACGCTCGAGTTTACGGTCGTGGGCGCGTTGTAACTCTGCCGTATTCGTTTTCCGGAGTTCTCCGAGCGGCGCGTCAAGTGACTTGCCTCGCGTCACGATGACCGCTCGCTCAACAAAGTTCTCCAGTTCACGAATGTTGCCAGGCCATTCCCATGCTGTAAGTCCCCGCATGATAGACGGCGAAATAGAGTCAATCTTCTTCTGCATTTGCTTGGCAAACTTCTGCACAAAATAACTCACCAGTTGTGGAATGTCTTCCTTACGTTCCCGCAGAGGCGGTATCCGGATCGGAAATACGTGCAAGCGGTAGTACAGATCACTTCGGAATTCGCGGGCTGCAATCATCTGTTCGAGGTCGCGATTGGTCGCAGCGACGAGCCGAATATTGACTCTTCGCGTGTGAGTGCTCCCCAGTCGTTCAAATTCGCGCTCTTGTAATACACGCAAAAGTTTCGGCTGAATCTCAATCGGAATGTCTCCCACTTCGTCGAGGAACAAAGTGCCTTGATCCGCGAGTTCCATTCGGCCGATTTTCTGAATAATCGCCCCGGTGAAAGCTCCCTTTTCATGTCCAAACAGTTCGCTCTCCAGCAAACCGGTAGGAATGGCAGCACAGTTCAGCTTCACAAACGTGCGATCTTTGCGTCGGCTGCGGTCGTGAATGGCGCGGGCGATCAACTCCTTGCCTGTACCTGTCTCTCCAAGCAGCAGGACTGTAGAGTCGCTGGTAGCGACCGTTTCAACAAGTTCCAGAACATGTTTCAGCGCTGGGCTGTTCCCCACGATATTCTCAAAGTTCATCTCGCTGCGAATTTCCTCCTCGAGGTACAACTTCTCTTGGACGAGCTTGTCTTTCAGCTGCGAAATCTCGTGATATGCGTTCGCGTTTTCGATCGCGATTGCGATCTGCCCTGCAGCTTGGGCAAGGAATTCGACGTCCTCTGGTGCGAAATTAGCCTCGCTCTTTCGCGCAATGCTCAAGATTCCGAGTGCTCGAC
>Ga0210407_10004273_pt1 | contig 11302 bp, 8 predicted proteins | sample IncBWC27MmetaG_FD_150860 | JGI IMG/M metagenome (GOLD analysis project Ga0210407, IMG submission 150860) | Forest soil microbial communities from Barre Woods Harvard Forest LTER site, Petersham, Massachusetts, United States - Inc-BW-C-27-M | ecosystem: Environmental > Terrestrial > Soil >... | reverse complement strand
TTAGGGGCAAGCATCCCGTGCCGCGGCAGGGAACGGCACTGATCTCAGGCGCGCGCCGGCGCCGACCCGAATACAGTACCTACCAGGGCTTCGATTTCCTCGATGGCTTCATCGAGCTCAAAGGTGAACCGCACCAAGTCCACACCTTCGAGCTCGCGGTGTTCCTTCAGGAGAATGGCCCATGCCGGATCGGCGATCAAATCCACCTTGTGCCGTTCATAGTAGCCGTAACCCAGGCCGCGCATGCGGCAGAGAAGGTCGCTCAGGTGCACCAAGGCCACCAACGGCTGCGCCTTCTGGCTTTGTTCGACGGCATGATGATGCGCGATCACTTCGATGATATCGTCGGCCAGCTTCCATTTTTCGGCAAGGGCCTGACCGGTCTGGCAGTGCGTGAAGCCCATGACGGCTTGTTCCGCCTCGCCCAGCGGAATTCCCTCCTGGCCGGCGCTCTGCATCGCCTTGGCGAATTCCCTGGGAAAAGCCAGGCAGTTCACCATAAAGCCTATGTCATGCAAAAGCCCCGCCATGTATGCCTTCTCGCTATCTGCGGCGGCTAATCTCTCGCTGAATTTCCGGCACACCATGGCACAGGCCAGCGAATGTCTCCAAAATATGGCTGGGTCGAGCACCCACTTTTTCGCGGGGAAGGCCTGCCCCAGGCAGCAGGTGAGAAGAATGGTTTCGACGCGACGCAGCCCCAGAGTAATCACAGCTCCCTTGATGGATTTGGGCGCCTGCGCCAGGCCGAACAGGGGGGAGCCAGCCAGGCGCAGGCATTGCCCGGCAATCGTGTTGTCGTAAGACACCAGGCGCACCACTTCGTCCACCTTCACTTCCTCCGCGGAATTGCTCAACAACTTCAGTAAGGGCAGAAAAACTGCCGGGATGGCGGGCATGGTTTCGATTTGCCGCACGCGCTCGCGAATCTTTGCGTCGAAGGATGTGGTCATAGTTTGCCGCTGCTCAGGGATGGTTTCCAATACGCGATGGTGCCGGGAAAATGGACCAGGTGAAACTGGTCATTCAATTTCATCAGCGACTCCGAGGTCCCGAGAAAAAAATATCCGCCAAAATTAAGATTGGTGAAGAAATTGTTGACCACCTTGGTTTTCGAGGCGGCGTCAAAATAGATCAGCACATTGCAGCAGAAAATCAGATCCACACCCTTCATGAAAAGCATCCTGGAGTCGTCCTGGAGGTTCAGACGGCTGAACGTGACCAGCTTTTTCACCTCGGGGCGCACCTCCAGTTTCTTTTCATCGACGGGCGAAAAGTATTTTTGCCGGTAGAGATTGCTGGTGTTGCGTAACGCGTAATCGCCATAGATGCCGGCCTTGGCGGTTTCGATGGAACGGTCATTCAGATCGGTGGCGACAATCTCCACCGTCCAGCTTTTCAGTAAGCGTTCGCTTTCCTCAAGCATGTTCATGGCTAATGTGTAGGGTTCCTCCCCGGTGGAGCAGCCCGCGCTCCAGATGCGCAACCTCTTGGTTGTCTGCCTGGGTTTTTCCGCGACGATCTCCGGGAGGATTACCTTCCGCAACGCGTCGAGCTGCGGCTGGCTGCGAAACAGGCAGGTTTCGCCGATGGTGATTTCGTTCAGCAGTTCCCTGAGTTCGGCATCGTACAAGGGTGCCGCATTGAGACGATCCCAATACTCGCGTGGGGTTCGCGCGCCCAACTGTTTCATTCGCCGTCGGCAGCCGTCGGCTAGAAGGTAGAGTTTTTCCTCGGCCTTGTAGATACCCGAGGTCTTGTACACCAGGTCACGGATTTGCCGGTGCACCGGGTCAATAACTTCGGGCTTGTTTGGGGCCGGTTGCGCGAGAGCGCGTTGGGGAATGATGGTCATTTTGCCGGACGCTCCAAGGGCATAACTCTTCAAATCAAAATCGTGGAGCGCCGGGCGTCTCGCCCGTCCAGCCGGGCGGGGGCGCCTGGCGCACCACCGGCGACGGCACACTTACGAGCCTGCATGGGCCGCCTTGCTCTGGACTTGAGTCGCGGCCGCGCCGTTCCCGCGGCCGTTTTCACTGGCGTCGATCTTGAATTGTTCGACCAGGCGGCGAAGTTGTGTGGACGTCTCGACTAGTTGTTGCGACGCCTTCTGGGTGTCGCTGGCTCCGCGCGTCGTACTCTGCGCCGCCTCCGCCACGCCTGTGATGTTGCTGGTGATCTCGCCGCTGCCGTGCGCCGCTTCGCTCACGTTGCGCGACATCTCGTTGGTGGTCGCATTCTGCTGCTCGACCGCGGTGGCAATGGTGCTGGAGATATCGTTGATCTGGTTGATCACCGCGCTGATGGATGCAATGGCGTCCACCGCCGCTTTGCTATCGGCCTGGATCGCTTCGATCTTGCGGCTGATGTCCTCGGTGGCCTTGGCGGTTTCCTTGGCCAGTTCTTTGACTTCGTTCGCCACTACGGCAAACCCTTTGCCCGCCTCGCCCGCGCGTGCGGCTTCGATGGTGGCATTGAGCGCCAGGAGGTTGGTCTGCTGGGCGATCGAAGTGATGACCTTAATGACTTGTCCAATCTCGGTGGAGGATTCGCCCAGCTTGGACACGATGGCGGTCGTGGTCTCGGCGACCTTGACGGCGGAGGTTGCGACCTTCGCGGCTTCGGAAGCGTTCTTGGCGATCTCTTTGATGCTCACGCCCATCTCTTCGGCCCCGGAGGCAACGGTCTGAAGGTTCTGGCTGACATGGTGCGCCGCCTTCGAAACCACGTCGGCCTGGGCCGAGGTTTCCTCGGAGTTGGCGGTGATCTGCTGGCTGGTGGCATTCAGTTCCTCGCTCGCGCTGGCTACATGAACCGCATTTTCCGTGATGGCCAGGATCATGCGTTTCAGACTGCCACTCATCTTATTGATCGCCGTGGCCAAGTCGCCGAGTTCGTCCGCGCTGCGGATTTTCATCTCGTCCCGGGTCAAATCACCCGCCGCAATGGCCTCGGCCTGGGCCAAGACCGATTGCGTAGCACCGGAGATGCGCCTGCTCAGGAACACGGCGACGAAGATGCCGATGCCAACCGCAGTGAAGGCTGTTGCACCCATGGTGAGGTTCATTAACCGGGTATCCGAATCCAGGTTTTCTTTGTTCTGGTGCAGCAGCGCGATGAATGAAGCCGCCAAGTCTTCGAGGTTTTTTTTGATCGCTTCGGCGATCACCGTGGCGTGGTCGGCAAATTCATTTCCGGCGCGAACAGTCGCGTCGCGTTCGTTTCTGGCCGCGCGACCCATGGCTTCTTCCTGGACCTTCCGGAGGTTGGGAAGTTGCTTCTTGACCTCAACCAGCAGGTCACGGTTTTGTTGCGCGGCCCATTGAGGCGCCAACTCGTCCATTCGGCCCACATCTTTCTCGATGTCTCCCCAAGCCTCATTGAAAGCCTTCTTCGCGGACTCTCTCCTGGCTGTTTCCGTTCCCGCGAGAAGGACTTGACGCCCTTTGCTCTGCGTCTGATTCAGATCCTTCTGCAAGTTTCTGCAAGCTTCGAGCGTGGGCATGCTCACTCCCATTGCTCGATCCTGGTGTATCTTGATTGCTTTCGCTTGTAGATAGGTAAGGGTGGTGTCGACAACAATCAAACCGAGAATTACTCCAAAGCCCAAACCCAATTTTCTTCCCAGTGTCAGTCTCATTTCCTTTTCCTCTGATAACTTGTGAAATCGAACCCTGGCTAACAGTGCTTCATTCCCGGAACAGCAATCGCGAATGATTTTTCATCGGCGCAAACAGCGCGGACCTCAATAAGATGAGAGCGGCATGACCACTGGCGGTGGAGCGGCGGGCGTCTCGCCCGTCCAGTATTGGGGTTGCCGGGCGTGGACACCCGGCGCTCCATTGGCCGAGCGAGCTATCGACCGGGCGCCGCGGTTTCCGCCACCTCCGTCATCTGGCACGCCTTTTCTATGTCCAGCACGTGCAAGAGCCGGTCATTCAGTTTGTAGACACCGACGATCATGGTCCGGACGGAGCCGCGCAAGGTTTCGGGTGCCGCCTCGAAGCTGCTTTCCTCTACCTCGACCACATCGCCAATTTCGTCGACCAGCAGGCTAACCGCGCCGTCCTCAGAGCGCACCACCACGTTTCTGGCCAGCATGCCCGCCGGCCGGGGCTCCAGCTCAAGGCGCCGCCGCAGATCGACCGCCGTGACGATTTGGCCGCGCAGGTTGATGAGGCCACTGACCACGGCAGGCGCAAGCGGAACCTTCGTCATATCCAGCGAGCGGATGACCTCCTGAACGCCTTGCAATTCCACCCCGAACAGCAGCTTGTCCAGGTAGAAGGTGCAGAACTGTGAGGTGTGGGCCATGACTTAGTTCGCGGCCTCCGCTGATTTCATCGCCAGGGCGAGGCGAGCCGGGTTCAAGTGAGCTCTGCGCAGAATAGCCGGGATATCGAGCAATTCCGTGACCCGATCGCCGATCACGACGGAATAGAGAACAGACGCCCGGGTCGCGGCCGACTTTACGTCCGCCCGGTCTTCGACAATGTCCAGAATCCGTTCCACGACCAAGCCGAATGAGCGGCCTTCGTGATTGAGCACGAGCACCTGAATCGGTCCGGAATCGGGCAGGGACAGAGCTTGCAGGGTTCGCAACTTATCGCGCCAGTCTTTCTTTCTCTCTCTCTCTTGCTCTTGCAGCACAATATTGAGGCGAATCAAAGGCAGGATCTGGCCGCGATACTGAGTCACCCACTGGCGGCCCGACATTTCCACTTGCGCCACGGGAAACTCCTCAAGGCGCGCGAGTGTGCTGAGCGGTATGGCCATGCGGCAGTCGTCCGGGCCCGCGAAGAGCAGAAAGGTTTGCTTTTCTGCAACGGTCGCCGATTCCATAGCCTTTTCAGTGAGGGCGCGGTTTCTGGTTTCCGTAACCACGCCGGCCCGCTGCGCCAGGCCGAGCACGTCCAAAATGAGCGCTACTTTGCCGTCACCCATGATGCTCGAGCCGGCAAAGGTCTTAACCGTCTTGAGCTGTTTGCGCAACGGCTTCACCACAATTTCTTCGGTGTCGTTGATCTCGTCCACCACCAAGCCGAATTGCCGCTCATCGGCTCGCAGCACTACGATGTTGACGGCACCGTCTCTTTCGCTTTTGGGGCGCGTATCCGCGGCGAGTTTCAGTTCCTGATTGAGATAGACCAGAGGCAGGAGACGTCCGCGCAGCCGGTATATGGGCGCGCCATGGACCAGCTCAATGTCCTTCGTCACCTCGTCGGCCTCGAGCCGCACCAATTCGAGCAAGCTTGCCTGGGGAATGGCGTAACGGTCGCCGCCGCAGGTCACGACCAGCGCGGGGATGATGGCCAAGGTCAAGGGAATCTTTACCCGAACCGTCGTGCCTCGGCCGAGGGTGGACTGAACGTCCACGGTGCCGCCAATTTTTTCCACGTTTGTCTTCACCACATCCATGCCGACGCCTCGGCCGGACACGTTGGTAACTCTTTCGGCGGTGGAGAATCCGGGGAGGAAGATCAAGTTGAAGACTTCCCGCTCGGTCAGGCGTGCCGCCTGCTCGGTGGTGATTACGGCGCGTTCTACCGCCTTCTTGCGAATGCGCTCCGGGTTCAAGCCCGCGCCATCGTCACTGATCTCGATATTGACCTGCCCACCTTCATGAAAGGCGCGCAGAATCAGGAGTCCGGTTCGATCCTTGCCGGCCTTCACCCGGTCTTCGGGAAGTTCGATGCCATGGTCCACGGAATTACGCACCAGATGGGTGAGCGGATCTTTAATGGCCTCGATGATGGTCTTGTCGAGTTCCGTCTGTTTGCCTTCCATCTCGATGGCCACTTCCTTGCCGCAACCGAGCGCGACGTCGCGCACCGTCCGGGGGAACTGGCCCCAGATATTTCCGATGGGCTGCATGCGGGTCTTCATAACCCCCTCCTGCAGCTCCGTGGTGATGAGGTTCAGACGCTGGGAGGCGGCCAGGAAGGCAGTGTCTTTCGTGCGGCTGGCGAATTGCAGGACCTGGTTGCGCGCCAACACCAGTTCCCCAACCAGATTCATCACCTTGTCCAGTAATCCGACATCCACACGGATCGTGCTGTCTGAGGCGGTCGTCCCAGCGCGGGAGGACTGTTGGATGCGTAGCGCATCCACGACATCGGCCGGCCGGGCAGCGCCCTGTTCCACCAGAATCTCGCCCATACGGCGCGGGTCGCCTTCGTTCTGCTTCTCGACCGCGAGCAGGATCTCGGCCTGCGTGACGCCGGCCGTCTGCATCAGAATGTCGCCAATCGAAGGCGTCAACGAGGCCGTTTCGGAAGCAGGCTGCGGCACTTGAGCAACCGCGTTCTTAGGCGGCGCTTCGGGCCCCTGCTGCAGGCGGGTCAGCGTGGCAATCAGCTTCGTGTCGTTGCGCTCTCCTTCCGTGCCGCTCACTTCGATACTGCCCAGCATCTGGCGGACCGCATCCACCATGCCCAGCAGCGCCGTGGTCAGTTCCGGGTTGAGCGTGAGCTGCCCGTCGCGCAACCGAGTCAGCAGGTTCTCGCCAACGTGCGCAACCTTTTCCAGCTGGGGGAAACCCAGAAAGCCGCAGGTGCCTTTGATAGTGTGAATGGTACGAAACACGCCAGACAGCGCATCCCGATCTTGCGGGTTTTTCTCCAGGCCGACCAAATCCCGGTCCAGGCGGTCAAGGTTCTCGTAACTCTCGACCAGAAAATCCTTGACGATATCGCTATCGGTGTCGCTCATCGCCGCCGTTCCTTTCCAAATGGAGAGTGATTCCCGGCGGGCGAAGGGCTACTCTCCGCGGCCCGCCTTCTTGCGTCTCTCGAAGCGTGCCCATCTTGGCTGAGCGAGTATTCATTTCGTGGAGAATAATCAGTTCAATCCCTTCAGTTCTCCATCGTCTGTTCAAGAGATTTTCATTAGTAGGCCATTTGCATTCGGTAGGGAAAGCAAACCAGAGGCCGTGGTCAGGCACTGACGGCCCTACTTTCGTAACTCTTGCTACGTACCTCAGCAGTCTAGAATCCGAAGAAGTTGCGGGAGAATAGTCGTAAGCCATGAACCAGCAAGCTTTCCACCAGGTGAGCCAGAATAGCCCCGAGGCGATTCCGAGCCAGATGCGCCGGATCGAAGGCCGGGAATGGTGGCTGTGGGGGTTCGCGGTTGCGGTAACGCTGGCGTTGACCCTGGGGATCATCTCGTTCACTTTTCCCTGGTTCAATCGGGAGACGGATGTTTCGTACTGGTTTGATCTCAGGGAATGGGTACGTGGGCTGGCGGCTCTGGTATTGCTTTTCGACTTTTACGCGATTTATCAGCACATGCAGCTCCACCGCATTCGCCGCCAGTTGGCGGAGCGAGATCAGCTTTTTCAACTCATCAGTGAAAATGCCGCCGATATGATCGCGCTGGTCGACAGCGATGGCCGCCGGTTGTATAACAGCCCCGCCTATCTAAAGGTTCTGGGGTATTCTCCCGACGACTTAAACACCACTTCCTCGATTGAGCAAATTCATCCCGACGATCGGCCGCGAGTATTAAAAGCGGCAGAAAAAGCCCGCCTGGGCGGCCAGGGAGAACGGATGGAATACCGGGTACGCCATAAGGATGGTTCCTGGCGCACTCTGGAATCGACCGCGAGCCCGATCCGAAACGCAAAAGGGCAGACCGACAAACTGGTCATCGTGAACCGCGATATCACCGAGCGCAAGCGGGCCGAAGAGATGCTGGCCCACAATGCATTCCACGACGGACTTACCAACCTGCCCAACCGCGCTCTATTCCTGGACCGGTTGCAACAAGCGCTGACTCTCTCTAAAAGACATGCGAACTACAAATTCGCAGTACTGCTCATTGATGTAGACGAATTCAAAATCATCAACGACAGTCTGGGACACGCGGCGGGGGACGATCTGCTGATTCAAATCGGGCAAAGGTTGAAGGAGTCGGTGCGGCGAGCTGATACCGTCTCGCGTCCACGCACAAGCGACGTACCGGATCGGCCCGCTAATGACGATACGTTGGCTAGACTTGGCGGTGATGAATTCTGCATCCTTTTGGATGACATCCGAGACCCCATTGAAGCCGTGCGCGTTGCGGAACGAGTGCAGGCGGAACTGGCGATCCCCTTCTTAGTGACCCAACAGGAGATAGTAATTTCAGCGAGCATCGGAATCGCAGCGAGCACCAGCCCTCACACCCACGCAGAGGATCTGCTGCGCGACGCGGACATTGCCATGTACCGTGCCAAGAGAGCCGGCAAAGCCTGCTGTGAAGTATCGGACACGGCCATGCATGAGAATGCAGTAAAGCGTCTGCAGCTGGAAACCGACTTGCGCAAGGCCGTCGACCAGGGAGAATTCCGCGTTCACTACCAGCCCATTGTGTCGTTGCAAACGGGCAAGATCACGGGCTTCGAGGCGTTGACGCGGTGGCAACGGCCGGAGGGCGTACTCTCTCCGATTGCGTTCATCGCGGTTGCTGAAGAAACAGGTCTCATCATTCCCATGAATCGGCAACTGCTGCGCGAAGCCTGCCAGCATCTCCGATCCTGGCAGTCGGAATTTCCTTCCAGCCCGCCCTTGACTATGAGCGTGAACATCACTTCCCGGGAGTTCGCTCAGCCCGATCTGATCGGCGAGGTCCGCAAATCTCTTGAGCAGACCGGCATTGACCCCGGCTGCCTGCAGTTCGAAATCATAGAAACAATCGCTATGGGCGATGCAGAAAAATCTGGGCACGTGCTTGCGGAACTGAAGGCACTCGGCGTGCGCTTGAGCATCGACGATTTTGGCACTGGGTATTCCTCACTCAGCCGCTTGCGCCGTATTCCAGTGGACACCTTGAAAATCGACCGCGCCTTCATTTCGAACATGGAGAGCGACCCGGAAAACCGCGAGATCGTGCGGGCCATCATTGTCCTTGCTCACAATCTTGGCTTGAAAGTCGTTGCCGAGGGGACCGAGACAGAAGAGCACGTCAACCTGCTCAGGCAGCTCAATTGCGAGATGGCACAGGGATACTTTTTCTCCCGGCCCGCTGACGACCACGCTATGTTGAAGCTGTTAGCCAGCAACCGCAGCGCCACCGCCGCGGCGGCTGGTAGTTAGAACCAACAAATTCTGACATGGGAGAGAGCCTGGCCGAACTCCACAGGGGAAGCAAGAGGTAAGCCACCGGGCTCACCTCTTGCTCTGGTGGTCGTTTATTCTTCCGCCGGGAACTAGGCGGCTCTGCCGGCGGCAATTCTGTGAGGCGTCGAGGTGTGGACGTTGAACGTCCGCACGGCGGGAGGACTCTCTATGTGATTCGAGAGGATCTCAGTGACCTTGGCGAACTGTTCCCGTTGATAGCGGTCCGCGTCCTCCTTTGTCTTCCAGAAGCTCAGCGCCATGACGCGATTCGGCTCCGTCTCTGACGTCAGGACCGTCTCGTCGAGGAAACCGGCTTGCTGCCGGAGGATTGGCAGGACCTTTTCGTTGATCGTATTTGCGAGTTCGTGGGACTTTCCGGATTTGCTGCTGACTTCAACTACTCGTGTGAACATGGGAAGTTCTCCTTTCGTAGGCTACGGATTGAAAGGAACGTCGCGCGAGCTGCGCGGCGCAGGATGTCACCTAATTGTGGCCAGAAGATAACGCTACTCCCGTCACGCGAGCGTCGTCAAGACCCGAGGGAGTGCAAATCTCGACGCTAAGTTATTGAAAATGCGCTCGCACCGTTGGGTTCGTGGCTCCACTCAGGATGGCGGTATGGGATCGTGCCGTGACTTAACGCGATGGCTCTTCGTGCGCAGCACATCCTCGTCACGCTGGTCTCAGGTTGCCCAGGATCCCATTGAGCAACAGCAAGATCATGGTGGCACTATGTATGTTCTTCCTTTGAAATGCTAGGCTAAAACCGCGATGCGCGACCGGCTCTTCCATCCCGTCGTACTCATTGCGTTGGTCTTGTTTTCGCTCGGAGCAAACTTATGGGGTGCAACTTCCGCCCCCTCGGCTGCCGCCCACTGGACTGTCCGCAATCAACCTGCTCGCCTTGTCAACGGAACGCCGGTGCTACTCCGAGTTACCACGCCGAAGCCGGTCCGCACACTCTCGGGCAACTGGCTTGGCCACGAGATCACGTTCAGCTTCGACGCAAGCCACAAATCATGGTTTGCGCTTGCCGGGGCCAGTCTTGAAACCAAGCCGGGAGCCTATCCCATCCATCTGCAAGGCGAAACTTTTGATGGGCCATCCGCCGGGCAATCTGCCGGACCAACTATCTCATTCGAAAAGAAAATTCGTGTCGAACGCCAGCGCTATCCCCGCGTGCAGCTGAAGGTTCCTGGACGCTATACCGCGCCCAGCCCTGAAGACCAGCGCCAGATCGAACAGGACAAGGAGACAAAAGCCCAGGTTTTTGAGACTGTCAGCGCCGACCGCGAATGGAAAGGATCATTCACTGCTCCGGTTAGTGCCGAGGTCTCCGACGTGTTCGGAGTCGAGCGCGTCTTCAACGGTTCCGTGCAGAGCACGCATCAGGGGCTCGATTTCCGTGTGACCAGTGGAACTCCAGTCGCAGCGGTTAACAGCGGGCGCGTCATCCTGGCCCGCCCTCTGTTCTTTGAAGGGAATTGTGTGGTGATCGACCATGGCCAGGGTCTGCTGACGCTCTACCTCCATCTATCGAAATTTTCCGTCAAAGAAGGGGACGATGTGGACAAAGGCCAGCCAATCGGACTCAGCGGCGGCACGGGACGCGCGACTGGCCCTCATCTGCATCTGGCCGTGCGCTGGCAGGGCGTGTATCTGAACCCGCAAGTGCTGCTGAAATTGAGATTGCCGGGAGGCGAGCGGGATGCTGGGACCGCGTCCGCGCGATGAGTCATACGGATGAGTGACGGGCGTCTCGCCCGTCCATCGATACCTAAGCCGGGCGGGACGCCCGGCGCTCCACCAGCAAGCGTCTAGTAGCCGGAAGCCAACAGCGCATCTTCCGCGTCCAACATGCCATCCCGAAACGTAACGCTTCTCCCTGAAATCGCCGGAATGCGCTCGCCGGGAACAATGATTCCCACCAGGTTCAGCGGATCGGCGGCTGCAATGGTGACCCGTTCACTATTCGCATTCGGAGGCAGCTTGCGCTGGGCGCGCAGCGATTCGACCGCTACGGGAAGCGCGAACTGCTCGCCCAGAAATCCATCGACGAAACGCCCGCCGCGAACTTCGCCGCGGTCTTCGAGACGGCGGTAGCCGATCTGCAGTTCACGCCATCGCGGCAGATTCGTTTCGCGCACCAGCAGGTCGCGGAAGACGACGCCGTAGCGCCGCAACAACATCCAGCAGCAGGA
>Ga0210407_10004271_pt1 | contig 11306 bp, 6 predicted proteins | sample IncBWC27MmetaG_FD_150860 | JGI IMG/M metagenome (GOLD analysis project Ga0210407, IMG submission 150860) | Forest soil microbial communities from Barre Woods Harvard Forest LTER site, Petersham, Massachusetts, United States - Inc-BW-C-27-M | ecosystem: Environmental > Terrestrial > Soil >... | reverse complement strand
GCCAGTATCGTGACGGCGGCCCTCATACACGTATGCGTATATCTTCTCGCGTTGCAGCAGTCCACGCAGTGCGTCCGTGAGCTGCAACTCTCCGCCCGCGCCCGGCTCGATCTCGGAAAGGGTCTCAAACACTGTCGGCGTCAGAATGTAACGTCCGATCACAGCCAGATTCGAAGGAGCATCCGCGACCTTCGGCTTTTCCACCAGGTCCAAAACTTCGTAGAGTTTGCCGCCGGAGCCAGCAACCTCTTTCGCCTTCAACACGCCATAAGAAGAAATCGCCGGCCCATCGACAATTTGCGTCGCGATCACGGAACAGTGCTTCTCGTCGAATACATTCATCAACTGCTTGAGCACCGGCACTTTTGCATCAATGACGTCATCGGCGAGCAGCGTGGCAAACGGTTCGTCGCCAATCAATTCGCGCGCGGTGAGCACAGCGTGTCCCAGGCCCAGCGCTTCCTTCTGACGCACGTACGCCACGTGGATCATGTCCGAGATCTGGCGCACGATCTTGAGCAAGTCGTGCTTGCCTTTTTCTTCGAGCATCTTCTCCAGCTCATAGCTGACGTCGAAATGATCTTCGATCGCGCTCTTGCCGCGTCCGGTGATGATGATGATCTGGTCGCATCCGGCCGCCAGCGCCTCTTCCACGCCATACTGGATGATGGGCTTATCGACCAGCGGCAGCATCTCTTTCGGCTGAGCCTTGGTGGCCGGGAGGAAGCGGGTGCCCAATCCGGCGGCAGGGAAAATCGCTTTGCGGACAGTTCGGATCTTGCGGCGGTCGCTATTCGTTCGTCGTTCGAGTGTCGGCTTCATCGCGGAATCATTCTAAACTGCTGATTGCCTCGCCCGCTTGTGCAGGGATTTCGCGTGCTTCCAGCTCCTCCAGCAAATCGCGCAGCGTTTGCAGGATTCCTCCGGCGCTGTCGATCTTTATCGAGAACTTCAGCGTTCCGTCGGGACTAAATTGCGTGCCTCGCTGCGATGCTACAAAGCGCGCCAGCTTCCCCGGATCAATCGAGGCATTCTGGCTGAACTTGATGTTCACAAATTCGCGCTTGCGCTCGATGGCAGTTGCGCCGACCCGCGTCGCCTGCAATTTGAGCGCGGCGTACTCAAGCAGATTGCGAACCGCGCGCGGCGTCTCGCCGTAGCGATCAATCAGTTCCGAGCGCACGTCATGCAGTTGCGACTCGGTCTCCACTCCCGCGACACGCTTGTACATCCGCAGCCGCTGGTTCTCTTCCTTTATATAGTCGGATGGAATGCGTATGTTGAGACCGAGGTTGAGTTGGATTTCCGCTACTTCAACGCCCGCCTCGCCTTTCATCTCGCGCACGGCGCGCTCCAGCATCTGCGTATAAAGTTCGAAGCCCACCGCCTCGATGTGGCCGCTCTGCTCTCCGCCCAGAAGATTTCCCGCACCTCGCAGTTCGAGATCAAGCGCAGCGATCTTGAAGCCGGCGCCGAGGTCGGAGAATTCTTTCAAAGCAGCAAGACGGCGGCGCGCTATCGGCGTCAATTCGATTTCCGCGGGCAGAAGCAGGTAAGCATAAGCGCGACGGTTCGAGCGGCCAACGCGTCCGCGAAGCTGATAAAGCTCCGACAAACCCAGCCGATCAGCCCGATTGATGAAGATCGTATTGCACAGCGGAATATCAAGACCGTTTTCGATAATCGTAGTCGAGACCAGAATATCGGCCTCGTGATGCATGAATTTCAGCATCACTTTTTCCAACTCTCCTTCGCCCATCTGCCCGTGGCCCACGGCGATGCGCGCGCCCGGAACCATCGCTTGAAGCTTGGCCGCAATCTCCCAGATCGTGTCTATGCGGTTGTGCACGAAATAGACCTGCCCGCCGCGATCGAGTTCCTGTTCAATCGCCGACTGGATCAGCTTTTCATCCCAGTTCGCGACCACCGTCTGGATGGCCATACGGTCTTTCGGCGGCGTCTCAATCACGCTCATGTCGCGCAGCCCCACGAGCGACATATGCAGGGTGCGCGGAATCGGCGTCGCTGACATGGTGAGCACGTCGACTTCCGTGCGCATCTGCTTGATGCGTTCTTTGTGGCGGACGCCGAAGCGCTGCTCCTCGTCGACCACCAGCAGGCCGAGGTCGGCGAACTTCACATCTTTTGAGAGCAGACGGTGGGTGCCAATCAGGATGTCCACTTTGCCGGCTTCCACTTTTTGCAGAATTTCTTTGACCTGCTTGGCGGTCCGGAAACGGCTGATCATCTCGACCGTGAGCGGGAACGGCGCGAATCGTTGCTTGAAGGTTTCGTAGTGCTGGAAGGCAAGAACAGTGGTGGGGGCGAGTACGGCGACTTGCTTGTTATCGCTCAGAGCCTTGAAGGCAGCGCGCATCGCAACTTCGGTCTTGCCATAACCGACGTCGCCGCACAGCAGGCGATCCATGGGGAGTTGCGATTCCATGTCGCGCTTCACATCGGCGATGGCCTGCGCCTGGTCCTCGGTCTCGCTGTATTCGAACGAATCTTCGAATTCCTTCATCCACTCGGTATCCGCCGGAAAGATGTGACCCCGCGCGGACTGGCGCTGCGCATAGAGCTTGAGCAACTCGTCGGTCATGTCCTTCATCGCCTTGCGCACGCGCGCTTTCGTTTTGCCCCAAGCCTGCGTGCCAAGATGATTCAGGACAGGCTTCGCGCCCTCCGATGAACGATATTTCTGCACCAGATCCAAGCGAGTAAGCGGAACATAAAGCCGCGCTGCGTCGGCGTATTCGAGCAGCATGAATTCCGCCGCGCCGTCGCCCTGGTTGATTTCCTTCAGACCTTGATACTGCCCGATGCCGTGCTCCACATGGACGACGTAGTCGCCAACCTGCAAATCGCGAAAGTCGGAAAGAAACGCCGAGACTTTCGACTTCTGCCGTTGCGGTCGCGCCGCCACCAGATCCGACTCGTCGAACAGATCGCGCGCCCCAAAAATCGCGAGATGCGCTTCCGGCAAAACGAAACCGTCGGGAAGGTAAGCCTTCAGCAGCGTGGTGGTGAGAACGTCGCCGGCAAAATAAGATGTTTCGTCCGCATAGCTTTCCCCGCTGCGGGTGCGGCTTCCCAGGCGATACGAGGCGTTGTACTCGGTGAACATATCGGCGAGGCGCTCGACTTCTCCCGTGTTGGGCGCCGCAAGAATCACCTGCGTGCCGCCGCCCACCAACTTCTGAACCTGCTCGATCATAGCGGGCACCGCGCCGTGGAAACGCGTAGCGGGTTGCGAAAGAAAGGCGGCTTCCGTTCTTCCCTTTTGGGCTTTGTGGGCTTCGTGGGCCTCGCGCGCCACCGCCAGATACTCAAAATCGGCTCCGGAGAGCGCCGCAGTTTTTTCCCGCCAGCTTTCCGGCGTCAAATAAAGATCGTCGGGACGAACCAAGTTCCCGACTCCGCTGCGCTCGTGCGCTTCTTCAATACGGGCCCAGACTTTGTCGAGTTCCTGCGTCAGCGCCTCGGACTCGTCGAGAATCACTCGCGCGTCCGGAAGCAAGTCGAAAATGCTGCGGTCGGCACCCGCCACCGGAGCGTAGAACTCCCATCCCGGAAAGACTCCAGCGCCGGAGTCGCGCACGGCTTGCTCCACAATCTCCGCCGATCCCGTAATGCGTTTCCCTGAGAGCCGCGCGTTGATGGAACCGAGCAGTTCTTCCGTGACCGGTGTTTCTGTCAGGGGCAGAAGTAGCGCTTCATCGACCGGGTTTGAAGACCGCTGACTCGCCGGGTCGAACTTGCGCATCGACTCAACTTCATCCCCGAAAAACTCGACGCGCACCGGACGGTCCTCTTCCGGAGAGTAGACATCCAGAATGCCGCCGCGAGCGGCGTATTGGCCCGGCATTTCCACGACATCGGTTGCGCTGTAGCCGACCGTGTTCAGGTGCTCAAGCAGCTTTTCCAGGTCGAAAGATTCACCGCGACGGAGAACCCGCGCCAGGTCGGCATAGTAGTCGGGGGGACGAAGCAGAATTGTGGTCGCGGTCACCGGAGAAACGACGATCGCAGCACGGCCCGTCGCGATCTTCCACAACGCCGTCGCGCGTTCCTCCTGAATCTCCGGATGCGGCGACAGATTCTGGAAGGGAAGCACATCGCGAGCCGGAAGGCTTACGACCGAGTCTGGGTCCGCCGCTCCGGTCAGTTCGCAGAACGCGCGCAGCACCGGCAGCAACTCTTCGGCAGCGCGGTTGTCGGCCACCACCAGCACAAACGGACGCTCAACCGTGCGTCGCAATAAAATAATGATCAGAGCCTTAGCCGCCGCGGATAGTCCAGTGACACTCATCCGTCCCGCGCTCTCCCGCAGATGGGAGGAGGCACGCTTAAAGGCAGGTAATTGTTCCACCTCCGCGAAAAGTTCGCGGACGAAGGGCAAAAGCATTGCTTTTGATTCTACCAAGTTGGGAGAAATGCAGTCGTTTCGCAGTGGAGAGACGGGCGTCTCGCCCGTCCAGCCGGGCGGAGACGCCCGGCTCTCCACTAGCAAACCACGGCCGAGGGCTGTCCCGCTACTTCCGCAGCAGCGGCCGCGTCAGGCACGTCGGCCCGCCCGCGCCGTTGATGCAGATCTCCGATCCGGGAAACGTCCGCACGTCAAAACCAGTGTCGCGCATGCGCTGGTTTGTCATGGCGTTTTCTTCGAGTGCAATCAGACGCTTGCCTCCGAGCGAGAGTACGTTGCAGGCGAGCGAGTCGCGCTCGGAGTATTCAATCTCAATCAGCCGAAACCCGCGCCCCTTCAGCAGTTCGACGGTCTCGACCGCCAGCCACGGCAAATCGACCAGAATGGTCTGCTCATCGAGCATGCTCATCAGCGACATCAGATGCAGACAAGTCGAAGGCCCTGGTCCATAAGGCAGCGGCGCCGACGTCACCTCTACATTCTTGGCGGAGAGCAGCGACCGCATCTGCGCAATTCCCGCCTTGTTCGTCCGATAGCCATCACCGACCAGAAGTGTCCGCGAATCAAGCCAAACGATGTCGCCGGATTCGGTAGCCCCGGGCGGCGATATCTTGCCAAACACTGGAATCCCCTTTTGCCCGCAAAAGTCCGCGTGAGCCTGCGCCTCCGCCACGCGATTCTTCTTTCCCGGATTCATCAGGACCAGACCGTAGTCCGTGGCCAGCGAAGCGTCGTGCGCATAGACGGCATCGAGCGTAAGGGATTCCGTCGAGGGTAGAGTCACCACCTCGGCGCCGCCCTCGCTGAGCAATCCACACAGAATCGCGTGCTGCGTCTGCGCTGCCGCCAAATCAGGAGCATGCCGAAATCCAAGTTCCCGCCATGCTGCGGCCTTCCCGGAATCATTCCACCCGGCGTTGTCCGGCGGACACACCATCACCCGCAACAGTTCGCCCGTCATGGAATGTCCATTGAAATTATCGGAGGGCATAGAAGAAGGCACAAAGACTTTTTGACGACAGCTGTCTCGCTCCAACAAGTCTCTCGTTCCAAGAATCTAAAGAAACGCGGCAGCAAACGCAATGCGCGGACCAAGACCACAACAAAGACAGTCTCAACGTGTACGCCCCAGTGAACCGGAATCCACCTTATCTCTTGCCTAAAGGCCTCCCGTGATATACATATCAGCGGTATCCCCATCCTAATAACGTGTTCGAATTTCAAGCACTTAGTCACAAACCGCGCATTTCGATTCCCGCCTTCTGCCGCGATGCGGAGGTTCCAGGAGCCCTATGAAAGCGTCAGCATCATTGCGTATGTTCTTTCTCGCGGTCATCTTCTTGCTCGCATGTCAATTTGTGTTTGCCCAGGGCGCCGCCACCGGCGACCTCCACGTCAGCGTGAAAGATCCGAAGGGCAGCGTTGTGACCAATGCCACCGTCATTGCACGGGACCTCGCCAAGGGCCTGGAACGCGCCGGCAGCAGCGACGGCCAGGGCGGCTACAGCGTACGTCAGTTGGCTCCCGGAACTTATTCCGTCACCGTGCATGCACCCGGCTTCGCCAAAACCGAAGCGACCGGCGTCGCCATCACCGTCGGCGAGATGGCCGAGTTACCCATCACCGTCACGGTCGCTGGCGGCAGGGAAGTCATCGAAGTCAGCTCCCAGGCAGAGCTGGTTGAGACCTCTCGCAGTTCCACCACCGACACCATCGGCCAGCGCCGCATCGATAATCTGCCGATCAACGGACGCAACTACATCAATTTCACGCTAACGGATTCGCAAGTCCTCCGCGATAACGCGCCCAACACCGGCGCGGCACCCACCTCCGGCCTCAACATGAGCGGCCAGCGCGGCCGTTCCAACCTGGTCAACGTCGATGGCGCCGACGCTACCGACAACTCCATCAACGGAGTCCGCTCCACCGTCTCGCAGGAAGCGGTACAGGAATTTCAGATCATCACCAACAGTTACGCCGCCGAATATGGTCGCGCCTCGGGCGGCGTCGTCAACATCATCACCCGCTCCGGATCGAACGACTTCCACGGCGACGTCTACGGATACTTCCGCAATCGCAAGTTTCAGGCCGTCAACCCCTTCAGCACAACATCTAATCCAGCATATACCCGCGTGCAGGGAGGCGTAGCTTTTGGTGGACCGATCAAGAAAGACAAGACTTACTATTACTTCGCCTACGAAACCACTCGACGCCACGAGACGGGATTTTCGAGTATCGGGCAGGACTGCCTTGCCGCCAACAGCCAGACATGTTTTGGACTCATTCCATTCGCACCTGCTGGCAATGTGCTTTTAACTTCCGACCAGATCGGTTTCCTCACCGACCCGGCGGTTCAAGCGACAGAGGCAGCCAGTCCCGCTTATAAGGCCGAAGTGGACCAGTATGTGTTCCTCGCTGGCGCATCTTCCGGTCAGGCCATCAGCGGGCAATGGCCCGCCGCCTTTACCGGGGGGGCTCGGATCGTCGGCTTCCCGACCACGTGCCCACCGCCTGGAAACTGTTTTGTGCCAGCTTCTTATCAGTCACTGGCCTCGCAGCAGGGCAACTTTCCGGTGTTCGAAGGAACCAGCCTTTATTCACTGCGTCTGGACCATAACGTAAACAGTAGCAACCGTCTGACGCTACGCGTCAACGCAAGTCCGAGCACGGTTACGGGGATCGAGGTCAGTGGACAAGATCAGCCCTTTGGTCAGAACGCGTACTCGCGAACGTCGCAACAGACCTATCGCGACGTGGCGGGAGTGGTGCAGGATACGTGGACGATTGGGAACAATAAGGTGAACGAGGCTCGATTCCAGTACGCCCGGCGCGGATTGTCTTACTTCTACAACAAGGCGACTCCGGGAGGGTCGGACCCAGCGGTGAACATCCCAGGCTTTGCCTATTTCGGACGCGAACCTTATTCCTACATCCAACGTGTCGAAAATCGATATCAGTTCACCGACAATTTTTCCTGGAGCATCGGACGGCACGACACCAAGTTCGGCGGCGACTTCAACTATCTCCCGATCACAGCCACATTCACAGTGAACTACGGCGGTGTATATGACATTGGGAGCATTCCGGAGTCCGAGGTTGCGCTATTCGGATTTGTCAACCCGGATCCGAACAATCTCCCAAACTTCCCCGGGCTTTCCCCCGTTCAAGCCTATGGGGCCGGCTTGCCGGGAGATTACATCCAGGGGTTGGGAAGTCCTAGCGATTCATTCCGGAACATCGCGCTGGGTCTGTTCTGGCAGGACAGCTGGCGGGTGCGGCACAATCTGACCCTCAATTATGGCGTGCGCTATGACGTCGAGTTCCCGCCGAAATTCAGGCCGCCTCAAGGCTTGGCGCTGCCGGCCTACCAGACGTTGGGGCTGCAGAAGGGAATTCAGACGGATAAGAACAATATTCAGCCTCGAGTCGGTATTGCGTGGGACCCGAAAGGTGACGGTAAGACGGTAGTCCGTGGCTCGTTTGGGATGTTCTACGATCATCCTCTGCTAGGGCTGTATTTTCTCGGCGATGCCTCGGACGGTTCGAGCAGCGGTCAGCTAGCCTTTGGCGGCACTGGACTCTGCAGCAATGGCCCCGGCGATCCCGGCAACTTGAACGCGTGGCCGATTTTCCAGGGGCTGATTCCCTCCGCCACCGGTTCCGTTGCTTCACCGTGCTCGCCCACCGGGAGCTCCGCTGTCCTCGCCGCGCTGAACTACTCGCCGAACCAACAACGGTTTTCTTGCGGTACTGGCGACCTAAGTTGCGGCGTCACTTCACCATCAAGTTCGATCTTCCTCAACCAAAATTATCTCAACCTAGCAGGTGGAACTTTCCTCCCCCTCGGCTTCCAACCCTTCGGTTACCCGCAGGCGAAAAACTTCGTTTACGCTTACTCGCAGCAAGCGAACTTGACCGTCGAGCGCGACCTCGGTGATGGCTTCGCCCTCAGCCTGGCCTACAACCTCAACCTCGGCCGCCACCTCAACCGTCCCATCAACGCCAGCACCATTCGCGGCGACTTGATGGTGGCCAATTTCTTCGCGGCGGTGTTCGATGCGACTCATAACCCTATCCCCGGCCGCTCTGCTCCCGCCAGTCCGTTTACGGTCAGCGGTTGCAATCAGCCGGGCGATCCAGCACCTTACGTCGACCCCTCGCTGACGAACTTTTTCCGCCCCGGCGGCCTGAATCCCTCGATCGCCGCCGGATTCTATTTGAGCGGCCAGGCCCCTTGCGTGGCGCAGGCCCAAGCCCTTCTCGCTACGCTGCCGGGGTTCAATGCGAAATGCAATCCCGCTCCGCCCACATTCGATTACACCGGCTGCGTCCCCTTCGGCGACATGGACGCCAACTATTCGAACGGCACTTCGAACTACAACGGACTGACCGTCAATCTCCGCAAGCGCTTCAGCAACCATTACGAGTTCCTGGCGTCGTACACCTGGTCGCACGCGATCGACGATTCGACCGACCTGCAGGCAACGCTCACCCCGCAGGACAGCTACTTCCCGAGCGCCGACCGTTCCACCTCTACCTTCGATCAGCGCCATCGCTTCGTCTTTAGCGGCGTCTACCAGTCAGGTAGGCTCGGCGGCGACGGCTATGCCAGCAAGCTCTTCAGCAATTGGACAGTCGCTCCCTTGATTGAATTCGGCTCCGGGCGGCCCTTCAACATCATCACCGGCAATGGTGACAACCTCCAGTTGTCTTCGCTCACAGGGCGGCCCAACACTTTCGAGAACCCCGCGTGTACGGCGATTGGAAATAAGCCGGTTCAGTCGAAGTTTTCCCCCACCGGAATTTTCCAGGCGCCTTGCATCCTCAACTTCAACGGGACGCTCGCCTCCCTCGACGGCAACCTCGGTCGCAACGCCGGGGTCACGCCGTGGACCGTCTTCAACGATCTGCGAGTCGCCAAGCGTATCTACTTCGGCGAGCGCTTCAGCATGGATGGCATCGTCGACATGTTCAACATTGCCAACCGCTACAACGTAGCGGCCGTAAGCCCGCTCTTCACCAATGCCGGTCAGGCCACCGCTTCTTATGACCCGCGCCAGTTCCAGTTTGCGTTGAAATTGAACTGGTAAAATCAGATCTTCGGAGTCATGCGCTGGGGTTGAAGGGGGTTGGCAGGTTGCTGAAAAACTCGACGTTGCGCTTTATTTTGGATGGCGCAGCGCTTCAGCGCTGCGGTAACTCAGCCATTTTGATCCTGCTGGCGATGCTCTTTTCCACCTACGCCTTCGCCGACAGCGGAGCCGATGTCTACAAGACGAAATGTTCGGCTTGCCACGGCAAGAACGGAGCGGGCGACTCCATGCTCGGCAAGAACCTGAAGCTGCGTCCCTTGGCTTCAGACGAAGTGCAAGAGCGATCGGACGACGAACTCTTCGCCATCATCAGCAAAGGCAAAAACAGGATGCCGCCTTTTGATCGCAAACTCTCCAGGGATCAGATCCACGATCTGGTGAAGTACATCCGCTCGCTGAAAAAATAGTGCACAAAGAAAAGCCGCAGCAAGCCTGCGGCTGTCCTCCTGTTTCACTCTCGTGGCAAATCTCCGGATTACTGCTTGGGATGCTTGTCCTTGTAGATGCTTTTGCTGATCCGGTTCTGCTGACGATTGATCCCTTTCTGCTCGGCCTTGGTGAGATGGCCGTTGTGTTTCGCCATGTCTTTCTGTTCGCGGTGCTGCACACTGGCCTCACGCTTCTCGAGATGAGCTGCTTGCTTCGAATTCAATTTGCCGCTCTTGACTCCGTTGCCAATGCGCTGTTGCTGCCTGGCCTCGCGGCGATTTACCTGATTCACGCGCGGATGACCGGGATCGACAACGCCCGGGCCCGCTCCCGAAGTATTGCTTGCGGTTTGAGCAGATGCGGAGCCAGCGACCATTAGTCCGCCGACTGCCAGGATTAACAGCGAGTTCGTGAATTTGTTGTTCATGGGGATAGAAACCTCCACCGGAAAGATTAGTTGCGCAGGGTCCGGATGACGAGGTTACCTAAGGGATAGTCCATAAGTTACCAGGTTAGTGTGTGGCGCGGACACTCTTGTCCGCGGCCCTTGATCCAGGCCTCTGATCTAGTCGAAGTCAATCCTCTCGAATCCCAAACCCTGCAACAGGCTACGGATCGTCGAAGCTGCATTCTGCTGGGCCGTTCCCAAAATGCCATCGGCTAGGGCGGCCTGCTGCATCTGGCGTTCCGCCTCCTGGCGGACTTGCGTTTCCAAATTCGGATCGGTTGGCACGAGCACTCCAGTTTGCCGCGAATACACGCGGGTCTTACCGCTATCGAGCCGCGTGCTGAACACCTGCGCCGCGGGAAGATGCAAGTGAACATGCTTGCCATCCACTTTGACGTCGTCCGGCTTCAGATTCGAGAAATCAATTCCTGCGACAACTTCGCCGTGCACCATCATCAAGAGGCGATCTCCGGTCAGAAAATCCGGTAGGAGAGGATTTTCTTTCGCGCCGGTCACCAGCTTGTCCATGGTGTAAACCACGGTCTCCAGCCGCTGCAGCCGCTGAATGCGATCGACGACATTGGGCCGGCTGACATCGATGCTGATAGTTCTGCCTGTCACCGCCGACAACAAATGGCTCAACAACTCTCGCCCGGAATTTCGCGACAGCATCAACCATCCGAGCGAGCCGATAGCCGCTACTCCGAGGATCAGGCCGAGGACGAGCGCGAACACAAGCGCCGCGGACGATCGAGCAGATCTGGGAGCAGGTTTCGAAGACTGGACCGTTGCATCGGGATCGTGAGGCATGGAGCAAGGTTACCATCCGAGGACTCTAGAACCGTAAACCAGATTCGAGGGTAGGGCTCTACTTACTTGCGCCGACGAAAAATTGAGGGGTGGTGTT
>Ga0210407_10004270_pt1 | contig 11311 bp, 6 predicted proteins | sample IncBWC27MmetaG_FD_150860 | JGI IMG/M metagenome (GOLD analysis project Ga0210407, IMG submission 150860) | Forest soil microbial communities from Barre Woods Harvard Forest LTER site, Petersham, Massachusetts, United States - Inc-BW-C-27-M | ecosystem: Environmental > Terrestrial > Soil >... | reverse complement strand
AAACAATTCCCTCTTTCAGCAATTCCACCTGCGGCCCGAAGAAGAGCGCCTGGCGCGAATGGCCACGGGCTACGGTCCGGCAAGCACCGCTTCGCGTCTTGACGCCTTCCTACTTCCGGATTCTCTGAAATTCACCGAGTATAACGGCGAGTCACCCGCCGGCGCCGGCTACTCGGAAACCATCTCGGAAATTTTCCGGCAATTGCCGGTGATGCGGGAATTCGAGAAGACGTTCGAGGTTCACGGCTACCCGCTCAGCGCCAAGTTGTTGGATGCGTTGATTCAATCGTACATCGATTGGGGAGGAAAATCGCACCGCCCGCAGATGGCGATCGTGGACTGGAAAGAAGTACCGACGTGGAGCGAATTCGAAATTCTGAAGGGTAAATTTGAAAAAATGGGTGTGCCGGTGGTGCTGGCGGACCCCAGAGAATTGGAATTCGACGGGCGGCGCGTGGCTGCGAGAGGCAAGAAGATCGACCTCTTGTACCGCCGTGTGCTGATCAATGACATCGTGGCTCGCCCAAAGGAGTGCGCGGCCCTGGTGAAGGCGTACTCGTCGGGCGCTGTTTGTGTCGCCAACAATTTTCGCTGCAAAATTCCCCACGTGAAAGCGTTCTTCGCTGTGCTCACGGACCCAAAAAACGCCGCGCTGTTTTCCGCCGAAGAACGCGAGATGATTCACGAACATGTCCCGTGGACACGGGTTGTGGAGGATGTCCGAAGCGACTACAACGGCGAGTCCATTGAGCTGCTGAACTATATCCGCAAGAATCGCGAACAGTTGGTCCTGAAGCCCAGCGATGAATATGGCGGCATGGGCGTAACTCTCGGATGGGAAGCGAAAGCCAAAGAGTGGGATCAAGCCTTGCAGCAGGCCCTGCCCGGTGGAAAACTGGCCGAAGCCCACGGTTGCTGGATCGTGCAGAAGCGAATACCCATCAACCGGCGCGACTTCCCCACCATTGGGACCGGCGGCAAGGTAAGATTCCAGAACATGCTGGTGGATTTCGCACCCTACCTGTTCCGCGGAAAAATGGCTGGCTTCCTGACCCGTCTGAGTGCATCGGGCTTGGCGAATGTTACCAGCGGTGGCGGCCAGATCCCGTCGTTTCGTGTGGCGCCCAAGAGCCCGCGGGCGGTTGCTGGCGGAAAACACAGAGCGGCGCGGAATTTACTCTCCGCCGAGTTTAGGTAAAATAGAAGGATGTCCTTCGGGGTCGCACCCAATGAGCTTATGGCCGGCGCGAGAAACGCCGTCGAGGTATGCCTGAACGTCCGTTCGGGCGAGCACGTGGCATTGATTGCCGATGAAACCAGCCGAAGCGTTGCGGCGAGCCTGGAGCAGGCGATGCAAGAACGCGGCGCAACCGCAAACGGCTTGTTGCTGGAAGATTTTGGGCCCCGGCCGGTCAAGGATGCGCCGGAACCGGTGCTCGAAGCGCTCGAACACGCCGACGTTGGGGTTCTGTGCATGACGCCGCAGCGGGGTGAATTGGGCGCTCGAATGGCCATCGTGAGAGTGGTGGAGCGGCGGCAAATTCGCTACGCGCACATGGTCGGCGTAACGCCGGAAATTATGCAGCAAGGCATGCGCACGGACTACCGCTTGGTGGACCGTTTGAGCGACAAGCTGCGTGAACGCATGCTGCATGCGGAAAGTTTGACGGTGCGGACCGAAGCGGGCACCTCCTTCTCCGCACATTTTGACCGGCAACTGGACTGGGTGAAGACCAGCGGCCTGATCAGCCCCCGATATTGGTCCAATCTTCCTGCCGGCGAGGTTTTTACGACTCCGGCCACGGTCGACGGAACATTCGTATGCGACGCGACTGCCGGTGATTATTTCAACGGCAAGTATGGCGACTTGCAAAAAACGCCGCTATCGCTGGAGATCGCGGGTGGACGGCTGAAACATGTGGCGTGCGACCGGAAGGATCTCGAGGAAGAATTCTGGGCCTATTGCCACACCGATGAAAACAGCGATCGCGTCGGCGAGCTGGCCTTCGGCACCAACCTCGGTTTGTCGCGGATGATCGGCATCCTCCTGCAAGATGAGAAATTTCCCGGCGTGCATATCGCGTTCGGCGATCCGTATGGAAGCCAGACGCACGCGAACTGGAAATCACGCACGCATGTCGACGTCCTCACGCGCAATTGCGACGTCTGGATCGATCAGGACCAGGTGATCGAAAAGGGCCACTACCAGATGGACCATCTGGGACTTGAGTAGAAACTCTCCCTAAAACAATCGACCCGCATATTCGCGCATCTCGCGCTTCCAGAACGGCCAGTCGTGCCCGCCATCCGGGCCCCAATTGTCGAGAGAGTGCCGAATTCCCTTGCGGGAAAGCACCTCGGAGAGCCGATAGCTGGGCCCGCTGTGCTCCCACGGGCCCGTGCCGGTAATGAGATGAATGTCGCAAGAGGCATACTGCTCGAAATACCAGGGATCAGAAAGATTGCCCAGATAGTCGACGGGATTGTTGAAGTAGAAATTGTCGTCGTACATCCCGTCCATAAAATTCCTGAGATCGTAAACGCCAGACATGGCGAAGCAGCGCTTGAAAATATCGGGGTGTTTGAACAGGGTATTCGCCGCGTGATACGCGCCGAACGAAGCGCCCATGGTGGAGATGGCGATGCGCGACTGGCAATTGTCCCAGATGAACGGCACGACTTCTTCACAAAGATACGAATCAAAAACCGATTGCACGTAGCTGCGGTGAAAGGGGTGCGCGCCCTGGTTGTAAAAGCTTCGGCCGTTGATCGAGTTCACGGTGAAAAATTTGATTCGGCCAGCGTCGATGAACTCGCCTAGCGCACCGACCATTCCCTGTCCTTCCAGTTCCCACTCGTCCCCGGCACTGGTGGGAAATCCCAGCATCGGCGGTCCCCAATGGCCATACGCAACCACGCCAAGTTCCAGCCCCAGCCGTGGAGAGTGCCAACGGTGATATTCACGTTTCATGGAAGAGAATCCTTTATGCCGCGGCACAAGAGTATGCCAGCCGCCCACCGGTCGAGCAATGAAATTACGGGACCTAAACCGAGGCTCACAAACACCCGAGCAAAATGGGCGCCGCCCGGGCTGTGAGGAAGTGTGTCGCGCACCGAGGACGGTCGCGTCCGCAAGGTGTGGACTTGCAACGAATCGGATTGTAGGTAGGATAGAGGGCGTGGATATACGGTATTTGGGTGATTTCCGTCGAGATGACGCCAGGTGAACCAATGATTCAACTTGAAAATGTAAGCCGACGTGGATTCCTGAAGGGTCTCGTGGGAACGGGTGCCCTTGTTTTGAGCGTCCGCATTCTGCCGGAGCGTCTGCTGGGAGCTGAAGCGCGAGTCGGTGACAACCCGATGACCTCGGCCGCTCTGCAGCCCAACGCGTTCGTGGCAATCGCCACGGATGGTACGGTCTATATCGTGGTGGGCCGCGCCGAGATGGGCAGCGGAAACCGCACAGGCCTGCCGCGAATTGTGTGCGACGAACTAGATGCGGATTGGAACAAAGTCAAGGTCATTCAGGCAACGGGAAACGAGAAATACGGCGACCAAGACACTGACGGTTCGCATTCGGTAAGAAGCTTCTTCGACACGTTGCGCGAAGCAGGCGGCAGCGCGCGGTTGATGCTGGTCCGCGCGGCAGCGCAACAGTGGAATGTGCCGGAAAAAGAGTGCACCACACAGATGAACACGGTAGTTCATGAGTCTAACGGGAGAAAACTGGGATACGGTGAATTGGCTTCCGCGGCGGCGAAGCTTCCGGTTCCTAAAAAAGAAGAATTGCAATTGAAGCCGAGAAAAGACTGGATCTATATCGGCAAGCCCGCAGCTGCTTACGACCTTGAGGACATGTCCACGGGCAAGGCCATCTATGGACAAGACACAAAAATGGACGGAATGCTGTTTGCTTCGGTCGTTCATCCACCGGTCTACGGCAGCGCGGTGAAAAGTGTCGATGATTCCGAAGCGTTAAAGGTGGCGGGCGTCAAGCAGACCGCAACCATTGACCCATTCAAGCCGCCGGTGAAGATGCAAGCGCTGGGCGGAGTCGCGGTGCTCGCCGATAGCACCTACGCTGCATTCCAGGGCAAAAAGAAACTGAAGATTGAGTGGACCAAGAGCGAGCACGATGTCTGGACCTCCGACTCGTATCGCAAGTACCTGGAAGAAACGGCGCGAAAACCCGGAAAGGTCGTACGCGAAAACGGGAACGTCGATGCGGCGTTTGCCAAGGGCGGCAAAGTGATTGAGGCCGAATATTATGCGCCGATGCTGGCGCACGCCGCGATGGAACCGCCGGCAGCACTCGCCGTGTACCGCGACGGAAAGGTCGAGGCCTGGGCCCCCACACAGAATCCTCAGGGCGCGCAAGAAGCCATTGCCGCGGCAGTGGGCGCAAAAAAAGAAGATGTGACGGTGAACGTAACGCTGCTGGGTGGAGCTTTCGGCCGCAAATCGTTCCCCGACTTCATCGTCGAGGCAGCGGTTCTTTCAAAGAAAACGGGCAAGCCCGTGAAAGTGGTCTGGAGCCGCGAAGACGACATCAAGTTCGATGCGTTCCATTCGGTGGCCGCAATGTATTTCAAAGCGTCGCTTGGCCCAGACGGAATGCCCACGGCCTGGCTGCAGCGCAGCGTCTTTCCGCCGATCGCATCGACATTCGATTCCAAGGGCGAGTACGCGGATGCAGGAGAAATTGGTCTCGGCTTCAGCGATCTGCCCTTCGCGATACCGAATCAGCGCGCCGAGAATGGGCCGGCGCCTGCCCACACGCGTATCGGATGGCTGCGTTCGGTCGCCAATATTTATCACGCCTATGGCATCCACTCGTTTGTTGGTGAGTTGGCTTGCGCTGCCGGCAAGGATCAGGTGGAATATGTACTCGCGTTGCTGGGGCCGGGTGGAATTTTGCCCAAGGATCAGTTGGCGAAGGATTACACGAATTACGACGGCGACTACGCCCAATATCCCATAGACATCGCCCGATTCCGCCGGGTGGTGCAGCTGGCGGCGGAAAGCTCCGGCTGGGGCAAACAGAAACTCGGCAACGGATTCGGCATGGGCATCGCCGTTCACCGTAGCTTCTTGACGTATGTGGCGACCGTAGTGCAGGCGGAGGTGAAGGACAACAAAGTGGTGATCCGCCAGGTAGACACGGCACTCGACGCAGGAACGATTGTGAACCCGACGACGGTGCGCCAACAGTTTGAAGGCGCGGCGGTCATGGGAACAAGCATTGCCTTCTTTGGTGAAATCACCGCAACGAACGGTGTGATTAATCAATCCAACTTCGACAGTTTCCAAGTGGCGCGAATGAAGGAATCACCGCGGGTGACCAATATCCACATTGTGGAGAGCGATGCGCCACCTGCCGGTATTGGCGAGCCGGGGTTGCCCCCGTTCGCGCCGGCTTTGTACAACGCGATTTTCGCCGCCACAGGCAAGCGCATCCGAGAGATGCCCTTAACGAAAGCGGGGTTGGCGTAAGGCCAGCGGACCTCGTACCCGAAGCTCTTTCTGTACTTAAAACTGACAACTGAAAACTTATAACTCTTAGGCGCGCGGAGGACGACTTGAAGCGAGTTTTGAGTGCGTCGTATTTGGCGCTGGCGGTGTTCGCGATTCCGGCTCAGGCGCAACGCCAACCTGTGCTGCCACAGATTGATGAGCCGCATCCTTACTACTATCGCGAATTGTATCTTCCGCAGCTGACCAGTGGTCCAAGCAGCCTGACCTGGGGGCCGGACTCAAAAGAGTTGATTCATTCCATGGCGGGATCGTTGTGGCGGCAAACCCTGGAAACGGGTGATGCGATTCAGTTGACCGATGGGCCTGGCTACGACTACGAGCCGGATTGGTCGCCGGATGGGACCTCCGTCGTATATGTGTCCTACCAAAAAGATGCCATGGAGTTGTGGTTGCTGGATCTCGCGAGTGGTAAGTCAAGGCAATTGACGAACGGCGGCGCGGTGAACGTGGAACCGCGGTGGTCGCCCGACGGGAAAAAGCTTGTGTGGGTTTCGACGCAGTATAACAAACGATTTCACATCTTCTGCGCGGATGTGAATGATGGCTCGTTGCAGAATATCGTGCGGCTCACGGGCGAAACAAAGAGTTCTCTGCCCCGCTACTACTACAGCGAATACGACATGGAGATTAATCCCGTCTGGACACGCGACGGCAAGGAAATTCTGTTCGTCTCGAACAAAGGCCACATCTACGGGACCGGCGGATTCTGGCGGATGAAGGCCGAACCGGGCGCGCCAGCCAGAGAAATCCACTATGAAGAAACAAGCTGGAAGGCGCGGCCGGACTTTTCACCGGATGGCTCGCGGATGGTCTACAGCTCTTACCTTGGACGGCAGTGGCACAATCTGTGGGTAATGCCTGCCGAAGGCGGCGACGCCTTCCCAATTTCCTACGGGGATTGGGACAACACCTTCGTGCGCTGGTCGCCGGATGGCAAGAAGATCGCAGCGATTTCCAACGACTCCGCCACGAATGGGATCTTCTGGCAGCAGATCCCGGGGACGAAGATACAGCACTTGCGAATCGAACACCGTAGGTATCTGCAGCCCAGATCCTTGCTAAGACTTCGAATCGAAGGAATGGCCGGGAATGAAACAGCTGCTCGTGTATCGGTCACGGACTCTGCAGGCCGTTTCTTTGCTCCTGTCGACGCGCGAATATACGCCGACGACGGTTTCAACCGCAGCGAACGGGCGTTCGAAAGACATTATTTCTATGCCGAAAAACCGGAGTTGTACCTGGAAGTGCCTCCCGGCAAGTATTTGGTGGAAGCCTCGCACGGGCTGAATCTAAAGCCCTATCGAGCTACGACGGAAGTGCGATTGAACGAAGACGGCACAGTCATTGCAAAATTCGAGGCACTGAAATTCGAACCGACAGACGGGAAATGGGTCTCGGCGGACCTTCACGTGCACATGAACTATGGCGGAACATACCGGAATTCAGCGCCAGGCCTTATGATCCAGGGGCAAGCTGAAGGTCTCGCGATCATTAACGAATTGATTGTGAACAAAGAGCAGCGGTTTCCCGATATAGAATTTGCGCCCGAGGAACGGGTGAATTTGTCGGTCCCCGATATGAGTGTTGTGAGGGGCCAGGAATATCACACGAGCTATTGGGGTCACCGTGGAGTTCTTGACCTAAGGGCCGGCCTCTTGCTGCCGGGTTATGCCGGGTACCCGAATACGGCGGCGGCGAGCCTGTATCCAATGAACGCGGATGTGTATGACATGGCGCATGCCCAAGGCGCCCTGGTGGGGGCAGTACATCCATTCGACGACGTGCCCGATCCGTTTGCAAAGCCGGCGCAGAAGATAACGGATGAATTGCCCGTAGATGTGGCGCTGGGGAAGCTCGATTACATGGAGATTGTGGGATTCAGCGATCACAAATCGACGGCAGCCGTATGGTACAGATTGCTAAATCTCGGGTTTCGCTTGCCAGCGGGCGCAGGGACGGACGCTACGACAAACTATACGGCACCTATCCGAGGCCAGGTGGGTTTTGATCGTGTTTACATCCGGATCCCAGAATGGCCGGTCACAACAGACCTATGGAAAGACGGGTTACTTAAGGGACGAACGTTCGCGACCAATGGACCTCTGCTGAACTTCCAGTTGAGTGGCGAAATGGTTGGTGCAGAGCTAGAGTTCAACGCGCCGCAGGCCGCGGTTCCTTTCAACGCCAAACTGCGCTCGATTGTGCCGGTGGATCATTTGGAGATCGTGTGCAACGGCAGGGTCGTAAAGGAGTTGAAGCTTGAAGGAAAGCGCGACACGGCGGACGTGACCGGCACAATACCCCTGAACGAAAGCGGGTGGTGCGTTTTACGGGCTTGGAGCGACAAGGCGGAATATCCAGTGCTGGACAAGTATGCGTACGCAACAACCAGCCCAGTGTACGTGACCATCGCCGGAAATCGCGCGTATTCGAAGGAAGACGCCGAGTATTTCAAAGCGTGGATCGACCGCACGATCGAGGTCACGCAGAAATATCCGGATTGGAATTCAGCCGAAGAGAAGGCTTACGTTATGAAGAAATTGCAAGATGCTCGAGCCGTATATGAGGGGTTGCGGTAACTCGTCACTATTTCTGACTATTTCTGGCTCGCAAATGAGCGGTCGGCATGCCAGCGCTACATTCAAGACGGAAGATAACTGCAAAACAGGAGCGCTCAGCATCAAGCGCGGCGTGGTGCTTGTAGAACGCAAGATAGAAGGGATAAAATTCACCCGTCTACATTGAAGCGAAGTCCCTGCAGTCCGTGTGGGTAGCACGACTGCATTCCGCCTGTCGAAAGAGGGGGAATCGCTCCGCCCTCGATCCCGGACGCGCATGCAAAACAAAATCGAGCCGTCAGGGCGGCCCAGGATGCGCGCGCCACTTCGCTTAAAAGGAGCAGGCGCCGGAGAAGAAGTCGATGGAGTTCAACGCGCCGGTAACCCGCGCGAGGAAGGAGGGTGCATGATCGTCGGTGTACCCCGAGAAACTTATCCAGGAGAACGCCGCGTCGCCCTCGCACCTGCGGTGATCCCCAGTCTGAAAAAAGCCGGCCTCGATGTGCTGGTTCAGGCAGGCGCAGGATTGCAGGCCGGTTATCCAGACGCGGAGTATCTCGAAAAAGGGGCGCGGCTCGCTCCAACCCGCGAGCAAGTCTTTGGCACCTCCGACATTCTGGTGCAATTCCTGTGTCATGGCGCCAACGACAAGAACGGTAGCGAAGACCTTCCGCTGTTCCGCAAAGGCCAAGTGCTCCTGGGCTTTATGCGACCTTTGGGAACACTGAAAACAGTACAAGACATCGCGTCACGCGGCGTCACGGCCTTTTCCGTGGAATTGATGCCGCGAATCACGCGCGCGCAGAGCATGGACGCGCTTTCGTCCATGGCCACGATTTGCGGCTACAAAGCCGTGGTGCTAGCTGCCGACACGCTCCCAAGAATGTTCCCGATGTTGACGACGGCAGCAGGCACCATCGCGCCAGCCAAAGTGTTGATCATCGGAGCAGGCGTCGCTGGGTTACAAGCTATCGCTACTTCGCGCCGACTTGGCGCCGTGGCGTCTGCTTATGACATGCGAGCGGCTTCAAAAGAGCAGGTGATGAGCCTCGGCGGCCGATTCGTGGAGTTGCCTATCGAAGCAAAAGACGCGCAGGACGCCGGCGGATACGCGAAGGCGCAGGACGAAAGCTTTTACCAAAAGCAGCGCGAATTGCTGGCCAAAACCGTTGCCGAGAGCGACGTGGTCATCACCGCGGCAGTTATACCCGGGAAAAAATCCCCCATTCTCGTCACCAAGGACATGGTGGAGCAGATGGCGCCCGGCTCAGTCATCGTGGACCTGGCGGCGGAACGCGGCGGCAACTGCGAGTTGACCAAGCCCGATGAGACCATCGTAGTGCACGGCGTCACCATCATCGGAGCGTTCAACCTGGCGGAGACTGTTCCGTACCACGCAAGTCAGATGTACGCCCGCAATATCAGCGCCTTCCTCCAAAACCTCACCAAAGACGGCAAGATGCAACTTAACCTCAAAGACGAAATCATCCGCGAAACATTGGTGACGCACGAAGGAGAAATCATGAACGCCCGGGTAAGAGAGTTTTTCTCGCTACCGGCACTGCAATCGACGCCGGCGGGAGGAGGATCCTGATGAAGCTGGATTTATTGACAGGGCTATACATCTTCATGATGGCCGCGTTTATCGGATTTGAAGTCATTCGCCGCGTTTCTCCGCTGTTGCACACTCCCTTGATGTCGTTGACGAACGCCTTGGATGCAATCGCAGTCGTCGGGGCCATCATCCTCGCCGGCGAGGGAAAAAGCACGTTGGCAACAATTTTGGGAACGGTCGCCATTGTTGCGGCGACCAGTAACATCGTCGGCGGCTTCATTATCACCGACCGCATGCTGAAAATGTTCAAGGCTAGCGGCCCGAGGAAGCCGTAACGATCATGCTGGCCACCGAACACCTCATCGAAATCACGTACCTGATCGCCACGGCTCTTTTTATCCTCTCCTTGAAATGGTTGAGTTCCCCGGTTACCGCGCGGCGAGGCGTGTGGGCCGGCGAAGCTGGCATGGTGCTGGCGATCGCCGGGACACTGCTGCACCAGGGAATCGTCTCGTACCACTGGGTCGCCATTGGGCTGGTCCTGGGAACGATCATCGGCGTACCGCTCGGAAAAGTCGCCATGACCGCGGTGCCGCAACGAACCGCGCTCAGCCATGCCTTCGGTGCATTGTGCGTGACGCTGGTGGGCACAGCGGAATTCTATCTGCAGGCCCCTAACGTGCCCCGGTTCACGATGGGGGTACTCTCGCTGGAAGTAATTCTTGGTGCCCTGACATTTACAGGCAGCTTGATGGCTGCCGGAAAACTCCAGGAAATCCTGCGCCAGCGCCCCATTACTTACCAGGGCCAGAACATTGTGAATCTTGGTTTGCTGGCAATCGCCATCGGCATTGCGGCTGTCCTGGTGATGCACCCGGATCGCACCTACCTCTTCCCGCTGATCATCATTATTCCCCTGTTTTTTGGCGTAATGATGATTATCCCCATCGGCGGCGCGGATATGCCGACCGTAATTTCACTGTTGAATTCGTATGCGGGATTGTCGGCGGCGGCGATGGGCTTCGTGCTCGGCAGCAAGTTGCTGATTATCGCCGGCGCCTTGGATGGAGCTTCGGGCTTCATCCTGTCGGTGAATATGTCCAAAGCAATGAACCGTTCGTTCACCAATGTGCTGTTCGGGGCCTTCGGCCAGGAGCAGAAGACCGCGGCCGGCGCCGCAGAAACGCGGCCGGTGCGCAGCGCTTCCCCGGAAGAAGCTGCGGGAATATTGTCCGCGGCAAGCAAGGTAGTGATTGTTCCTGGATATGGTATGGCCGTGGCCCAGGCGCAGCATAAAGTCCGTGAGCTCTACGATGCCCTTACCAAGCGCGGCATCGACGTTAAGTTCGGCATCCATCCTGTAGCGGGACGCATGCCCGGCCACATGAACGTCCTGCTCGCGGAAGCTGACATTCCCTACGACAAGTTGCTGGAGATGGATGAGATCAACGGAGACTTCCCGCAGACCGACGTGGCATTGATCATCGGAGCGAACGACGTGACAAATCCCGCAGCGCGCACCGATCAGAACAGTCCTATCTTCGGAATGCCGATTCTGGACGTCGATAAAGCACATACCGTGATGGTGATCAAACGCAGTATGGGCGCAGGTTTTGCCGGAATCGAGAATCCTCTCTATTACATGGACAAAACGCTAATG
>Ga0210407_10004269_pt1 | contig 11312 bp, 6 predicted proteins | sample IncBWC27MmetaG_FD_150860 | JGI IMG/M metagenome (GOLD analysis project Ga0210407, IMG submission 150860) | Forest soil microbial communities from Barre Woods Harvard Forest LTER site, Petersham, Massachusetts, United States - Inc-BW-C-27-M | ecosystem: Environmental > Terrestrial > Soil >... | reverse complement strand
CTGCGATCAGCGGCAAGAGAATAATGCGCTCCGCAAAGCGCGCCCAGAACGTCGTTACCGGGATAAACATGTAGACGACCATCGAGATGATCATCACCGTCATCAGGAAACTTGTTCCGCACCGTGGATGATAAGTCGAATACTTCTGCACCGCCGCGGTTTCGAGCGGATCTCCGTTCTCGAATGCAAATACCGTCTTGTGTTCAGCTCCGTGGTACTCGTACACGCGCCGGATGTCTTTCCACAACGAGACGCCCCAAACAAACAGCAGGAACATCGCGATCCGGATCAGCCCGTCAACCAGGTTAAACAAGAACTGCTGCCCGAAAACTGGATTCACCTTTTTCAATTCGGTAGCAGCCAGCAGCGGCAGATACTTGTACATGAAGATGAAGAAGGCGACGGAGAACGCCATATTCAATCCCGCCATCCAGCCCGTGATTTCAAACTTCTTTTTATTCTTATCCTGATCGTCATCGCCCCTGGCTTCGTTGCTGTTGCTCTGGTCTTCATTACTCTGTTCGGCAGTTATTTCTTCAAGCGCCGCATTAGCGGAAAATTTCAGCGCGCGAAATCCGAGCGTCATCGCGTGGCCCAGCGTCATCACTCCGCGTACGACTGGCCAACCCATCCACTTATGCTGCTCGGAAGGCCGCTCCAGCGGCTCGCTATGCGTAACGATCTCGCCGGAGGGCTTGCGCACGGCGATGCCCCAGGCATGCGGAGAACGCATCATGACGCCCTCGAGCACGGCCTGCCCGCCGACGAGGGTCTCCTCGCCGCTCTCCAGAGCCGGGAGCAGCTGGACCGCCGCCAAAAAACGCAAGTTTTGCCGCCAACGCCGCATAGTGATTGGATGTTTGTTCGAGGAAGGACGACTCCAAATCCAAGGTTTAGATTACCACAGACCGCAAAAAATTACGCGCATTATCCGGTCAGCTCGGAGACGAGTATCCCCTTTTGTATCAATTGATTGCCCAGAGATTTGTGTCTTGCATTCTGAGCCTTCGGCTGTCGCAATCGCCGCAATCGCAATGATCGGGCATAGCATCGAATGACGGATGCTGCCCTTCGCCCGGACCTGCGACGCGATCGCCGCAACCGCCAAGAAGCTGGAAAAGACGGCGCTTGTCGCTGCCTATTTGCGATCTTCATTGCAATCGTCGCCACTAAGCGAAGCCGCGACTGCCGCCATTTTTCTTTCCGGGCGCCCCTTCCCCGCATCCGAAGAAGCGACTTTGCAGGTGGGCGGAGCGCTGCTCTGGCGCGTCATCGGAGAGCTATCTGGAAAATCGGAGCACGAACTGACTGAGATTTACCGCAGACACGGCGACGCGGGATCTGTGGCGGCTGAGGCGCTTCCCGATAGGCCGGAATCCGGCCTTGCGCTCACCGAAGTCCAGCGGGCATTTTACGAGATTGCTGTGGCCCGCGGGCCCGCGGCGAAGGCCTTTCTTCTACGCCAGCTTTTAGAGCGAGCGACTCCGCTCGAAGCCAAGTACATTGTGAAGATCATCAGCGGAGACCTTCGCATCGGCCTGAAAGAGAGTCTCGTTGAGGAAGCGATCGCCCGGGCGTTCGAAGCGCCGCTCATTGAAGTCAAGCGCGCGAATATGCTGCTCGGCGATATCGGCGAAACTCTGTGGCTGGCGTCTGCTGGAAAGCTAGCCGAAGCACGGCTCCGGCTTTTTCATCCCATCGACTTCATGCTTGCGAGCCCGGTGGAATCTTCCGAGGAGGCCCTGAGCTATTTTCAGAATGTGTCGGTGGAAGACAAGTATGATGGCATCCGCGCCCAGGCGCACGTCAGCGGAGGGGAAGTCCGCATTTTTTCGCGAACGCGCGATGAGATCACGGAGTCTTTTCCGGAATTGCCGGTGGCGCTTGGGGGGCTGCCGAAAGACGCCATCCTTGATGGGGAAATAGTAGCTTGGAATTCATCCGGCGCAGGCCGCGCCTTCGCCTTCAGCACACTCCAGCAGCGACTCGGCCGGAAAAAAGTCAGCGCCAAACTCATGCAAGACGTCCCTGTCGCATATCTCGTCTTCGACGTTCTTTATGCGGATGGCGAGTTGCTTCTCGACCGCCCACTGCGCGAGCGCGCTCGAATTCTCGATCTTCTTTTCAATGATCTTCTCGCTGCTCCTCGCGCCGCCATCGTTGACCGACGCCAAGCGCAGTCGAGTCTCAGCTTCGCTGATTCACACGAGAACGATCCAGAGGGGAAGTCCATTGCTCCTGTACTCCGGGCTCCGGTCGCGACGGCCAGCTCGGCAGATGATCTCGATGCCCTCTTCACCGCTGCGCGCGATCGGGGCAACGAGGGACTGATGATCAAAGACCTCGACTCGCTATACACCCCCGGGCGGCGCGGCAAATCCTGGCTCAAGATGAAGCGAGAACTCGCGACTATCGACGTGGTCGTGACGGCTGTCGAGTACGGACATGGCAAGCGCATTGGCGTACTCAGCGATTACACGTTCGCGGTGTGGGACGGTGAGCGTCTGGTAAACATCGGCAAGGCGTACTCAGGACTCACCGATGCCGAGATCGCGGAAATGACGCATTGGTTCCTCGCCCACAAAATCAGCGAACAAGGGTTGCGACTGGAAGTGGAGCCGAAGATCGTTCTCGAAGTGGCTTTCAACAATATGATGCGTTCTACACGGCACGAGAGTGGTTACGCCTTGCGCTTTCCGCGCATCGTGCGGCTGCGACCGGACAAGCGGCCGGAAGATGCCGACACTATCCAAACGGTGAGAGAAATTTACGAGCGGCAGCACGCGCTTGGCAGCATTCGGCAGGATGATCGCGGCTAGATCAAAACCTTTACCACAGGGGGCACGGAGGAACACAGGGGCAAGCTTGAATCTTGCCTATTTTCGTCATGTGCTGGGATCTCTAATCCACAATCAGCGGGCGTGATCATGCTGGTCGTGATCGATGTGTTCTTCTTCCCGCACCGCGATCACGCATCCGTGCGCGGTCTCGCAGACCACGTGTTCCAGCTGGATCGTCGTATGGTGGATGCCAAATCCCTGGCCGAGTCTTTCGTTGATCTCGCGCAGAATTGTGTCGCTCTCCGACGTCGCCATGTCCGCGATCTTCACATGCGCCGAGAGAGCGTGGTTTTCCGATCCAATGCTCCACAGATGGAGATCATGCACATCGCTCACGCCGGCGATCTTCCGCATTGCCGATTCCACCGCATCCAGGCTCATCCCGCGCGGAGTGCCCTCCAGCAGAATATTGAGGGTCTCGCGCACGATCCCGAAGCTCGACCACAAAATCAGCGCGCCGATCCCGAATGATAGACCCGCGTCGATCCAGTATTGTCCCGTCCACAGGATCGCAAAACCTCCCACAAGCACTGCTGCGGTTGAGAGCGTGTCGCCCACTTCGTGCAGCAACGCGCTCCGGACATTTACATCGCGCGGCGAACGCCACAGCAGCAGCGCGATCACGCCGTTCATCACTACGCCAGCCGCGGCTACCGCAATCATCACCGGGGCGCGCACTTGCTCGGGATGCTGGATCCGCCGGAACGCCTCGTAGAAAATAAAAAACGACACGACCACCAGCGACAGCGCATTGACCAGCGCGGCCAGCACTCCGGCGCGGCGGTATCCATAAGTCTTAGTCGCGCTCGGCGGACGGCCTTCCAGATAAACCGCGACCAGCGATAACAGCAGCGCCAGAAAGTCGGACAGGTTGTGTCCGGCCTCGGAAAGCAAGGCCAGCGAATGTGCACGGATACCGGCAACCACCAGCAGGACGACGTAAAACATGGTGACGGCCAGCGAGATGCGCAGCACCCGTCCCGCCCCATGAGAATGTCCGTGTCCGCCGTGCGCGTGCATGTTATTAGGATAGCGCAAGCCTGTGTAGCGCGGACACTCTTGTCCGCGTGCCTGTGGCAAGAACGCTGGCGCTGACCTTCCCGCTCGCGTTATGCTTTCTCGCACACCTGGAGAATAAAAATGAAGAAAACACTTTTGATCCCGGCCTTGCTGTTGCTCGCCGCGTCAGCGATTGCACAAACAACCCCCGCCCAAACCAAGAACCCCGTCAGCACCGCCCTAAGAGATATCCTGCCCGGCCGGCAGAAAAACACCATTGCCGCCGTCGAAGCCATGCCCGCCGACAAGTTCAACTACAGGCCCTCTGCCGACCAGATGACATTCGGCCACCTCGTCGCCCACATGGTCGAGGCGAACTATGCGGTGTGCAGCGGTGCAGCGGCCGTAACCGCTCCCAAGGTCGAGGAAGTGAAAGAGACGGATGCGAAAGACAAGCTGGTCGCCGCGCTCAAGGCGTCGTTCGACTTCTGCGCTGACGCGCTCTCAAAAATGGATGATTCGAAGCTAGGGGAAATGATCGCCGGCATGGGCCCTCAGCCACTCTCTCGCGCCAGATTCGCGCTGGGAATCGCGAGCAATTGGGCTGACCACTATGCCGAGGCTGCAATGTATCTGCGGCAAAACGGCATATTGCCGCCGACCGCGAAAAAATGAAGTAGGAAGTGGGGGACGAAAGAGTCGTGACGGGCTGCGCCGGGGGATGGGCGAGATGCCCGTCTCTCCACATGCGGATCTCTAGCCCACCAGCCCTTCCAACTCTTCTTCCCCAATCACGCTCACGCCCAGCTCGCGAGCCCTGTCTAACTTCGATCCGGCATCGCTGCCCGCAACCACATAGTCCGTCTTCTTGCTCACCGAGCCGGAGACGCGGCCGCCTGCGTCTTCGATCATCTTTTTCGCTTCGTCTCGGGTATGGCGCTCGAGCGTGCCCGTCAGCACAAAAGTCTTGCCCGCGAGCTTTGTGCCTTTTTCTTTTTTCTGCCCGGTGAATGTCAGGTCCGCCTTGCGCAGATCGCTTACCAGTTTGCGATTGTGCTCGTCGGCGAAGAATTCCACGATACTTTCCGCGATTCGTGGTCCTACTTCCGTCACTTCCTCGAGTTCCTCGGAACTCGCGTTCATGATGGCGTCGAGGCTTCCGAAGTGCTCCGCCAGGAACTGTGCCGTGCGCTCGCCCACGAACCGTATACCGAGGCCGAAAATCACGCGCTCGAGCGGCAGCTTCTTTGACGCTTCGATTTCCGCCAGCACGTTGTCCGCGGACTTCTCGCCCATGCGCTCCAGCTTCAGCAGGTCGTCTTTCGTGACCCTATACAGATCGGCAACATTCTTTACCAGGCCGCGTTGGGTAAGCTGATTGACCAGCGCGTCGCCGAGGCCGTCGATATTCATCACGTGACGCGAGGCAAAATGCAGAATCGTCCCTTGCAGCTTCGCCGGACAATTCGCATTCACGCAGCGATGGTCCGCCTCGCCCGGCGTGCGCACCACATTGCCGCCGCACACCGGACAATGCTCGGGCATCACGAACTTCTTGCGGCCGCGAGGATGATCTTTATCCTCGACGACTTTCACAACTTTCGGAATCACATCGCCGCCGCGTTCCACCTCGACCCAGTCGCCGATCTTCACGCCGAGGCGCTCGATTTCATCCATGTTGTGCAGCGTTGCGCGGGAGACGGTCGTGCCGCCAATCGGAACCGGCTTAAGCCATGCAACGGGCGTCAGTTTGCCGGTGCGGCCTACTTGGGGGACGATGTCCTCGATCTGGGTCACTGCTCCGCGAGCCGCGTATTTATAGGCAATCGCCCATCGTGGAGCTTTCCCGGTGAAGCCCAGTTCCCGCTGCCACGCGGTCCGGTCCACCTTGATGACGATGCCGTCAATTTCGTACGGCAGCGATTCGCGCTTCGACTCCCAGCTCTGGATGAATTTCCAGGCTTCCGCAAGATTTTTCGCCAGCTTGCGGTTCGGATTTACCTTGAAACCCGCCTGCTCCAAGGCGTCCATCGTTTTGGATTGGCGGTCGAGGTAGGTGCGTCCGTCCTTCAACAGCATGTATGCGAAGAAGTCCATGCGGCGTTGCGCCGTGATCGACGGTTCGAGTTGCCGCACGGTGCCTGCCGTAAAGTTGCGCGGATTCGCAAACGTCGCCAGCCCCTGCCGCTCGCGCTCTTCGTTCAACTTACGGAAAGCGGCGAGCGGCATCAGCATTTCGCCGCGGACTTCGAACTCGGCGGGGATTCCGGCCCTCTTTAACTTGTCCTGGGGAATCGATAATGGAATGGAGCGCACCGTGCGCACATTCAACGTCACGTCCTCACCTATGTTGCCATCGCCGCGGGTGATGCCGCGCTCGAGGTGGCCGTCGCTGTAGAGGAGCGCCAGCGACATGCCGTCCAGCTTCAATTCGCAGATATATTCGAGGTCGGAGCGCCCGGTCAGCTCATGCACCCGCCGCTCCCAGTCGCGCAACTCCTCTTCGCTGTAAGCATTGTCGAGGGAGAGCATCGGGGAAGAATGCTTCGCCTTGACGAACCCCTCGCGCGGCTTTCCGCCCACACGCTGCGTCGGCGAGTCCGGCGTGATGAGTTTCGGATTCTCCGCCTCGAGCCGCTTGAGCTCGTTCATCAGCTTGTCGAAGTCGGCGTCCGAAAGCTCTGGATCATCCAACACGTAATAGCGATATTCGTGGTGCCGGATTTTTTCGCGCAGGGCCTCGATTTTCTTTTCGATGGGAGGAGCAGACATTAGGGACAGATTATAATGACTCGCAGTGCGATAAGGTCGACGAGTTTTTCAGCGCAGGGCAGAGCTTTTTGCTCCTGGAACGCATGATGTGCAGCGCCTGGCGAAGTCAGTTTTCTCCGGAGCTAAAGCCCGCATTGTTGCAGGCCGAAACGGCACGGCTGAATCCGTGTCCTACCTAAACTATTTCTGAAACCGACCTACTGAAAGCTCTCCACCACCATCGCGATCCCCTGCCCCCCACCGATGCACGCCGTTGCCAGTCCGTACTTCTTCTTCCGCCGCCGCAACTCATACAGCAGCGTGATTACGAGACGCGTTCCGGTAGCTCCCAGCGGATGTCCCAACGCAATCGCTCCCCCGTTCACATTCACTTTTTCGCGATCGAGTCCCAATTCTTTTTCCACAGCCAGATACTGTGCCGCGAAGGCTTCGTTCACTTCGATCAAATCGATGTAATCCAAAGTCAGTCCCGCGCGTTGCAGCGCAATCCTCGTCGCCGGCACCGGACCGCGTCCCATCAGCTTCGGATCGACGCCCGCAATCCCCCAATTGATAATTCGCCCCAGCGGACTAAGATTCCTTCTCTGCGCCTGATCCAGCGACATCACCACCACCGCCGCCGCGCCATCCACAATCCCGCTGGCATTCCCCGCGGTCACGGTGCCAGGCTTTCCTGAGGATGGGCCAAAAGCCGCACGCAGCTTCGCCAGCCCCTCCAGCGTTGTCTGCGGACGACGGTGATCATCTTCAGTCAGCATCTCTCCCGTCGCCTCGCCCTTCGAATTCCGCAAAGGCACCGGCGTGAGCTCTTCCGGTATGCGCCCGGCCTTATACGCCGCATCGGCCACCTGCTGCGAGCGCAGCGCGAATTCGTCCTGCGCCTGCCGCGTGATTCCTTGCTGCTCGCCATACAACTCCGCCGTATTCGCCATGTAAAGTCCACAATAGGAATCGAGCAGCGCCACCATCAACGAATCTTCCAGCTTCCCTCCCGGAGCCAGCGTAAATCCATCCCGCCCCCTGATCGAAAACGGCGCTTGCGACATCGACTCCATCCCGCCCGCCAGCACCACCTTCGCTTCCTCCGTCTGGATCATCTGCGCCGCGCTGACAATCGCCTGCATCCCCGACCCGCACAACCGATTTACCGTCAGCGCCGGAGCCTCAATCGGCAATCCCGCCCGCAATCCCACGTGCCGCGCTCCATACAGCGCGTCGCCCGAAGTCTGCTGAGCATTGCCAAAAACGGAGTGATCGAAGTCTTTGGCGTCGATCCCCGCCCGCTCGATCGCAGCCTTCGCCGCCACCGCGCCCAGTTCATGCGCCGTATAGTCTTTGATTTTCCCGCAATAGCGTCCAAAGGGCGTGCGCGCCCCACTGACAATGGCAATGTCTCCAGGTTTCAACATAATTTCTTGTGAGTTTAGCAGGAGGAGCAGTCGTTGGTCGTTCGCTGTTAGCTCTTGGCTTCTAGCGGAACGGTTTGAGATTTACTGTCCTGGAAAAGTCCAGAGTGAGCGAGAAGAAATCCCCAAGGTTTTTCTCGGCGCCCTCGACGTCTCGGCGGTGAAAACCTCTACGCCATCGCCGCCGCCGCAGCGAACTGCGGCGCCTGAGCCACAATTTTCCCCGCGCCCTGGGCCACCGCCTGCTCCAGCGCATGATCGGCGCGGTTGGCCACTTCGGTCACAATATCCACCGGATCGAAATGCTGCCGCATTACCGCCGGTGCGAGTCCGGCGCTGAACTCGACTCCCTTATCCTTACCCGGGAAACGTACTTCTTTCAGCAGCCGCCGCAATTTCTCTACCGCGAGCAGCGCTTCTTTTTCGCCAGTGTCGCCGAGCACCAGCGCGACCGTCGTCGCTTCATAGCGGAACGCCAGATCGTTTGTCCGGATATTCGCTGAAAACAGTTGCCCGATCTGCTCCATCACCGCCGTCACCGCCTGCTCGCCATATTCCTTGATCAGCGCGCTGCGCCGTCCAAACTGCATCAGCAACACCGTCACTGCCGTCCCCTGCTGCAACCCACGCCGGGTTTCCGCCTGGAGAAGATCCAGATACGAAGCCCGCTTCAGCAGCCCCGATTTCTCGTCCGTCACCGAAAGATTTTTCACCAGCCGCCGCAGCCCGGCGTTGTTGAGCGCGATCAACACCTGATCGCTCAACGTCCGGATCACCAGCACCTCCGAAGGCTGCCACACGCGGTTCGTGTTCTGGGTCAGGATCAGCACTCCGATCTGGTCGTTGCCTTCGGTCAGCGGCAGAGCCAGCACCGATTCGATCTGCAACTCTTCGATCGCGCCGCGCACGCCCATCAACTCCGGAGCATTTTTGGCGTCGCCCACCGTCACCGTGCCTCGCGCCACGGCCAGGTCCTGCAGTGTTTCCACCAGGCTCACCAAGGCCGCCGAACTCGCTGGAATCAGCCCATCCATGTGATGTTCCTGCACGCTCGACGGCGGCAGACCCGGTTTGCGCAAGGCCGCTATGCAACGCCCCGACCGCCAGTTCGCGCCAATTTCGTTCGCCGCCGTCCTCAAGACTCCTTCTGCGTTCCCCTGGTGATAGAGTTTGCGCGTGATTTCAGCCACTCTCGCCAGGCTGCTGACGTCGGCCGCCTCGCTCGCCGCCGTCGCCGCTGCTGCCGGCGCTGCCTGACCGCCACTCGCCGCTGCCGGCACCGACGGCGCGGCCGGCGTCGCGGACTTCGCATACTGTGGTTCGATACCTGCCGCAATGTATAACTTCTGCAGGTCCTGGTTCCGCTCTTCCTCGCGCGGAAACAGTTCCTGAATGCGCTGCAAACGCTCGATCGCCTTCGAGCGCATTCCGTACTGCACCAGGATCTCGGCTTGCAGCATCAGATCCTGCAGCGCAGCCGCTCCCAGAGTCGGTTCCTGGACTTTGACTTCCTGCTCTTCTTTCTTCACCGTCGTGAACCGCGATGCGATTACGTTGAAGCGCTGATCGTCGATCTTTCCCCGCAGCGCCTCCAGCCGTTTCTGATGTCCCGGCTCGTATGGATCCACTTCCGCCGCCCGGTCCAAACACTCCCCTGCCTTCTGGTAATCGTGCTTCGTGCAATACAGCTCAAACAGCTTCAGCAACGCCTGCGCATAGTCCGTTTCACGGTTCGACGCGTTGAACAGCTCCGCCAGAAACTCCAGCATTTCCGCCGACGGACGGTGCGAGGCCAATAGTTCCTGCATCGTGGTGATGAACGATCGCCGTTCCCCACGCCGCCGCTGGAAAGCCTCCAGCTTCCGCGCCAGCGCCACCGCCTCCGCATCCAGCTCGGAATCAATCATCTTCCCGATCAGGTTCACCACCTGATGCATTCGCGCCGGATTCTGCTCGAATATCTGCCAGATGAGTGGCTCGCTTTCCAGGCACCGGTCGGCGGACAGCAGCGCCTGCGCATAAAGTTCTCGTAGCTCAAGCGATGCATCCCCGGAATGTATCAGCGGCTCGAAAATAAAAATCGCCGCTCCCGCCTCGCCCCGTGACAACAGGCTTTTGCCATAAGCCACCGCGATCTTCGGGTCCGTCGGATTCTCCGTGTACGCCCGCTCAAACCATGAGGCGGCGTTTCCACCCGATGTTTCCGCCAGTTCGGCCAATTGCAAAAACGATTGCGATGCGAGCACGTGCTCGCCCAACTCCGCCGACAACTCCGCCACCCGTAAATGGTTGGGCTGCGATGGCTCCAGATTCACAATCCGCTGCAAGACGAGCAGTGTTTCTTCTTTCTTTCCCTGGCGCTGCAAATCCTCCAACGCGTTTTCGTACGTCCCGATTGCCAGTTTTTTGTTCGAATGCTCCAGCAGTTGCCCAAAGCGCACTTTCTGTTCCCATGTCGGGTTGGCATACCGCGCCAGCTTTTTATAGGTTAGGCTGGCCCGGGTCGCATCCGTCGCAGCCACCTGGCGCTCAAACAACTCTCCCAGCAGCAGCACCGCTTGTGGCCCCTTATTTAACGAGAGACACAGCTCCGCCGCCATCTGCCGTACATTGTCGTTTTGCGGATCGGCTTCCAGAATCTGCAGGTATTCCGCCAGCGCGTCGGCCGTCTTCCCCTTCTGCAAAAGCTTCTCCGCCCTTTCTACACGGCGGGCTACTTCGGCACGATTGGGATTTTCCGGCATGGGCGGTCTTGCGACAGAGAGTTCCGCCTTGATTCTAGGATTCACCTGCCGCCCCAGCAACGCGGTTGTCCCGCTCCGAGATTACGAAAGTCATGCCATCGGCTCGCTTCCAGCTTCCAAACCGGAAACTAAGCCGAAACCGCAGAAAACTAAAGTCTTCCACCGCTTCCGCCGATCTCAACCACGAGGCTGAGTGTCTCCCCACAACTGATGTCTACGGCAGTCAATTTCGACCTGTTTCGCGGTTCCCGCCTGCGTAAGTTCGTGGACCTCCGACAACCTCGGTTCGTGGGCCTTCTCTTCACCGCTCTCATTGCCGCCCAGGCGCTGGGATTCTTCGTGTTCGGAACCGGCCGGGCGGGCCGTGGACTGGCCGAGTCCATCCTCGTTCTGGTTAGCTTTCTTGCTCTCGCTTGCGCCTGGAATGCATTCCGTCGCGCCCAGGGCATTACTGCTCTGTTCTGGTTTCTTTTCGCCGCTGTTCTGGTAGTTTTGGTCGTTCCTACTGCTTTCCAGGCCTACGACACTCTGTTCGCCCAGTCCACCTTGTC
>Ga0210407_10004268_pt1 | contig 11315 bp, 12 predicted proteins | sample IncBWC27MmetaG_FD_150860 | JGI IMG/M metagenome (GOLD analysis project Ga0210407, IMG submission 150860) | Forest soil microbial communities from Barre Woods Harvard Forest LTER site, Petersham, Massachusetts, United States - Inc-BW-C-27-M | ecosystem: Environmental > Terrestrial > Soil >... | reverse complement strand
GATGGTGCGCTCGTCGAAATCACCACTGCGGACGGCTGGATCATCCGCGCGCGCGGGTTTGGTTCGATCGGAGCGGGCGATGCAGTCGAGGGATTCGTGCGTCCGGAGACGGCCAGTCTGGGGCGCGAGGCGCAGGAGTTGCGCGGCGGCCAGCCGTCGCACGCGGGCACGGTGCAAAGTCTGTTGTTCGACGGCGCCAACTCCGCGGTCCTCTTGCAGGAGGCGCGCACTCGCCGAGAATTCCGTATCGCCCTCCCGCAAACCGGGCAATTTTCGGATTTGCGGCCGGGCGAATCCGTGCTGTTCAGCTTCGATCCCGAGCGAGCGGTGTGCTTTCCCGCGCGTCCGGGAGCTGCGGGACAGGATGCATAGCGCGGCCGTAACCCGCTGGCACGGACGATTGAGTCTGGGCCTGCTGCTGGCGCCGGCGCTCCTGTGGCTGGCCGCCTTGATCGTCTTGCCGCACGTGGACCTCGCGGTGCTCTCGTTTCGCGCCCGGGTGGGACCGCGCGACTATGTGGCGAGCCTCGCCCAATACAAGACTTTTTTCACCGAGCCGCTGTACTGGCACGTGTTTGTTCGTACGGCGTTGATGTCCGTGGCCGCAACACTGCTGACGCTGCTGCTCGCGTTTCCCATCGCGTGGATCATTGCGAAACTCAAGACCGGCCGCGCCGGTTCCTGGCTGTTCGTACTCTGTCTCATCCCGTTTTGGGTGAGCGAGACCGTGCGCACACTCGGGTGGATGATCCTGCTGCGAGAGTCCGGCGTTCTGCCCTCGTTGCTCGTGAAGCTTGGGTTGACGGCGGTGCCGGTCGAGTTGCTCTATCACGACGCGACCATTCTGGTGGGCTTGATTTACACGTCCCTGCTGTTCATGGTCATCCCGCTCATTTCGAGCCTCGAGAGCCTGGACAATTCCTTGATCGAGGCCGCATACGATCTCGGCGCCGGCGGATTCGTCATTCTCCGTACCATCGTGATTCCCCACGCGGCTCCCGGCATAACCGCCGGATGCATCGTCGTGTTCATGCTCACTCTGGGGAACTACCTGACGCCGACGCTGCTCGGCGGCAAGAACTCCCAGTGGTTCACCGAACAGATCTACACCCAGTTCATCACCCGTTTCAATTGGGAGCAGGGTGCGGCGTTCGGCTTTTTGCTCCTGGCGTTGTCCACGGCGATGGTGGTGATCGGCCTCCGACTCACCGGCCAACGATTCGGTGACGTGATGCGCAGGACATGATTCCGTCGCTGCCCCGTCCTGCTTGGCTGCGCGCCGGCACCGCGGTTTATCTGGTCGCATTCATGGCATTTCTGTTCATGCCACTCTTCGTCGTTGCCGTGTTCTCGTTCAACGATGCACCCTATCCCGCCCCACCATGGCGCGGGTTCACCCTCGACTGGTTCCTGGGGAACTCGAGGTTGGGACGGACCGGCCTGTTTGCCGATTCGGAGCTTCTGGGCAGCATCTGGACCAGCTGCACCGTGGCCGTCTGGGTCACTCTGCTGTCGGTGCTGCTGGGCACCGCGAACGCATTTCTCATCGAGCGCGGCCGCTTCCCCGGCAAGCAGTCCCTGTCCGTTCTGATGCTGGCGCCGCTCGTCATCCCCGGCGTCATCCTGGGAATATCGATTCTCGCCTTCGCGAGCCGGATCGCGGAATTCGCGGACGTTACGCTCGGTCTGGAGCTGGATTTCTTGCGGCCGGGGCTGCCCCTGGTGGTGCTTGGTCAGTTCTCCTACATTGCGACCATTGCCACCCTGACCATCAGCGCCCGCCTGAGACGCTTCGATCGGACTCTCGAGGAAGCTGCCTTGAACCTGGGGGCGACCAAGGCCGCCGTCTTTCGCACCATCGTGTTGCCGTACCTGCGCCCCGCATTGCTGGGCTCGGCCGCCATCTCGTTTCTGATGTCCTTCGCGGATTTCAATACGACGTTGATGCTGGTCGGCACGGACTCGCCGCTGACCGTGATGATGTATGGCCGGATGCGCGAGGGCGCGACTCCGGTGTTGAACGCCGTCAGCTTGTTCCTGATGGTCGCATCCGCCGTTCTTGCACTCGCCTTCATGCGGCGCCGCACCCCGGCAAACTAGTAAATCAAATCGTTTGTGTTGAACGATGGAAAGGTTTACTGGTCGATGAATACGATGACCAGCGGTGAAAATACGATGACCAGCGATCCTCCCGGGCAGACGCTGCTGCGCGTCAGCTACCTCGAACAATGCGAGCCAGCGCCGCCGCCCGCTCTCTACTGGGGCAGTGAGCGGATCGCTCTCGAGCGGCTGGCGCGCAGCGCGTACCTCGCGCTCTACAAGCACGTGGGGAGCCCGCTGCGCTGGGACCAGCGCCTCAAGATGCCCGCGACGGAACTCGATGCTCTGCTCGCAGGCGAGTCGCTGCATCTCTACGTTCTGCGCGACCTGAGCGGAGAGGCTCTCGGATTCTGCGAATTCGACCGCGGCGCCTTTCCTCAAATCGAACTCAAGAACTTCGGACTCGTGCCGCAAGCGCAGGGGCGCGGCCTCGGTCCCTGGCTGCTCGCGACGGCACTGCAAGGCGAATGGCGATCGAACCCCGACCGCATATGGCTACACACCGATGAGTGGGACCATCCGGCAGCCAGGAGCGTGTACGAGCGCGCCGGCTTCCGCGTATTCGACCAGCGCGATGAACCGGCCGACCCGCTTTAGGAGCCTCGCCGCTGCGGCTCGGGCCATAGGAGGCCGGGGAGATCGGCGAGGGTTTCGATCATCGCGTCGCAGGCCAGCGAACGCGGATCCCTTCCCTCGTTGTATCCATAGGGCACGCACACGACCGGAATGCCGGCGGCGCGCGCCGCCGTCACATCGTTGATCGAATCGCCGACCATCAGAACCTGAGACGGCGACAGCCCCAATGCCTGGCAGGCGAACAGCAACGGCTGCGGGTCGGGCTTCCGGCGCTCACAGGTATCGCCGCCGACGACGACGCCGACCCATTGCATGAAATTCAATCGCTGCAGCAATGCGCTCGCGAATCGGTGGTGCTTGTTCGTGACGACCGCAATCCGCAGGTGAGCCTCGTGCAGGCGCCGCAGCGCCTCGCGGACGCCCGCGTAGGGCTGCGCGTCGGATTCATCCCTTTCCTCCAATTCGCCATAGTGATGGAAAAATCGTTCGAGCATGGCTGCCTTTTCGCCATCGCTGAATTCCCGGTTGCGCGCCAGGGTGGCGGACTCGATGAGCATCGGCGATCCGCGCCCGACCATCCGCGAGACGTCGCCAACGGACAGAGGCGCCAAATCGTGCTCGGCAAGCGTGCGGTTGAGCGCCCGCGCAATATCCGAGACCGTATCCAGCAACGTGCCGTCGAGATCGAACAAGACGCCGCTAAGTGCGCGGCCTTGCCAGACAGCCGTATTTTGGGTTTGTGCCATGATTGCAAGATGCCAGAATTCGATCACAGTGCATACTGGGGAACATGCGCTACAGTCGCATCCAGCCAGTGAGGTACACATGTTGATCGACACTATCAGGCGCGCGCTCGAGTCCGCGGGCCTGGTTCACCGCGAAGCGAAGAGAGCACCCGGTCAATTCCTGGATCGTTCCTATGCCAACGGCGCGGGAAATCTGAGCTATAAGCTGTACATCCCTGCGCGGTTCCGGCGCGGCCGCCCGTCGCTGTTGGTCATGCTGCACGGCTGCCGACAAACACCGGAGGACTTTGCGACCGGTACGCGGATGAACGACTTGGCGGACGAGCACGGATTCCTGGTGGTTTACCCGGCTCAGTCGGCGGCCGCGAACGCATTTACTTGTTGGAATTGGTTCCGTGGAAAGGATCAGGCACGTGAGGCAGGCGAACCTGCACTCATCGCCGGGATTACCCGGGAAGTTGCCTCGGAGCACGCCGTCGATCCGGCGCGGACCTTCATTGCGGGCCTGTCCGCGGGCGGCGCCATGGCCGTAGTTCTCGGTGCTACCTATCCCGATTTATTTTCCGCGGTCGGAGTGCACTCGGGCCTGCCCTATCGCGCCGCCCACGACGCGACCTCGGCGATGACCGCCATGCGGGGCGGCACACCGCGACTCGACTCAACCGAGGTCACGCAGGCGATTCCAACCATCGTATTTCACGGCGACCGAGACACGACGGTGGACGTGGGCAACGGCTCCGCGATCGTCGACTGGGCGGTTTCCAATGCGCAGCGCGATTTGGGGCCATTTCGAAAAACCATACGAGAAGGTATATCCGGCGACGGGCGGTCGGACACGGCGACGACGTACCGTGCGCCGCTGGCCGCTACGTTCGTTGAATATTGGGTGCTTCATGGCGCCGGCCACGCATGGTCTGGGGGATTCCCCGAGGGGTCCTTCACCGACGCATCTGGACCGGATGCCTCGGCGGAGATGGTTCGGTTTTTCCTGGCCAGAAGGGCGCGCCGCTGACGGCAGTCGGCGCGGATGACGAATCCGCGCCGGTCGGCGTCATCTCAGCTTGTCTCCCAAGTTAGCGTTCGATCGCGAGCGCGACGCCCATGCCGCCGCCGATACACAGACTCGCCAGGCCCTTTTTCGCATCGCGTCGAATCATCTCGTGCAGCAGCGTCACCAGGATCCGGCAACCCGATGCGCCGATCGGATGGCCGATGGCGATGGCGCCGCCGTTGACGTTTATTTTCGACGTATCCCATCCCATCTGACGGTTGACGCCGATCGCCTGCGCGGCGAACGCCTCGTTGATCTCCATCAGATCGAGATTCTGATGCGTCCAACCCGCCTTCTTCAAGCAGAGTTGCGCGGCAGGTACGGGACCCATACCCATGATTTTCGGATCCACACCCGCGGACGAGTACGCTCTCACCCAGGCGAGGGGCTTCAGCCCGAGTTCCTCGGCCTTGCGAGCCGACATCATCATGACCGCGGCGGCGCCATCGTTGATCCCCGACGCGTTGCCCGCGGTAACCGTGCCGTCCTTGCTGAACGCAGGCTTTAGTTCGCCGAGCGCTGCGGCGGTGGTGCCGGCGCGGATGAATTCGTCGCTGTCGAACACGGTGGTGGCCTTGCGCGTGACGATTTCGAAAGGTGCGATTTCGGCCTTGAATCGACCCGCCTTCTGCGCGGCCTCGGCCTTTTGCTGGGACGCGGCGGCGAACTCGTCTTGTTCGCGGCGGGAAATTTCATACTTCTTGGCGACGTTTTCCGCCGTCGCGCCCATGTGGTAGTTGTTGAAGACGTCCCATAGGCCGTCGGAGATCATGCTGTCGATGAGCTTGGCATCGCCCATGCGGAATCCATCGCGGGATCCCTGAAGCACATGCGGCGCGGCGCTCATGTTCTCCTGGCCGCCGGCAATGATGATATCCGCATCGCCGCACTTGATCGCCTGCGCGGCCAGATGCGTCGCCTTCAATCCGCTGCCGCACACCTTGCCGATGGTCATACCCGGCACCCCGTCCGGCAGTCCGGCGTGAATCAGGGCCTGCCGCGCCGGGTTCTGGCCCACTCCCGCGGTCAGCACCTGACCCATGATGACTTCGGAAACCAGATGAGGCTGCACACCCGAACGCGCCAGCAGCGCCTTGATGACATGCGCGCCGAGATCGGCCGCAGAAACCTTCGCAATGGAACCACCGAACTTACCGACCGCGGTTCGCACCGCCGCCGTGATGACTACTTCATTCATACAACCCCCCAAATACCAAGTTTCGATGCCGGCCGACCGTGTCCATTGCAGCGATTGGCAATCACTTTTGCAATACGTACTCTCCGGGGGCATCAGCGAGCGGCACGTAACCGGCCGCGGCGGATCCCATCTGAGGAGGAGCGACTTTCTCCGCCGCAGAGTGTTGCACCAGCCATTCTTCCCATGACGGCCACCACGAGCCTGATCGGGGCGGCGTACTGTCGAACCACGCCTCCGGCGAGAGAGTCTCCGCCGCATTCAACCAGGTACGGACACGGTGGCGCCGTCGCGGATGCACGGCGCCGCTGATGATGCCGGCATTGTGGCCGCCGGAAGTGAGCAAAAAGGTATAGTCGGCCGAGCGCGTCAATCCGCGCGCCTTGTAGACCGACTTCCATGGGGCGACGTGGTCGGTTTCCGTGCCGACCACGAACATCGGTACCTGGATGCTTGCGAGATCGGCGAGGCGGCCATCGACTTGAAATTCGCCGCGGGCCAACGCGTTATTGAGGTACAGCTGGCGCAGATATTCCGAATGCATGCGGCACGGCATGCGCGTGCCGTCGGCATTCCACGCCATCAAATCATTGGGCGATTCGCGTTTGCCGCGCACATACGAGTTGACGGCCGGAGTCCAGAGCAGATCGCGGGCGCGCAGCAGCGTGAATGCACCGCCCATCTGCTCGCTCTTCAGCACGCCGGTTCGATTCATGACCGCTTCGAGCATGTCGATCTGGCTCGGGCTGATGAACAGCGACAGCTCTCCCGGTTCGCTGAAGTCCTGCTGTGCCGCGAGCAAGGTCATGGTCGCCGTACGATGATCACCTTCGGCGGCGAACACCGCTTCGGCGATCGAGAGCAGCGTGCCGCCGATGCAGTAGCCCACCGAGTGAACTTCCTGATCGGGCACGATGCGCGAAACAGCGTCAAATGCCGCCCGGACTCCAAGGCGCAGATAATCATCCATGCCGAGATTGCGGTCGCTTTCGGTGGGATTCTTCCAGGACACCATGAACACCGTGTGCCCTTGGGATACGAGATACGACACCAGCGAATTATTCGCCGATAGATCGAGAATGTAGTACTTCATGATCCACGCCGGAATAATCAGTATCGGCTCGGCAAAGACCGTCTCGGTCGCCGGCGCGTACTGGATCAGTTCAATGAGGTCATTGCGCAATACGACCTTGCCGGGAGTTGCCGCAATGTCGCTGCCGATCACGAAGTTTTCCGACCCCGGCTGCGTCTTCCCGCCGAAAGTGCGCTGGACGTCCTCGAGCCAATTTCCAAAACCCCGCACCAGGTTTGCGCCTGCCTCGGCGCGGGTGGCGTCCAGCAATTCGGGGTTTGTAGCGAGGTAATTCGCCGGTGAAAGCACCTCGAGCGCATTGCGGGCCATGAAATCCAGGGTGCGTTTGTTTTCGGGTGCGACCCCGTGCACAGCCGACAGCGCGTTCTGCCACCAGTCGGCGTAATTGCGATACCCCTGCGCGTACACGTTGAAAGGCCATTGCGACCAGGCAGTGCCTTCGAAACGAGCATCGCTCACTGCGGGCGACAACGGCTCGCGGGTGGCGGCCGCCTGCGCGGCAAACGTCAGCGTTTCCGCGGTCTTGGCCATCGCGTCCTCCGCGAGCTTCCGCTGCTGCGGTGGTTCCTTGGCAAGATTCAGCAGCCAGTCCCACCACGCATTGACATACACGTCGGGCGCCAACCCGCCGGTGATGGTGGCCATTTGCTCGCGCAGCGCGCGCTCCAGTTTGAGTTGCTCCCGGCGTTCCGGTGTCTCGGCTTCGCCGGCGCCGCCATTCGACTTGCTCGGGTTCGACACGCTGGAATTTGACATCTGGGCCACCGTCCTTGTTCCTCGAACCGAGAATCGGCAGGGGCGCCGTAGCGCCCCGCCGTTTTTGGAGGGACTTATCAGCCCGCTTTCTTCTTCGGTTCCTCGAAGCGCTTCGCCTCGTCGACGACCTTGCTGGTCGCTTCCTTCACGGCGGCGGTGAAACTCGCCTGAGTTTCGGTCGCGAGCGCGGCGAACTCCTGGGCTCGGGCGCGAAGCTTCTCGGACAGCGCCGTGGTCAGTTCCACCTGCTTGGACACGAAGTCGGCCGGGCTCTGCACACCCAGCGCCAACTTCGCCTGGGCCAGGCTCCACTCGAGGTAATCGCCGGCAACGGCATACTGGTAACGACCTACGCGGTCGATCACTTTCACGCCTTCCTGTTGGGCCTTCAGCGCCGGCGCGAATGCCGCCTTATAGGTCTCGAGGATGGTCTTGGGATCAAAAGTTGTGTCGCTCATATCAGCTCCTGAATTTGGGGGGATCTCGTTCAAGCAACATAATAGCGCGTTTTGTATGCATTGCAAGAAGAATGTTTCGAATTCCACCCGAAACCAGATAAGTAGATATACCTATATGATTTTAATATGAAATTATCGTTAAAAGCGAATAATCAAGTTAATTGCATCGCACTACTTATTTTGCGACGCAAAAGCAACTGGAAGCGATCATCGACGCCCCTGGTCCTGCGGGCGCATGATGGAGGCAGATGCGCAGCTTAAGAGCCTGGAGGTCGGGCCATGGCAACGATCATCGACCACATACGGTCGCTCGAGTCCTATGTCGAACGCAGCGGCGCCCGCCTGGTCCGTTCGACGTTGCCCGAATCGGTGCACGGCCGGGTGTTCAGCGATCTCATCATGCTGCGGGCGGACTTGGATCCCGAGCAGGAACTGCTGACCCTGGTACATGAACTGACTCATTGGCTGACGCATCGGGATCCCTGCCTGCAACAGCCCTGCACCGTCTTTGAATACGAGGCCGAGGCCGTCGAGGCGTTGGTGATGGCGCGGCTCGGCCTGCAATCCCCATCCGACCGGATCGACGCCGAAGGCGATGATCCAACCGATGGCCTGCTGTCCGCTTCGGTCAAGCGCGTCGTCTGGGCGAGCAGCCGAATCTGCGACGCCCTCGGAGTCTAGATCGGCCCCTTAAGATTACAGCCGCGGCCACCACCGTCAACTTACAGCCGCAACCCACCGTCCACCTCGAGGCATCGGCCGGTAAAAAAATCGTTCTCGAAGATGAACAGCACGGCGTGAGCGATTTCCTCGGGCCGGCCCAGGCGCTTCAACGGCACCGGCGCCGTCAGTTTGTCCAGCACTTCAGGACGCAAGGCCGCCAGAATCTCCGTGTGCGTGAAGCCCGGCGCAACCGAACCGCACCTTATCCCATAGCGGGCGAGTTCCTTTGCCCAGACCACGCTCATGGATTCGACGCCGGCCTTGGCGGCGCTGTAGTTGCTTTGCCCGGCATTGCCGGCGCGTGAAATGCTCGAAATGTTCACGATCACGCCGCCGTTGCCGCGTTCGATCATATGCGCCGCAGCCTCCCGCGCGCACAGGAATACGCCGGTGAGGTTTACGCCGATGACCGCATTCCACTGATCCAGGCTCATGCGGCCGACCGCAACTCCGTCTTTGACCTTGACCAGCAAGCCATCCCGCACGATCCCGGCGTTGTTCACCAATCCGTCCAAACGGCCGAAATCGGCCGTGACGCGCGCCATGGCTTCGCAAACCTCGCCTTCATCGGCCACGTCCACCTTGTAGCATCGAGCTTGCACGGATTCCGCCGCACACAATGCGCGCGTCTCCTCGAGGTCGTCGGCGTTGAGGTCGAACAAGGCAACATTTGCACCACGACCGGCGATCTGCAATGCGATGGCTCTCCCGATGCCGCGCCCTGCGCCTGTCACCACCACCGCTTTGTCATGCATATCCATGTTCGTCACTCACTTTTGTTTCTGTCGCCCTGCGGCTTGTCGGCATTGTCTTGAGTCTTGGCCTTGCCGAATGCGTCACGGGTGGCCGCCTGCACCTTTTCCCACGCCTCCATGTTCTTGCGAACCAGTTCCGTCAGAGGTGCAAAGGGCGTCTGCAATGCCTTGGCCATTTCCGACTGCATGGCCTCTTGCTGGCGCAGCATCGTGGTGAACGCCTGCTCGAGATAGCGGCTGAGCAATGACTGCATCGGGCCGCCGTAGAATCTGATCACCATTTCGAGCAGATCGCAGTTCAGCACGGGAACACCCAATTGCTCCTGCTCGGCTATGATCTGCAGCAGCACCGAGCGCGTCAGGTCATCGCCCGACTTGTCGTCGATCACCTTGATTTTCTCGCCCGCCACGACGAGTTGCCGCAGATCGTCGAGCGTGACGTGCCGGCTGCCGCTAGTGTCATATAGCCGGCGATTCGAGTACTTTCTAATGAGACGTTCTGGTTGCATAGTTCTAGCTTGGACTTCGCATCGCAAAAAATCCGATATGTGATCCTCATTATACGCTAATTAAACAACTAATATTATTTAATAAGAAACAACTACTTATATGGAGATGACAACAACTATCACGGCCTATAATGAGCCACAGAGTCAATTTTGCGCTGCATACGGAGTTTGGTGTGGGCAGTGATTCGCCCTTTGCCCCGCTGCTCGATTCCGCCGATCGTTTCGCGGCCGCGGCGGCCAAATACCTCGCAGGCATCCAGATGAGCGGACCGGCCGCGGCGGCCGCCGCGCGCGTCTTCGGCGACTTTCTACGGATGGAAACGATGGACCTTTTCCGATTTCCGTGGAGCGCGGCCTCGAGTCCCGGCGGCGGAGCCGGCGCCACACCGCCGCCTGCCATGCAGGACTCCCCCGCGTTCGGTCCGAGCCGCGAACATCAACTCCGCTGGCAGCGCAGCGCGGATACGCAACGGCGCATGTGTGACGCGCAGCATAGGCTGCAATTGTTGTGGTCCGACGCATTGCGCGATGCCGCGCTGGCCTTTGTGGCGCGGGTCGAGCCGCCTCACCTCAGTGCCGCGAAGGGGTCGGTGCCGGGCATCGAGGTGCTGCGCGCGCTCTACGATTTGTGGATCGACAGCGCGGAGGAAGCCTACGCACGCATTGCCCACAGCGATTCCTTCAGCAGCGCGCTGGCTGACTTCGTGAATGCGAGCAGCGCCTGGCGGAAGGAATCCCAGGCGAGCGTCGAACTGTGGGCCAAAGCGCTCGACCTGCCCACCCGCAGCGAACTCAACACCTTGATGCGGCGGGTGAACTCGCTGGAGCAGCAGCTGCGGGAGAAGGAGCCGCGAGATCCGCCGCCGACGGATCCTCCGGGGGCGCGCCGACCCTCCCGCGCGCGCCGCGGGAAACGTCCTTAAATCATGGCGCTCACCGATGTATACGCAAAGCTCGCGGCGGCAAAGCATTGCGCTCCCGGGTGCTCGCCGAAGGAATTGGTCTGGGAATCGGGAAAGCTACGCCTTTTTCGCTACCGGCCGACCGCACCCTCATCCGGCGCCGCGCCATTGCTCATCGTTTATGCATTGGTCAACCGCCCCTACATGATGGATCTGCAGGAGGACCGTTCGCTGATCCGCGGACTCCTGGATGCCGGCCTTCCGGTGTACTTGATCGACTGGGGCTACCCCGATGGGGCGGACCGATTCACGACATTGGCCGACTACATCGACCGGCTTCTCGCGGGTTGCGTCGATCAGGTGCTCGCGGCGCACCGCTTGGATGCGCTGAACATGCTGGGGGTTTGCCAGGGCGGGGTGCTCAGCCTGTGTTTCTCGGCACTGCATCCCC
>Ga0210407_10004267_pt1 | contig 11318 bp, 12 predicted proteins | sample IncBWC27MmetaG_FD_150860 | JGI IMG/M metagenome (GOLD analysis project Ga0210407, IMG submission 150860) | Forest soil microbial communities from Barre Woods Harvard Forest LTER site, Petersham, Massachusetts, United States - Inc-BW-C-27-M | ecosystem: Environmental > Terrestrial > Soil >... | reverse complement strand
CAACAGCGAGGTGGAGTTGATGCGGGCCAGCTCCTCGTCGAGCGCGTCGGCCAGATCCAGTACCGCCACGGCCCGCAGGATCAGCGTCTGCACCGCCTGGTCGTCCGTCCCCTCAGGATCATCGAGCAGCGAAAGCTGTTGCTGTTCAGGGTTTTCGGCGCGTAGCTCCCGGCGAAGATAGCGCAGCGAAAGGTCGTCGAGGGAGAAGCTGCGCTGCCCGGGACGCACCAGGTAGGCCGCCAGCGCGGTATCGGAGGTGACGCCTACCAGCGTCCAGCCCCGCCCGGCGAGGTCGTGCATCGCCAGCTTGGCTTCGTGCAGCGCCTTGGGCGGACCGGGGTCGGCCAGCCAGGAAGCCAGCGCCGCCTCGTCGTCGGGATCCAGCGCCGAGGTGTCTATGTAGCGGCCCTCGCCGTCGGCGGACACGATGGCCAGCGCGGTCGCGTCGGCGTCGTAAGCCAGGTGGGTGCCGACGACGGCCAGGCCGAACCGCTTGCCCGAGCTGTGCTCGGCCAACCACACCGCCAGCTCACCGGCCTCCAGCGCGCCGCCCCGTACGTCAAAACCCGCGTCGGCCTCGGGCTCCACGGCGGCCAGGGTGTCGAACAACCGGTCGCGCAACACCCGGAACTCCAGGTCGTCGAAGAGCCGGTGAATCTGGTCGCGATCCCACGGCTGCAGCCGGAGTGTGTCCGGGGTTTGCGCCAGCGGCACGTCTTTGACGAGGTCGGTGAGCTCCCGGTTGCGCACCACGCTGGCCAGATGCGCCCGCAACGCGTCGCCCACCTTGCCGCGCACCGACTCGACGTTGTCGACCAACCCCTGCAACGAGCCGTATTCGACGATCCATTTCGAGGCGGTCTTCTCCCCCACACCGGGGATGCCGGGCAAGTTGTCGCTGGGATCGCCACGCAGCGCGGCGAAGTCAGGGTATTGCGCCGGGGTCAGCCCGTACTTCTCGACGACGGCATCGGGGGTGAAGCGGGTGAGTTCGCTCACGCCTTTGCGTGGATACAGCACCGTCACGTCATCGCTGACCAACTGCAGGGAGTCACGGTCACCGGTGACCACCAATACGCGGTAACCCTCGTTTTCACCCTGGGTGGCCAGCGTCGCAATGAGGTCGTCGGCTTCGAATCCCGGCTCCGCGAGCACCGTGATGCCAAGCGCGCCCAGCACTTCCTTGGTGATGTCGATCTGTCCGCGGAACTCATCCGGGGTGGTCGAACGGTTGGCCTTGTATTCCGGGTAACGCTCGGAGCGGAAGGTCTGCCGTGACACGTCGAACGCCGCGGCGATGTGCGTCGGGGCCTCGTCGCGCAGCAGGTTGATCAGCATGGCGGTGAAGCCGTATACCGCGTTGGTGGTCAGCCCGCCGCGGGTCTTGAAGTTCTCGGCGGGGAGCGCGTAGAACGCGCGGAAGGCCAGTGAATTGCCATCCAGCAGCATCAGCGTCGGCTTGGCTTGGACGCCGCTGGCTTCAACATCGGATGTCGGGACAGGCACGGCTCTCACTTTAGGCACCCGGTGTGACGGGCCATGCGCCCGAACCAGCCCCGCGCGGCAGAACTGCAACACGTTTCAGTTTTGCGCTTCCGCTGGGTACGCTGGCCCGGTGCCAGAGGTCACCCGCCAAGAACCGGCGATCGACGGATGGTTTGCCACCGACACCACCGTTGAAGAAGCCGGCATCCCGCATCTGATCGGCAGCAAATGCCCGCAGTGCGGTACCTACGTCTTCCCGCCGCGAGAGAACAACTGCCCCAATCCGGCCTGCCCCAACGACGCATTGGAGGCCGTGGCGTTGTCGAGGCGCGGAACGCTGTGGAGCTACACCGAGAACCGCTACGCGCCGCCGCCGCCCTATCCGTCCCCGGATCCCTTTGCGCCGTTCGCCGTTGCCGCGGTGGAGCTGGCCGACGAGGGGCTGATCATCCTGGGCAAGGTCGTCGAAGGCACGCTGGCGGCCGACTTGAAGGTCGGCATGGAAATGGAGCTGACCACCATGCCGCTGTTCACTGACGACGACGGGGTCGAGCGTGTCGTGCACGCGTGGAGGATCGCGCGCGCCGGCGACGATGCAGAGCGAAGCGATGAGGAGGAGCGGCGCTGATGACGAGTACGCCCGAACCGCTGTACATCCTCGGCGCCGGAATGCACCCGTGGGGCAAATGGGGCAACGATTTCACCGAGTACGGGGTGGCCGCCGCCCGGGCCGCCCTGAACGAAGCGGGCCTGGACTGGCGCCAGATCCAGCTGGTCGCAGGCGCCGACACCATCCGTAACGGGTATCCGGGATTCGTCGCCGGCGCTACGTTCGCGCAGAAGCTGGGCTGGAACGGCGTGCCGGTCAGCTCCAGCTACGCCGCCTGCGCCAGCGGTTCGCAGGCGCTGCAGAGCGCCCGGGCTCAGATACTCGCCGGTTTCTGCGACGTGGCGCTGGTGATCGGCGCTGACACCACACCGAAGGGCTTTTTCGCACCCGTCGGAGGCGAGCGCAAAAACGACCCCGACTGGCAGCGGTTCCGCCTGATCGGGGCCACCAACCCGGTGTACTTCGCACTGCTCGCGCGGCGGCGGATGGACCTCTATGGCGCCACGCTCGAGGACTTCGCCCAAGTGAAGGTCAAGAACTCCCGGCACGGTCTGCAGAACCCCAACGCGCGGTTTCGCAAGGAGAACTCGATCGAGGACGTGCTGGCCAGCCCCGTGGTGGCCGATCCGTTGCGGCTGCTGGACATCTGCGCGACGTCGGACGGCGCGGCTGCATTGATTGTGGCCAGCGCCAAGTTCGCCCGCGAACATCTCGGCTCGCTCGACGGGGTGCCCTCGGTGCGCGCGGTCAGCACAGTCACCCCGCGCTACCCGCAACATCTGCCTGAATTGCCCGATATCGCAACGGATTCCACCGCCACGGTGCCCGCACCGGACCGGGTGTTCAAGGATCAGATCCTCGACGCGGCCTATGCCGAAGCGGGCATCGGGCCCCAGGACCTGAGCCTGGCCGAGGTCTACGACCTGTCCACCGCGCTGGAACTCGACTGGTATGAGCACCTCGGGCTGTGCGCCAAGGGCGAGGCCGAGGCGCTGCTGCGCAGCGGTGCGACCACCATCGGCGGCAAGATCCCGGTCAACCCCTCGGGCGGACTGGCCTGCTTCGGCGAGGCAATCCCCGCGCAGGCGATCGCTCAGGTCTGCGAGCTGACCTGGCAGCTGCGCGGTCAGGCCACCGGCCGGCAAGTGGAGAACGCGACGGTCGGCGTCACCGCCAACCAGGGCCTGTTCGGGCACGGCTCGTCGGTGATCGTGGCGCGGTAAGCGGCCCGCCCACCGGCTTCGCGCGTGCGCCCATGGCTTCGAGTGTGCGTTCAGGGCGGGATGACCGCGATTCCCGCGCCCTGAGCACACAGTCAACGCCGTCAGCGCACACTCGACGGCACGTCTAGTCGGAAGCAGCGTCCTTGGGGGCGTCTCCGAGGGTTTCCAGGACGACTTCGGCCACTCGTTTCATGGTGGTCCGCCGGTCCATAGCGGCACGCTGAATCCACTTGAAGGCCTCGGGCTCGGTCATGCCCTGTTCGGTCTGCAGCAGGCCTTTGGCACGTTCGACGAGCTTGCGGGTCTCCAGCCGGTCTGACAACGTCGCCACTTCGTGTTCCAGCGCGGTGATCTCACTGAACCGGCTGACGGCCAATTCAATGGCCGGGATCAGGTCGCTGATGGTGAAGGGCTTCACCAGGTAGGCCATCGCCCCGGCGTCGCGGGCACGTTCGACCAGGTCGCGCTGGCTGAAGGCGGTCAGCACCACGATCGGCGCGATGCGTTTGCTGGCTATCTCCGACGCGGCGTCGATCCCGTCGCGGCGTGGCATCTTTACGTCCATGATCACCAGGTCGGGCTTATGCCGCTCGGCCAGTTCGACGGCTTCCTGGCCGTCGCCGGCCTCGCCGACGATTTCGTAACCCTCCTCTCGAAGCATCTCGGCCAAGTCCAGTCGGATGAGCGCTTCGTCTTCCGCGATCAGGACCCGGCACGGCACAGCGGCGTCGGTGTCGGTCGTGGAGCCTGTCATGACGGACATTGTGTCGTGGACGGCGGCAACCAGTGACGTCGGGGGCGGTGAGAACCGATGACCACGCCGATCCTCTATGGTGGGAGGCTCCTTTAAGGTAGGAGGCCGGATAAAGCCCTCGTATCCCAACTGGCAGAGGAAACGGACTCAAAACCCGTCCAGTGTGGGTTCGAATCCCACCGAGGGCACTCAAAACCCCGGGCCAGGGCCCGTCTAGGCTCGACGGCACCGCCTCAAGCGGCCGGGCCGTCCGCAGAGCGTCCGCAGTAGTTTTCGCGGCCCGCTCAGCGGCCCGTGGAGATCCTCAACGCGCTGGCCAAGGGGTCGTCGCAGCGCCGTGGGAAGCTAGCGGTGGTCAAGTCGATGATGCCGAATTCACCATCGGCTTAGGCGATTTCACCTAAGCGCCGTCTCTCGCGTGCCTTCACGCCGCGCAGAGACCGGCTGTACCCGGCCCCATACGATTGCCGCTCCAATGACACCGCACGGGAAGGGTTACATCATGAGACCCGCGAGTCTGCCTCGGCTTGCGCGTACAGAGCATCAAGCGCCGCATACTCGGCTTCGTCGATGGCGGCTTGTGCGAAATCAATCGCGTCGAGCGCGAAAGCCAGAGCCAGCTTGACTGACCTCTCGGCCTCCTTCACGTCGTGTTTGGCTTTCTTCTTCTCGATGTTTGCCTTCACCTCGGCGACATGAGCCTGCCACTTGCGGCGGACTTCTTGCGACCGCGACGAGGCTTTATCTTCGGCGGCGGCAGCCTTCTCGCTGAGTCGGTCGGCAGCAGCGGACGCCTTGGCTCTCGCGCTGGCGCGGTCGGCGTCGAGCTGATCCCTGGTCTTTTTACCTGCAGCTTTGATCTTGTCATTCGCGGTTTTCGCGCTGTCGGAGATCTTTTCGAACTGTGTGCGTAAATCAGCGCCTGCCATCAGGAGCTCCTTTTATCACCGCAGGCGGACCCTCCACCCATCGTGTTGATTGTCGGTACGCAGGGAGTAGTCGTCATTGTCCGGGGGAACACGATCTGCGACCGGCGACTGATTGCAGCGACAACGGGTGTCATAACCTCAGAATTAGATCGCTGCGCCGCCGCGAAGTCGGGATGTGCGTCCGCGTCGCGCACCTGGCCACCCTTAACGATTCGGTTCTCAGCGCGCAAGACACCAGTCGATGTCTGGCGGATGATTGGTTCCATGCGTGCAGTCGGCGAGCTAGTCCGCTGCATCGATGGCTCATGGATGCAGCGACCGCACCACGCCCGGGATGGTGGGGCGGATGCCAGCGTCCCCCGCTCCCGGCACGAGTTGTACCGAATCGTCTACCGCGCCACCTGTGCCACTACCAGGCGCAGGCGAACGGGTCGTGTTCGAGCGCAACCATACCGCTGTTCCGGCAAGCGGACGTCAGTCGATGACGTGGGCGTTCGACCTTTGGTCCTAGCAGAAAGGAAGCCCCTGCTATGTTCACCGGCATCACTACCCCCGCCGGTTCCCTGGTTGTCGCCATCGTGGTGCTAACCGGCGCCGCAATTCTGCGCGGCGGCGCAGCAGCAGCAGACCCAAACCAGGACGACCAGTTTCTGGCACTTCTCGATAAAGAAGGCATCCCAGCCCTTTCGGGCGTGCCAAACCTCATCGCCACGGCCCATGATGCTTGTCGGGCACTCGATGCTGGAGAGTCGGCGAGCACGGTAGTGGACGCGTTGACAAACTTTGCGTCCAAAAACGACCCCTCCCAGGACATTGGCCGTTACCACCGCACTGAGGTCCGGTTTCTCCGTGCGGCGGTGGGGGCCTACTGCCCGTACGATCAAGGCAAGATAGCTTCCATCACGGCCAATCCCGTGCCGGGATCGACTGAGCCGACGCACCGGGTGGCCGCGTACACGCACAACGCGGTCAACTCAGGAAGCGTCACATGATCGACCTCCCGGCGGCATGGCAGGAACCGACGGGCGCCGGAGCGGTGCGGCTGCCACACTTTATGGACGGCGGCGTTTTCGTGGCGGGCCGCTGTGGGGACGACCGGTCGGACTGTGACGCGCATGGCACAGTGCTCGCTTCGCTGATCGAAGCGATTCCCGCAGGGGTCCCCCCGCCGAACCCGCCGCAGATTCCGGCACCACCGCCGCCGACAGGGCAGACGCTGACACCACCCCGGCCGGTCGCTGCACCGCCTCCAGCAAAACAGCTGCCGCCACCTCCACCACAACAGGTGGAGCCTCCACCGCAACAGCCGCCGCCTCCACCACAACAGCCACCGCCTCCACCACAACAGGTGGAGCCTCCACCACAACAGCCGCCGCCCCCACCGCAACAAGTGGAGCCTCCACCACAACAGCCGCCGCCGACGCCACCCGGGCCACCGGGCTTTGTCAGGCTCGCACCGTGAAGCAGGAACCGAGCCGTCGGCCCCCGACCGCGCTGCCGTTCACCGACTTCTCCCAGCCTCTGGATGTGGCGGTGGATTCAGCCGGCAGCGTCTACATCACCGACAAAGACAACAACCGGGTGCTGAAACTGCCGGTGCAGTAACGGTTCGCAACGCGCAATCGGCTAGAACAGCCCAGATCGGACGTAGAGGTGTTTAGTGAGGTCGGATGATTTGGGGAAAGAATATCCGGCTGAACCCTTTGCTCAGCGCTCGCTGCCGAAGTCGCTCAGCTTGTAACAATCGACGGCATACAAATCGCATTGCTTGCCTACCGCATGGCGCAACCGCCGAATGGCGCACATGCAAGGGGCATGGCGCTGTTTTGTGAACAATTCCTGCTGAATTACAGTAATTTTAACTACAACATCCGCTCGAATGGTGAACAATGGCTGCTTAGCAAACTTGCGGCTTTCCGTCGGAGAGTCGTATTTGACGTCGGAGCTAACGTAGGAGACTGGTTGGAGATGGCTAGCGCGACATTGCCATAGGCTCAGTTCCACGCCTTTGAGATCATTGAAAGCACATTTGTGACGCTTGCTCAACGGATGGCCGGAAGGCCAGGTATGGTCCTCAATCATTGCGGGCTTTCGAATCACTCTGGCAACGTGAAAATGCATGTATTCCACGCCTCTTCCGCTTTGTCTTCTTATGTCGCGTACCCCCATGGAAGCTGCTACGAAGCCATTTGCCCCGTGAAACGGGGTGACGAATACGCAAAAGATCAGGGAATTGAACGGATCGATTTGCTTAAGATTGATGTCGAGGGTGCAGAACACCTGGTTCTCGAAGGACTCGACGCACTCCTTGCCAGTGGTAGTATCGATGTTATTCAATTCGAATACGGCATGGTCAACATCATTATGCACTTTCTTCTGCGCGATTTCTATCAATTCTTTGAATCACGCGGTTATTTTCGGCAAGCTATTTCCAGACCACGTAGATTATCGCAATTATGAATTGGAAGATGAGAAATTTCGAGGCCCCAATTACGTCGCGGTTCGTAAAGCGCAAGAGCACATTATCAATGCACTGTCATCTCCATAGGTGTCGCACACGTCCTGGGAAAATTCAAAGCAGCCCATGAGCACCGTCGCCGACACGGACGGCGACCAGCACGCCAACTGGGTGCCTGGTCGCGATTGAACGCGACAACTGGGACCAGCCCGAGCGGGCCGTGCCACGGTGGTGGACAAAACCGGATAGCGCGGTCCGCGTCGGATCATCTCGCGCCGTTCATCCAACAGCGCATCCGCCACCACTATCGACGGCAGCGGCTCGCCCTGCTCCCCTGCCGCCAGCCGCAGCTCGGAGTCAATAGCCTCGATGTCGCGCATGTTGTGGGACGTACGTTTCACTCATCGACTCAGCCCACATGTCCTCCGACCTCGCGTCGAAAATAGAGATAGTGGGTGACCGTGCTAGATGGACCGCAGTATGCCGTGACCAGCTCCCACCCTAGGGCGATCCATTCCTCGAGGGTTGAGTTAATCTTCTCGGTCTCAACCCACGTGCATTTGTGCTCGTGTCCGTGTGTCATGAGCCCGGACACTAGGCGAACATGCTTAACGCAAGAGAATGGCCGCCAGAATTGTTCCTGACGGCCGTTCTCGTGGGGGCGGTGTGATTACTCGGCGGTGTTCAGCTCGAGCTCGTCGGTCCAAGCCTTGATCTGGCAGGCCGCGCTGAGCAGCATCGTCGCGAGTTCGGTCCCCTGGCTGATAGTCGGCCCGCCGTCTCCGCCGACAAACTGCACGTGGACCAGTGGCGGCTCGATCACTCGGCGGCCGGGGGACGCTTCGCTATTACTTGGCTCCCAGGGTCACCATGGCCCGAGGCGGTCCGCCGGCTGAACGCTGTTGGATGCGCTCGCCGCCGCTCAGGTAGCGGCGCTGTAGCCGATCGATATGCGACTGTGCCTCTGCGATGTCTCGGCGCAGGGCGGCTGCTTCCAGCCGCAGTGCATGGCCATTCGGGCCGGGGACATCCCGGCTTTCGACCCAGGCCACGTGATGGGTCATCTCGCGCAGTTGATCGCGTAACGCGCGGACCAACTCAGCAGCCTGGGCCGGATCGCAGTCGTGCATCACGAGTACGTGCTCCCGAGGATCGTGAGCAATTTCACGTCAGATGTTGCGCGTCCCGTGTAGCCCGAGGCAACGCACAACAGCAAACTCACAGCGAGATGTCTAGTAATTACCTTTGTACCAGTACTTGAACTGCATTTCCGCGACACCTGCAACACGGCTTCGCCGCAGACACTGCCGGATCGCTTGCGCGCGGCGGGATTTCATGACGTCGACGTTGAAGCGCGCGACGGCAGGCAACGCTGGCGTTCCGTCAAGGCATAGGACGTAGACTCCCACTGTGTCGACTGAACCCTCGTCTTTTTCCGACGAGCCGCACCGGCTCCGGCAGGTAGCCGAGTCCTTCGGAGTGAACGCCGAACGGTACGACCGGGCGAGGCCTCGCTACCCCGACGCCCTGATACAGCGCGTCATCGCCGCGAGCCCCGGCGTCGAGTTCCTAGATGTCGGCTGCGGCACCGGCATCGGCGCACGGCAGTACAGGGTCGCCGGTTGCACTGTACTCGGCGTCGAGCCGGACGCGCGGATGGCCGAGTTCGCCAAGCGGACCGGGGTCGAGATCGAGATCGGCAAGTTCGAAACTTGGGACCCCAGCGGCCGGTCTTTCGACGCGGTCGTCGCCGGGCAGGCCTGGCACTGGGTCGACCCAGTGCTGGGTGCTCGCAAGGCGGCACAGGTACTGCGGCCACACGGGCTGCTGGCGATGTACTGGCATGTCTTCGACCCACCTAGCGAAGTCGCCAACGCCTTCGACGATGTCTTGCAGCGCGTGGCGCCCGACGCGCCGCTGCAGAATCGACCGTCCGATGGCAGCCAACCGGGGAACCTGGGCATCGAATTTCAACAGGGAAATCTCAAGAGGGCTGTGGAAGGTGTCCGAACTTCCGGCGGCTTCTCCGAACCCGAGCAGTGGCGGTTTGAATGGCAGCGGCGCTATACGCGCGACGAATGGCTGGACCATCTGCCCACCACTGGCACGCTTACCCAGCTCGCGCCGGACCAGCTCGCAACTGTGCTGGAAGCCGTGGGAACCACCATCGACTCGATCGGAGGTGGCTTCACCATGGAGTACATCACCCTGGCAGCCGCCGCGACTCGGACCGGCGCCGCTTAAGCCTGCGTCGGAACCGAGTCGGTGCGTGGACGGCTGGACCTGCTCGTGGAACTTGGCTGCGCTCAAACAGTGTGCGAGTTATCTAGCGCGAGAAGTGCTCCTTGTAGATCTGGGCGTGCACCCCGACCGTACGGTCAACGACTTGGGTAACGCTGAAATCGGCGGCAGCCGACAGGTAGGCGTACGCTACCGCGCGATCCATGCCAAGGTCGTGCTCGAGGTAGTCCAGCGCGTTGATCACCGCCCGGCGCATGGCGATGTTGAGGTCGGTGATCTGTCCGTGGAGCGCGCCATCGGGGTCTGAGAGCCCGATCGGAATCCACGCGTGTGCCGTCTCGGCGAACGGATACCGGTAGGCCACGCTGGGGGCGTCGCCGGATCCCTTCTTGCACACCGTGAGTCGGAAGGTGCCCCGCAGCGAGCCTTCCATCGCCGTGAGTGCCACCTCGCCGTCTCCCATTGCCATGTGCGGGTCACCGACATAGAACAGCGCACCGGGTGCAAACACCGGCAAATAGAAGGTGGATCCCACGCCGAGGTGTTTGATGTCGATATTGCCCCCGCCCAGGGTAGGGGGTATCGAGTTGGCGTTGGGCGACGTCAACTCGTAGTCCTGGGCGAACGCCACACCGATGATCCCCATAAATGGGTTGAGCGGGAACCGGACGGTGGCGTTGGCACCGACTGGCATGACGCCGCGGCCGTCTTCAATGCGTGTGAATACCGAAACGTCGCCCCAGGTGGTGGGATCGGGCCGGTTGCGACCGTCGGTGGACACCGGCGGCATGACCTCCTCCAGGCTGATTCCGGCCGGAGCGGTGTTGTCAGACATCAGTGGCAGCGCGCCTTTGCCGTGGCGGCTCGACACGACGCCATAGGGCACACGCGGGATCGCCTCGAGGGTCTCGATCTTCAAGACGTCCCCGGGCTCGGCACCTTCAACGAAGATCGGTCCGGTGACAACGTGCGGGCCGTCCTTCACAAAGTTTCTCGGCGTACGTTTGTATTCGGCCGCTATGGCTTTCATATCGTCGAGGACATCGGCTTGTGCGACGCCGTGGCCGCCGAAAAATTCCACCGGATTGCGACCCTGATCTTCCAGGATGCCTTCGTGTGACACCGTGTCGATCGTGATCGTCTGCCCGGAACGCATCTGCAGCACCGGCGATGCGTGCACCGTTGGCACATAACCCCACAGCACCTGGTCGGGCAGCGAGGACAGATACAGATCGCCACTGCGGTGACCCTGACCGGGCTGCACGATGTCGATCTTGGAAAACGCCGTCGGCTGCGGCGCCGACGATGAACTCCGCGTGCACGCCGCGGCGACGCCGGCCACGCCCATCACTGCAGCAGTCTGAAGCAAGCCTCTGCGGCCCAACCCGCTTGATTCAGTCACAAGCAATCCCTTCGCTCACCGACTGTCAGAAGTTAGCGAGGCGAGGTTTCGCGGTTGTTACGCGTGTTTGCGGCACATTACCGCGGCCTGCCACCTATGTGGCTGACGCGAACACGGGCAGAATCCACAGCCGGCGCGCTCATCTAGCGATTCCCTTCTCCCCGGCCAAGGCCTAGGTCGGGCAATCCGACTGTTCGTTAGATCGAACCCGTTACG
>Ga0210407_10004266_pt1 | contig 11318 bp, 12 predicted proteins | sample IncBWC27MmetaG_FD_150860 | JGI IMG/M metagenome (GOLD analysis project Ga0210407, IMG submission 150860) | Forest soil microbial communities from Barre Woods Harvard Forest LTER site, Petersham, Massachusetts, United States - Inc-BW-C-27-M | ecosystem: Environmental > Terrestrial > Soil >... | reverse complement strand
CCTGGCCTCTTCGGAGTCGTGGCTTGCGCCGTTTAACGGTTTCGGCCCCGACAATTTTCTTGTCGGCAATCCTGAATTCCAATTTGCAGATTACCGGCCTTGGATCGAGGCGCGCTTTCCACCCCGGCGCTTTCAGCAACTCGAAGAAAAGACGGATTTGCCGGCGCAATATGCTCTAGGCGCGTTCATCCAAGCGCTCAGCCAAAACCCGGGAATCGAGAACGAACTCGAAAGTCTCGGCACTCAGGCGCATGTTTATGTCGGTACCGGGATTGGCAGCATTGGCCTGACGTACGATCACAGCATCGAATACTATCGCACGCAGCGCCGGTGGAACTGGTTCTGGAGTCAGCCCGAACGGAATTCACCGCTTCGAGAATATCTCTCGGCGCCATCTGAACAACGGACCGCTCATGTTCCGAGAGATCCGGCAAACGTCACTGACCTGGAACACGAAACCGCGGAAGATGAGTGGTACCGCTATTGGTCAGGTCGTTCGCCGGAACTGCATCAGTACCTCAAGGAATTGGCGGCAATTGACGGCCTGATCGTCGAAGGGGAAGTCGAAACGGGCAAGCTGCGGCTGCTGCGGGAAAAGGAAAGGCTTTATGCCAGGCTGCAAAAGAAGTGGGGAGCGCCGAAACCTCCGTGGGTCGTCTCACCAAACCTGATTTGGAATATTCACAATGGACCGGCGGCCCAGATTTCGATGGTGGGAAAAATTACCGGGCTTGCGTTTGCGCCAGTGGCGGCTTGCTCGACATTCGGGGTTGCGTTGAAGCTCGCGATGAATGCTATTCGCTTGGGAGAGGCCAAGGCTGTCGTGGTGGGAGCAACGGACCCGCCGCCGCATCCTCTCACCGTCGGAGCGTTCTACACGGCGCGAGTTCTTTCCGCGGATCGATCCGTCTCCGTTCCTCTGACGCGCTTGCAGGGCACGCATGTCTCCGGAGGCTCGGTTGTCTGGATTGTGGGGGACCTCGACTATATGAGTGCCAAGGGGTTCAAGCCAGTTGGAATGGAACCTCTTGCTGTAGGAGTGAGCTCCGACGCCCATCACATCATCACACCTTCCGTGGAGGGCCCAAGAGCCGCGATCTTGCAGGCATTAGCGGATGCTGGCGTCGGGCCGGATGCGATCGGGACCTGGGACCTTCACGCAACGGGAACTCCCGGAGATTTCAGCGAGGTGGCGTCATTCCGTTCGGTATTTCCCGGATCCGTGCTGGTGACCGCGAGAAAAGGCACATTTGGCCACGGGATGGGCGCCGGCGGGGGATGGGAATTGACGGCGCAATATATGGGTTATGAGCAAGGACAGCTCTTTCCCACAGGGCTGGCGCGGGAAAATGTAAACGCTTCGATTGCCGGCGTTCACGACCGCTTTGTGTTCGAGGCTGCGTGTAAAGCGCCCTCGAGTCTGGGAGGAAAGCTGTCGATGGGAATTGGCGGAGTCAACGCCTGCGTCATTTCCAGGCCCTGGATGTGAATCGCGCCCATTGTTCGACAAAGTCTTGCGTCCTGTGTAAAATTTTACGGTTGTCTGCGGGCCGGTAGCTCAATGGTAGAGCAGCTGACTCTTAATCAGCGGGTTGCAGGTTCGAGTCCTGCCCGGCTCACCACTTGTTTTCAATGACTTAGCTTCATCTGACTTTTCACTCAAGGAAAACTGTGCCCTATTTTGTGCCCACCCCGGCTCAAATTCTATTCCGCTCAGATCATCAACCGCCCTGCGCTTCGCTTCCATGCGGATGTGGCTGTATCTTTCCATCATGGATCGGGATACATGCCCCGCCAGTGCCATTACAGTTGAATCCGATGCTTGAGACTCGGCGAGTCTCGAAATAAAAGTGTGACGGAGATCATGAAAGCGGCAAGAGACCTTCGCTGCTCTGCGGGCGCTTTCCCAGCCAACCTTCCAACGCTGCATTGGCGCTGAGGGGTCGATTGCATAGCTGCACGATTTACGGTCGTTTCCAGCAAAGCCGTACTTTTCGGTTGGGAAGACAAAGTGTTTTGGTTGCGCATTTGGGAATAACCCGCGCCAATAAGTGAGCACAGCCATCGCGCGAAGATTCAGAGGGATAACTCGCCCCGTCCCTTCAGTCGTCTTTGACTTGCCCACCACTAGCGACTTAGCGAGAAAGTTGACTTGCTCCCATGTTAGGAGGCGAATCTCGTTCGCACGCATTCCAGTGTTGATTGCCAACAGTATTACGGGATACAAACTTCGGCATCGACTCTTCGAAGCCGCGCTAAGCAATCGTGTCTCCTCTTCGGCACTGAGTGCTCGCCCTGGCGACGGAGCTTCTTTCAAGAAGTCTATGTCCTGGGCAAGGGCTTCCCACATTCGGTAGCGACGGAGAATTGCACGCAATACACCAATTTCAAGATTGATCGTTCTATTGCTGACCCCGTTCCGCCTGCGACGACCTTGGAATTCTGCGATGTTTTCACCGGAAATATCGCAGAGAAGCTGTTTGCCAAAATCTTTAGTGAGTTGAGAAATGGCCAGTCTATAGCTTCTCTCAGTCGCAGGTGCAATACCCGTCCGCGACTTGAGCCAGTCCTGTGACGCGGTACAAAACAAGGGAGGAAGTTTGCGGGGCTTTATCTGATTCCAAGATGTTTCAAGCTCCCGGCGTCTGGCCCGCTCCGCATTTACTGCCAAGGTCTTGCTCGTGCTCTTTGAAGATTCGCGAATCTCCTGGCCCGCGAAATGAAATTTGTACCACCACACATCTCCCCGCTTGTAGAGACTCATGGCTTTCTCTCTCTCTTGGGCGGTCTGCCGCCCTTCTTTCCGTTCTCCCGTGCAATCTCGCGGATGCGCTCGATACCGAGACGTTCGAGACGTGCCGCGTAACTGCGCTTCCCAAGCCAGCTAGTGAACTTTTTTAGGTCTGTCCGATTCATGCTCTTATCCTAAGCTGTTTCAGTTTGCTTGTCTAGCGGAATCATAGTATGCTGCGCTGGATGCGGCGGAGCTCCGGCAAGCTACCGGGGCCGATGGGGACGGTTCCCTTGCCGTCCCCGCCGCCTCGCCGAAGGGAGCGAGCGATGAAAAGAATCCCCCTCCCGAACGAGACGGAGGACGGTTGGTCGTATGATCCAAGTTCAATCGAGCACGTGATCGAGGCCCGGCTTCGCCGACAGGAGCACAGTAAGAGGCGACGGCGCGAGACGGTGCAGGTTGAGCCGTCTCGGTCTAAGAAAGCGGCGCTAGGCTTGAACGAGGCGGAGATAGCCGAGATCAAGTGGGAGGCCGTGAGGCGGTTCTTCGATGCCGCGAAATTGTCGGACGAATTGCGCGACAGGCGAGCACAGTTTCGGCAAACCTTCCTGGAAAGAACCAAGCGGTTCGAGAAGAATGGGGATGCGGAGATCGCCGAGGAGGCTCGATTGCAGGCGGTGCTCTTCGCGCGGGTATGCGAGCGGGCGATTGCAGACGCGACCGGGTATTTTGCCGACATGCTTACTCAGGCCGTAGTTGCTGCGAGAGGTCGGAAGGATTTTTCGTTGAGCTTTTGGGCAGAGATGTGGGCCGAGTGTCTGCGGTTTGCGATGAGCTTGGCGGAATTTGGAACGGCAAGCGAGTGGTGCGGTAAGGCATGGGGGGATGCTTCGAAGGAGGCCCCGCTGCCTCACATTTACCGGCTCGATTCCATGCCAAAGCAAAGGGCGGAGAGCCTAAAATTTACGGAGGCATTCAAGCGGGATTTCCAAGAACGTCTGCGGCACGGCTCGGATATGTGGCTGAGCGAGGCGGAGCGTCGGATAACCCTTCGATGCTTGCTGAGCTACGCTCCAGGCCGGGGCGACACGCCCAAAGACAAGAGCAAGAGAGTCGTGATGCTTCTACTGATTGCAAGCCCCGACCTCTCCGCCAGACAGGTTTGCGCCAAGCTGGATCAGAGGAACGAACAGAGTCCCGGCAGTGCCCCGATTCCTGAGTCATGGGGAAAGAAAGGCGCGCGCTCCTGGATTGAAGCCTATGACAAGTTCCAAAACGCGGTGGAGGTTTTCATTAGCAAGATCAAGAATCGAGCCGGAATAGGCTCCGGCTCCCGACCTTAACGAGTTTCCGCAGTTTCCCGCAGTCGGCTCTTGACCTGTTCCAATCCAACGACTTACGAAAAGCAGTTACCAAAACCGTCGAAAAACTTGCACTGTTGCACTCCAGAGCAGACTATCGCGCTCAGAGGCGAACGGAATGACTCAACTACTCACTGTTAAACAAGCCGCAGATGCTTTGGGTTTGAAGGTCGCCACCATTCGAGCCTGGGTGTCTCGGCGCAAGCTACCCCGCGTCAACTGCGGGCGTGCGGTGCGCATCCCCGCCGACGCAATCGCGCAATTCATCGAACGAAACACGGTTCCGGCGAGGGAAGAGCGGCGATGAACGCGGAAGCCATTCTTGACCGGCTACAAGGCGTGAGGTGCGGCGGGCGCGGGTGGGTTGCCAGATGCCCCGCGCACGGGGACCGCTCTCCGTCTCTCAGCGTCCGCGAGGGCGAGGGTGGGCGCGTTCTGCTTCATTGCTTCGCGGGATGCACTACAGAGGCCATCTGCGAGGCTATTCAGATTCGCGTCAGCGATCTTTTCAGTGAACGCGGGGCAGCGCGGGAGAGAAAACCCGAAATCGTTCGGCGCACCGAGCGACAGATCGCGGACCTTCGCAGCCGGCTAACCCCTAGCGACCGCGAGCGAGGGGTGAAGGTGGTTCTTGCGAACGAAACGAATCTCGACGCGGCAACCGCTCGCGCTTTGGCGCTCGCTGTCGAGGGAGAGTTGGTGCAAGTCGCGCTCGACGGAGAGGGTCAATGAACATCGAGCGAATCGAGAAGGTATCAGACAGCGGAGAGGTCCGCACTCTCTACGACGCGCAACAAGGCGAAGCACACGAGGACGGCTCCACACTCGTGCGAGACATTGAACATTTTGTCTCACGCTTCGTAGTTCTGCCAAAGCACACGCTGCTTCCGCTCGCTCTTTGGATCGTGGGCACACATCTGTTTGACGCTTTCGATTCGTTCGCCTATCTCGTTATCACGTCGCCCACGCCCAGGTGTGGGAAGAGCCGGGTTCAGGAAATCCTGGCGCTGCTGTGCGTGAATCCCGAGAAGACTTCCAACATCTCCGAGGCTGCGTTGTTCCGGCTCATCGAACGCTTTCAGCCAACGCTCTTGCTGGATGAAATGGAACAGATCCGCGAGAAAGGCGAGCGGGCACAAATTCTCCGCAACCTGCTCAACGCGGGGAACAGGCGCGATGCAGTTGCCATTCGGTGCGCGGAAGCGGGGAAGAGCATCGAGCGGTGCAACGTGTACTGTCCGAAAGCCCTGGCCGCAATCGGCTCCCTGCCTGACACGATCACGGATCGGGCAATCGTCGTTCGGATGCAACGCCGGACACGCGAGGAGAGAATGGAACGATTCCTGTTCCGACTGGCCGAGCCTCAAGCGCGGCCAATACGGGAAAGAATTGCTGCGTGGGGTAAACAACAGCGCGTCACGATTCAGGCGGCGTACCTGAACGCCCCGGACCTCGACTTTTTGGAAGATCGAGACTCGGAATCTTGGACACCACTTTTTTTGATTCTCGCGGTTGCTGCCCCGTCCCGCGTTGGAGAACTGCGGACTTGCGCCGAAGCACTTTCCGGGCAAAAGCAAGACGATACCGCAGACGAGCACTTTGCGGTGCGCTTGATTCGGGATGTCAATGCCGTGCTCCGTGAGGAGGAAAGATATATTCCGAGTGCCGAGCTGCTCACGCGGCTGCGGGCAATCGAGGATTCGGCTTGGGCGGACGCTACCTTCGACGCGCGACGCTTGGCGAGGCACTTGCGCACGTTCGGTGTGAAGCCTAAGGCGGTCAGGGTTGGGGACTCAACGCCACGCGGCTACGAAGCGGAAAAACTGCGTGAGTGTGCATCCCGGTACAGCGGGGGTCTGAGCGCAACAAGCGCAACATGCAACGAAAATAAAGACTTAGGATTCAACGATGTTGCGGATGTTGTGGATAAAGGGGCATTGTGCGGGGGTAGGTGCGATGGGAACAAGTGAGGCTGCGATCCGCGCAATTGAGGTGCTGAACGAAGTCTGTGGGAAGCGCAAGGTAAAACCTGCCAAACGCGCGAACGGTGATAGTTTGCCCGCTCGAAACCTCGACGCGGAGAGGCGCTTCGGCCACCACGCGAAGTTGTTCCCGTTTATTGGGCGCAAAGTGCGGACGCCAACGGGACCGGGAACGCTGCTCCAGGTGTTCGCCGAGCGTGTAACCGTACTGCTCGATTCGGAACTGAGCCGGTGCGCTTTCTTTCGGCCTGCGGAGATACAGCCGGTCAGTTGGGATCTGCCATGAACGCGAGGAAACAGAAAGAAGCAGCGGCGGCGATTGGAGATCGCTTGCTGACGCTGCGCGAGGCGGCGGACGTGCTGCGCCTCAGCACGCGCACGATGCGGGAATACTTGCGACGCGGGGAGATCGAGGGGCGATTAATCGGTGGACGGTGGAGATTTAGGCGTGCAGACCTTGACGCTTTCTTTGCGAACGCGCCCCGTAACTGGGATTTTGCCGGAAAGAATAATCAGGGGGATTAGATGGTGAGCAGAGAAAGAACGTACCCACGCTACAGGTGCGGCGGCCGCTTTTTCGGGCGCAGAGTGAACTGCGAGCAGGTTCCGCTACTGCCTGCATGGTCCGTGGCCCGGATGTTGGACGATCCACGAAAGATTCCGTACCTGCTCGTGTGGAAGAGCCGCTCGGATGGCACGGTTCAAGAAGCTGCTCGCATCGCGCCACACAAAGAGATTGAGGGCCTTGGCGGACTTGATTGGATAGGCGCGGTCGAGATCAAACGCCACGATGGAACGCGCAATTTCATTCGCACCGTTCTGCGCCCGCTCCCGCGAAACGGCGGGAGAGTCCGGCTTCTGATTTGCCCTTATTGTCAGATTCCGCGCCGAGGGCTGCACGGATGGGAGCCAGGCGGACGGTTCACTACCAGCGTCGTGCCTTCAACCTGGGGCTGCCGTAGATGTAACCAGCTACGCTATGCCTCAGAAGGTGGAGCGCTCATACATCGTGGCCGCGGAGCTATCGCACGGCTCTTCGAGTTGTACGACGGCCCCTTGCGCTTGGAGCGCCCTGACTTGTGGCTTCCTGACGTGTTTACCTCACCGAAAGAAGCAGCGAATGCGGGCATGTGCAATCTTTTGTGAATTCGGCGGTTTTAGGGAACATAAACGGGGAGGTTCCGATGCCAATGTTCGGGCACTTTGAGTTTGGCAAAGACAAGCCGAGCCAGACGTACGAGGGCGATTCGCCTGGTGCTAGAGAGGGGCTATGTCAAGGTTTTAAGAGGTGGCCCAAGCCTAATCGATTTGGGAACTGAGCAGATTATTGTTGTGATTCGTTTGGACAAAGGCCAGAGTGTGCGCGAGCTTGGAACAAAGTAAGATGATACCCGTCTTCGTATTCTTGGCTTGCAGTCCCTAGTAGTTTAGTTCCGATGATATTGACGTAGATGCCATTTAGGGAGTAGAGTCCGCGCCATAACCCAACAAGTAAAGGGCGCGATGACCAAAAACCGGATAATCACACACAAGATCAAGCGGGGCAGCCTAATTCACTTCGCCCTGGATGGGATAAAGCGCGAATCTTTCGAAGTGATCAAGACAGAGCTGGCAAGTCTCTTGAAAAAGCGCGCTGGTGTCTATGCTTTATATCAAAACGATAAGCTCGTGCGGGTAGGACTTGGGACCAATATCTATTGGCGCTTAAAAGGTCATTCGAAGTCCAAGAAGCTGCGCTGGAACACAGCCAGCCTGTTCATAATCGGTGAGAAGAACCTGAAATACCTGCGAGACCTTGAAACAGCCATTGTCCGTATTGCCAAACCCAAGTACAACGACCAACAGGGTCGCATTCGCGATGAGCACTTCCTAGAGAGACTTCTCAGAAAAAGTGTGAAGCTCAAGAGAAAAAAGCTCCATGCGAGGCGAAAGCAGAAAGATAAGGAGCTGAAGGAACTCGAATACGAGATAGATAAGATCGAAAAGGTCGTTTCGCGTTGAACCATCCTTTGCCAGAATGCTCAAGCCATTTTACGAGCAGTCAGCCCGAAATCGAATGCAGTCGCGAACGATGGGACAGCTTCGGGATGTGCTCCTGCCTAAGCTGATTTCCGGCGAACTGCGCCTGCCGAATGCCGAACGAATCGTCGGAGAGCAAGTGTAAATGGAGCCCTTCGACGCCTTCGTGCCGCAGTTCCGCCGCGCCAAGGAGCGTTGGCCGGAAGCCCCAACATTGGCAGGTCACTATGGCGCGGTCGTCGAGAGTTACGAGGGCAGTGGACTCGACATCATTGCCACCAGTAAGTCATTCATCGAATGCGTATGCAGGATAATTATTGCCGAGTTCGGTAGACCCGAACCCCGATCCGATTCAAACACCACCTATCTGCTCGGTGAAGCGTTGAAAGCGGTTGGCCTTGAAAATAGCCGGGGAGCAAGCAAGCTCGACGATGTGCTTACAGCACACAACAAAATGGCCGACGCTCTAACGTGGATGAGGAACAATCATGATCCCATCGCGCATGGCAAAGACGGCTTTCTCGACATTCTGACAACCAATGAATGCCGAGCGTACCTAGTCACCGCGGACACAATTGTGGCGCTTCTGCTCGCAGCCTACGAAGGAAAGGAACCGGACATTCTTTCTACCAGGGAGCCGTATGAGCGGTTCGAGAGATTCCACCGACGCATTGACGAAGCTGTGACGATGAGTGCCTCAATAGATGACGAGACCGGACTGCTAACGATAACCATGCGCGTGTCCCCTGAGGATGAAGGTATCGAGTTGATTCTCGAACCGAGCAAGCTGCTGTACGCGCTTGACCGCTTAATTTACGTGGAACTCCTCCGTGCCGCAGCCGTTTCCGTCCCGTCTGCCGCAGCCGAACCGAAGGGTGCTCCGATTGTTACGGGGTCGTTTGCAGAGCCTTCAACCGTGGTGTCTCAAGTAGTTGAGGAATACAACGGGACGCTATCGCCGCTGAAGGGACCGATTCAAGAATTCCTCGACTCCTTGGGTGGCCTAGAAGCTGTGGTGGCACCTACTCACTTGCGCGACTCTCTCTTAGCAACAGCGGAGCGCAACATCGGCTTGGACTGGGTTTCACGTGAACCGCTGCAAGCCGCAATGAAGGTCGCGCTCCGTAGGACTCTGGTTAAGTTCGGAATCGAGGCCGCCCGCGCAGAACAAACAGCCGAGAGATTAGTAGCGTGGCTCAAGAAAAATGCCGCCACCCTGACGGAGCCTAAGCCAGCGGCATGAGCAACTTCACTGAATCGGTTGTTGAAGAGGCAGCCCTAGAGTGGCTTGAAGGGCTTGGGTACACCGTTCTGCATGGGCCGGAGATTGCGGCAGGAGAACACGGTGCAGAACGCACCGATCCGGGCTACCGCGACGTAGTTCTTCAGACCCGTTTGAGGAAAGCTCTCGAACGTCTCAACCCGAAGCTACCACCCGAAGCCATCAATGATGCCTTTCGGCGCTTGACTTGGGCTGGTGAGCCTTCGCCCGTCACGCGCAACCACGCATTCCACCAAAGGCTCGTGGATGGAATCACGGTCGAGTACACACGGCCTGATGGCTCAATCGGTGGAGCCTTGGTGAAAGTCTTCGATTTCGAGCATCCCGAAGAAAATGATTGGGTGGCTGCAAATCAATTCACCGTCGTTGAAGGACAGAACACTCGACGGCCAGACGTACTGATCTTCGTCAACGGCCTACCTGTCGCACTGATGGAGTTGAAGAATCCTGCTGATGAGAATGCGACCATTTGGTCTGCATTCAAGCAAATTCAAACCTACAAAGACCAAATTCCATCGCTGTTCACATACAACGAACTCCTCATCATCTCCGATGGCATAGAGGCACGAGTTGGATCACTGACCGCCGACACCGAGCGGTTTATGCCGTGGCGAACGATTGAAGGAGAGGAGCTTGCTCCGTCGTCGTTGCCCCAACTCCAAGTCGTCATAGAGGGATTGCTGGAGAAGCGGCGGCTGCTGGACTTCCTGCACTACTTTGTCGTTTTTGAAGACGAGGGCGGCGGTGTTCTGCCTAAGAAGATCGCCGGGTATCACCAGTACCATGCGGTCAACCGTGCGCTGACTGAAACGATTTCCGCTTCTGTGGAAGGCGGCGACCAGAGAGTGGGTGTCGTTTGGCATACGCAGGGCAGCGGTAAGAGCCTCACGATGGCTTTCTACGCCGGACGGCTTGTGCTCGAACCGAAACTGCAAAATCCCACAATCGTCGTGATCACCGACCGCAACGATTTGGACGATCAACTCTACGGTACATTCTCACGCTGCTCCGAATTGCTGCGTCAGGCTCCTGTGCAAGCGGTGGATCGGGAGCATCTGCGGTCTCTGATTCAGGTTTCATCTGGTGGGGTCGTCTTCACAACCATTCAGAAGTTCATGCCATCGGAAGGCGACCGCTATCCACAGCTATCAGATCGCCGAAATGTCATTGTGATTGCGGATGAAGCGCACCGCAGCCAATACGATTTCATCGACGGGTTCGCACGCCACATGAGGGATGCCCTTCCGCACGCATCGTTCATCGGCTTTACGGGCACGCCGATTGAAAAAACCGACGCCAATACTCGATCAGTTTTTGGCGACTACATCAGCATCTACGACATCCAGCGTGCGGTCGAGGATAAGGCCACCGTTCCTATTTATTATGAAAGCCGACTGGCGAAGCTCGAACTGCCTGACGAAGAAAAGCCGCGCGTGGACACGGACTTCGAAGAAGCCACAGAGGGAGAGGAAATCGAACGCCGGGAACGCCTCAGGACGAAATGGGCTGCGATGGAAGCTATCGTTGGAACAGAAAAGCGGCTCAGGACTATAGCCAAAGACCTCGTGAAGCATTTCGAAGAACGGCTCGAAGCGATAGACGGTAAGGCAATGGTCGTATGCATGAGCCGCCGCATCTGCGTTGACCTGTACAGCCAGATTGTTAAGCTCCGCCCTGAGTGGCACAGCGAGAACGATGAGGCTGGGGTGCTGAAGATAGTGATGACAGGCTCAGCCACGGATGGCCCGGAGTGGCAGCACCACATCCGAGACAAACGCCGAAGGGAAAGTCTGGGCAAGCGATTCAAAGACGCCAAAGACCCCTTCAAGATCGTCATCGTCCGCGATATGTGGCTGACCGGATTCGACGTGCCGTCACTCCACACAATGTACGTAGACAAGCCGATGAGGGGCCACGGGCTAATGCAGGCAATTGCCCGT
>Ga0210407_10004265_pt1 | contig 11319 bp, 7 predicted proteins | sample IncBWC27MmetaG_FD_150860 | JGI IMG/M metagenome (GOLD analysis project Ga0210407, IMG submission 150860) | Forest soil microbial communities from Barre Woods Harvard Forest LTER site, Petersham, Massachusetts, United States - Inc-BW-C-27-M | ecosystem: Environmental > Terrestrial > Soil >... | reverse complement strand
GGCGCCTGACTGCGACCATATGCTTCGGAAATCATGTAGCCGGACAGCGTGCCATAAGCGGTGCCCCACGCATCCGCCACTTCCGGCGTCCAGCCATCCCCCAGGCCCTTCTCCAGCGTCCACAGCAACGCGGCGCCGACCACCGGATAGTGCTCCGCCTTCGCACCGTAGCCGACATGCCGCTTTGCCAGTGCGCCGGCGGCCGGCAAAACCTGTTCGAGATTGGCAAGACCTTTCACCACCCCAGCCAGCATTGCCATCAGCTTGCGGCGCTGCTCGATCATATCGTCGGGAAACATTGCCTTGATCTGCGGGGCGATGTCGAACAGACGATCATAAAACAGCGCGGCCGCGGCTTCCGAAGTGGGTGCAACCTTGGCAAAACTGTCCTGAACCAGTGCGATTTGTTTCGGAGTCATTGCAATTCTCCACGCGCTCACTGAAGGAAATCGGCGAGTCCGCTGCGAACTTCGTTTTCCGGGAGGGAAGCGTGGAAAGGTCCGCGGAGACGATAAGGGACGATCCCGACGGTGAGTACCTCAAGATTGCGGACGCCGTGGACTACTGCCACCGCCCGCTTGCGGTTTGACCAGACCATCCTCCGTGACGGCAGGCGGGGCGCCCACCCTACAATGCTTCCTCAGCGCGTCCCGGGCGTCGCGTCCGTCTGGACCTTGTAGAGGATGTACGGCGGTTCCCGCAGATCCTGCCCGGCATTAAACACCGGCAACCGGTTCACCTGCGACGACGTGATGTAAAGCGTGCCGTCCTTCCCCAACGCCGGCGAATCCGGCCAGACCAGGTGCCGGTTATGGACCACCGTCTCAAACGTCGGGTTGAAAGTGTCCCCCGTCCCCTGCGACGGATCGAACCTCAGGATCGCGTTGAACTCCCCGTTCGTCAGGTAAACGCGCCCCTGCGCGTCCGCTTCCAAACCGCCCACCTCGCCCTTGTCACCCAGGTTCTCGATCGTCGCGGCCACGGCGGCGTCGGACTGGGTGAAATCCGTCAGCACGGCGGCATCCACGGAATACAAATTCCGGCTGGCAATCGGGCAGTAGTACACCAGCTTGCCGTCCGCCGAAACCGCGATGCCGTCGCACGCGACCGACACCAGCGAAGGCGCGGCGTCCGCCGTCGCCTGAATGACGAACGGCTTGCCCTCCACCGTCGCGCGGAACGCCGGGTCGGGCAGCACGGTGGGATCGTTCGCCAACCGCCGCACCGCGTTGCCGGTGGACAGATCCACCACGATGATCCCGCTGCCCGCCGCGGCCGAGGAATCCGAGATGTACGCGAAGCCCGCCTTGCCACGCTGGGAATCAAAACGCACGTCGTTGATCGAAGTGCCCTTCGTGATCAGACTGGCGGGGAACACGATGGTGCGCGTGACCGTGTTGGTGGTCAGGTCAATGGCTACGAGCTTGGCCCCACCTGGGACGAGCGCCGTACCCGAGCCGAGGTTGCCCACGTCCAGGCACCAGAGTGTATCGTTCGCGTCCACGTAGACGCTCTGCACGGAGAGGAAGTGAGTGGAGGGCGCTCTGGTGTCCAGCGTGTTGATCTCGCGGTTTGGGTAGACGACCGCTTTGCCGTCGATCACCTCCGCCACGGATTTCTTGACGGTATCGATGCCGTTGCGCGGGAAAGACACGAACACGCGCCCCGACGCAGAGACGGCGACGCCGACCACCTGTTGGTTGAACGAGGCGACCGCTTCGAGGTCGCCGATGTTCTCGTCCACGGGAAGGTCCTCCGCCGGCACGCGGGCGTGGAGGTTTTCGGCAGCCCCAGCGGACCCCACGGTCCCGGCGAGGGTCATTGCAACCGCTGCCGATCCGCCCGCAGCAGTCTTAAGGAAATTCCGCCGGTCTAAATTTTCCGCAAGGTTCGACGAGTTCGTGTCAGGTAGTCTCTCTGTGTCGTAGTACCGCTCATTGCTCATAAGAAAACCTCCCAGAAGAGTAGAGCGCTGTCCGCCAGTGGCTGGTAGCAATCGCGCTCGGGAACGTCGGGGCGAGCAGGTCGCGGGCTGGGCGGCACCTCCTCCAATGCACGCTGTCCCCGCGACCCTTCGGCAAAACGGCAGTCGACCGCGAAGTCCTACGAGCCGTTCCCGTTCGCGAATATGGCGCCGAACAGCCCGTTCAACTCGCCGTTGATCCCGTCGGTGAAGTAGAGGGTATTGGGATCGCCGTTATTGCCGCCGATCCCGAAATCGAGGGCCCAAAGCCCGCCCGGCGTGTGGCCCTTGCCGACGTCGATCCGGATCGTCCCGCGGTGCTTTCCGGTCGTCGGGTCGAAGGCGTTGATCTCGCTATGGCGAAAGCTGAAGTTGCCGACCAGCAAATGATTGATGAATCTGCCGAAGCCCGCTGGCGCCAAGGTCATTCCCCAGGGCGCGGCGAGGCGGCTGCCGGTGATCAGCTGCGTGATGAAGTTGCCGTCTTCATCGAAAATCGCCACAGCCCCCGCCCCCAACGGTGCGCTGGTCTGGTTGGCGCGCCCCGCGGGTGCATAGGCCACGTAAACGTTGCCGCCGATGTCCCGCACGTTGAACGGAACGAGGCCGTCGGGCAGGGCGGGGTTGACGAATGCGTCGGCCGCGAGGCTCAGCGGGGCGAAGGTGCTGTCGAACACGTCGACGCCGCCGGTCCCCGCACCGTTGGCGGCATAAAGGCGCGTTTGTGCGCCGTTGATCGCCAACCCGGTGTAGACGGCCCCGGGGGTTGTGACCTGGATAAAGGCCGTCGGCCCCGTGTCCCAGGCCGAAATGGTTCCGTTCAGATTGGCGAAGATGAAGAACGCGGAACCGCCGTCACCGCCATTGTTCACCGCGAACGACGAAGTGTTGGTATTGGCGACCTGGCCGGTCGGTCCTTGGGGTCCGGTCGCCGTCTTCGGGATCGCAATGTTGCCGGTCGGCGGGTTGAGGGCCGTCACCTTGGTGACGTTCGTCCTGTCGGTAACGGCGAAGACAGTGGTGGTGCTGGTCCCTTGGTTCGAGGTCCAGAAGGGGCTCGTGGTGCTGTGCGAAACGCCCCACGGGTTGACGAGTTGGGGATCGGTGATGGTGGCCAGTCCCGGGATGTCCGAAACCAGATTGACTTGAACGAAGTCGGCGACCTGGGCGTGCAGCGTACCGGCCCACAGAGCGCCGACGGCGATGCACGTCACCAAAAACGTCTTTGGGAACAGATTTCTCATCTTACGGACCCTCCTTTGCAAGATCGGCGCACTGGGCCGATTGGGACGTGAGCAAAAGGCATTACGAGCTGATGGCGCGCTTCGTTCACCCGCATTTCCAGAAGAGCCGAGACCTGTTGCGCGCCAGCTATGATTAGTCCCTGAAGGCGTAACGGTCTGAATTTTGCGCTCCGTCAGTCGCCAATCGTTCGCTCGGTTCCGGTGGCGATCCATCGGCCGACTGCGCCGCTGGCCTGGGGGGCGGCGACGCGGACCAGAAACAGCGGGTTGTTGCAAGGAGCCGGGATGTTCTGGATCGTGCCGGAAAACTCCGCGTCACCTTGCGCGTTCAGAGGCACGCTTTTGGTGTTCGCGATCTGTGACGTGCCTGGGGTGTTCTGGGTGGCATCCACGGCATTGCACACCAGGGTGCCCATCACGTCGGTTATCGGCCCCGGCGTGCCGCTGAACTGCGCTCCGTTTATGGAAAGTCCCTCGACCTCGAATGCAGCCTGTCCGGTCATCAGGTCCACGCGAGCGTGGCCGCTGCGGACTGACCACGCAAAGGTCCCGCTGTCGATATTGGCCACCATATTGGAAACATTCTTCTCGGTGATGACGCCGACGATGTTTCTCCAGCGCACGACCGCGTCGTCATCGGCACGCGCCGCGGTGGCGGCGAGCGAAAGCGCGATCGCGGCAGCAATCGCGCCAGGTCGGGAAATGGATTGCATCTTTTCCTCCATCGGTTGCCAAGGTGAGGCCGCACAGCTAGGGGACGACCGCCCCTCCTGCTTCGGCTTCTGCAGCGGCCGGATTGGCCGTGCCCAGGAAGATGGGCGGCAGCGCCTGTTAAAGCTTTGGCCTGGAATACATAGTTCTGGAAAACGCTGGCGGCTTCACTGCAGCACGCTGGCCGCCGCTGCTAAAGCTGCAAAAGTCTGGAAAAGTCTGGAATCCCGTAGAATGTCCTTTACAATAGCGGCTCATGCTTCACGCCTCCGACGCGTCGGCGATCGTCGAGTTCGGCCGTTTCAGGGTGGAACCGCATCGCCGCGAAATTCTCGCCGACGGTCAGCCGATCAAGCTCGGCGGACGCGCGTTCGATTTGTTGATAGCGCTGATCGAGGCGTCAGGCGCTGTCGTCAGCAAGGACGTGCTGCTGGACCGGGTGTGGCCGGGCCGGATCGTCGAAGAAAACCGACTGCAGAACCAGGTTTCGGCGCTGCGCAAGGCCTTCGGGGCGGATCACGACCTGATACGGACTGTCGCCGGCCGAGGTTACCAGTTCACAGGGGAGATCCGCGCACGGCCAGGAGGCCCTGCCGGCCGGTCGAGTGCCCGGGAGACGGCAGGCGATGCCGCTCCAGCTCACCCTCCAACCAACCTAGCGGAACGTGTTTCCGAACTCATCGGTCGCGACAAAGATGTAGAGGAGATCTTTGATCTCGTCGCCGAGCACAGGCTCCTCACGCTGACCGGTGTCGGAGGCATCGGCAAGACGACACTGGGTCTCGAGGTTGCGAGGCTCCTGCTGCCGGAATTTGCCGACGGGATCTGGGTCGCCGAGCTGGGGCCGCTCTCCGATCCCGGCCTCGTCTTTGTCACGGTCGCCACCGCCCTCGGACTGGAGCTGGCAGCCGGCGCGACGTCACCGGAGCATGTAGCCAATGCACTCGGGTCGAAACGGCTGCTTCTCGTGCTCGACAATTGCGAGCATGTCATCAATGCGGCGGCGAGTATGGCCGAGGCGCTGTTGCGCGCCAACCCGTCAACGCGCGTGATCGCCACCAGCCGCGAGCCACTGAGAGCACCGGGCGAGTGCATCTATCGGGTACTGCCGCTCGGCGTGCCGGCGGAAGGTGCCGAGGACCCGGACGAGGTGCTGCGACATGGCGCCGCTCGCCTGTTTGTCGCCCGGGCACGCGATGCGGATCCGCACTTTTCGCTGGACAGCCGCGCTGCGGCGGCAATGGCGGCAATATGCCGGCGGCTCGACGGTATGCCGCTCGCCATCGAACTGGCGGCCGCCCGCACGGCTTCGCTCGGGCTCGAAGGACTGGCTTCTCGGCTGGACGATCGCTTCAGGCTGCTGACCGGGGGCCGCCGCACGGCGTTGCCGCGGCAGCAGACCCTTCGGGCGACGCTCGACTGGAGCTACGAGCTTCTCTCCGAGCCTGAACGCGCGGTCCTGCGCCGCCTGGCTGTCTTCCCCGGCGGCTTTACCCTGGAGGCAGCGAGTACGGTGGTCGCCAGCGCGGAGATCGGCGCATCGGATGGGGTCGACCATGTTCCGGATCTGGTGGAGAAATCGCTCGTCGTTGCGGATGGCACCGGCGCGACGGTGAATTATCGGCTGCTCGAGACGATGCGCGCTTACGCGCTCGATAAGCTTGCCCAAGCCGGCGAGCTCGAACAGGTGGCGCGCCGCCATGCCGAATACCACCGGGATCTGTTCGAGCGGGCCGAGAGCGAGTGGGAGACGCGGCCTGCGACCGAATGGCTGGCCGATTATGGACGCCGCATCGACGATGTCCGCACGGCGCTGGATTGGGCCTTTTCGCCAAACGGCGACACGTCGGTCGGGGTCGCTCTCGCCGCCGCCTCAGCGGGCCTATGGGGACAGCTGTCGCTGCCGGAGGAGTGCCACCGGCACGTCGACCGAGCGCTCGCGAGCTTTGCACCCGGATCAATCCCGGCGGAGCGCCGCGCAATGCTCCTCTATGCGGCACTTGGCGAGTCGCTGATCTATATCAAAGGTCCGGTGCGCGAGACCGGCGCAGCTTGGATGACCGCACTGGAGATTGCGGAGAGGCTTAACGACACTGACTATCAGATGCGCGCCCTTTATGGCTTGTGGGCTTGCGGCGATCTTGGCGGCGAGTATCAAGCCTCGCTGGTTTTTGCCCAAAGGTTCTGCAGTCTCGCTGTGAAGCAGGCAGATCCGGCCGATCTGCTGATCGGCGATCGTATGACCGGGGTCGTACTGCATTTTCTCGGAGACCAGGCGAGCGCGCGGGAACATATCGAACGCATGCTCGCTCGCTATGTCGCTCCCGTTCGCCGTTCGCATACCATACGCTTTCTATATGACCAGCGGGTCGTCGCAGCCGCGTATCTTGCACGGATATTATGGCTCCAGGGTTTTCCGGATCGGGCCATGAGCACTGTGCAGAGCATTGTCGGTGACCCACCTGTAATCGGTCATGCACGTTCGGTTGCCCTGGCCCAAGCCGCGTGCCCGATCTCGCTGCTCGTCGGCGATCTGCCGGCAACGGAACGCGCCGTGGCGACGCTGCTGGACGAGGCGGCAAGGCATGCGCTGGCCATCTGGCACCCCTGGGGCCGTGCATTCGAGGGGATACTCTTCATCAAGCGCGGCGACGCAGTCAATGGATTGGCGCTGCTCCGCACCGCACGTGGAGAGCTTCGCGAGACTGGATTTGCCGCGCTTTATACGGAGATTCTTCGCGCGCTGGCAGAAGCTTTGGCTGGTGCCGGTGAAGTCGCCGAGGGGCTGGTGACCATCGACGAGGCGCTCGCGCGATCCGAGCGCAACGAAGAGCGCTGGTGCCTTGCCGAATTATTGCGCATCAAAGGCGAGATTCTTCTGTTGCAGGCTGGACCGGATGCCGTCGTGACAGCCGAGGATCACTTCCGGCAGGCGATCGATTGGGCGGGCAGGCAGAGTGCCTTGTCTTGGGAGCTGCGTGCCGCAACAAGCCTGGCCCGCTTGCGGCGCGGCCAGGGTCGGAGCAAAGAGGCGCGCGAGCTTCTGGCGCCGATCTATGCTCGGTTTACCGAGGGCTTCGAGACAGCGGATCTCAGAACGGCGAAGGCCCTGATCGAGGAATGATCACCGGATCGAGGCGTCTTTCGCCCTAGTCGCAAGGACGCGGTGATGAGCCGCGTCCGGCGCTCTTGCCGCAGGGTGACCCTCCAGCGCTCCTGCAGCTCACCCGACCAGCGGCGGCTGCTTGGCGCACTCAGCCGCCGGCACGACGGCGCGCTCCCATATGTCGGCGCCGCCGCTCGCCCGCCCAGCGGAGGCGGCTTCGCCCAGGAGTCGGCGAGAGACCCGGGTGCGGCTCGGTCTGCCGGCCGGGTGGGGGCCTGAGAAGGATCAGATCTCCCAGCATCGGCTGGGCGCGCTCGCCTGGATGATCGCCAACGGCTTCCTCGAGGTGCGGATCGCCCTTCCGATTGATCCGTCTGGACGACCGTATCTCCCAGGCCGGCAGGGTGCGCTGTTCCACCCCAAGTCCGGCGTGCTGGCCGACGCCAATGGGGACTGCATCAGCTTTCAGGGCTCGGTCAATGAGACAGGAGCCGCCTGGGCGCGCAATCGCGAGAAGTTCGACGTGCGCCGCTCCTGGTTTGCCGATCTCGATGCCGAGGACATCCACGGCGAGATCGACGAGTTTGACACGATCTGGAATCACCGAGACCCGCAGCTTTTGATCCTGCCTTTGCCGGAAGCGGTGCGCCGCCACCTCGATCACTTCCAGCATTATTTCGAGCTAGAGGAACGCGATCCTCCGCGCGACCCGATGGACGCGGCTGCAGTTCAAGAAACACCGCTAATCGATCGCATCCGGGCGCAGTGGCTCCTTGACGCGCCGAGACGGCCGGAAAATGCCCATTTGTTCCTGGAGCCGCTATGGGCGGACGGGGAACATTTCCGGCCGTTTCCACATCAGGATCGGGTAGCGCGAAAAACGGTCGCTTCGTTTCCGAAATCGTTTCTATTCTGCGACGAGGTCGGTCTCGGTAAGACGATCGAAGCCGGCCTCGCGCTGCGCACATTGATGCTTAAGGGCAGCGTCCGGCGGGCGTTGTTGATCGCGCCGCGGGGCCTGATCCGCCAATGGATGGAGGAGCTGCGCGAGAAGTTCGCACTCACCGCGTGGTTTTATGACGGCCGCTGCCTGATCGATGTCGCCGGCCGGGTCCGCCTCGTCGCCGAGCCGCTGGCCGAGGACGGCATCGTCGTCATGTCCCGCCATCTGATCGCGCGTGCGGATCGGAGGGACGAGGTCGGCGCCATCACCAAGGCCTGGGACGTGGTGATCGTCGACGAGGCGCACGCGGCACGGCAGCGTGTGTTCGGCGCCGACGAACCCAACCAGTTCCTCTCCCTGCTGCAGGACTTCAAGTGGCGCAATCTGTTTCGTGCCCTCTGGCTGCTGACGGCGACGCCGATGCAGATCGAGCCACGGGAGGTGCATGACCTGATGCTGTTGTGCGGCCTGGATCGGCCGGAATGGCAAGCCTGGTCAACGCGGTCGGCCTTCGAGCAGTATTTCCGCGATTTGAGCGCCTTCGGCACGGTTAGGAGCGTGCGCAACGACGTAATTCGGCTGAGTCGCATCGCCGTCGCCAACGGCGCGCCGGATTTCGAGCCGCGACACCCGCCGTCGCCGTGGCCAGCCTTCGACTGGGAGAACGCGGTCGGCCAGATCCGGCGGGGCCGCGGTCTGGGCCTCGTGCTGCAGCAGCTCCCAGGCAACCGGGCCGAAGCAATGACGCCGTTGCTGTCCCGCCAAACTCCGCTCGGCGTGTTCACGTTCCGCTACACCCGCGCGACGCTGCGCGCGTACCAGGAACGGGGGCTCGTCCAGCGACTGGCGGTGCGTGCGCCATGGGATGCTCCTGTGGACTTCGAGACAGTCGAGGAGCAGCAGGCCTACGCGCGGATCGACGAGCTGTGCTCCCAATTTTACCGGCTCGCCGACGTGGCCCCGGCGGAGCGGAGTGGCGTCGGCTTTCTAATGGCCGTTTTCCGCAAGCGGCTCGCCAGCAGCTTCACCGCCTTCCGCAAGAGCTTGGAGCGGCGCCGTGACTTGATCACCGAGATCCAGCAGGTTCTGGACGAAGCGGTCGCCAGCGAAGCATTCAAGGACTTCGCCGAGGAAGAGGAAGACGACCAGGATGGCGAGATCGACGCGCGCTCGGCGTTCGATCGGGAGCGCCAACGCCTGATCCGGCTCTATAGCGACCCGCAGCGCCGTGGTCAGCTGGAGGGGGAACGCAATTACCTCAGCGACTACATTCGCACGCTGAACCAGGTCTCGCGCGACAGCAAGTTCCAGGTTTTCGAGGAGCGTCTGAGCAGCTTGATCGAGAGCGGGCATCGGGTGATTGTGTTCACTCAATACCTCGACACGCTCGATTTTATCCGCAGCCAACTGGAACACAGGTTCGGCGATCAGATCGGCTGCTATTCGGGGCGCGGCGGCGAGGTGTGGGATTTGATCGCCAACAACTGGAGGGCCGTAGAGAAGGCGGAGATCAAGGCGCGATCACGCCACGCCAATTCGGATTTTGCTCGGCACCGATGCAGCTTCCGAGGGGCTGAACCTGCAGCAGTTCTCGGCCCTCATCAATTATGACCTTCCCTGGAACCCGATGCGTGTCGAGCAGCGTATAGGTCGCATCGATCGGATCGGCCAGGAGTCGGAACGGGTGCTGATTGTCAATCTCTACGTCCGACATACCATCGAGGAGGATACCTACGACACGCTGATGAATCGCATCCGCGTATTCGAGGACGTGGTTGGACCGCTTCAACCGATCCTGGCCGAAATGCCGAGAATACTGCGGCGGCTAGCAAGAGGCGAGATCGAGCTGGACGAGGCCCGCCGGCAACTGGACGAAGCCGAGCAAAGGCAGCCGTCGGTGGCCATCCGACCGTTCGAGGCCTATTCGATTATCGATCAGGAGGTCGGCGATCGACCTCAAGCCAGCCGCATCGCAATGAGCCAGACGCGTCTCGCCGCGTGGTGCCTCGCCCATCCCACACCGGGTATGCAGATTGCCGCGGTGCCGGAGCCCGGTACGATCGCGACGACCGCCGACGGCACCGAAGGGTGTCTGAGCATCGTCTGGCCCGATGCGCCGCAGCATCTCGGGCTGCAAGCCCAGGAGGAGGTGCTGATCACTTTCAGCGGCGCCGTCGCGGACCGACATCCACCAACGGCGGCGAGCCCTGCCGAACAGGCAGCGACGGCAAGGCTCACCGAGGGCGTGCGGCTGCTGACGTGGGGCGATCCGTTGCTGGAGGCATGGCTGGCGAGGGTTCGCGGCATTCCACTGACGGATGCTGACTACCGAGCCGCGCACCTAACTCGTGACACTGATCCCTTCGAACCCCTTCCGATCTGACGACAATATCCGCTTTTAGGTGCTGCAGCTCCAGCGAATTCCGGGCCTTTTGCGGCGTGCAGCCTCCCTCGATCGACGCGCGGGCTGACGCCGCGGCGTCATTCCCCGGCTTGAGAACCAATAGGCAAAATTTCGTCGCATGATTGGATTCCCGGAAAAACCATCTTCTGTTCTCGAACAAATACACGGCAGCCAGGCGCTTTCGGTCGACGACGGCGCCAAAGAAAGCTGCCGTCGTGGCGTCGGTCGCGATGCCGGTCGGGACGATCACGCCAGCGCGGCCATTGGGCCGGCGAGATTGGTAAACCTGCAGCCGGGCGACATGCTGCCAACCCCCTCCGGCACGCTTCCTTCAGGCGTCGCATTTAGCGGCGTTACCTTGCCGGCGATGCACCAGCCCTAATCCCCCCGCCCGGCGGCCGGAGCCGCCGGCCCCTCCCACGGAAGGACCCCCCAACCCGAAGGCGGCGAGGGCAGAGCCATGCGCGCAAGACGACAGGCAATTGTTACACCCCAGACAGCCTGGCGACAGCACCCTCGATCCGGTGCTGGACCGCGTCGAAGTGGAGGCCGAGGATCCAGCCGCGGCGCTCTTGTCGGTGACCGTGGTCGACCCGACCTGCGGCTCTGGTCATTTTCTGCTGGCTGCGGCGCGGCAGATCGCGACCCGCGTTGCGCGCCATCGCGCGGAAGGCGTCGCGTTGCTCGGTGTGCTCATGGTGTGCTTGTCGCCGACGCGGTCGAGTCTCGCCAACCAGATCATCGGCCAGGCTGAGCAGCTCGCCCGCCAGCGCACCGATCTCGACGTGCTTAACCGGCTACTGCCCGGACTCCCCGCTGGAGGAGGGAGATTCGAATCCTCGGTCCCCCTAAGCCGAACTTTGACCACTTTTTGAGTCAAGCTGCCGGAAGGACCCGATATTTGTTGGAAGAGCAGTCATGTAATAAGGTTGATTGCCATTGACACGG
>Ga0210407_10004260_pt1 | contig 11329 bp, 10 predicted proteins | sample IncBWC27MmetaG_FD_150860 | JGI IMG/M metagenome (GOLD analysis project Ga0210407, IMG submission 150860) | Forest soil microbial communities from Barre Woods Harvard Forest LTER site, Petersham, Massachusetts, United States - Inc-BW-C-27-M | ecosystem: Environmental > Terrestrial > Soil >... | reverse complement strand
CTGAACGGCTTTGCCGTCCACTCGGATCGAACGCCAGTTGAGAGATGAAGAGATTTGCAGGGCAACGACCTTCTGCGGGTGCGCCGAATCGTTGCGCAATGTGATCTTGCCCCGGGCGCCGAGCCGCTGCTGTTCGGGCTCCAGGCGAATCTCCAAATCGTATTTCGAAATGGTGAAGGCTTCGCGCTCCAGAGCCAACGCCCCTGGCGCAAGACCACAGAGGACACAAAGGACACAGAAGATCTTCATGATTTCTTGGATGCGCCCAGCCGTCTCTGCCGTACAACTTCGTACAACACAATGCCTGCCGCCACCGATACATTCAACGACGGCACTTTGCCCAGCATCGGAATGGACACCAGGAAATCGCAGTGTCTGCGCACCAGGTCGTGCAGTCCCTTGCCTTCAGCGCCCAGCACGACGGCGCAGTGCATCTTGTAGTCAACCGCATCATAGGTCTGCTGGCCGCGCTCGTCTAATCCAACGACCCACAGATCCTTCTCCTTCAATTCCTCGAGCGCGCGCGAGATGTTCGTTACCTTGGCAATCGGAAGATGTTCGCTCGCTCCCGCCGAAACCTTGGCCACCGCAGCGGTGACCGCGGCAGACCGGCGTTCGGGGATCACCACACCGTCCGCTCCGGCAGCGTCCGCGGTACGCAGGATCGCTCCCAGGTTGTGCGGATCTTCCACTCCATCCAGCACGACGATCAGGGAGTGCTCGCCGCGACGTGACGCCACAATGTCATCCAGATCGCTATACTGTTTTGCGGAAGTCGCCGCCACAAGTCCTTGATGCGCGGCGTTGCCGGCAATTTCGTCAAGCTCCTCACGCGACAAGACGCGCACCGGAACGCCAATCTTGCGGCACTCGTCAATCACCCGCCTCAGGCGAATATCTTTCCGCTCTTTGGCAACACCAATCCATTCGAAATTTCGACCGCGCGCCTTGAGGGCTTCTGTGACTGTATTGATTCCGTAGAGAATGTTCACGTTGGGTAGTTTACCGCGTGTGAGTGCGGAGCTTCTTTACCACGGGGGGCACAGAGGAACACAGGGGAGTTCAGGAGCTAGCTGTGAAGCCGCGCACTCTAAGAAACCACTGAGGGAAGACGTTTGAAGGAATCACCACTGGCGGCTGGGCCGTTTGCGTAGCTATACTCATGATTAAGGATATGGCGATTGCAGCCGCAAATACCGCGCTCACCGGTTCGGCTCGGAACCCTATGCCCCTCTCCGCGGTCATCGTCGACGACGAACAACTGGCGCGCGATGAGCTCGCCTATCTGCTCAAGAACCTGGATGACGTAAACGTAATCGCTCAGGGCAAGAACGGCCTGGAAGCAATCAGCCTGATCCGCGAGCACAATCCGGACCTGGTGTTTCTCGACGTCCAGATGCCGGGACTGGACGGCTTCGGCGTAATCAAGAAGCTGCTCGACCGCAAGGTTCCGCTTCCCAAAATTATTTTCGCGACCGCCTTCGATCAATATGCGGTGAAGGCGTTCGAGGTGAACGCAGTTGACTATATCCTGAAGCCGTTCGATAAAAAGCGAGTGGCCCATTCCATCGAGAGGGCACGAGCAAAGATTGAAGCGGGCGCCGGGCCGGAGGAAAAACTTGAAACGCTGATGCGGATGCTGGAATCGCAGAAGGCCCAGACGGCTAAGATTCTCATCAAGGCGGCGGGAAGGTTATTCCTGGCCGATCCGAAGGATATCTGCTACGCGACTATCGAAGACGGCGTGATCACTGTGGCCACCAGCGGCCATGCGGGCATGGAAGGCCACTCGAACTGCCGAACCCTGGAAGAACTGTTCGAAAATCTCGATCCCAATTTGTTTTGGCGGGCGCACCGGTCCTTTCTCGTCAACATTAATCACATCCGAGAAGTCGTCCCCTGGTTCAAAAGCTCCTACCAGTTGCGCATGGACGACAAGAAACAGACGGAGATTCCGGTGAGCCGAGCTCAGACCCGCCGCCTGCGGGAATTGTTCAACCTGTAGAGAGAGTTCTCAGTTCTCGGTTCTCAGTTCTCAGTAAGTGCCCATCGTTCTTCCAGTCCCCAGCAACTGATCCAGCGTTTCTCACTGAGAACTGGGAACTGGGAACTGAGAACTGAAAAATGGGCGGACGTGGAGACCGCTTCGTCCGCCCGGGGAGGGAACTCTCAGGACGCTACTGCCTGCAAGGCGATGCGGTTCGGAATTACCAGCGTCGCACCTTCAAGCCGAATTAAATCTTTCCGCTTCATATCACTTAGTAAGCGAGTTACTGTTTCTCGCGACGAGCCAATCATTTGGGCAATTTCTTCGTGGGTGAATTCCGTGGACACGCGAAGTTCCCGGTTGCGGGGCTCGTCCGAGACCCAGGAAAGCAGCAAGCGTGCAAGCTTCTCCGTCGAACTGCGGGCGAGCAGCAGTTCGTACACATCGTCGAACGAGGTCGTGACCTCGCGGGCGAGCATGGTAGCGCACGCGAGCGCGGCGTGGCTGTCGTGTTCGATCAGACGCAAGAAGGTTTCGCGTTCGACGAACTTGATCTGGCAAAGCTCGATGGTGGTAACGGTAATGAGCGACGCCCTCCCGGAGACCACCGCGCTTAGCCCCAGCACCTGGCGGTCTCCGGCAATTTTCAAGATGATCGTCTTGCCATCGCGGGCCTCCACCGAGAGTTTGGACCGGCCGGAACAGGCGATGTAGACGCCGCGCGGGATTTGACCTTCCGTCAGCAAAGTGGCATTCGCGGGATACAGGGTCAGGTGCCCCATTGCGTTGAATTCCGTCATCAGAGGCTGAGGCAGATTGCAGAAGTCACAGGTTCGCCTCAGGGTACAGCTTAGACAGTCGTTCGGAATCGCGAAGCGCCGGGGTGCACCCATAGTACCTCCTGCTAGTTGACGAATCTGTGCTGGGGGAATCGTCCGCCGCGCGGGGGAAACGGGAATGCGCCACGTGGAACAAACAGAGCACGCCATCTGCCACATACTGAACATGACTAAGTGGCTGTAACTGCAATGCTTAAAATAGGGTTGAACAAGCAGTGCGCCAAGAAAGTGCCGTAGGACTGGCCGGCTGCCGATAGTTCGGCAGACACGACTCTCCTAATCTCGGCTTCCGGATAATCTTAGTTGCGTGGTTCTTAGTTTGGTGGCTCTTGGTCCAATGATTTCTGGTTCAAGGATTTCTAGTTCAGATAATCCGTGCGCGAGATTCCCAATCTCTGCATCTTATACTGCAGCGTGGTGCGCTTGAGTCCAAGCCGGGCCGCCGCGCCTGACGGACCCGACAGGGCACCCCGGGTCTGACGGAGAATCTCGATAATATGCTCGCGTTCTTTATCGCGCAGCGTAACGTCGGAATCGGACGGCTGGCGTGAGATTTCCCCGCGCAACTCGCCGAGCGGCGGTCTCAAGCGGTTGCCCTCCGATAAGATCACCGAGCGCTCGATAAAATTTTCCAGCTCGCGGATGTTTCCCGGCCAACTCCAGTGCATCATGGCTTCCACGGCCTCATCGGGGATGACATCGATTTGCTTGTGTAGCCGGGCCGCGCATTTTTCCACAAAATGGCGTATGAACAAGGGTATGTCCTCGCGCCGTTCGCGCAATGACGGCAGATGCAGGGGAAACACGTGCAAGCGGTAAAACAAGTCGCCCCGGAATTCTTTTTCTTCGACAGCCCGAACGAGATCGCGATTGGTGGCGGCGATCAGCCGCACGTCGACCCGGATCGTCTTAGTGCCTCCCAGGCGCTCGAACTCCTGGTCCTGTAGAACACGCAGCAATTTGGGCTGCAACTCCAAAGGAATCTCTCCAACCTCGTCGAGCAACAAAGTGCCCTTATCGGCCAATTCCAGCCGGCCGAGCTTCTGGCTTACCGCTCCGGTGAACGCTCCTTTTTCGTGGCCGAACAGCTCGCTTTCCAGCAGTCCGGTGGGAATGGCGGCGCAGTTCAGCTTGATGAAATTGCGGTCCTTGCGCCGGCTCATGCTGTGAATTAAGCGGGCTATGCGTTCTTTGCCGGTCCCGGTTTCGCCGGTGATGAGGACGGTGGAATCGGTGTCGGCGACGATCGCGGCATAGTCCAGCACACGTTTTATGGCCGGGCTGTTGCCGACGATATCGTCGGGCCGGTTCGCGCTCCGGATTTCGTACTCCAAGTAGCGCTTTTCCTGGGTCAGGCGTTCCTTGAGTTGTGCGATCTCGCGATAGGCGTGCGCATTCTGCAGCGCAGCGGCGATCTGATTGGCTACTTGCTGCAGATATTCAACCTCCAGCGGGCCGAAAGCATTCTCGATCATGCTGCTCGGATTCAGGGCCCCCCAGATCTGATTACCGGCGATCAGGGGCACACTGCAAACCGACCGAACCCCGCCTTCATACATGGCTTTCGCCAACGGTTCGTTCATCTGGTGCAAATCGGCTGCGGTGAGAAATGCAACGTTTCGTCTCTGGATCGCCCTCGCCGAGAGTGATTGCTCAAGTGGAATAGCGCTTCCGTGGTTAACGAAAGAGCCCCATTCCAGAGCCGCTCCATACCGGTGCACGTTCTTGCCATCCTCGTCCAGCAAACATAGGATCGTCCGCTCGTAGCGCGCGATGCTGCGAAGGCTCGAAAGAATGCCGGGCAACAGCTTTTCCAACTCGAGAGTGGAACTCAGTTCACGGCTGATCGCAACCAGACTCTGCTGTTCCTCAAGGGCGTGGTAGGCTTTCTCCCTCTCCAGCGCAAGCGCTCCCATCAACGCAACGCGCGAAAGGAATTCCACGTCCTCATGCTTCAATGCCTCGGGGACGCTCTTGCCCAGGCCAAGTGCTCCAAAATGCCGTGAAGGTGTGCTGATGGGAAGAACGGTGTACGATCGGACGCCGTGAGTGAGTAGCAGGGGCACGAGGCTGGGAAAGCGGTGCTCACGCTCGGTGTCGGGAATAGCGACCGGCTGCTGATTTTTCCAAGCCCACGCGCTCGCCACTTCATCCACCGGGAAAGCGTCGAACTCGCCACTTTCCTGGTTCTTCTTCCAATACTGAGTCAGCATGCCATCCCTGCTTGCGTTGTAGAGGGAAAGATTCAGCAGTTCGCCTCCCGTCAGGGCCAGCACCGGGGAGGCAAGTTCTTTTAATGCTTCGGGCAGGCTCTGGGTTCGGGCTACCCGGTCGGTGACCTCGAGGAGCAGCCGGTACCGGCTGCGTTCAGGCGAGGCATCTCCCTCGAGTCCGATCGTACTTTCTGGCATAGACACACCTCCTGTACCTGCCGCATGCAGCATGTCGCGCAGCGAATTTTGAGCAGGAACTGGGGGTCATCGCAGCTTGCCAAGCTGCGGGACTTACAGTTCAACACTACAGTGTCCGCAGGTGTCGGTTCCTTATTTCTTGGGAACCAATCTCATTCTCCCCGGTTGGGGAACCCCCTCAGGTTCTGCGACACTGTTTTCCCGGAGTGGTGCCTTCCCGAAAAAGATATTGTTACTCGATCTACGGATCACAGGCAAGTTATACCTTCGTATACACCTATAGTTTTCTGGGTAAGATTCCCCAAATGGCACGCGGCTGGGAGAGATACGCATTACTTTCTTAAGACCTCCGCTGTTGGGGGAGAAGTCCAAACTTTTCAATCTTCTCGGACTGCCCGCTCATGACTTGTCCTACGTGCCTGGCAACCTTAGTTTCTTCTGTGTGGGGGGTCGCTAAGAATTCATTTCTGCCTCGTTGCCACAGCGGGAATGATATATCCCAACCCTGTTCTAATGGGCCGCCAGCGAATTTGCTGTTACGAAAACCGAACAGACCCGTAAGAAGCCTGGCCGCTTGCTCCGACCGGTGGAGTCCACGCGGACCCATTCTGAACTAAGTTTGCTGCAACCGCGCGTGCTTTTCTGTTCCGGAAACCGGAAATCGAGGAGGCCCCTCGTGTTGATTGTGCCATCTGAACCGGTGATAGAATGTCACCCGAGAGGTCAGGGGTCGTGCAACTTAATGGTGGCCAGAGGCTGCGAGCGCTGAGAGAGACTCTAGGATATCGTATGAGGGACGTGGAACTGGCCAGTAATCAGATCGCGCGGAGATTTGATAACGAGGAATTCGCAATTCCACCCAGCCGCTTGTCCGATATCGAAACCAAAGGCATAATCCCAAGTATTTTTCGACTCTATTCGTTTGCAGCTATTTATCGGCGAGAATATCGCGAGTTGTTATCCTTCTATGGCCTCGAACTCGATGGCATCTCGGCGGACATTCGCTTTGGGCATCCGCAGAAGTCGCACCTCTCCGAAGCATTGAGTAACGTCACGCAAGTGCGGATACCGACGCGGCTCGATCCAGGATTCTCGCTTCAGAAAACGACGGACCTGAGACGTGCCATCGAGCAATGGGGTACCGTGCCCATGGCTTACCTCGAATTGTTTGCCGATGACCGATACACATACGGTTATATCGGATCGGAAGATTTCACGATGTATCCCATTCTTCAACCTGGCAGTTTCGTACAAGTGGATGAAACTAAGAACAAGGTAGGCGAAGGAATATGGCGTTCGGAGTTCGAGCGTCCTATTTACTTTGTGGAAATGCGCGAAGGATTTACCTGTTGCTGGTGCTCGATCAGGCGTGACTCCATCGTCTTGCAGCCTCATCCCCTGTCTCCTGTTTCGGTGCGAGTTCTTAGATACCCGCAGGAGGCCGAGGTGCTTGGGCAGGTTATCGGGGTTGCGATGCGCCTCGGGGATTGGCATTCTCCCGACTTTCAATCAGCGCCGAAAGTGCGCTCAGCACTGACCCGAGATGTGCCCGGGCAGCTGGAGAAAGAGGCTTAGGTGAAGATTGCGCCAAGGTAGCCAGGAACTCGCTTTCTGTCAGATGCTCACTCGCGCATGACGCGGGCACGTCTTTGAGCAGCACAGCCAAAGGTTTCTTCAAGACCTCGGAAAGTAACGCCCGATGAGACGCACGGATTGCGCTTTGTGCGGCATCGTCGCCATACACCCTCGCCAAACCCCAGTGATCGTAGGTTCCCTTGCCGTCATGCAATCTGCCAACGTAGGAAAGTCTGCCCAACAACCCAAGAATGGCGCCTAGGGTATTCGCTTCAAAGTCCTCGAGAGCGGATTTTAGTCTCATTTTAGTCTTATCGAATTTACGATTTCCGAAATGACATCGGAAGTGAAGTAAATTCAAAAAACCCGGTTGCCGCCTGCAATGTATCACGGTGCGAATTCTTTCGCAAAGGAGCACTACCGTGAAACGACTGATGCTGGCTTTGGCTGCAATAACCCTGTTCCTGGCAACCGCGGCACTTCCGAGTATGGCCGATGGCTTTCCCACGCCCCACGGGACCAGCTGCCCCATCGGAGGCTGCCCCCAGTCGCAGTAGCCTGCAAGGAGCACAAGTTGAAAAGGAGCAATTTCAGAGCTATAGTGCTCTGCGATGCTTTCACTGAATTGGCATAGAGCGCTATCGCTTTTCCTGTTGATCGCGCCGCATGTGCTTCTCGGTGTGCTGGCGGTTATTCTTTACAAGCGCCGCTTGTACCGGGAATTCCCGTGCTTTTTCGTTTATGTACTCTACGAAATTGCTAAGTTCATTCCACTGTTCGCGTTGTACTCCGTCCAGGGTGTGACCGGGAAGCAGTATGCGTATGCTTATTGCGTGACGCTGTTGATTAGCATCGTTCTGCGCTTCGGGGTGATTGACGAGATTTCCAGGAATTTGTTTCGTGAATCCCAGTTTCTGAAGGTGGCAGCAAGGCGTTCGCTGCAATGCGTAACGGGTCTGTTCCTTGGAGCGGGTGCTCTGCTTGCTGTCTATGCGCCCGGCGGGAATAGTGCCAAGTGGTATGCAGGTATATTCGTCGTCAACCGGGGCGCGGCTATGGTTCAATCTGGCTTGCTCCTTGCCTTGTTGCTCTTTTCCCGCTTCCTTGGTCTGTCCTGGCGTCGCTCCGCATTCGGGATCGCGCTGGGTCTTGCGGTTCTGACGAGTCTCGATCTTGCCATGTTTGCTCTTCGCGCGGCATTTACCAGTGAGGCTGCGGCGAATTTTTTAGATTTGCTGATAACCGGTACTTACCTCGTTTGTGTTTCGATCTGGATCGGATATCTGCTGGCGCCGGAACTTGAACTTGTGTCCCCCACGGTTGTTGCCCACGATGAGGTGGAAACGTGGAACCGGGAGCTTCAACAACTAATCAAGCAATGATCTCTCAGGCCATGATCGCCGCTTGGATTTTTGTCGCCGTTGCATTCTTCGCGCTGGGGATCCTGGTGTATGTTGCCATCCGCAGCCGTACGCGCCGGATTGATTTAGAAAAAGCGGTTCAAAGTTTCCGGTCTCTCGATATTGAGGCCTTCAGAAACCTGGTCGATTCGGGCGAGGACGCATTCCTCCGCGATAATTTGCCGCCCAGGAAGTTCCGCGAGATTAAGCGGCGGCGCGCATGGGCGGCATTCATCTACGCCTGGGAAGCGGGAAGAGCCGCGGCGGCGCTGGCAAAGATTGGTCAAGCCGCGCAACGGAGCTCCGACCCTGAGATCGCAGCGTCCGGCGTTCAGGTTGCTGAGAATGCTTTTCGGCTTCGATTGCAAACCATCGGGGCTTGCCTTCATCTGCTGACCGAGGTCCTATTGCCTGACCTGCGAAGCCCATCGCTTCCGCCACTGGTAGATGAGTATGAGCGAGCGGCGGAAACACTCTTTCGACTCGGCAGATTTTCATCCAGAGTGCAAGGGTTAGCGCGCCCCAAGAGTGCTTGACGCCGGCATTGCCGGGGGCGCTTGATCTACATCATCAATCCCGTGCCGTATCGGAACGTGATCTAGAATGCTGTGAGTCGTATCGCGAGTAGGGACGCGCCTTGCCCCGTCTCCTAAGGTAAAATTCTCAAATGGCACGCGGCTGGGAGAGTAAGTCCGTAGAGCAACAACAAGAGGAGATGTCGGAGCAGCGGAAGACCGTCCGCGCACCGATCTCCCCGGAGCAGCAGCAACGCAACCGAAAACGTGAAGGCTTGCTTCTTTCCAGGGAACGTCTCACTCAACAATTGCAGGCAGCCGGCAACCCTCGCCACCGCCAGATGCTGGAGCACGCGATCGCGGAGTTGGACGGGCAACTATCATCTTTTGAACAGGTTACGGACTCGACGCCACAAAAGTGAGGGTTCCCATGCCCATACCTCCTATAACGAAAACCACGGTCCCGTTCGCTGCCACCTGACGTATAATTAATGAATTGATGAAAGCCTACGTCTACGTTTCATTGAAGAAGAGCGTGCTGGATCCGCAGGGTAAGACTATCCACGGCGCCCTTACGAAAATCGGCTATAAGGGTTTGCGCGATGTGCGCCAAGGCAAGTATTTCGAAATTGCTCTCAACGGCGGTATCTCAAAGGATGAGGCGCAAGCGGAAGTAGAGCGGATCGCTAGCGAAGTTCTAACCAACCCGGTCATTGAAGAGTTTCATTTCTCCCTCGAAGAGTAGGCGGCAACTAAAGACAGGCTTCCCCCATCTCAAGCATGGCATCAGCAATACCGGATTCGTAGAGGCACGAGTCTAGCGAAATCGGTTCGTATCAGGGCATCGCTTTAGCGTTGCCGAAAGTTAGTCGAAATCAGATGTCCCTTCAGGGCTGTCCGAACCATCACCGGGTCCCCCACCGATATATCGTCAAGGAGCCAATTAGGCAATGTGCGGCATCGTGGGATATGTAGGTAAGAAGCAGGTGGTCCCCGTCATCATTGAGGGTCTAAGAAAGCTGGAGTACCGCGGCTACGACTCGGCGGGAATCGCAGTGGCGGGGAACGGCGAAGGCCTACAGATCCGCCGCGCCGAAGGCAAGCTGCGCAAACTGGAAGAAGTGATCCGCCTCAAGCCACTCGATGGCACCTACGGCATCGGACACACGCGCTGGGCCACGCATGGCCGCCCCACCGAAGAGAACGCCCATCCGCATCGCGACTGCACCGGCAGAATCGTGGTGGTGCACAATGGCATTGTCGAGAACTATCTTTCGCTCAAGAAGAAGTTGATCGCCGAAGGGCACAAGTTCACCACCGAGACGGACACGGAAATCATCGCGCACCTTGTCGAGAAGCACTATCTGCAAACAGGAAACGGTCATCGCCCATCGCTCGAAGAAGCGGTGCGCAAAGCGGTTAAGGAACTAACTGGCGTGTTCGCGCTGGTGGTGATCGCGATTGACGAGCCGAACAAGATCGTGGCGGCGCGCAATGGACCGCCCGTCGTCATCGGTCTCGGCAAGGACGAATACTTTGTCGCCTCCGACGTACCCGCACTCCTCGATCACACGCGTGATCTTTTCTTTCTGGGCGATGGCGATCTTGCCATGATCACCCAGGAAGGTGTGCGGGTCACCGATTTCGACGGCAATCCGGTGGAGCGGAAAGCGCAGCGCATCACCTGGGATCCGATCATGGCGGAGAAGGGTGGCTTCAAGCACTTCATGCTCAAAGAGATTTATGAGCAGCCCCGCACGGTCCGCGACACCACGCTGGGCCGCGTCTCGCAGGATACCGGCGCCATCTTCCTCAGCGAGATGCAGGTTGGCGACGCCGAGTTCAAGGCGCTGAAGAAAATCAATATCGCCGCTTGCGGGACCAGTTGGCACGCCGGACTGGCGGGCAAGTTCATGATCGAGAACCTGGCGCGCGTTCCGGTGGAAGTCGATTACGCCAGCGAGTGGCGCTATCGCGACCCGATTCTCGGGCCGGACACGATGACGCTGCTGATTTCGCAGTCTGGTGAAACAGCGGACACCATCGCGGCCCAGCGTGAAGCCAAGGCCAAAGGATCGAAGACGCTGGCCATCTGCAACGTGGTCGGCTCCATGATCACGCGCGAAGCCGCGGGAACCGTCTATACGCACGCGGGTCCGGAAATTGGGGTGGCTTCGACCAAGGCTTTCACCGGACAACTTACTGCTCTTTATTTATTCGCCTTGTATCTGGCGCAGGTGCGCGGCACCATGACACCCGAACAGGCTAAGGCCGCCGTGCAACAGCTTACGCACATCCCAGGCAAGCTGGAACAGATCCTCACCCACGATGAGGCTTGCGACGAGCTGGCGAAAACGTACGTCCGTTCGCAGGACTTCCTTTTCTTAGGACGCGGCATTCACTATCCCATAGCGCTCGAAGGCGCACTCAAGCTTAAGGAAATTTCCTACATTCACGCCGAAGGTTATCCGGCGGGCGAGATGAAGCACGGCCCGAATGCGCTGATTGATGAGAATCTGCCGGTTGTCATCATCGCCACGCGCGACGTAAACAGCCCGCAGTCGATGATCCGTTATGAGAAGACGATGTCGAACCTGAAGGA
>Ga0210407_10004259_pt1 | contig 11331 bp, 7 predicted proteins | sample IncBWC27MmetaG_FD_150860 | JGI IMG/M metagenome (GOLD analysis project Ga0210407, IMG submission 150860) | Forest soil microbial communities from Barre Woods Harvard Forest LTER site, Petersham, Massachusetts, United States - Inc-BW-C-27-M | ecosystem: Environmental > Terrestrial > Soil >... | reverse complement strand
ATCGAGTCGCTGATCGAGACTCCGCACGCGCTTATCAAGGCATACGAGATAGCAACTGCGTCGGATCGGATGTGCGGGCTGGTGTTCGGCATCGCGGACTACGCGGCAAATCTCGGCATCCGCGAGATCGTCGAGAATCAGAACCAGAATTTTCATTACTCGAAGCAGGCAGTCGTGGTGGCGGCGAAGGCTGCCGGCCTGCATGCGATCGACAACGTCTTCCTGCGCTTGTGGCGCAACACCGATTCGCCGGAGCGGGTCAAGGAACTGCAGGCGGGCTTGCGCGAGAAAAATATCGGCGCGGCGAACCTCGGGATGGACGGGACGTGGGTGATTCATCCGCAGCAGGCGGAAATCGCCAATGCGTGCTACACGCCGAGCGTCGAGCAGGTCGAAGAAGCGCGCCGAGTGATCAAGCTCTACCACGAGAAGGGGGGCGGCTCGATGGCGGATCCGAAGTCGGGGGAGATGATCGACGAGGCGACAATCAAGATCGGGCTGATGGATCTCGCGAAGGGTGCGCAGGCGGGCTTGGTGTCGGACGCGGAGCTCAGGGACTGGTCGGCGAAGAGCCGGGAGATCACGGGGTACGATATCCTCGAGCTGATGCGCCGCGTTGCTTGAGTCAACACGGACCGACGTTCGCCTTTTGTTCGTATTGGGGTGGTGGGACACACATTCGGCCGACAGTTGACATCTTGGATCTTCGGTTTTTAAATTTTTGTTGTCGTTTGCAGCCGGGAGATTGTTGTTCTCTGACACGAACCTATTCTAGCGGGTTCGGTGGACAACGGTTGTCATGAGAGGGGAGAGGTGAGGGAGAGGGCATTGAGCAGGATGCGGGCGCCCTCACCAGACGCTCGCGGACTCGCGTCGGCCTCTCCCGAAGGGAGAGGCTACTGACTCAAGGGACAGGGGCGGTGCTGAGGAGGCCGGCGGATTCGTCGAAGCCTAGCATCAGGTTCATGTTTTGGACGGCTTGGCCCGACGCGCCTTTGCCCAGGTTGTCGATTGCGGTGATCACCAGCAGGGTTTCGCTGCGACGATCCAGGATGAAGGCTAGTTCGCAAAAGTTTGTGGCGCGGACATTGCGGAGCTCCGGTAGTTCGCCTGGTTTCAGGATTCGGACGAATCGGGATTTGGCGAAGCTCGCCTCGAACGCGGCGTGAACGTCGGCTTCGGTGGTGCCGCTGCGGGGGCGCATAAAAATCGAGCTTAGTAGTCCGCGGGTGATCGGGAGCAGATGCGGGACGAAGAGGAGCGCGATATCGCGTCCGAGCGCGGCGCTGATTTCCTGTTCCATTTCCGGGACGTGGCGATGATTTCCGACTTTGTAGGCGCGGAAATTTTCGTTGACCTCGGCAAATAGTTGCTCGACAGATGCAGCTCGGCGCGCGCCGCTGGTGCCGGATTTCGCGTCGATGATGATTGAAGACGGCTCGATCAAGTCGCGCCTGATGAGTGGCAGCAGTGCGAGCAGTGCGCCGGTCGGGAAGCATCCGGGGGTTGCGACGAGGCGTGCCTCGCGGAGTTCGTGGCGATGGAACTCGCTGAGTCCGTAAACCGCTTCCTTGAGGAGTTGCGGCGCCGGATGCTCGACGCCGTAGGTGGTGCGGAATTGGGCGGTATCCTTGAGCCTGAAATCCGCCGACAGGTCCACCACCTTGATGCCGGCCTTAATCAGTTCGACGGTGTGAGCTAGGCCGACGGTCTCCGGCAGGCATGAGAGAACGACATCGGCGCGGCCTTGCACGAGGTCCGGGCGCAATTCTTCGAAAGGCGGCAGATCGATTCCCGCCATGTGCCGGTAAACGTCGGCGACCTCGCGACCCGCGTAGTGTTCCGAGGTAAGCACGCTCAGTTCGACCAGCGGATGGCCGGCGAGAATCCGCACCGCCTCGATACCGGAGTATCCGGAGGCGCCGACCACGGCCACTTTCACCTTGTCGTGCACAGCCATTTCGGAAGTTCAGTGCTCCTTGACCGGATTGCCGCTAACGCAATTCACTAGTTCCGAGCAGTTCGGCTTCGCGTGCCCCAAGTGTAGTTGAGGTGTTTTGCGTCGAGAAAGATCCGGGTTTCTTCGCTGCGCTCAGAATGACACAAAAATAAGAGCGCGCTAGCGCATATACTCCAGTTTCGACATGCGTATCACGATTGCGGACCACGAGGCCAGTTTACTTGGTGTCGAACTCGAAAACCATTTCGGACGGGGGATGGTCCGGATCGGCGGCGAGCCGGTCCAGGTACATTTTCACCGGAGTGTCGTTCGGGCGCTCTTCGTGCAGGCGTTCGAGTTCGCTAATCGCGGTCCGCGCCGAGCCGCCGCGAATCATCTTGAGCGCGAGCGCGAAGCGGTTGTAGAAAGCGGGATCGACGCTGTCGTTCGCCTGCCCGGCGACGTCTACGACCGGCACGAACAGTTCCTTCCCTTTGACTTTGACCAGTCCGAGCTCGCGCCCGATGAAGCCGGCGCCGGCTTCGGTGTAGGTATCGAGGCTGACCAGCATATGCACCTTGAATTGGCGGGTGAGGCCCTCAAGCCGCGACGCCAGGTTCACGATGTCACCGATCACCGAGTAGTCGAAACGCCGTTCGCCGCCGAAGTTACCGACGATGCAGTCGCCGGTGGCGATTCCCACCCCGATGTCGAGTTCGGCAAAGCGCGGGTCACTTTTTTGCAGGATGCTCAGCTCGGAGAGCATCTCAATCCCGCTGATGATCGCCAGGCGTGCGTGATTGGGCACGTCCAGCGGCGCTCCCCAGAACGCCATGATGCCGTCGCCGCGAATCTTGTCGACCACGCCGTCGTTCTCCATGATGCGGTCAGTCATCTTGGTCATGTAGTTATTCAACAGCGCGACCAGCGCCGCCGGGTCGGTTTTTTCGGATAGCCCGGTGTAGTTCACGATGTCGGCGAACAAAATTGTCATGTGGCGGCGCTCACCGCCGAGTTTTAGGCCGTCGCGATTCTCGACCACCGCCGAGATGACGTCCGGATGCAGGTAATGCTCGAAGGCGTGGCGCAGATGGCGCTTTTCGAGACCCTCGGTGATATACCGAAATCCTGCCAGGCCCATGTAGGTCGCCAGCGCGGTCAGCATCGGGAAGACAACCGGAATAACCATCCCGTCATCGATCAACCGGGCTTGCACGTAGGTGTAGTATCCGACCGCGAGGATTACTCCGAGCGCCGCCGACGCCGTCGCGGAGAGCCCGGCGACTCCAGCCGACATCATAAGTCCGAGGATCAACGCCGCGATGAACGCGATCGCACGGCCTTGCGCCGTCCGCTGAATGAAGTCGCCCTGGACAATATTGTCGATCGCGTTGGCGTGGATCTCGACCCTGGGCATGTATCCGTTTACCGGGGTCACGCCGCGATCGCCGAGTCCGTGTGCGGTCGCGCCGACGAGCACGATTTTCCCCGCGAGTTTTTCCGGAGCGACCAGGTGATGAATGATGTCCGAGACCGAATAGTACTTGAACGGTTCCGCACCTCGGCGGAAATTCACCAGCATCCGGCCACCTTCGTCAATCGGGATTGGCACTCCCGCGATCGAAACCGCCGCGACGCCCAGGGGGTCGAGTGCGAGCATCATGGTCGCGCCGCCAGCGAATGCATTGGCGACCGCCATCGACAAGGGCAGGCAGTAGTGGCCGTCAAATTGGATGACGGTCATCATGGTGCGGTTTTCGCCGTCCGCATCCGCGTCGACATCGAAGAATCCGCTCGAACGGGCCGAGTTGCCGAGGACAGCGAACGGCGGCTGATACTCGTCGGCATGGATCAGATCGTGCTGCGCGCCCTTACTTTTCCGCACAATTCCGTATTCAGCGATTCCTGGCGGGCGAACCTTGCTGAGGAACCCGGCAGTCTTCGTGGCGGTCTCGCGTTTGTTGAAATCGTGGCTCAGAAACTCGTAGCCGAGAACGGTCTGGCCCTGCTTCTTCATTGCGGCGGCAAAGGCGTCGTCGTTACTGGGGCCGAGGACTTCGGCGACCGCCTTCGGATTTGTCCCGAGAGTGCGCAAGCGCTTGGCGATCTCGCCGCGAGTCACGTCGTTTTCGTCCTGTTCGGCGAAGATCGCGTCGAATCCAATCACCTTGACTTTGTAGTCGTTGAGCGCGTCAACCAGGCGCCCCTGGACCGCGCGCGGCCATGGCCATTGCCCAATCTGGGCGACGCTCTTCTCATCGATCGCAGCGATCACGACCAACCCTGAAGCGGGATGAGCCGTGATCGCATTGATGCGAAGATCGTATGCGATGAGATCCATGCGATCGAAGGCGTGGTAGAACCGGTAGTGGAGCACGAACAGCACCGCGAGGAGCCCGATCCCAACCAGGAACGTGCGCCATGAGAACTTCAGAGCGGGTGCCGAGGATTTTGAGCGCGCCATTGTGACGGTAACGAGTCTAGCGCGGCGCGGCGCTAGCTGCTAACTGCGCTTTGGACGCAGCGACTCGAAACCGGAATCGGCTTCGCTGGCGCGAAGCTGTCCGAGATCCTTCCATCCGCTCGCGTTGCTCGCTTCGTCAGGATGACAGAGGGGTCGCGCGTGCGCTCGACCCTACGCGCGGGAAGGTTGCGGCAGGCTACTCAAACCAGCTGAGCTGCTTGTACATGCTGAGCTGGCCATACTGATGCGCGTTGCCGTAGCCGGCCTGCGCGCTGATACCCATCTGCCATGGCCGGTAGTAGAAGCCGAGGTCTGGTCCGCCCTGGCCCTGAGCGTTGGTCAAGAATCCGCCGAAGTACATCGCGCCGCCGATGCCGCCGAGGACCATATATTTTTCGGTCGAAATCAGAATCGCCTGCAAATCGACTTCACTGCTGGTCACGCCGTTCTGGTAGTCGTGGATCGCGCTGAACGAAAGATTGACCGGGTGGTGGCTGTGCAACCATAGCCAACCTGAGAAGTCGCCCTCGATTACGTTCGCATCGCTGTCCCCGACGTCTTTGCCACCTGACAGATATAGATGCACGCCCTGCATCAACGTGAAGTCCACACCACCCTGGAAGCGCCCGAAGTTGAGCCGCGCATGAGCGCCTCCGGTGGGCGACAGCGGACTCGCGAAGCCGTTGCCAATCCACAGTTGGTAACCGGTCGCGCGGGCGAAGGCTCCGACGTATGGCGTGATGCTCTGCTCGAACTGCGTTCCCTCCTGCACGACGCCGTACTTGTCGCTGACGAATCCTCCGCCGAAAATTGTCGCTTGAAGTAGTCCGGGGCTCTGCAGACTGAAGAATCCCGGGTAAGTGTCCTCAAACCAATCGGCGTGCGCGCTCGTCGCAAGCGCACCGATCATGAGGCCCACGACCATCACAAGCGTGATACTTAGGCGGGAAATTTGCTTCTTCATCATCACCTCTGACCCCCTCCCCCTCAGTGGCCGCCGGCGACCGGCGAGATATCCGCGCATACCGGACACGCCGGCACCGGTGCGCCGCCCGAACCCGGTGACGAGCCGACAAACGTTCCGCTTGCGCTACCACCGCTTCCGGCCCCACCGGCCGAAGCACTGTCGAGCGAAGTCGCGCCGGTCATCGCCAGCGGACCGGGCGCGGTCGCAGCCTTGTCGCAGGGCAGAGTCGCTTCGTAGCCGGCGCCCACGTCCTCGCCCGCGTTGGGGCTCGAGAGTGGCGCTAAGTGGACCGTCCCCTGATACACCGAGACGTCAGTATATTTTTCGCATCCCTTGTAACCCGGACGGATTACGTTTTCGGTGTATGCGGTGTCGAATTTCGTTCCGCGCACGGCCGCAACCGCGTTCGGAGTATGCACCTGGTAATTTGCCGCGGCGCCGCCGGTCGAGGAATTCACCAACGACCTCAGCACGCCCGAGAGCAGACTGACGCGCGTGGAAGGCGCGCCGCCGGTGATTGTGAATTCATCGAGCGTGATGCTGCTCGCGGGTCCGATCTCGAGCCGGCTCTGATCGTTGAGCAGGATGACGGCGTGTCCGCCGACGCCGCTCAAAATTCGATCGCCTACGTCCACACCAACTCCCGACGCGGCTCCGATCGTGGCGCCGCCGCGCTGAACCTGGACCGGACCGTTCACGCTGGCGAAAGATCCGGCCGCGGCTTGCGCAAACGCGGGCGCAGATCCAGCGAGTGCCAACCCCCCCAGCATCAACAGAACCGCACTCAACTTGGCAACGTGAGTTTTTGGTCGATTTCGACGCATCGATTAGCGCTCCTTAACTGCTAGCGCAATCTTGTATTCGCAGGGTTGAGGTTTGTCAAACCGATCCGCAAAGAATGCTTGTAAATACTGGGGAAAATAGAAAAGGCGCGAGCATCGCCCGCGCCCTTTTCCTGTCCAAGTTTGTGCCGCGACCGGTTAGGCGATTGCCCCTAACGCTTCGAGTATTGCGGCCGCTTGCGCGCCTTGTGATGCCCGTACTTTTTGCGCTCGACCTCGCGAGGATCGCGCGTCAGCATCCCGCCCTTGCGCAGCGTCGGACGCAACGTCTCGGTCGCCGTGATCAGCGCGCGCGAAATCCCGAGCCGCACCGCGTCAGCCTGCGCTGCGATCCCGCCACCCTCGACGCTCACGAGCACATCGTACTGGCCGGTGGTCTCGGTCGCCTCGAAAGGCTCGAGGATTCGCATCCGCGACGTGGGGCGCGGGAAGTAGTCCTCGAGCGTGCGATGGTTAACCGTGATCGTGCCGGCGCCGGGTAAAAGCCTGACCCGCGCGACCGCGGTCTTGCGCCGGCCAGTGGTCCAGATGATGTTCTTCTTTTCTGCCATTGAGATTGAGCCTTGTTATACGTTGACGGACTGCGGCTTCTGCGCCGCGTGCGGATGTTCCGGGCCGCGATAAACTTTGAGCTTGGTGAACAGCTGATGCCCGAGCCGGTTCTTCGGCAACATCCCTTTGACGGCGATCTCGAGCAACTTCTCCGGCTTGGCTTCGAGCATCTTTCCCGCGGCCGTCGTGCGGATTCCGCCTGGCCATCCGGTGTGGCGATAGTACAGTTTGCTTTCCGGCTTGGAGCCGGTCAGGCGAACTTTGGCGGCGTTGATGATCACGACGAAGTCGCCGGTATCCTGATTGCGAGTGTAGTCCGGGCGCGTCTTGCCGGTCAGCAGACTTGCCGCGCGCGACGCGACTCGTCCGAGCGCTCGCTCGGTCGCATCGATCACCACCCATTTGCGATCGCGCAGTCCATTCTCGCGAGAGATGCTGCGGGTTTGTTCGGTCAGCTTCAAATTCGTGCACCTGAAAAAGTTAATTTTGGCGGGGCCGATGGGATTTGAACCCACGACTTCCGACGTGACAGGCCGGCGTTCTAACCGGGCTGAACTACGACCCCGCCTGAACCATCCTTTGTTACATTTTCGAGCGCGCGTAGCAACCAATCATCGCACACGCGTGCGCTATTTTCGAGTTGGGGATTGGGCCGAATGACCATATGAAGTGATTGGTACATCGACTCATTCTTGCCTTGGACGACTTCGTGCAATATTTTTGAACGTGGTAAGCGTTCGCAATCTGAAACCTCGTCGCCCGATTCCGCGGGATCGAACTTAGTTTTTCGGCATACCTGATTATGTGGATCGTCCGCCTGGCGCTTCGCCGACCGCTCTCGGTGGCTGTGATGGCGCTGCTGATGCTGGTGCTCGGGGTGCTGAGCTTCGGCCTGATGAACGTCGACATCTTCCCGTCGATCGATCTGCCGGTCGTGATGGTGGTGTGGAACTATCCGGGCCTGTCGGCATTCGACGTCGAGCGGCGGATGGTCTTCATCAGCGAACGCGCGTACTCGACGACAGTCAACGGCATCGAGCACATCGAGTCGGAATCGATCAACGGGATCGGGTTGCTCAAAGTGTACTTCCATCCCGGCACCGACATCGGCGGCGCGATCGCGCAGATCAACGCGGTGTCGGAGGGCATCCTGAGCAACCTGCCGCGCGGAATCCAGCCGCCGCAGATTATTTCGTACAACGCCAGCAACGTCCCGGTCGCGCAGCTCAACGTCTACAGCGACGTTCTCTCGACTCCCAAGCTCTTCGACTACGGACTGAACTTTATTAGGATTCAGCTCTTCACGATCCCCGGCTTCTCCTCACCCGCGCCGCTTGGCGGCGTCAGCCGCGCGGTGATGGTCAACCTCGACCCCTCCGCGCTCTACGCCAACGGGCTTTCCGCATTTGACGTCGGCAACGCGCTCGCTTCGACCAACGTTGTCGTCCCGTCGGGCACCGCGAAGATGGGGAACTACGAATACGACGTCGACTTGAACATGTCGGTGCCGAAGGTTTCCGACTTCAACAGGCTGCCGATCAAATATTTGAAAGGCGCGCCGGTTTTTCTGGGTGACGTCGCACCTGTCACCGACACTCATCAGCCCGAGACCAACGTCGTGCGTTTCAACGGCGTGCAGGCAACCTATCTGCTCGTGGTCAAGCACGCCGACGCATCGACGCTCGCAGTCGTCGATGCGGTCAAGAAGAAGCTGCCCGACATTCGCGCCACCGCGCCCAAGGGATTGAACGTGATGCTAACGTTCGATCAGTCGCAGTTCGTGCGCGCCGCACTGCGCGACGTCGTGCAGGAGGCCGCCACTGCCGCGCTGCTGGTCGCGATCATGGTGCTGATGTTCCTCGGCTCGCCGCGCAGCATGTTGATCGTGATCACGTCGATACCGCTGTCGATTCTCACCGCCATCATCGGTCTCAAGCTGACCGGGCAGACGATCAACACGATGACGCTCGGTGGAATCGCGCTCGCGGTCGGGATGCTGGTGGACGATGCGACCGTCGAAGTCGAGAACATCCATCGCAACCAGGCGATGCACAAGCCGCTGCTGGTCGCGATTTTAGACGGCGCATCGCAGATCGCGACGCCGACCTTCGTCGGCACGCTCGCGATCTGCATCGTGTTCTTTCCGGTCGTGCTGCTGACCGGAGTCGCGAAATTCCTGTTCACCCCGCTTGCGCTGGCGGTCGTGTTCGCGATGCTCACGTCGTATCTGCTCTCGCGGACCCTGGTCCCCTCGATGGCGCGGCTTCTACTGCCGCAGGACCACGAGGAAAACCTCGGCACTGGCCGATGGGGTCGCGTGGTGCGCGCTTTCGATGCCCGTTTCGAGCGGGTCAAAGAGTCGTATCGCTTCGCACTTGCGAAGTTTATCGCGCGGCGAAATTTTTCGCTGGCCTGCGTCGCGGTGCTGGTTCTGTCTTCGCTCGTGATGTTGTTCGTGGTCGGCCAGGATTTTTTTCCGAAAATCGACGCCGGCATGATGAGCCTGCACCTGCGGATGCCGACCGGGACTCGCGTCGAGCACACCGAATTCATGGTGGACAATATCGAGCGCGCGATTCGCACCGTGGTTCCGGAAAGTGAGCTGCAAGGCATCAGCGACAACATCGGCCTGCCGATCTCGTACGACTTGGCGTTCTATCACACCGACTCGATCGGTCCTCAGGACGCGGATCTGCTGATTCAGCTGAAGCCGGATCATCATCCAACCGGCGAATATCAGCGCAAGATTCGCGAGCTGCTCGCGGTCAAGTACCCGAACGTCACCGCGTATTTTCAGGCCGCGGACATCGTCAGCCAGGTGCTCAATTTCGGCCTGCCCGCTGCGATCGACGCGCAGATCAACGGCAACGATTTGCAAGCCGACTACGATATCGCGCTGCGCCTGCAGAACCGGATGAAGGTGATTCCCGGCGTCAGCGATCTCAGAATCGCCGAGCCGCAGGACTACCCGACCTTCAAGGTCGACGTCGATCGCGACAAGGCACTCGATCTCGGCATCACGCAGCAACAGGTCGCGTCGAGCATGTTGTCCACGCTTTCGGGCGCGTCGCTGTTGCAGCCGAACTTCTGGCTCGATCCGAAATCGGGGGTCAATTACAACGTCGTCGCGCAGGCACCGCAGCATCTGATCGATTCAGTCGCGACGCTATCGAACATTCCGCTGAGCACGCCCGTTTCGTCCACCGGAACGCAGAGCCAGCCGCAACTGCTCGGCAACCTCGGCACGATCACCCACGCCTGGAATCCCGCCGTGGTCGCGCACTACACGGTGCAGCGCGTGATCGATGTCGATGCGGCCGTGTCGGGCCGCGATCTCGGCAGCGTCACCTCCGCCGTGCAGCGCGAGATCGACAATCTCGGCCCGCTGCCGGCCGGCACCCACGTCGTCATCCGCGGCCAGAGCCAGGCGATGCACGATTCGTTCGTCACCCTCGGCGAAGGATTGATTCTCGCGATCATCCTCGTTTACCTGCTGATGGTCGCGAACTTTCAGTCGTGGCTCGAGCCTTTCATCATCATGATGGCGGTGCCGGGCGCGCTTGCCGGAGTGCTCTGGATGCTCGCGATTACCGGCACGACTATCAACGTCGAGTCGCTGATGGGCGCGATCATGGCGGTCGGCGTCGGGGTCGCCAACGGCAACCTGCTGATCACTTTCGCCAACGAGTTGCGCGAGGACGGCTATTCTCCGCTGGCCGCGGCGATCGAAGCCGGGCGCATCCGCTTCCGTCCGATCATCATGACCGCGATGGCGATGATCCTCGGGATGCTTCCGATGGCGCTCAGCCTCGGTTCGGGCTCCGAGCAGAATGCTCCGCTCGGGCGCGCCGTGATCGGCGGACTGATTGCGGCGACGATGATGACGCTGTTCGTGGTGCCGGCGGTCTATTCGATCTTCAGCCGCGATCTGATCGGCAAACATCAGCGCGACCTCGAGATCGAAGCAATCACGCTGCCCGGCGCGTAGTATAATGCCTCCGATGGAAGACGACCCGCGCAACTTCAAGGTCCCCGCTCCAGGTGGAGTTTTCTTCGCGGGATGGATCGTCGCGATCGTGGTCGCGCTGGTCGCAACCGCGGGACTGGTACTCGCACTCGAGCATCGGATCAGCCGCCAGACCTCCGAACTGGAGAGCGAAAGCCAGGCCGGCCCGCACGTGCTGGTCTCTGACGTCTTACAGGCTCCGGCGACGCGCGCGCTCAGCCTGCCTGCCACGATTCAAGGCTTCGACCAGACCGACGTTTACGCCAAGGTCCCCGGCTACCTGAAGACCATCAAGGTCGACAAGGGCGACCGCATCCGCGCGGGCCAACTGCTCGCGGTGCTCACCTCGCCGGAACTCGATCAACAAACCGCCAACGCGCGCGCCAACTACAACCTCGCCCTCATCACTGACAAGCGCAACCAGACCCTCTTGCGCGCCCAGGTCATTCCGAAGCAGACCGCCGACGAAACTCACGGCGCGATGCTCCAGGCGCTCGCCACCTTGAAGCAGGACATCGCGTATCAGGCCTACGAGACGATCACCGCGCCCTTCGACGGCAT
>Ga0210407_10004256_pt1 | contig 11335 bp, 10 predicted proteins | sample IncBWC27MmetaG_FD_150860 | JGI IMG/M metagenome (GOLD analysis project Ga0210407, IMG submission 150860) | Forest soil microbial communities from Barre Woods Harvard Forest LTER site, Petersham, Massachusetts, United States - Inc-BW-C-27-M | ecosystem: Environmental > Terrestrial > Soil >... | reverse complement strand
TGCTAGCTAAGCATTTGATTTGATTGGTGCCGCAAGAGGGATTCGAACCCCCGACCCCGTCATTACGAATGACGTGCTCTACCAGCTGAGCTATTGCGGCAAACCGTTGAGACCGCGTTCGGCGGGCGCCTCGGGAGGCGTTGCGCTCCTGATATCGGGCATGGCCCGAAATGGCAAGGACAGCGCAGGGTGTGAGGATTTGCTGGATCGCGATGGGTCGGATTGAACTGTCATCGCTAGCTAGGGCATGATTCGGAAAAGTGGAAACCGATTTTCCGAAAAAATCATGCTCAAACAAAAAGCTAGAGCATGATGGCGGTTCCGCCTAATCACATCATGCTCTGGAGCCTTTTCCGTTCCGATTGAGTAGGAGCGGAGGCTCTCGTCTCATGTTTTGACGCGTTTTCCTTCACGTGAGCCGGCATCCACCCCGCATCTAGTGCGGGGCAGGCCCCGCATCCGGTGCGGAGCCGCTCGAAACCGCTCTAGCCCTTTGATCGAGAACGATCTTTTCGAAAGGCCACCAAGCGCTTCCCGGAACATGGTTTACCCGCCCCAGCGGGACCAGAAGCCGCGCCAGCCGCCGGCTTGCGCCTTTGGTGTGCCGATCTGCTCGGTGAATTCATCGACCGGCGCGTCATCGTCGATTCCGGGGTCATCAGGTGCCCGCACCAGCGGGATCACGGCCGGAACCGCCGGGCCTGGCGCCTTACCGAGATCGGCGCGCGTGCGGAACAGCGGTGCTGGCGCCGCTTGCGGCGGCGATTCGCCTTGTGGATTCGAGGCCGGGGAATTTGAGACCAAGGGATTTGAGGCCTGCGGTTTTAAGGCCAGGAATGCCGAGGCGAGCGGCGGCGAGGCGGGCGGTGGAGCGGCAACAAATTCGGCAGGGGCCTTGATCGGCTCCTTTGCCGATTCCTTGTCGGGTTCCTTGGTCAGTTCCTTTGCGGCTTCCTCTGTGGCTTCGTTGGCCTGAACGGCGGGTGCGGGCGCTGCAGCCGGCTCGATGGGCTTGTCGGGGGAGCTGGACGCGGGCGCATTGTCCTCAGGCTGGTCGTCCCGGGGCTTGTTGTCCTGAAGGATGTTGTCCGGCGGCGTGGGTGCCGGCTTGACCTCAGGCAAGGCCGCACGCGGCGGCTCGACCAGGACCTCATTGACCGCATGATCGCGCCGCGGCCACGGTGCCGCCAGCATCGCTTCCTCGAATGGCGAGGGGTCGATGGTCGTGCCCTTGTCCGACGGCAGGCTCGCCACCGGCGTCTGCCACTGGAAGGCGTCGAGCCGTCCCGTGACCGGCGACACCGGGCGCCAGCGGTCCGAAACATAACCATCCGCGGTCCATGCCGGATCGTGCCGCGCGCGCACGGCGCGCAGGGTCCAGGCCCGCGCCTTGCCGCTGTCGCCGTGCTCGGTGCGTTCGATCTCGGCCATCAGCATCGCCACACGCTGGGTCGGCTGCGCCGTGAACGGCGCCAGCGCCTCCCGCGCGCGCGCAAATTCAGACGCATCGACCGCGGCACGCGCGATCGCGAGCGCGCCCTCGATATGGCCGGGCGTCTTCGCCGCCAGCGTCTCGATCCGCGTCAGCCGCTGCCGCGCCGAATCGCCAAGCCGCACATGCGCGTAGGCATCCGCGAGATCAGGATGCGGATGCGCAAGCCAGGCCGCCTCCACGATGCGCATCGCGCGCCGGACCTGGTGCGCCTCGCTTTCGAACTTGGCCGCGAGCACCGCGGCCGGCACCAGCGTCGGCGCGAGCTTCACCGCTTCCATCGCGTTCTCACGCGACAGGTCGCGATCGAGCGTCTCCAGCTCCAGCGCCCGCGCCGTCAGGAGCACGCCGCGCCGCCGGCGATAGGCCGCCTTGTCGATCAGCCCGGATTCCAGATCATGATCGAGGATCTTCAGCGCGCCGGCCCAGTCGCCCTTGGCGCAGCGGAAGCCGAGCACGGCATGCGAGGCCCAGGTTGATGACGGCGAGATCTTCAGCGCCTCCTCCGCGACCATGACGGCCGCGACCGGATCGTCGGCGCGCTGCGCCTCGATGAACAGCCCGCGCAGACCGAGCAGGCGCGTATCCTTGCGCTCGGCCATGGCGCGGAAGGCCGCACCGGCGCGGTCGCGGTCGCCATCAAGCTGAGCGGATTGCGCGTGCAACAGCAGCGCCAGCGGCTCGTGCCCTGCGATCCGGCGCGCGACATCGGCATGCTGGCGCGCAGCGACGGCATCGCCATGGCCGATCGCGAGCAGTCCATGAGTGATGGCATGGCGCCCGCGTGCGTGGCGGCGCTCCCGCCGGCCGCGGCGGATTCGCCCAGGCGTCCGCCACAAGGCGATGAAGATGCTCCACACCATCATCGCCACCACCACCACGACGGCCAGCGCAAGCGCGAACACCGGCAGCGAGGTTTCGACGCGCCAGCCGCCCCATGTCAGCGTGACATTGCCTGTCTGGTCGGCCACCCACGCCCCGCCGGCCGCTGCGAGCGCGATCAACAGCAGAAAGAAAATGATGCGGATCATAAAATTCCTATTGCGCCGGCTTGGCGAGCGCCGCCATCGAATCTCCGGCAAATTCACGGGACGCGGCAAGCGCGGCATCGCGCGCCGCGACCTTGTCGAGCCAGCCCTGCGCGGCCGCGCGATCGGCCGGCGAGAGCGTATTCAATTCGCGCCGCGCCTCCGCGAAATCATTGCGCAGCGCCGCCGCCGTCACCCGCGCCACCACCGCGCCACGGTCGTTGCCGGTGGCATCGGTGCGCTCGATGCGCACGAGTTTCGAGGCCCCGGCCTGCAGGCGATCGACGATGCCGCTGCCGGTCGTGTTCGCATTGTTGTCAGCCGGCGGCGTCGGCGACAGTTTCGGCACCAGCGTCAATAGGTCACGGCTGAGCGCGAACGGATTCGGCACGCCGCTGGCCGCGAATTCATCGAGCGGCTTCAGGGCATCGGGATTTGGCGCCAGCGCTTTCGCGGCAGCGAGCGCCGCCGGATAGGGATCGCCGTGCCGGACCGCGACATCCAGCAGGGCCGCCGCCACCAGGCGGCGCAGCGGCAGGTCATCGACGGGCTTCGGCTGCGCGGCTTCCGCACCCTGCGCGCGGCTTGAGCGCTCGATCTGATCGATGCGCTCATTCAGCGCCGCGACATCGACCGCAGGTCCATTTTCGCTCGGAGCCGGCTTCGTCTCGTTCGACGCAGACGCCAGCTTGTCCGCCTGCGTATGCAGGCTGGCGAGATCGGAGCGCGAGGCGGCCTCGGATTTCTCCAGCGCCTCCAGCCGCGCGACGAGCGTGGCATCAGGCGCGACAGGCCTGTTCGATTTCGCTTCAAGCGCGGCGATCCGCGTGGTCAGGCTGTCGACCGCAGCCACGCTCGGTGAAGGCGCCGTAGGCTCCGGCGCGACCTGCGGCCAGCCCAGCAACCAGCCAACCCCAATCACCAGCGCCGCAGCAACCGCGCCGGAGAACGGCGCGATGACCCAGGGCGAAATCGCGCGCGCTGTCGCGGCCCTTGGTCGTTCCGAGTCGGGCTGCTCCAATTTGGGCTGCTCCTGGCTGGGCTGCTCCGGCTGGACCGCCTCGGCCGCTGCCGAGCGCGCCTCGGAACCCGGCCGCGAGTCCGGTGCCGGTTCCGCCTCTGGCTGCGGGCGGGGCTCGGACGCTGGCCTGGTCTCGCTCGACACTTCGCTGGCCTTCAGATCGATCGTTGGCGGGGCCCGCTTGATCCGGCCGGAATCGGGCCGCGAGCCAGCATCTTCGAGCGTGTCATCGACCATCGCGGCGGTTCCTTAAGCTCTTGCAGGGCGGTAGCCCCGGATACCGGGGCTGCAGGCTACCAGAATCGGCCTCTCTTAAGCCATTCAGCCTGCCAATGCACGATCCACCGCGACAAAGAGTGAATTTTCGTCCGGCGATGACGCCAGCATGACCCGGGCGGCGCCAGCGTCGTGCAGGACGGTGGCAACACTAGCGGAAATACAACATTGCGGAACCGCAAGCGCGGAAATTTCGACCCCGGCCGCCCGCACCGCTTCCACAAACGCCCGCGCGCTGCGCGCGGAATAATGCAGCACCGCCTGAACCTGGTTGGCCGCGATGGCCTCCAGGGCGTCGGGCGGCAGATCCGACGAGGCGACCATCCGGTAGGTCGTCCGGGTCACCACGGTGAGACCATGCTCGCCCAGTTCGCCGGCGAGATCGCGCGAAAGATGGGCGCCGGCAAGATAGAGCAACGGCCCCTTCCCGAATTCCCGCTTCTTCCCTCGCCCCCTGGCCAGGATCAGCGCGCACAGGTCGCCCGCATCGCCGGCGGCCGAGATCACCTTGCCGAAGCCGGCTTTACGGGCTGCGTCGGCGGTGCGGTCGCCGACCGCGAACAACGGCAGCTTGAGCAATGGGTGGCCTGCGAGTTGCGGCTCGATCGCGCGCAGCGCATTGGCCGAGCTCACGATGACGGCGGCATAATCCGCGCCCTCATCCTCCGGCAGCGCGACCGGCTCGAAGCGCAGCATCGGCGCCAGCAGCACATCAAATCCCCGCGCGCGCAGGCTGGCGCCGGTCGTCTCATTGTCGGGCTGCGGGCGGGTAACGAGTATGGTCATGCCTCACGCTCTTGTACAATCCGTCTTGCCGATCCCTGTTGCCACTTCCTGTTGCCGATTGCGCCCTCCGACCCCGGAATGCTAGAGCGCGACTCAGAGACACGACGCAGCTTCTCATCATAGCGCAAGGGCTCACATTGGATAACGGCAGGCCAGTCCGGGTGCTTGGAATTGAAACGACCTGCGACGAGACCGCCGCAGCCGTGATCGAGCGACGGAGCGACGGCAGCGGAACCATTCTTTCCAATATCGTGCATTCGCAGATCGAGGACCACGCCCGCTTCGGCGGCGTGGTGCCGGAGATCGCGGCGCGCGCCCATGTCGAGCTGCTCGACGGCGTCATCGATCGCGCCATGACGGAGGCCCGCACGGATTACGCCGCATTGTCGGGCGTCGCGGCCGCCGCCGGACCCGGCCTGATCGGCGGCGTGATCGTCGGACTCACCACCGCGAAGGCGATCGCGCTGGTGCACGACACGCCGCTGATTGCGGTGAACCATCTGGAGGCGCATGCGCTGACGCCAAGGCTGACGGACGCGCTCGCGTTTCCTTATTGCCTGTTTCTTGCCTCCGGCGGTCATACCCAGATCGTCGCCGTCACCGGCGTCGGCGACTATGTGCGCCTCGGCACGACGGTCGATGATGCGATGGGCGAGGCCTTCGACAAGGTCGCAAAGATGCTGGGGCTCCCCTATCCCGGCGGGCCGCAGGTGGAGCGCGCGGCCCGCACGGGCAATCCCGCGCGCTTCGCCTTTCCACGACCGATGCTCGGCCGGAGCGACGCGAATTTCTCGCTGTCGGGACTGAAAACCGCCGTGCGCAACGAGGTCGGCCGTCTCGATCACCTGAAAGAACAGGACATCAACGATCTCTGTGCGAGCTTTCAGCTCGCAGCGCTGGAATCGACTGCCGACCGCTTGAGCGTCGGCTTGAAACTCTTTCGTGAGCGCTTCGGCACGCCGCAGGCGCTCGTCGCGGCCGGGGGCGTCGCCGCCAACCAGGCGATCCGTGCCGCGCTGCAGCAGGTCGCGGAGAAAGCCGCCACCAGGCTGATCATCCCGCCGCCCGCGCTCTGCACCGACAATGGCGCGATGATCGCCTGGGCCGGCGCCGAGCGGCTCGCCCTCGGCCTAACGGATGACATGGACGCCGCTCCCCGCGCGCGTTGGCTGTTGGACGCAAACGCAACGGTGCCCGCGGGATTTGCGAACACGCGGGCGGGGTTTTAGCCGTGGCGATCCATCCGATGTCAGTCCAGTGTCACCGCGCATCCGCCACTCGCCTCGCCCTGCTTGCGGGGAGAGGCCGGATCGCATCGCCAGATGCAATCCGGGTGAGTGGGAGTCTCCGCGGACTCCATCTCGCAGTTGGATTCGCTGAGAGAGGCCCCTCACCCCAACCCTCTCAGAGCGAGCTTTGCTCGTCTCGGCCCCGCAAGGGCGGGGAGAGGGAGTGAGAGCGGAACCAGCCGATGTTCTCACTTAACTCCGTTGCGGTGATCGGGGCTGGTGCCTGGGGCACGGCGCTGGCGCTGGTCGCCGCGCGGGCCGGGCGCGACGTGACGCTCCATGTCCGCGACGCCGCGCATGCCGCGCGGATCGCCTCGTGCCGCGAAAATCCACGGCTGCCCGGCGCGCCACTTCCCGCTTCCATCGCCGTCACCAACGACCTCGCGCTGGCGGCCCGCGCCGACATCTTGCTGATCGCCACGCCCGCGCAACATCTGCGCGGCGCGATCAATGGGCTCGCACCGCATCTGCGGAAGTCCACGCCGGTGATCGCCTGCGCCAAGGGCATCGAGCACGGCACGCACAAATTCATGACCGAGGTGATCGCGGAAGCCGCGCCCGAGGCAACGCCTGCGATCCTGTCCGGCCCGAGCTTCGCCGATGATGTCGCGCGTGGGCTGCCCACCGCGATCACGCTGGCCGCGCACGACGAGGCAGTGGCGGCCGCGCTGGTGCGGGCGCTGGGCTCGCCGACCTTCCGGCCCTATCACACGACCGATATTCGCGGCGTCGAAATCGGCGGGGCGGCCAAGAACGTCTTGGCCATCGCTGCCGGCATCGTGGCGGGCAAACAGCTCGGGGCATCGGCGCAGGCTGCACTGACCACGCGCGGCTTTAGCGAGCTCGCCCGCTTCGGCCGCGCCTGCGGCGCGCGCGGCGAGACCCTGATGGGCCTCTCCGGTCTTGGCGATCTGATCCTGACCTGCTCGACACCCCAATCGCGCAACTTCGCGCTGGGCCTGGCGCTCGGGCGCAGCGAGCCGCGGCCGGCGGGCAAGCTGGCCGAGGGCGAGTTCACCGCGCCTGTCTTGATTGAACTCGCCGCTTCGCAAAACATCGATATGCCGGTATCAAATGCCGTCGCGGCAATCTTGAGTGAAAAGCTGACGATCGATGCCGCGATCGAAAGTCTCCTGACGCGGCCGTTCAGGGCGGAGCAATGACCATGGCATATTGGCTGGTGAAATCCGAACCTTCGTCCTGGTCGTGGGACCAGCAAGTGGCGAAAGGCGCCAAAGGCGAGGCCTGGACCGGCGTGCGCAACTTCACCGCCCGGCAGAATCTCGTGAACATGAAGAAGGGCGACCGCGTCTTCTTCTATCACTCCAACGAGGGCAAGGAGATCGTCGGCATCGCCGAAGTGATCAAGGAGGCCTATCCCGATCCGACCGACAAGACCGGCAAGTTCGTTTGCGTTGACATCAAGGCCGACAAGCCGCTGCCCAAGCCCGTGACCATGGTGGCGATCAAGGCCGACAAGAAACTCGCCGACATGGCCTTGGTGAAATACTCACGCCTCTCGGTGCAGCCGGTCACGGCGGAGGAATGGAAGCTCGTCTGCAAGATGGGCGGGCTTTAGAAGAAAAGAGAACGATCGGGGCACGGCGGCCGCGGAATCTTGCATTGGGGAACTCAAGACAGCGTCGCTTTATCGAGAAATGGTCTCCAGGAGAGCGCCTCACTGCTGGCCTTGTTGAAATGTCCATCCTCCAAAAGCTTACCGACACATCTGAAATATTCACAAAGGAACGACGCATCCGGCAATTGGTACACCTGCTCATCCGGCGCCCACAGATCAAATTTCCTGGCGGAGCTCAATGCGGAGAGGATCGCAGGTTGAAGGTCACGCACATTGTCCGGCCATTCTGACGATGCGGTTCTAGCCTTGATGCTATCCGAAAGGCTTCGAAATTTAGAGCCGAGGCTCCGAAGCCGGGATGCTTTCTCTTCATCCGACTTGCGGTTCAGCCATTCCAATGAGACGCCGACAACCATTCCGGTCAAAAAGACCAGCGCAAATTGAAACCAATGCCGTTGGCCCAGCGCGAGCAGGTTGTCAAAGATGGTCGCGGCCACGGCGTTACGAAAAATCGTCGTCGCGACGCCGTTAGGATCGGAGGAGACGTTTTCCTCCAACCATTTTGCGAAGATAGGCGTGATCAGCGGGATCAGCAGAAGACCCCAAATTCCAAACAGAAATTGTTTTAGCCGTTTGGACATGGAGCCCTATCGTTTAGCACTGACACGGCCATCCAAACGAATTAAAGATGCAGGGAACTTTCGGTTCCCCACTGCGTCATCTAATTTGACGCGATGAGGCTACGCAGTGAGGCTTGGCGCGGGAGGCTGCCATGTCGAGGTCCCGCATTGGAATTGCTGTTGTCGTTCTGGCAACCCTGCTGTCGGGCACGGCCCAGGCGAGAGCGCGTCTTGGTCTCCTTGGTGCCCCCCTCGGGGTCGCGAGATTTGCGGCGACGCGCTTGTTTGCGTTGGGAGGATTGCATCGCGCTTATTCCGTTTCCCGTCGCAGTCACATTCGAAGCGCGTCCCTCAGACCGGAAGACATAGGCACCGCCACGAGTTCCGGCCGCCCGCTCGGCAACCCGGCGGCACGTGAACAGGTCGTCGCGGCTGCGGCAATGGCCGGTTGGCATGGCGGCCGCATCGCCAGCGGGTGGTGGCGGCACGGCGACGGCGGATACGGATGGGTCGGGCCGCTGTTCTGGCCGTTCGCCTACCAGGATATTTATGATTACACGGTCCGAGGCGATGGCATCGGCTTCTGGGCCTATGGTTATGGCGACATCTATGCCGGGATCTTCGCGCCTTACGACCAGGATGATCTTGCGGGCTATACGCTATCGGATCTGTCCGGCCGGCGACATCGCAGGATTCCGCCACTGCAGCAGCTCTGCGGCGACGATAGCCGGGAAATTGCCGGCCTCCCGATCGATCAGATCCAGCAGGCGGTGCAGCCGACCGAGGCGCAGCGCGCGGCACTGGACGAGCTGGCCAACGCATCCGTCTCGGCCGCCCAGATGATCCGGGCGTCGTGTCCGACGCAGGCGGCGTCATCGGGATCGGCCCGCCTGGCTGCGATGCAGGAGCGTCTTCAGGCCATGATCAAGGCCGTGAGCGCCATGCAGCCGCCGCTGGAGACATTCTATGGCCTGCTGGATGACGTGCAGAAAGCGCGGCTCAATGCGCTGGCCGAAGACCGGCGCAAGATCCCCGGGACACGCAGGGACAAGACAAACGCCACTGGGACAAACAGCGCTGGGACCAATAGAGCATCTGAAGCGCAAGGCTGCGAAGCCCAGCCATCGGCCGCGTTGAAATGGCCGGCGGACGAGATCGACGCCACGCTGCATCTGGACGACAATCAGCGCGCCGCCCTTGAAGTGCTGCAGGACGCCGGCGAGAACGCTGCCGACATGCTCAACGGGGACTGCCGGCCCGACGCGATCACGCCACCGGCTCGCCTCGCGGCAGCGAGCAAGCGGCTGGATGTCATGCTGCAAGCTGTCAAGCTGGTGGCCGATGCGCTCAACGATTTTTATGACACGCTGCGCGACGAGCAGAAGGCGCAGTTCGAGTCGATCGGACCGAAGCGGACGGCATAATTTTTCCGTCCGCTTCGCTGTCCTGCTCCAATCTCCTGCCTACCAGGCCCCAACGGCCATCAAAACGATAATGGCCAGGACCGAGACACAAGCGACGGTCACGGGGACCGTATACCATTCGGCGGTGTTCATCATTGCCTCCAGCGTTCTCAAGGCCAGATAAGCCGGTCGGCTCCAGAAAGACTATGAAGCGGCTAACATCTTGCAAATAAATGCATTTTCAATCTTAGGCAGATCGGAACCGCCTCTTGCATCCCAGGCGCGAAAGCGGCTCCCGTCGCTTTGCCTCATCCTAAAAGGCCGATCATCGATGCCGCGATCGAAAGCCTCCCGACACGGCGATTCAAAAACGGAGGAGCGACCAAGCCGTGGTCGCCGGTGAAATCCGAACCTTCGAGCTGCTCATGGCACCCACATAACTGGCATGCTCGTTTTGCCCGTCGTGCCAACGTGCCGCACGCCGTCGGGATTGCCGGAACACCCAAATCAGTGGCTTCCTTTCACCCGTCCTGCTTCCACAAAGAGGGGCGTTTCGCGATCGTCACGAACGTTGGGCGCGGGATGCGATGGACGCAAAGCATCGAAGCGCGATCTTCGCGTGGACGAGCGATGTTTTTGCGGACGGCGAAGTCGTGTGGTCCTGGCGCCCCGACGCTGGCGCTAAGTTTCGCAACGCTGATTGCGAAGCGACGGTGGCAAGAAAGCCCGGTCACCGGGGAGACCACGTATAAGCCGTAAAACCATTGCGCAGGGAAGGCCGGTTGATCCGCCTGTACCTGTGGTTCTGCCGCGTGCTTTCTTTGTTGCACGCGGGCCATGGGTGCGTGCGGGCACCCGGCCTTCCCTGCGCCCTCTTGATTCAGACGAGGGCAGATTGCTTGGAAAACTCGGGCACCACATGCCGCGAGAACGCGGACCTACGTTCCGGTTCCTTCCATTGCAACAAGACAAAAGAACGACACGCAATCCGAGCATAATTATTAGGATTCGCGAAACCTGAAACGCATCGTGAAATGCCCTGACATCGACTTGCAACCGAGCATCGTGTAAATTGCAAACATCAAGTGACCGGCGCTCAGCTCCAGAATTCTCGCGGAATGACCAATCAAGACAGTGAGGAGCGCGGGCTTGTCGGCGGCGGCTCTCGTCGCACTCTCCTTGGTCATGCCGGAAGCACCAGCGCCGCCTTCGCCGCGCTGGTCGCGGGAACATTCGTCGTGGGCGCGGTCGGCGGCTGGCTGTTGAGCCCGCGCGGCGAGCCGGATGTCCCGATCATGGCGACGCTGTCACAGGACGACGTCGCGCAGGCGCTTACGACACTCAACACGCAGGCCCAGCAGACGGCGCGGCTGGACTCCCGCGAGTGCCGCTTTCCGATGGGCTTCATCACGGTCGCCACGCCCGGCAATCCGGCGGGCGGCACGGTGGTCTTCCGCACCAGCAAGTATCAGTCGCCGCCGTTCCATGTGACGGACCAGCCGCAGCGGATCGCCATTCCCAATCCGCTGCCCGAAAGCGGCGGCATCGACCTTTTGTCCGCCGATGGCAATGCCAAGGGCCTGCTCGTGTCGCTTCACCCCACCGCACATATGGAGCCGGTCAACGGCAGCACCACGATCAAGGTTTTCTGGCGCCCACGGCGACCCTGCAGATGAGGCATTGAATGCAGAATTTTCTGACGGCGCGATTCATCCTCGCCTTCATCTTCATCGGGGTCGCCTCGATGGGAATCAGCGCGCTGCTGTTCAGCCCGCAGGTCGGCTTCCTGAATTGGATCTCAGGTTTCTTCGCCGGCATGACGCCGCTGCGGTTCTTTGGAA
>Ga0210407_10004254_pt1 | contig 11345 bp, 13 predicted proteins | sample IncBWC27MmetaG_FD_150860 | JGI IMG/M metagenome (GOLD analysis project Ga0210407, IMG submission 150860) | Forest soil microbial communities from Barre Woods Harvard Forest LTER site, Petersham, Massachusetts, United States - Inc-BW-C-27-M | ecosystem: Environmental > Terrestrial > Soil >... | reverse complement strand
CACCGACAAAGTGAAGCGAATCAAAGCGATGGGTGAAGTGCCGGGGTGAAGTCCACTTCACGCCACGTAGCTGAAGCGAACAGCTGTTGCGCCTGAAGTCTAGTACTGAAGTGCACTTCTGCTGTTCTATCGAGGTGCGCAGCACAGATCGCTCCTGGAAACGCCTATGGAAACTTGTCCTCTTGGACGGATTTCAACGGCCACAACACCGCGTATACTCACAACAACATGAACCAGTGGCTGTCAAAGCCGCCGGACCCGCTCTTCCATGGTCGGCGGTTCCATGCACCTATTGGCGGCAGGGCCGCTACACGATGACGGACGCAAGGGCATTGACGCGCTTTAACTTCGACAATTCCCACCGCTCGTCAGGAGTCCGCGAGCGCGCGGGAAGTCTTTCCTGCCGTCACGATTTGGCCGGCAACCTGAAGCAAATCTCCGGTAGCGCCAATACCGGGAATTACACGTACGGCGCGAGGAGCCGACTGAGAACCCCGACGGAGGGCAGCGCGGGTACGACAACCTATGCCTACGACAACGTGGGCAACTTGCAGAGTGTGGACTATCTGAACCGCGTTGTGCACATCTACGGGTACGACAATCGGAATCAGGTGACGAGCGAAGCCATCGCCGGCGATCCCAACAGATCCCAACAGCATGACTGGAAATGTGACGCACCCCGATGATTCGATAGGCAATCGTACGCAGGAGGTACCCACGCCTCCGGGGTGTCTGGGCGGCTCGTTGAACTACAACGCAACGCTCTCGACCAGCTATTACGTCTACGACGGTCAAGGTCCGGTGCGCAGAAATGAAAACTGTAAAGGATCACACGCTTAGCACAGCGACATTGCCGCTTTGCTGGCGAAGGAATAAGGAGGGCCATCAATGACAAGACTTGCCGCGCTTTTCCTAATTTTCTTCGGATTCGCGAAGCATGCATTAGCCCAATCCGAGGATAGAAAGCCCACGTTAGGCAAAGACCGGCTGACGGCGGAGCAAGTTGCGGTCTATCGAGCATTCTTACGGTTTTATGCAAAGGGGAGCGACAGAGTGCTTTATGTTGCTAATAGCACAGACTGGCTAGACGTCTCCGACGTAAAGGAGGATGCAGACTGTTCGCGATCTTTCGGGCAGATAGAATTCGACGACTCGAAGGGAAGCGGTCCGACTACACACCGGCTTGACTCCAGTTTAGCAATTGCACGCCATATTGCCTTGGTCGATTCCGCAAGCCAATCAGAGAAAATCAGGCAAAATGATCCGAGCAAAACCATGCGCGAAGGCAAAACTGTCGATCGCGCGGTCTCAGACGCGTTCGCTTCTGCTTTACTTACCCTGTCGGAGATCGTCTTTGATAAGAATCACCATAAGGCAGTGATGAGTTTTAGCTTTTCCTGCGGTAAATTATGCGGAAACACTGCCATTGTCATGCTCAAGCAGGTTGGCCGGCACTGGAAAGTTACAGAGCAAAGTTGTGGAGAAGGCGTTTCCTGAACGCCTGACGAGCGCTAGCTCGTAGTACTCGGTTCTGGCCGGGGCGGGTGGCGCATAAAACGCCGAAGCAGTATAGGGTTTCGAGTTAAGCTTCATGCCAGAAGTGGCGGGCACAACTGTCTCAGCACTTCAATACCGTGCCTGGAGAGCAGCGCCAGAATCGTACTACCGCGCCAGATACTACGATCCCTCAACACGGAAGTTCCTAAGCGAAGATCCCATACGTTTCAGAGGCGGCAAAAACCGCAGCGACTACCGAAGGAAATTCTCGCGTCGTTCTTCCCGGGCGCTTGTGCGATTTTTAACTAAACAGGAGTTGGCAAATTCGTTCACTGCCATAAGAGGAAAAGCAAGAGAAGAATCAGTATGCGACTATAGCGTATGGGGTTGCTGCGCAAAGTATCTCTCTCAGTTGCGGCTTTAGTTTTGCTTCCGATAGTCGGCGTTTGTGGTTGGTTGTTTATCTACACAGGGGATTTGCCTGACTTCGACCACCTTTCTCAGTTCGCACCGAGTGCTCAATCAGTAGTCTTAGATTCTTGCCTTGCGGGTCCCTCGACGGTCGTTACATTTGACGGGATCGGGAAGCCGTTGCGGGATGCCCTTGCCACGGCAGAACCCGCCCGCCCATTCCCGGCGGCGTCATTGCCGGACCGAATTGCGGTGACGTTGCTGTGCAAACGGGAAAGCGAGGGGAAGCGCCTGTTAAATGAATTTCGGCTGAGAGGGCACATCCGAATGCATTTCTCCGAACGACAATTATTCACCATCTATGCAAATCGAGCGTATTTCGGTCCCGGAGCAATCGGCGTCGAAAACGCATCTAGGCAGTTCTTCCATAAAAACGCCGATGCTCTGAGCGCCGAGGAGGCTGCCCTGATAGCAGGACTAATCCGAGCGCCTGGTTTCTACTCGCCATACAAGTACCCCGAAAGGGCATTAGAACGAAGGAACAAGGTCTTAGAGGGGATGGCGGCTCAGGGGAAACTCAGCGCGGTTGAAGCGGCCAGGGCAGAAGCGACGCCTCTCGGCGTAGTCGCCCACATGTTGGAGAAAGGAGAATGAATTGTTTCTCCGCCACAGACTGGACTTACGTTCTAACGCCGTGATCGGAGAAGTGGAACCTTCCAAAACCATATGTACGGAAATACTAACCAAGACTCGGCGGTCAATCGCTGATTCTCCCAATTGCCAGGACCGGCGTCCATCTGCGTCCAACTTCGCGTTCAGACGTTGGGACCAATTTATTTCGTTGGGACCAGCTTGGGACCAAAACCCCCGGTTTTATGGGCCTTTTCAGTGGGGTTAGCGGCGTAAGGACAATAGAATCATCGTGATTTATGGAGCGGGAGATGGGAATCGAACCCATGTCCGAACCTTGGGAAGCGTCTGGCGATCGAAACTTTTTCACTCTATTCAGGCGTACGTCCAATCGCCTCTGTCATTTCGTCACGCGCCCTGATGTAATCCAATCGGGACTGCAGGAGCAGGGTTCTGGTGACCATTTCGTGCGTAATCGCCCGGACGGGCTTATGCGAATTCATGGGGACAAAAAAGGGCATCAGGCCAACGCCTTGACATATTCTTCACCAAAGTATACTGTGGCGCGGTATGTTCAATCGCGAGCTCAAAAAAGGCAGCGCGGAATTCCTGATTCTCTCCCTGATCGAGGCGCGACCCCGCCATGGCTACGAAATTGGCAAACTGATCGAGGCTCGTTCCAGAGGGCGTATCCAGTTTCGTATCGGCTCGGTGTATCCCATTCTCTGCCGGCTGGAAGAGCGAGATCTCATCTCCGGCCGCTGGGTGGAAAAAGCTGGGGAGCGCCGACGCCGGTTCTATCGCTTAACTACGGTCGGCCGCAAGTATCTCGTCGCGCAGCGTGGCATCTGGCACGAATTCGTCATGACGGTTAACCGCGTCGTGAGGCCAGACCATGCCTGATTGGGCGCAGTACGTCCGCCAAAATCTTAGGCTGTCAGGCTTGAGGGTCGAACGCGAGGCTGAAGTCATAGAAGACCTAGCCCAGCAACTGGAGGACGCCTTTGCTGAGGCCCTACAGCACGGATTGAGTCCACCGCAAGCCGAAACCGCCGCCAAAAAGCACATAATGGATTGGCCCGCGCTCGCGAAGCAGATCGAACACTCAACGCGTGGAAGGGAGTCTGCGCTGAGCGCCCTACAGAACCGCGCGGAAGATCGCGATCTTTCCATGCACGGTGAGTTTTCGCTCTTCACTGGGTTAGTGCAGGACATTCTCTTCGGCCTTCGCATGCTTCGCAAAAATCTTGGATTCACGGCCGTGGCCGTACTCACCTTAGCTCTCGGCATTGGAGCGAACACCGCCATTTTTACCTTAGTGAGCGCGGTGCTACTCCGGGCTCTTCCGTATCGCGACTCGGGTCGACTGGTTTGGGTGACAAATTTTGTGCCAAGTAAAGCAGAAGACTTCGTGTTTCAGAATGTCTATGCGGCTTGGAGGGATCAAAGTCACCTGTTGGAGGCAATTGCTGCGTATTCGCCACCGACCGAATACACGGTGATGGCGGAACGCATTCGAGGCGCGCGAGTCACTTTAAGTTTGTTGGAGGTTCTCGGAGTCGCGCCGCAGCTTGGACGCAACTTTCACCCCGATGAAGGCCGTCCTAACGGACCAAAAGTTGTTCTGCTGAGTGACGCACTATGGAGATTGAGGTTCAGCGCCGACCCCGCAGTGCCTGGGCGGGTAATCGCGGTTGACGGGAACGCCTATACGATCATTGGAGTGCTGCCGCGGGACTTCGAGTTTCTCGATACAAGCCCGGTGGACTTGCTCATTCCCTTTCAGTTCACCGACAACGCTATACAAACGATAGACGGGCGGGTGGTTATTAGAATCGAATCGATGCAGGTTGTGGCGCGAGTGCGCGCGGATGCGCGGGCGTCCGCGGTTGTGGCCGAGCTCAATCAGATCAACGAAACAGTTCTGCGAAGTGTACCTGCAAGCGGAAAGCAACTCCTGACTGGCGCCCGAGTGTCGATGATGTCTCTTCATGATCGAGAAGTTGGGGATGTGCGACCCGCGCTTGTCGTGCTGTTTGGAACGGTAGGTTTGTTGCTTCTGATAACATGCGCAAATGTAGCCAATATGCAGCTTGCGCGAGCCGTAGCGCGCGAGAGGGACGTTGCCATCCGAACCGCCCTGGGCGCGGGGCGCTGGCGGGTGATACGACTTCTCCTGACCGAGAGCTTAACAGTCGCACTTGCGGGCGGCGCTACGGCGTTGCTCCTGGCGGCGTCGGCGATTCGGTTGACTCAGCGTTTTGCACCCACAAACATTTCCCACCTGCAAAGTGCGCGGCTTGACGGCCGCGTTCTGCTGTTCACGTTGGTCGTTTCGGTTATCACAGGCATTGTGTTTGGGCTGGCTCCGGTGCTGGCGGCCAGTCGTGTCTCCTTAAACGACACACTAAAGCAGGCTGCTCCGCATGCTGGGATTAGCACAGGGGCGCGACGCGCGCAACGAGCACTCGCAGTGGTTGAAATTGCGCTTTCATTCGTGCTGTTCGTCGGCGCGGCTCTTCTGGTGAAGAGCTTCCGTCAACTTACGGCGATCCCGCTCGGGTTCGATCCCCACGGAGTTCTGACGGCGCGAGTGGCGCTTCCGCGGGAACAATACCAGTCTTTTGACCAGCGGCGCGCTTTTTTCAGCCAGCTAGTGACGCAGCTACAGGTTCTTCCAGGAGTTGCCTCGGCCGGGGCAACGGCTTGGATTCCGATGCGTGGTGTCACCATGTTCTCGCTCATAGGAATAGAGGGACAGCCCTGGCCAGACTTTTCCTGGGCAAACGTTCCTTCAGCGAGCGTCAACGCCGTGACACCGGGATATTTTGCAGCGTTGCGCGTGCCCCTCATCGAAGGTCGTTTTCTCGATGAACGCGACGGAGTCGACGCGCCAAACCACGTGGTTGTAAACCAGGCCTTTGTACGCCGGTTCCTTCCAAGCGCTGAAGATCCAATTGGAAAGAGATTTAACTGCGATGTCGGGGGCAAACAAACCGACGGGCCGCAGACGGCCACCATCGTGGGAGTAATTGGCGATACCAGAGAGGAGGGACTAGCACGGAAGCCGATACCCGAGGTAACCGTGTCGGCGCTGCAATGGCCGCGATTTGTGATGACGCTTGTGGTGCGCACATCAACGGATCCTGTGAGCCTAGTCTCCGCCGTGCGCACCAAGGTTAGAGATCTCGACAATGGTTTGCCGATTTACGACGTTCATACCATGGAGGACGTACTCGCTGCAGAGGTCGTTTCGCAGCGATTCAATGCGGGCGCGGTCGCGGGATTTGCGGGTATAGCGGTGCTATTGGCTAGCATAGGAATTTACAGCGTGATGGCGTGTGCCGTCAGTCAACGAACACACGAAATTGGCGTGCGAATGGCACTAGGCGCTGCGGGGGCGGAAGTTCTGCGGATGGTGCTGAACGAAGGGCTCCGTCTCGCGCTGATTGGCGTGGGGCTAGGAATTCTTGCATCCATCAGTTTGTCACCGCTCATCCGGGGACTCCTCTTCGGGGTGAAAAACTCGGATTTGGGGACTTATGTGTTTGTGACAGCGGCATTTATGGGCATTGGGCTGGTGGCATGCTACATACCTGCACGGCGAGTGACCCGCGTCGACCCTGTCGTCGCTCTGCACTACGAATGACGAATCTCGAGCACGAGGGTGTAAATCCCGCCCGGGTGTCGTTTGACCATAGCGACGACAGCGGCAATATAGATTACTTGGGTCTGGTGAGGGGCGGTTATTCACTGGGCATGGACCATGTCCATCCCGGGATCAGCCCGGATTTCAAGCCGCCATTTGAAAAACGAGCAGAATGCATCAAGCTGCTCGTCGACGCCGGCTTCGCCGACAAGATATTTCTCTCACAAGATTCAGAGTTCGGGGGCTCGCTGATTCCAGAGGACGCGAAAGAATGGAGGGACAAAATTGATCCCCCAGATGGGATGCTGTTCACCACGCGCAAGCTGATTCCGTATCTTGAACAGATCGGTGTATCCGATCGCAACATTCACACTATTACAGTGGAAAACCCGCGATACTTTTTCAGTTTGTCTTAAGCGCTGTTCAATTGGCCTTACCGGTTGCAAAAAACTCGTGTATTCCAAAGCTGATTAAATCAGAAAATGTGAAAAACACCCAACATGCCTAAGCCCCGGATACGAGGCAAACGGATTTGTTCCGGCCAGCACTCGACTTTCGCGCATCGCAAGGATTCCTTCAACGGAGCCATCGGTGCCACCCGTGAGGCTCTCTATTGCCGCCTTTTGCCGCCTTGCGAAATCGATAAGTTATTCAGAACACATGAGATGGTTGGTAGGGGCGGTGGGGATCGAACACAACGCCCCGAGGAAGTGGGTCAGGTCGAGCACCTGCCATAAAGAAGCCGGGATCAGATAACTGCCGCGGAATGAGGCAATTCAAGCCGGCGAAGCAGGCACCTGGGGTTCTGTGGCTTCGAACCAGAAGGCCGGGAGTTCGAGTCTCTCCAGGCGCGCCACTCGCACTACAATTGTAGTTATAAGTACAACAAACACTGCTTCGAGGGCGAACCGCGTTGGCCTTCACGATTGCCTCTTCTTTTTCTGAAACTGCTTTGGCCGGAGAGTATACTTTCATTCGTTCAAAACACAGGTGAAAAACGGGAACCTGTAGATGTCCGTCGAAGCAGCAATCTGGAGCGGGCGATGGGACTGGAGCATTTCGATGTGTTGATCATGGGCGCGGGCCTGTCCGGCATAGATGCCGCCTATCACCTGCAAAAATTCTGCCCCAACAAAAGCTACGTCATTTTAGACCAGCGAGAGCGCATTGGCGGGACCTGGGATCTGTTCAGTTATCCTGGTGTCCGTTCCGACTCAGACATGTTCACCATGGGCTTTTCGTTCCGGCCGTGGATGAATTCCAAGGCCATTGCCCCTGGCGCAGACATCCGCAACTACATCATGGCCACCGCGCGCGACGAAGGCATTGACCGCCACATCCGCTTCCGCCATCGGGTGCGGCTCGCATCGTGGTCCTCCCAAGACGCAGTGTGGACAGTGAAGGCGGTGCGCCAAGCCCGCGATGGCCGCGAGGAATCCGTGACGGTGACCTGCAACTTTCTGTTTTCGTGCGCTGGCTATTACCGCTACGAGGCAGGCTACACGCCCGAGTTCCCGGACATCCATCGCTTCACAGGCCGAATCGTTCACCCACAAGCTTGGCCCGAAGATTTGGAGTACTCCGGCAAGCGGATAATCATCATCGGCAGCGGCGCAACTGCCGTAACACTCCTGCCCGCCTTGGCTAGGACCGCGGGCCATGTCACCATGCTGCAACGCTCGCCCACCTACATCGTTTCCATGCCGGAACAGGACGCAATCGCAAATTCCCTGCGCCGTGTGCTGCCCGCAGCGTGGGCGTACAGGTTCAGCCGTTGGAAGAACGTTGTCTACATGATTTACGTCTACCAATTAGCGCAGTGCTTTCCGAATTTCGTAAAGAACGGACTCATCAAAAAGATCCGAGCAGAATTAGGTCCGACGTATGACGTGGCCACCCATTTCACGCCGCGCTACAACCCGTGGGAACAACGGCTCTGCTTGGTACCGGACGGAGACTTGTTCCAGGCGATCAAGACCGGTCACGCCAGCGTGGTCACGGGTCAGATTGGACGCTTCACGGAAAAAGGCATCCGGTTGCAATCGGGAGAAGAATTGGAAGCCGACATCGTAGTGACCGCCACCGGTCTTGTGCTGCAGGCGTTCGGCGGCGCGGACATGGAAGTCGACGGATGCCGCGTGGATCTTAGCGAAAGGCTGGCTTACAAAGGCGTGATGTTGTCCGGCGTGCCCAATCTGGCCGCGGTTTTCGGCTACATCAACGCGTCCTGGACACTTAAGGCCGACTTAATCTGCGGCTATGTATGCCGGCTGTTGAACCATATGGAGAGGAAAGGTGTGCGCCAGGTCACACCCATGAACCGCCATGAGACGGCGGTCGCGCTCTTCGTGGAGAAATTCACACCGGGATACATCCAGCGAGCCGTCGCTAGTTGGCCGAAGCAAGGCTCGAAGGCACCCTGGCGGGTGTATCAGAACTATATCCGCGACATTTTAAGTCTGAAGTGGAGCCCTATAGAGAACGATGCTCTGGAGTTCTCGAACCCTGCTAAAGATTCGTCTAAATCCGCTGTTGAAGCGGCTCGCCAACAACCTGCTTGACCGGCACCATGCGCGTTTAGTTGCAGTGACGTCCCTCGCCGAGGATGAGGAAGAGGATTGAGTCCTAAATGAGTTGTGGCTGCTGTGGTTTCTGGTAACGCAGCTGCAACCGTCAACAACATTCTCGCTTCCGAGCCGCTTTTCCGCCTCGGCATCGTCCCAGAACTGATTTGCGGGGCCGAATTTGTCTTCCTGCTCTGGGACCTTTACCGATTACTCGGCGCAGTGAACAAAACGCATGCTTCGCTGATGGTGATCCTGGGTCTGGTCTCTATTCCCATTATGTTCATGAATTCGCTGCACGAGATCGCTGCCCTGGCCCTCTTGCGCGGCGCAGTATTCGACCAACCGCAACGGCAAGCCCTAGCCGTGCTGTTCCTTAATTGCATGGAGAGGGATTCTTTGTCGCCGGGATCTGTTGGGGCCTGTGGCTTTTCCCCTTCGGGATTCGGGTATTTACGCCCGGTTTCCTCCGCTGCATCCTGGGCGTCCCGCTGATCACTGCATGTTTCGGCTACCTGTCTCTCTCTCACGCGCTCGGCTAGGGCCAGGCTGAAGATCGCGCGTTCGAGTCGTGTCCTAAGTAGTGTCTCTACGGATCTGCTGCAGAGCCCATCGCGACTTTACGGAATAAGTGACTGAGAACGGTCTGCTGTCTTATCTGTGGGAAGAGGCTCTCTCGTCCCCGTCACCGCGCTCAGCAAGCAGCGCGCTTGCAAGCAGGGTCAGGCAACCCCAAACTCCGAGTTCCCACCAGAATTGTTTTCGTTCGAGCAATTCGAAGTTCAGCGCGTCTCCCATCGCTTCGCTTGCAGCCTCCGCCTTCGCAACGGCCCGTTCGTTGCTGCGTTTAAGCTGCTCCGCCAGCTGCTGGTCTTCTGGCGCCGCTTGCAAATCCCGTTCCGTCCTGTTGGCCGGACTAGCACTGACTTCTTTTTGGGCGTTTAGTGCTCGTTGAACCTTCACTTCGGACATAGCCCTTGCCGCCGACCATTGAAGTGCGGTTCCTACCACCACGCCGGTGAGTCCAATCCAACACGCCAGTACGGTATAAGCCAGAAATCTATGCAAGCTCACGCTTCGCACCTTTGCCCCGGATCAAATTGCCGGAGAGGGATTTGTGGACGCCGCTTGGTGCTGAAAATCACGGACGCACACCGCACCTCGTCCCGCTGCGATTGCGATCCTAGTGGAATGGTTGGTTGGCGAGATCCCGCCGGCACTTCCGCGTTGCAATGCGAACCATCCACTCGCTTTAGCACGATTAAACTACATGGCCTCTTTGTTCGCAATGACCAGCCCGAGGTATTAGTCCGGGACTTGTGGGAGTGCCTCATATCTCTGAGCAACGCTCCACATACTATGCGAAAGCTGTCCATCGGCCTCCTATTCTCCCACAAAGCCGTCTCCGGATAGTCTTCGAGTAGCCGACATAACCGGTCAATCTCTGCCCCTATTCAAGGTGTCGCGAGCTTGCTCCGCTACCGCTTCTTCCCAAACAGACGCATCCGAGGAATCAGAATCAACGATAACGAGCGCCTTCCCTATCGCATGGGGAGAACCCGGTGAGTACCATTTAAAGAATTTCAGACCTTTGACGAATTGCTTCTTCACCGTGCTATGGCCATGGCAAGCGTAAGGCACGATGGTTTCGATATCATTCGACATCGCGAAGGTCTTTGACGACAATGCCGAAGTTCATTTTTCGTCGCCAAGCATGCATGCGTACATCGAGTCTCCGAGTCCAAGCTCCTTATCTTCTACTGGCTTCTTCAGGTCAGTCTTGCTTGACGGGCGTGACGCCTTGGTTTCGCCGTTTTTCATTTGAATCCAGATCACTTCGTCCAAAGAGAACTGGTTGACCAAGTATGGCGATTGGGTAGTTATAATGCGACTCGGCTAGCGACTCTTGGGGCGTGAGAGGAAACCAGGTCTCTTCGCAGACCAACCAAGCATGAAGCCGAATCTCTCACTGGCAGGTGGACCCTCCTTAGTTAGACGCGATCGAAGTGTGGGGTCTTTCTCTTGTCGCTTTTCCAATTTCTAATTTCTATTTTCTAGTTGGCAGGTAGCGCTAGATTGGCGGGCGCAGGCAAAGGAGGCGGAGCTTGCCGGAGGCGAGGACGTCGATGGCGCGCAGGCGCGCTAGGTGAGCAGCGAGTGACCTTCGCTGCCACGTGGCAGCGACTTTCCGCCGTATGCATTTCTGAAGCGGACTCGGACTAGCCAAAAAATCAGCAAAATAAGCGGAAGAATGGTGAGAATTAGATACAAGCTTGTGCTGAATAAAGCCGGAGGTAGATGTTGTCCGAGCCCCACTGCCGAAAGCAATCTCAGTGGACGGTTTGAGGGTCCCAGAAAAAAAGACCCTGTGGCGATGAACAGCCCAAAGCTCATGCGCCAGAGATGCCGCGCGATGCGCTTTGCTCCAAAAACACCCCCGCGCACCAGCATGCGAACGTCCCCCGCGGCTGCCAGCAGCATCACTGAACCCATGAAAAAGGTCATTCCGACCGGAACTCCGTCTTGTGAGCTCGCTCCGCTACGCACGACATTAATACCATTCATCCAGGTGAGGATACCGAGCGCCAAAGGAA
>Ga0210407_10004253_pt1 | contig 11346 bp, 8 predicted proteins | sample IncBWC27MmetaG_FD_150860 | JGI IMG/M metagenome (GOLD analysis project Ga0210407, IMG submission 150860) | Forest soil microbial communities from Barre Woods Harvard Forest LTER site, Petersham, Massachusetts, United States - Inc-BW-C-27-M | ecosystem: Environmental > Terrestrial > Soil >... | reverse complement strand
CAGAGATCTTTTACCTCAACTCCCGCCGCTGGAGCCCCGATCGTTGACGCCAATGGAAACCCGATTCCGGGCTTCTTCCTCCCCTCAGCAGTGGTGACGCCAGGTCCCGTTTCTCAGGCCGGATTCACAGATGCGATGAGTTCTGTTTTTCACAATAATTTTCCGGATTACCAGGTATCGCTGAATGTACAGATCCCGCTTCGCAATCGATCTGCCCAGGCAGACAACCAGCGCGCCATCCTCACCCAGCGGCAACTCGGGGCGCAATTGCAGCAACTGAAGAACGCCGCTTTGCTCGATGTCCGCAACTCCTACATCGCCCTTACCCAAGACCGCGCCCAGGTCGAGGCCGCCAGCAAGGCGCGCGAACTGCAGCAGCAAACGTTCGATGCAGAACAAAAGAAATATCAGCTCGGTGCTTCGACGGTCTTCCTCGTCATTCAGACCCAACGCGACCTCATCCAGGCGCAGGGCACGGAACTCCGCGCCCTGGCCAATCTCGTGGAAGCCAAGGCCAACTACGAACGCGCCGTCGGCCGCACTCTGGAAATCAATCGCGTCACGATCGCCGATGCAAAGTCCGGCGAGGCCGATCGCGATACGCTCATTCCCGGTACCTTGCATGGTCAAGTCGTTGGCACCGATAAACTTTTCTCCAACGCCGGCCAAAAGTAGCCCGGCCAGGCACCGCTTCTTAAACGGCCCGGACACTCCCGTCCGGGCCGTTTCTTTTGACCTGCCATCTCCCCTGGTTCCCCCTTCTTAGCGCTGAATCCACTGCTACAAATCGATTACATTCCGGCAAGCGTATTTATCAGGTGGCATGAAGTTCAGTCGCCCCGCGGAACCGACCATTCCCGAATTGCCAAAAATCGTTCAGAAGTGTCCCACTCAAACCGGAGGAGAGACCGCAAAATTGGTTGTCCTCTGATGCGATTCGGGAGCCTTGACTCGAACTGACATTCGCCCTAGGATTCTGGGCGTCTGATGCTTGGGCCCTAGGCATCGACCCATGAGACACCGCATGCGCATTTTCGTCTTGCTGGCGGTTACAATGGCGCTTCTGGTACCAGTCACAGTGGCGCAGAAGCCCCCGGTTCCAACGCCTCCGACTCCGCCTTCCACTCCCCCAAGCCGTCCAATAACTGCCCCGAGTTTGGAGCCAAGTCAACCTAGAGAGGATATTGTGATGTTTCTCCGGGGGCGCGTCGCAATTCAAGACGGCACAGCTGTTCCAGGCGATATGCTGGTTGAGCGGGTTTGCAACAATAGGGTGCGTCAAGAGGTGTACGCATCTCCTCATGGCGATTTCAGCATGCAGTTGGGATCGAGGGCCGATTCTTTTCCTGAAGCCAGAGGTGACCTCACTTCGCCAAATGGCGTGGCCAGCAAGGATCCGGTCACGGGAATTTCACGATGGGAGTTGACGAAGTGTGAGCTACGGGCCTCGGCCTCTGGTTTCCACGCTAGTGTCATTAGCCTTCTTGATCTCGATTCTTTCGGCGGCAGCGCTGACGTGGGCGTTATTGTGGTGCAGCGAAGTACAAAAATCGAAGGCACGACGGTAAGCGCCATCCCCTACAAAGCGCCGAAAGCAGCCAGAGAGGCTTATGAGAAAGGCCTCAAGGCCGAGAGGAACGGCAAACTTGCCGATGCACACAAATACCTTGAAACAGCAGTAGAGATCTATCCAAGTTCCGCGAACGCCTGGTTTCAGTTGGGCAACGTATTACAGAAACAAAGCCAGAAAGATGCGGCTCGCAAAGCGTATACCCAAGCCACCACTATCGATACCAGGTTCCTGCCGCCTTATCTGTCGCTCGCGTCAATGGCCTTCGAAACAAGAAATTGGACCGAGGTCCTCAATCTCACTGGCCACATCATGGATCTTGATCCCTTGAATGACGCCGCGGTCACCAAGTACATCCTGGACCTCGATGCGTTGAATTACGTCGACGCGTATTTCTATAACGCGGTGGCGAATTACGAGCTCAATAAGATCGAAGAAGCTGAAAAGAGCGGTCTCAAGGCGGAACACTTAGACCTCTCCACTCGTTTTCCGCAGCTGCATCTCTTACTGGCCGAAATCTTTGCCCGAAAAAACGATTACGCCATGGCGATCTCGGAGATGCAAACCTACTTGGATCTAGCTCCGCATGCGAAATATGCGGATCGGTTACGGGAGCGGTTGGCAGAGTTGAACAAGCTGAACGCCTCGGTTTCAACCAGTGAAAAACCTAATCAAAGGTGAGTATGCTCATTCTTAGACCCGCACGCTATCGCTAGCACAGGCCCAGTCACGACTCGCCAGAAAACCCGCCAACAATCAGAAGAAGACTTGGGCAAAGAGCCCGGTAGTGGACTTGCCGGAAACTACCCCACTACTTGATCCACGCCAGGCTTGCCCCTTCTGGGCCTTTCGCATAGCATTAATCTTGGTTATGACACGATTCATTTATTCGAATCCCTGCTGGGGGCGATGAGCATGAGCGAACCATCCAAAGGCACCACGCAAGCCGCCTCTCTTTTGGAAGCCTCCTCGCCTGAACGAAAGCCTTCCCCCAAAGAACAAGCCTGGGAGAAAAACATTCTCCTGCCGGCGCTGGAAAAGAGCCCCGAACGGCAATCCGAATTCACCACAATTTCCGGGCATCCCATTCGCAGGCTGTACACCGAGGCGGATCTTCCTCATTGGGATCCGGATCGCGATCTCGGCCTCCCCGGCGAGCCTCCGTACACCCGGGGCATTCATTCCACAATGCACCGAAGCCGTCTGTGGACCATGCGCCAGTTCGCGGGCTTTGGCACCGCCGAAGACACCAACCAGCGCTTCCGCTATCTCCTCGCACAGGGCCAAACCGGCCTCTCCACGGCCTTCGACTTGCCCACGCTCATGGGCTACGACTCCGATCACGCGCTCTCCGAGGGCGAAGTCGGCAAGTGCGGCGTGGCCATCAGTTCGCTCGCCGATATGGAAGTGCTCTTCGACAAAATTCCCCTCGCCAATGTCACCACTTCGATGACCATCAATTCTCCGGCCGCGGTCATCTGGGCGATGTACCTGGCCGTCGCCGAAAAGCAAGGCGCGGACTGGAAAACAATTTCGGGCACTCTTCAGAATGACATCTTGAAGGAATACATCGCGCAAAAGGAGTACATCTATCCGCCGGAACCCTCGATGCGGCTAGTGATCGATACATTCGAATTCGGCGTCAAGAACACGCCCAAATTCAACACCATTTCCATCAGCGGCTATCACATCCGCGAGGCTGGCTCGACCGCCATCCAAGAATTGGCCTTCACTCTGCGTGATGGCCTGGAGTATGTCGAATGGGGAATGCGCCGCGGCCTCGACGTAGATCAATTCGTGCCGCAGCTTTCCTTTTTCTTCAATGCTCACAACGATTTCTTCGAAGAGATCGCCAAGTACCGCGCCGCCCGCCGCATCTGGCACAAGGCCATGATCGAGCGCTACAAATCAAAGAATCCGCGCTCCTGGGCGTTGCGCTTTCATACGCAGACCGCCGGCTGCTCTTTGACAGCACAACAGCCATACAACAACGTTGTTCGAACCGCGATTCAAGCCCTCGCTGCCGTCTTGGGCGGTACGCAATCGCTGCACACCAATTCGCTCGATGAAGCCTGGGCCTTGCCAACAGAGTTTGCCGCGACCATCGCGCTACGCACGCAGCAGATCATCGCCCACGAGACCGGCGTCACCAACACCGTCGATCCGCTCGGCGGCTCCTACTTCGTCGAGACTCTCACCAACGAAGTCGAGCGCGGTGCCTGGGAATACATCAATCGTATCGACGCCATGGGCGGCATGGTCGCTGCCATCGAGCGCAGCTACCCGCAGCGGGAAATCGCCGAAGCCTCTTACCGCTACCAAATGGCCGTCGACAATAAAGAAAAAATCATCGTCGGCGTGAACGATTTCGCATCCGAAGAAAAAACTTTGGACGTTTTGCAGATTGACGAAACCGTCGCGCACCGCCAGGCCGAGCGCCTGAGCAGGCTGCGCACCGACCGCTCCCAGGCCGAAGTCACTCGCCGCCTCAACGCCCTCCGTGCCGCCGCCAAGGGCAAAGACAACCTCATGCCTTTCATCTACGACTCCGTAAAATCCTACGCCACCCTCGGCGAAATCTGCGACGCCCTCCGCGACGTCTTCGGCACCTACGAAGAGGTCGCCATCACTTGACGGGGCGAAAGGGTCTTCGCAGGTGAACAGCCCGGGCGCGGACGAGCTCTATTGGATTTGAGGTGACCGGTTCATGACGTTTCTAAGAAAATTCCTTGGTCTGTTCATTGGTCTGGCTGTGATTGCGCTGATCGTCCTCATCTGGCAAGAGACGGCGAAAATCACCGGAGAGGTGTCCGTAGCCGCTTCCACTGGTGCTCCCGTGCCGCTCTCGGGCGCGCGCCTCACCCTATACAAAGTGACCGAAGAACAAGAGCAGCGCCTCTCTGCGGCGCTCGCTAACTTGCAGCAACAAAACCAGCAGGAGAAGGACGCAAATGCTCGCGTTTACCCCGCTGAGAGCAAGGACGAAATGGTTCGCTCAAACTTGGTGAGCTACAACAACCTTTCGGATACAAAGCTCTGCTTCGCACTGGAAAAAGTCTTGGATGAAATCCGTAAGTTCGCCGTGCGCAAGGAAACCACCGACAACCAGGGTCACTTTGGATTCCGTGCCCTGCCGGGCCATTATTACCTGGAGATTGTCGGTCAGCCGAACGGCCAATATATCCAGTTCGTCGAACACGTCGAACCAAAGTGGCACACTCACTTCAAGCTCGCCGACCCAACTTGCCGCTATAGTATGACAAACTGATGTTCGCCATTTTGCGAATTCCGAGGCTTGGTTATATCGACCTATGATGCAAAAGAAAATCCGCGTGTTGATTGCCAAGCCGGGTCTTGACGGCCATGATCGCGGCGCAAAAATAATCGCGCGCGCCCTCCGCGACGCGGGCATGGAAGTCATCTACACAGGCTTGCGCCAGACTCCGGAGATGATCGCCTCCGCCGCAGTTCAGGAAGACGTCGACGTTATTGGCCTCTCCATCCTCTCCGGTGCGCACAACACCATCTGCCCCCAATTGATGAAACTCCTCCACGACAAAGGAATGACCGACGTCACCGTCCTGGTCGGCGGCATCATCCCCGAAGCTGACATCCCCGCCCTGAAACAATCCGGCATCGCCGAAATCTTTCTCCCCGGAACCTCCACCCAAGACATCGTCGACTTCATCCACAAACGCCTCGATTAGTACTAAATTGAGCCTGACTTAAGTAGTTTATGTGCTACCATGCCGCAAATATCGGAGGTTCCTATGCTTACTTGGTTCCGTTACGCGGCTGCATCGATTCTATTTTCTCTGCTTCTGTCCGCGCAGCAACTTCCGGCTCCAGACAAACCAAGTACGGTTTCTCACACTCCCTCAAACTTCCCGGCGGAAATCCCTACCGATGGCGTCGCTGTTTTCGTCCAGAATTCCGGTTGGGAAGATCTTTCTCAAGAAATCCCGTCCAAGATTCGCACTAAACGCGGCTTGGCGGGATCGTTCACCTACGAAGTAATCCCAGCCGTTGCTATCGCTGAATATTCGGGACAGCACGCAGAGCTTCAGATCGAAGCTCGCAGACCTGTCGTCTCTGTTTGTAACTTTCCCTCCTTCCGGGGCGGCCCGGTGGTCGTAAGGCTGCATCCTAAAAAGGATTTGCGTGAGCTCAATGCGGGCAGGATACCCGTCTTTGGCGCCAAGATCGCTGAGGTAAAACAGTCGGATGTGGTTCCGACAGAAATGGCACAGCCGGAGGGTGCGTGTCGGCTCTTGCGGCCGCGCGAAGATCTCCCGGCCGGCGAGTATGCTCTAATGCTTCCAAGCCAGAATTTTGCCATTTTCGCGTTTACGATTGCCAATCCGCCGAATGCGAATCCTGCCACAGCCCTAAAGAAACCTTAACAGCTGTTGCATCCTGTCTGTCGCGCGTGCCAAGGGTGTGCGCTGTTCTTGTGCGTTTACTCCTCCCGCGCTCTCTTTCTGGTCGCATACATTCGCTTCACCTCCCGGTGCAGAGTCTTCATTTCACTCTTCCACTCCTGTCGCGCTCCGGGATCGACTTTCCTCCGCAGGAATTCCTGTTCACGCATCATCTTCTGCCGGTTTTCCAGCCGCGCCGGATCCAACGTTCCCGCATCCAACGACGCCAGCACCGCGCATCCCGGTTCCCCTTCATGGCGGCAATCCACGAACCGGCACTGCGTGGCTAAAGCATCGATGTCCGCAAACGTTTGTGCAACGCCGTCTTCCGCGTCCCACAGTTGCATCTCGCGCAATCCCGGCGTGTCCATCAGCAGCGCCCCGCCGGGCAAAACAAGAAGTTCCCTCGCCGTCGTCGTGTGCCGCCCTTTGCTATCACTTTCGCGAACAGGCTGCACTTCCTGCACCGCTTCTCCCAGCAGCCGGTTCGCTATCGTGGACTTGCCCACTCCCGAAGAGCCCAGCAGCACCAAGCTGTGCCCCGGCTTGAGAAACTCTTCGAGTTCTCCGAACCCCTGGCCGGTACTCGCGCTGACGACGCATACCACCGTGCCGACCGCAACGCGCTCCATCTCCGCCGCCTTCTCCTGCACCTCCGCGCAGGCATCCGCTTTGTTCAATACGATCACCGGTCTCGCCCCCGACTCCCAGCACTGTGCGAGATATCTCTCCCCGCGCCTTGGACTGAAATCGCCATCCAACGAGGACACCAGCAGCGCCGTGTCCACATTCGCCGCGATCACCTGCTCGTCCATCTTCTTCCCGGCCATTTTGCGCACAAACTTGCTGCGTCTCGGAAGAACCTCCTGAATCAGCACAGTCGTGTCTGCGCCGTGCATTTCCACCGCCACCCAATCTCCGACCGCAGGCCAATCCGCGCCTTCATCCGCCGCTAGGCGCAGCTTGCCGCTCGCTTCCGCCCAGCTTTCGCCGAAGTCTCCCGCAACGCGCCACAATTTCCGCTGCTGCGCAATCACGCGCGCGGGTACTGCATGCTTCCACTCCCCGCCGCGCCAAAACGCCTCAAAATACGAATTCCATCCCCATCTCGTAAGAGAATTTTGAATCGGCACGGGATAATCCTCCCGCAGCCATGACGAAACACACGGCCGCCGCTAGCGCCAAAAGGAAAACATCATCAGGTTCCAGTGGATTCGAATTGCGGGATGGAGTGAGGCGGTCAGTTCACGACAGCCGCGGAGACACACCCGCCCGCAAGAACTTTGCTAGTGGTTCGCACAGGCGCCTCCGGAGCTGAATTGAGCAACGCCGCCAAGTTGCCCGGCACTGCTCTGCATCAAATCTTATCGACGGCCTCAGTTCGCGTCAACAACTCAAATAAATTGAAATCAGTGGACGACCTTGCCATCCGTGTCCCGAATCTCCACCTTGCCCAGGTTCAGTTTCTTCATGTCCGCTTCGATCTTCGCGCGGTCACCTAGCGCAAGGACAATCATCCTGTCCGGCAAAATATATTTCTGCGCGACCGCTTGCGCTTGCTCCGGGGTCACCGCATTGATGCGCTCCGGCAGCGTCGAGAAGTAGTCCAGCGGCAAATCGTATGTGAAAAGTTCCGCAAACGTCCCCGCCGCGGACGTGCCGCGCTCGAATCTTCCCGGCAACGACCGCGCGATAGAATCCTTGGAAAGCAGCATTTCCGCCGGGGTCATCTGCGTTTCTCGCATGCGCCGCAGCTCGTTAAACATTTCGGTGGTCGCTGGAGCAGTCACGTCCGTTCGAACATCCGAGGCGGCGATGAACGGCCCCGGCGCTCGATGATAAGCAAAAAAGGAAAAAGCTCCATAAGTATACCCGTGCGTTTCGCGCAGATTCATGTTGATGCGGCTCGAGAAAAGCCCGCCGAGGTCCGTATTCATCACCTCCACGGGCGCATAATCGGGCGTCGAGCGCGCGAGTCCCATCGAGAAGCACACCAGCGTCGTCTGTGGCGCTTCGGGACGGTCCACTAGGATCAGTTTCGCATCTGTTGTCTCCGGCGTGCCCAGCGCCGCCGGTGCTGGCCTTCCCGGCTTCCACGCTCCGAAGTGTTTTTCGAGCAGTGGCTTCAACGCGGCCAGCTTGATGTTTCCGGTGACGACCAGCGCCGCATCATCCGGAAAATAATTCTGCTTCCAGAAATGTTCCAGGTCGTCGCGCGAAATCGCCTTAATGGATTCCGTCGTCCCGCTGTCGGGATATCCATACGTATGATGTGGACCATAAAGCGACGCGTCCAGTATGCGAGTCGCCACAGTAAATGGATCGTCCTTTTCCTGCACGATGCTGGTCAGCCACTCGGAGCGTACCCGCTCGATTTCCGACTGCGGAAAGCTCGGATGCAGCGCCACGTCGGCCAGCAATTCCAGCGCTTCAGGAAAACTTCTCGAAAGCGAGCGGGTGGAGATTCCCGTCGTGTCCGTCCCCGCGCCCGAATTTAGCGTCGCGCCCAAATCGGCCGCGCGATCCGCAATCTGCAGCGCCGACCGCGTCGCCGTTCCCTGCTGCAGCATCCGCGCCGTCATGCCCGCGAGCCCCGGACGATCGACTGGGTTCACTCCGCTTCCTGCATGCATCACGAGGTTCGCTGCCACGAGCGGCAGTCCTGGCCTCTCGCTGTACAGGACCGTCAATCCATTCGCCAGCTTGAATTTCTCCGGCACCGGCAAGTGCAACGCACTGGCAACGCCCGGTTTTGGTGCGTCCTTGCGCCATTCCGCGTCCGCGTTCACCGGCTCGCCGTTGTTCTTCGAGGGATCCTTCTCCGGCGCCTTCGGAGTCGCCACTTCCGCGCCAAGATCCTGCTTCCCCGGCAAACCATAAACCACCGCGCGCTGGTTTCCATTCAGCTGTCCCTGCGCAAAGGCCTGAATTGATTCCTTGGAGGCATTTTCGTACCGTGCGATGTCCGCCGCCAGAAAATCAGGCGTGCCGAGGTAGTGGTTGTAGCTGTTCAAACGGTCGGCGACTCCTCCGAATCCACCCAGCGTCTCGAGCCCCGCAATGATTCTCGACTCGAGCACGTTTCTCGCTCGCGCCAGTTCCGCCGCCGTCGGCCCCTCTTTACGAAATGTATCCATCTCCTCGTTGACGGCCTTCTCCAAATCCTCCGGCTTCACTCCGGCCTTCGCCGTCACCTGCACTTCGAACACGGAACCGAGGATCAACGATTGCTGAGTTACGGCTACGTCTTGGGCAATCTGTTTTTCGTAAACTAGTTTCTTGTACAGCCGGCTGGACTTCCCTCCGCCCAGAATCGTCGCCGAAAGGTCCGCTTCCGCATCGCCAGGCTTGAAAATTGGAGAAGTCAGCCATCCCATGTAAACGCGTGGCAGCTGCACGTTATCTTGAAAAACCGCGTGACGTTCAGTCGTAATCGGCGGCGTATGCGCCTTGATTTTCGGCACGTCCTCGCCGCGCTTCAGCGGCCCAAAGTATTTTTCAACCAATTCCTTCGCCTTCTCCGGATTGAAATCGCCGACAATCGCCAGGCTCGCGTTGTTCGGCGCGTAGTACAGCTTGAAGAAATTCCGCACGTCCTCCAACTTCGCCGATTGGATATCGAGATGCGAACCAATCACTTCGCCGTAATAGGGGTGCTCTTTCGGAAAGAGCTGGTGGAACAATCCCTCTTCCACGACGCCGTACGGCGCGTTTTCCACGCTCTGCCGCCGCTCGTTGCGCACCACATCCTGTTGATTCGAGAGATTGGCCTGATCGAGCTTGTCCGGCAAATAGCCCATGCGGTCGGACTCCAGCCAGAGCGCCAGTTCCAGTTGATTCGAAGGCAAGGTCTCAAAATAGTTGGTGCGATCGAAATCCGTCGTCCCGTTGATGTCCGACGCGCCCGCGGCTTCCAGGAAATGGAAATGCGAACTTCCCGGCACGTGCCGCGATCCTTCAAACATCATGTGTTCGAACAGATGCGCGAAACCGGTACGCCCCGGCAATTCATTCGCGGGACCGACGTGATACCACAGGTTCACCGCCACCATCGGCAGCCGGTGGTCCTCGGAGAGAATCACTTCCAGCCCATTTTCCAGTTTGTACTTTTCAAACTTGAGTTGCGGCACTTCGAGCGCAGAGGGTTTGGCCGCAGCCGGCTTTGTGGCTGCCTGCGCTGGCGATTTTGCAGACGCTTTCGCTGGAGGAGCCGCGGGCGTCTGCGCGGGCGCTGAATCCGCAAAAGCCAGCAAGGTAAACAAAGCAACCCACAACGCATTCCTTCGAAGCAGCCTCATAACGTTTCCCTCTCAACGTGGCGCAATTTGACGAATAGGCGGCGGACCGCAGGCGCGGATGTCCTCAAGAGCCCGGCTGTTAGCTTACCTCGCTTCTGAATGGGTGCAAACACTTTACGCAGTCCAATCGCCGAGAGTAACCCGAGCCGGCTCGCACAACCATGGTCAAAACTCGTATACTGTGACACTTGGTTGCATGGCTGAACTTGAGTTGCATTTCTCAAACATCGATTGTGCGTGAGGGCTTCGCGTGTCTGATTCCGTTCTGAAAACCAGTGCGAATCGCAATTCTCCCGAATTCGAAAAAAACGCCCGCCGCATCATTGACTTACTGACAAAAATCAAGAACGAGGAAGAGCAGATTTTCCAAGGTGGCGGCGCCAAGGCCATAGAATCGCAGCACAAGAAAGGCCGGCTCACCGCGCGCGAACGCATTACCAAGCTGATCGATCCAGGTTCGCACCTCTTTGAACTCGGCACCTTCGCGGCGTTCGAAATGTACGAGGACTGGGGCGGCGCGCCCAGCGCTGGCACTGTCACCGGGCTCGCCAAAGTTTGCGGACGCACCTTCATGCTTATCGCGAATGACGCCACCGTGAAAGCAGGCGCGTTTTTCCCCATGACTGCCAAGAAAGTCATTCGTGCGCAAAACATCGCCATCGAAAACAAAATCCCCACGATTTATCTCGTCGATTCCGCGGGAGTTTTTTTGCCGCTTCAGGAAGATGTTTTTCCCGACACCGATGATTTCGGGCGTGTGTTCCGCAACAATGCCGTGATGTCCGCAATGGGCATTCCGCAAATTACCGCCATTATGGGGATGTGCGTCGCCGGCGGAGCGTATCTCCCCGTGATGTGCGACCACATTCTGATGACTGAAGGTTCGGGATTATTTTTGGCTGGACCTGCACTGGTGCAAGCCGCGATCGGGCAAAAAACTTCAGCCGAAGACCTTGGTGGCGCGAAAATGCACGCGCAAATCAGCGGCACGGTGGACTTCCGCGAGCCGGATGATGATTCATGCCTCGCACGCATTCGTGCGCTCGTCGACAAGATC
>Ga0210407_10004252_pt1 | contig 11346 bp, 9 predicted proteins | sample IncBWC27MmetaG_FD_150860 | JGI IMG/M metagenome (GOLD analysis project Ga0210407, IMG submission 150860) | Forest soil microbial communities from Barre Woods Harvard Forest LTER site, Petersham, Massachusetts, United States - Inc-BW-C-27-M | ecosystem: Environmental > Terrestrial > Soil >... | reverse complement strand
CGCTGGTCCATGACGAATTTGACGCCGGCGATGCCCGCTTCCGAAACAATCAATTTTGAGGCTTTGAGGAGAATATTCTGCAGTTCGCGCGCTTGCTCGAACTGGCTCCGGCGAACGAAGTCATACAGCGCGACGCATTTTTCCGGCAGCGCGCTCGCCAGCGCCAGAATCGCGCCGCGCGCGCCGATTGCCAGCGCGGGGAAAACCGTGCTCGCCGATCCCACCAGCACGTGGAATTTCGGCGGAACTGCCGCAAGCATTTCGCCAACGCGCTGGATATGGCCGGAACTGTCCTTGATGCCGATGATGTTCGGATGCTCCGCCAGAGTCGCAACTTCGGGCGCTTCGAGCGTTACGCCGGTAAATTGCGGAACGGAATACAGCAGCACCGGTATGGGCGAGTTATCGGCAACTGTTCGGTAATGTGTGATCAGGACGTCCGGTCTATACGCTGGCTTGTAGTAATGCGGCGTTTTGACCAGCGCGGCGTGATAACCGAGTTCCGCGGCGCGCTTCGTTTTTTCTATCGTCTCGGCGGTGGATTCAGCTCCGGTGCCGGCGATTAGTTTTTTCTCCGGCGCGGCCGCTTCCTTCGCGGTCACAAGAACGCCGTCGATTTCCCCGCGCGAGAGCAGCACGGATTCGCCAGTCGAGCCGAGCACGACGTAGCCCGCGAGATCCGTGCCGTTGTAGCGATGGAGATTATGCTTTAGATCCCCCAGCGCAATGGCGCCGTCCGCGGCAAACGGCGTAGTAAGCGCGGGATAAACTCCGGATAGATCCATGGATTAGTGTCCTCCCGTGGTACCGCCGGAGGCGGCCACTTGTCCGCGATGCAGATCTTGAAGCGCGGCAACTTCAATTCCCTGCTCGAGAAGCGCATGAATTCCCCGGGCCGCCGCGTGGGCCGCCGCAAGCGTCGTGATGCACGGAATGTTGTAGCGAATAGCCGCGCGCCGAATGGATTTTTCGTCATAGAAAGATTCGCGGCCAAGTGGTGTGTTAATGACCAGATCGATCCTCCCCGTTTTCACAAGGTCGACGATGTTGGGCCGCCCTTCGTTAACTTTGAAGACGGATTCGGCCTCGATTCCAGCGGACTGCAAAGCGGCGGCGGTTCCGCGCGTTGCGAGTAAGTGGAATCCCATGTCCGCCAATTCTTTTCCGAGAGCGCCGATCTGTTTTTTGTCGCGATCGTTTACGCTCAAAAAAACTGTACCCTTGCGCGGCAGGCGCTGTCCCGCGGCGAGCTGCGCCTTCGCGAAGGCCTGCCCATACGAAGTGGAAATGCCCATCACTTCCCCGGTGGAACGCATTTCTGGACCGAGAATCGTGTCCACGCCGCGGAATTTGTTAAAGGGAAACACGGGAGACTTCACGGAATAAAATTCGTGCACGGCAATTTCCGCGATGCCATTGTGGCGCACGAGGGGGAGATTCATTTCTGCGAGTTTGCGGCCGGCCATCAAACGCGCCGCCACTTTTGCGAGCGGCACGCCTGTGGCTTTGCTCACAAAAGGAACGGTGCGTGAGGCGCGCGGATTCACTTCGAGGACGTAGACGGTATCCCGCTGAATAGCGTACTGCACGTTCATCAGCCCTTCGACCTTGAGCGCGAGCGCCAAGCGCTTGGTGTAATCGCGAATAGCATCGAGGATTGCGGGCGTCAAACTGACTGGAGGCATCACGCACGAAGAGTCGCCAGAGTGCACGCCGGCCTCTTCAATGTGCTCCATGATTCCGCCGATGACGACATCGGTACGATCGGCGAGCGCATCGACGTCGACTTCAGTAGCTTCCTCGAGGAATTGGTCGATGAGCACAGGCCGCGCCGGCCCCATCAACGCCGCTTGCGCCACGTATTCCTGCACGGTGTTCACGTCGTAGGCGATCACCATGGCGCGCCCGCCAAGCACGTAGCTCGGCCGCACCAGAACAGGCAGCCCAATATCTCCGGCAACGCGGGCGGCTTCTTCGGGAACGAGAGCAGTGCCGTTCCGCGGCTGCGGGATGCGTAACTCTTCGAGCAAACGACCGAACCGCCGACGATCTTCCGCGAGATCAATGGACTCCGGGGCGGTGCCGATGATGGGAACCCCATTGCGTTTTAGTTCGAGCGCGAGATTCAGCGGCGTCTGCCCGCCGAACTGCACAATCACGCCTTGCGGTTTTTCGCGTTCGACGATGGCCAGAACGTCCTCAAGCGTAAGCGGTTCGAAATAGAGACGATCGGAGGTGTCGTAATCGGTCGAAACAGTCTCCGGATTGCAATTCACCATGATCGATTCGAATCCATCTTCGCGAAGCGCAAACGACGCGTGGCAGCAGCAATAATCGAACTCGATTCCCTGCCCGATGCGGTTGGGGCCGCTGCCGAGAATGATTATCTTCGGCCGCTGCTGCGCGTCCGATTCGTCTTCGTCCTCGTAGGTCGAATACAAATAGGGCGTGTAGGACTCGAATTCCGCGGCGCAGGTATCCACGCGCTTGAAGACGGGAGAAACGCCGTACCGGGCACGCTGCAAACGCACCACGGCCGATGTGGTCTTCCAAATTTTGGCAAGTTGTTCGTCGCTCGTTCCGTAGCGCTTCACTTCGCGCAACAAGTCGCGGGAGGCCGTCTCCACGGTCACACTGGCGGCGCGGCGATTCATGGCTGCCAATTCCTCGATTTGGTGGATAAACCAGGGATCGATTTTGGTGAGATCGCAAATCTCTCCGGAAGGCAGGCCCTTCTCCACGGCCGTGAGCAGCCAGTGAATGCGGTCCGGTCTTGGCGTCGCCAGTTTTTCACGTAAGAGCGAATCCGGCGTTTCCGCGGGAGCGCGCCAGGGGGCGTGCGGTTCGAGGGAACGAATCCCTTTTTGCAACGCTTCCTTGAAGGTGCGCCCGATGGCCATGACTTCGCCCACCGATTTCATCTGCGTGCCCAAGGTGGTGTCCGCGCCGGGAAATTTCTCGAATTGCCATTTGGGGATCTTGACCACGACGTAGTCGATGGTCGGCTCAAAGCACGCGGGAGTCTTCTTGGTGATGTCGTTGGGAATCTCGTCGAGACTCATTCCCACGGCGAGCCGCGCGGCGATTTTCGCGATAGGAAAGCCGGTGGCCTTACTGGCGAGGGCCGAGCTGCGCGAAACGCGCGGATTCATTTCGATGACGACCATGCGCCCGTTTTCCGGATTGATGGCGAATTGTACATTCGAACCGCCGGTCTCGACGCCGACTTCGCGGATGATCGCGGCGGAGGCGTCGCGCATGCGCTGGTATTCCTTGTCGGTGAGCGTCTGAGCCGGCGCGACAGTGATGGAATCGCCGGTATGCACGCCCATGGGGTCAAAATTTTCAATCGAGCAGATGACGACGAAGTTGTCGCGATAATCGCGCATCACTTCGAGCTCGAACTCTTTCCAGCCGAGGACCGATTCCTCGACGAGGGCTTCATGGACCGGACTCATGTCCAGTGCGTGGGCGATGGATTCGGAGAACTCTTCCCGGTTATAGGCGATGGCCCCACCCGTGCCGCCGAGCGTGAACGAGGGGCGAATCACGAGGGGAAAGCCGAGTTGTTCGCAGAGGCGCATGGCGTCTTGGGCATTGTTGACAAGCGCCGAAGCAGGAACCTCGAGGCCGATTTTGCGGCAGGCGTCCTTGAACCACAGGCGGTCCTCTGCAACTTTGATGGCGCGCAGCGAAGCGCCAATCATTTCGACTTTGTATTTTTCGAAGACGCCGCCTTCGGAGAGTTCCACGGCCAAGTTCAGCGCGGTTTGTCCGCCCACTGTCGGCAGAACGGCATTGGGCTTTTCCCGCGCGATGATTTCGGTCAGATATTCCTTGGTCAGCGGTTCGATGTAGGTGCGATGCGCCATTTCGGGATCGGTCATGATGGTCGCAGGGTTTGAATTGACCAGCACGACTTCATAGCCTTCGGCGCGCAAGGCTTTGCAGGCCTGCGCACCGGAGTAGTCGAACTCGCACGCTTGGCCGATGACGATCGGGCCGGAGCCGATGATGAGGATTTTCTTGATGTCTTTACGTTTCGGCATAAGGTGAGTCGGAATCCTTCACGGGAAACTTCATCCTTAGCAGTGCCCTACCTGCAAGACGATTTCTAGATCCTCTTTGCTCCCTTTCGGCGTAATCTCAAGAACAACGACTTCCGACCCGAATCCCGGGAACTGAAATACCGCCGCGTAAATGCCCGGATCGAGTCGAGTCGAGAAATGTCCGTCCCGGTCCGCGGTGATTTTCAAAGGGTTTGCGACATCTTGCGCCTCACGTAACAACACGAATACCACGGCCTGAGGAATGCTCGCACCACTGGGATCCCGCACAACCCCAACGAAGCTCTGTAGTCGCTTGGTCGGTTGTTGCTCCCTGGCTGTGTCCAAGATGTAGTCGAGATTGGTCGAAACTCCGTGCAAGGATCCCAGATTCATGGAAAACGTATTGGGCAAGTGCCCATCACGCACCGATAAATCCAGACACATACTTGCGCCGAGGTTTGGAGCTGCATTGGCGGTCAAGCAATACTTTCCTGCGGGCAAATCAGGCAGCCTTATGATCCCGTTGGAATCGCCCGGAAGCGAAAGTCGCAAGTGGCCGTCGAAGGTATAAACTCGGAGTTTCACCTTTCCATACGGTTTCCCTTCAAAAAGGATGGTGATCCGCGCGTTCTGGGTGGAAGGTCGATAGAGCGGAGCAACCTCAACACATTCGCTCGACGCCAGCGGGGGCAAGAAGAGGACAGCGGTTAGTGCGAATGCAAGGGCTTTCATGGGCGCAGGTCTCCAAGCAAGACTGCTCGAGACGGTCCGCGGCCGCCACAGTTGCTGACCCGAACATCGCGCCAAGTGGTCATTTTCGCGAGCTCCCGGGCTTCTGGAATTCCTTCATCAAGTCGGTGAACTCGGTGAACAGATAGTGCGAATCGTGCGGGCCGGGCGAAGCCTCCGGGTGGTACTGAACGCTAAAAAGTGGAACCGACTTGTGGCGCATGCCCTCATTAGTGTGGTCGTTCAAATTGACGTGCGTAATTTCAACTTCACGCGAGGGCAGCGAGTCCGGGTCCACCGCGAAGCCGTGATTCTGCGCAGTAATCTCCACTTGCTCGGTTAATAGGTTTTTCACAGGATGATTAGAGCCGTGATGGCCAAACTTCAATTTGAAGGTTTTTCCGCCCATGGCGAGGCCGCACAACTGGTGCCCAAGACAAATCCCGAAGATCGGCACGCGTCCCGCCAGGTTGCGGATGTTTTCGACGGCGTAGCCGACTGGCTCGGGATCGCCGGGGCCGTTCGAAAGGAAAACGCCGTCGGGCCGCATGGCCAGAACATCTTCGGCAGATGTCTGCGCGGGAACGACTGCAATTTCGCAATGGTGGTCGACCAAAAGGCGCAAGATGTTCTGCTTGATTCCGAAGTCATACGCCGCGACGCGAAATTTCCGAGCGCGGGCATGATCTTCGGCTTCACCCATCTGTTCGGCCCAGGGCGAAGTCGCAAGCTCGATCGATCCTTTGTCCCATTCATACGATTTCTTGCAAGTGACCTGGCTGGCCAATTCCTGCCCGGTCATGAGGGGCAACTGCTTGGCTTCAAAAGTCAATTGATCTGCGGGGGTGCCGTCGGTCGAAACCATGGCGCGCAAGGCGCCAACGTTTCGGATATGGCGAACCAGCGCGCGCGTGTCGATGTCCCAGATTACGGGAATCTGGTGGCGATTCAAATACAGGTGGGCGGTCTCCGCGGAGCGCCAATTGGAGGAGACCTGGGAAAACTCGCGCACGATCAGCGATTCGATGTAGGGCCGGGGTGATTCTTCGTCGTCGAGATTGGCGCCGACGTTTCCGATATGCGGGTAGGTGAGGCAGACGATCTGGCCGGCGTAGCTCGGGTCGGTGAAAACTTCCTGGTAACCGGTGAGGCTGGTATTGAAAACGACTTCACCGCCGCGGCGCGTGATCGCGCCGGCCGCGCGGCCGTTAAATATGCGCCCGTCTTCCAGCGCGAGAATCGCGGGTCGGTGCTGAACTTCCGCCAGTGGGTCCTCCTGCGCAGCTATTGTTCATCGACGGCTCATTTGGTGTTCGCTTCGGTGGTGGAGAGCGAGCCGAAATGATCCACCGGCCAATAGGCAAAAACCGCGCGGCCGTAAATAAAGCGGCTCTCGACCGCCCCAAAAACGCGGGAATCGTTCGAGCTGATGCGGTGATCGCCCATGACGAAATAACTGTCCGCGGGGACGGGTTTGGGACCGAAGTCGCTTAAATCTTCGTATTGCGGTGGAACGTACGGCTCCGTGAGAGCGTGGCCGTTCACGTAGACGAGGCCCTGGCGAATCTCCACTGTTTCGCCGGGCAAAGCGATGACTCGCTTGATGAACGACTTGGAACGGTCCAGCGGATACCAGAACACCACCACGTCGCCGCGCTCGATAGGCTCAAAGCGGTAGACAAACTTGTTGATAAAGATGCGTTCCTGGTCGGAGAGCAAGGGCGCCATGCTGGTGCCCTCGACTTTTACGGGCTGGTACAAGAATACGATGATGACGAGAGCAAGGCCGATGGCGATCAGAAGATCGCGGGACCAAATGCGGATTTCCGTTCGCAAGGAATGCGCCGCGGAGGACCGCTCGGGGCGGGCGCTATCGGGGACAACAGTTTGCGGTACACGTTCTGGAGTGACAACAGAGGAGGGACTGGGAGCAGGATTCTCCGGAACGGCGGTCGTCGGAAGTGGTTTCTCGCCCGTGTTCTGCATTTTCGCGCTGCCTAGTATTTATAACACGTTCTTTGCGGAGTGCGCCAGATTCGATTTCCATGCGAGAACTGGCTGTACTGACGCTGTCGAATTCATATCGCTTTTCCCTGAGATTCGCTGGGGATGTGGGCAGTTGCCCGACAGATGTGCTAACCGAGGTTTTCCTCTTCCCCGAGAGCGTAGTTGAGCGACGCGAGCGCCGCAACCACTGCGGTTTCTGTGCGGAGGATTAACTTACCGAGGGAAACGTGCTGGAATCCAGCCTTGGTTGCGACCTCCAATTCGTCGTCGGTCCAGCCGCCTTCGGGACCGATGGCGATGGTGGCCCTCGTCGCGCGCTGTCCGGTCAAGAGTTTACGCAGCGGGGGAGCGCCGGGCTTTTCCGAGAGCAGGAGTTTTATTCCATCCTGAATGCGCGAAAAGGCATGTTCGGGCTTTGTGAGAGGATCGAGTACAGGCATGCGCAGCCGTCGCGATTGCTGGGAGGCTTCCGCGAGAATTTTTTGCCAGCGCGCGGCGCGTTTTTCCGCGGCGTGGAGAAGCGCTTTCTCGCTACGCGCGGCTGCCAGCGGGACAATCGCGGCGACGCCAAGCTCCGTGGCTTTCTCAATGGCCCATTCGAAGGAGTCGAATTTCACGACGGCCAGAAAAAGCGTGACATCCAGTGTTGGGCGGAAGGCCTCGAGTTGTTCCTCGAGGGCAAATTCCACCGCGTCACGCGTGACCTTTGTGATACGTCCCAGCCAGACTTTTTCGCCGTCGCTCAATTCATAGAGCTGCCCTTCTCGCGCGCGAAGGACGCGGCTAAGATGGTGCGCGGTCTCGCCTTCGATCACGGCGATGCCGTCTCCAAACTGTTCAACGAAAAAGCGGCGGCGCATGCGGGGATTCTACCGCAGATGCGAGAATCGCTATCAATAACTGAGGAGGGATGCGCGATTAGCCGAAGATGTCTTTGACCTTGTCGAAGATGGAAGAGTTGCGCTCGGCGGGCTTGTTCTCCACTTTTAATGTGGCGCCGAGCTGCTCCATGAGTTTGCGCTGCTCGCGCGTGAGCTTTATCGGTATGAGCACGCAGACGTGATAGTACAAATCGCCTTTGCCGCCGCCGCGCGGGTCGGGCATGCCCTTGCCCTTGTGGCGGAAAACCGCGCCGCTCTGCGTGCCCTCAGAAATCTTGAGCTTTTCGTCCCCGTTGAGCCCCGGCACTTGAATGTCGGCGCCAAGCGCGGCCTGGACGAGGCTCACTGGAATCGTGCAGTACAAATCGGCGCCGCGGCGTTCGAAGAAGACGTGCTCTTTCACTTCGAGCACGACGTAGAGGTCGCCCGGAGGACCACCGTTGGGGCCCGGCTCACCTTCGCCACCTACTCGTAAGCGCGTGCCAGTGTCCACCCCCGGCGGAACGCGCAACTCGATGGTGCGCTCGCGCTCGAGGCGGCCCTGCCCGCGGCAATCGGGGCAGCGCTCGCGAATGATCTGGCCCGCGCCCTGGCACGCGGGGCAAGTGCGCGTGATGGTGAAGAATCCCTGCTGATAGGCAAGCTGACCGCGGCCACCGCAGGTCTGACACGCGGCGACCCCGGTGCCTGCTTTCGCGCCCGTGCCGTTGCACGTTTCGCAGTACTCCTGACGTGCGAGCTTGATTTTCGTAGCGACGCCGGCGAAAGCTTCCTCAAAGGTGAGCGTCATGTCGTAGCGCAGATCCGCGCCGCGCTGGACGCGGCTGCGGCCGCGCCGTCCGCCAGAGAACACATCCTCGAAGCCGAAGAAATCGCCGAAGATGTCGTGAAAGTCCTGGAAGATCGTGCTGTTGAAGTCAACGCCAGCACCGCCAGAAAGTCCCGAGTGGCCATAGGTGTCGTAGATCTGGCGCTTCTGTGCGTCGCTCAGCACGCTGTAGGCTTCGGTGCATTCGCGAAACTTGTGTTCGGCTTCCTGTTTGTTCTCGGGATTTCTGTCGGGATGCCATTTCAGCGCGGACTTCCGGTAGGCGGATTTTATTTCGTCGATCGAGGCAGTGCGCGCGAGGCCGAGCACTTCGTAGAAATCCCTTTGGTTGGTCCTGGCCATTCCTGCTCCTGAATCTCTTTTAGTTCACGTTACTCTTCGATGCGGCACTCGGGTGGACAGCTACACGGACCATAGCGGGGCGCAAAACGCGTCCGTGAAACAGATACCCTGGTTGAAAAACCTGAAGGATGGTGCCGTCTTCGTAGTCGGCGGTTTCCGTGCGGTCCATGGCTTGGTGCAAATGCGGGTCAAACATTCTTCCCGTGGGTTCCACGCGCTCCGCGCCGAGCCGCGACACGTTGTCGAGGAGCTGCTTGTAGATAAGCTCGAAACCTTTGCGGTAGTTCTCGTATTCCGCCTCGCGATGCGCCGCGAGAGCATGCTCAAAACCGTCAAGCACGGGGATGAGCCCTTCGATTACGCGAGCAGTGGCGCGCCTGGAATCTTCGGAGCGCTCTTTCTCGATACGCTTGCGGTAGTTATCGAAATCGGCCTGGCGGCGCAAGAGCGTCTGCCGGAGGTCGTCGAGATCGTTGGCCAGCTTCGCCAGTTCGGTGTTGGCGCGATCGGCATCGGCGGCAACGGAGTCTGCGTCGTTGGGCGCGTCATCGTTGCGGGCCGGAGGATCCTTCTCGATGTTCATAGTCGTATTTGCGTCCTTGTCAGGCACTATTCCAAGACTCCCCTTCAGGAATTTTTTCAAGTCTTGTCCAAAGCTTCGCTGAAAAGCTGTGCCACATAAGCCACTGCGGTCATGGCGCGTTCATAGTGCATGCGCGTGGGGCCAAGCACGCCGAGAGAACCCTGCACCTGATCGTGGCGGGTGTACGCTGCGCTGATAAGCGCCAAGTTCTCGCCGGCCGGGGCCATTTCTTTTACGCCGATCTGCACGTGCACCGGCTCCGGCGTATCGATGCAGGCGTTCAGAATGGTGACCAGGCGGTGTTTTTCCTCGATGGCAGCCAGCAGGTCGCGCAATTGCGCCTGGCCGACGAATTCCGGCGCGCCGGCAATCTGCGCGGTGCCCTCCACATGGATTTGGTGAGCCGATTCGTCGCCGAGCACGGCGGGGTCGCAGAGTGTTAGCGCGCTGCGGGCGATTCCTTCGTAACGCTCGCGCTCTGTGGCCAGCTTTTGCAGAAGATCGCCGCGAATGGCTTCGAGCGTCCAACCCGAATAGTGCCGGTTGAGAAAATCCGCGACGGCATCCAAGTCGGTCTGGGTGAACTGTCGATTCGGCCGGAGAATTTTGTCGCGCGTGCCGCCCCCGGGAGAAATCAGCACGACTACGACGCGGCCGTCCGGCAAGAGCCACATACGGGCGTGCTCGAGCACCGTTCTTGCCAGGGGAGGCGAAACGATGATACCCAGGCCGTTGGACACTTCGGCAAGGACGTGACCGGCGCGCTCGGTAATCTCCGTGGGAGTTGTGGCGGACTTGAACTCGCGGCGAATCCAGTCCCGATCCACGACGCTCAGCGTGGCTTGTGAAGCGATTTCCTGCGCGAAAAAGCGATAGGCCGCGGCGGTCGGGACGCGCCCCGCCGACGTATGCGGCTGGTAGAGCAAGCCTTCCTCTTCGAGTTCGGCCATTACGTTGCGAATCGTCGCGGTGCTCAGTGTTTCCTCAAAACGGCCGGAGAGTGCGCGCGAGGATACCGGTTCACCCTTCTCGATGTACATGCGGACAATGTCCGCGAGAATCAGGCGATTTCGCCGCTCCTGGAGCGCGGAATTCTTCATACGAGCACTCTACTCCAAGTGTCAAAGAGCCCGGCTATTATTGTAGGAACGGTTTCGAGCAGCGTCAACGCGCATGGTCACCTTGGGCGTTCGGCGACAAAGGCCGTTCGGAGAGAAGGAACAATCGAACGGCTTGTCGCCGAATGCCGCCGAGCGTTAATTATTGTCAATCTGGGCGCGCTGGAGCTTATCAGAGTAGTCGATGTAGACGGTCTTCCACTCGGTGAAGAAATCGATGGCGGCGATGGCGGCTTCGCGATGGCCGTTGCCGGTTTGCTTAGTCCCGCCAAAAGGCAGGTGCGTCTCGGCGCCAATCGTCGGCGCGTTCACGTAGACGATTCCCGTATAGAGATCGCGTGTGGCCTGGAATGCGCGGTTCACGTTGCGGGTGTAAATCGAGGCCGACAATCCATAGACGACACCATTCGCTACCTCGATCGCGTGTTCGAGACTTTCGATCGGAATCACGGAAACAACGGGCCCGAAGATCTCTTCCTGGGCGATGCGCATGTTTGGCGAGCAATCGCCAAACACAGTAGGAGCGTGGAACCAGCCTTTGGAGAACGCTCCGCCTTCGAGCCGATTCCCGCCGGTCAATTGTTTGGCGCCTTCATTCTTTCCGATCTCCACGTATTGCATGACGGTCTTGAGCTGCTGTTCGTTGATGCACGGTCCCATCTCCGTCGAGGCGTCGAGGCCATTGCCAACCTTGAGAGACTTCGTGCGCTCTACGAAGCGCTCCATAAATTCTTTGTAGACCGCCTTGTGCACCGCAATCCGGCTCGCCGCGGTGCAACGCTGTCCGCTGGTGCCAAATCCTCCCCAG
>Ga0210407_10004249_pt1 | contig 11350 bp, 15 predicted proteins | sample IncBWC27MmetaG_FD_150860 | JGI IMG/M metagenome (GOLD analysis project Ga0210407, IMG submission 150860) | Forest soil microbial communities from Barre Woods Harvard Forest LTER site, Petersham, Massachusetts, United States - Inc-BW-C-27-M | ecosystem: Environmental > Terrestrial > Soil >... | reverse complement strand
GATTCCGCCGAGGTCTATGTCGGCGACGAATTCATCGGCGTGCTGTTCGTCGACGACGAAGACGACGAGCGGTCGTATAACTTCCAGATGGCGATCCTGGGCAGCGATCTCGACGGATGACGCAGGCCGCGGGTCAGACGACCGACGACAGACGGCGCGGAAGACGGATAGGCCCAACGCGCCCTCGGAGTTCTGACATCCGACCTCTGTTGTCTGTTGTTGTCATCCGTCATCCATCATCCGTCATCCGTCCTCAGCCTACGGATGCAGTTGCGCCAGGAGCCGGTCGAAGCCGGCGGCAAGGCCGCGCCAGTCCTCCAGCCACTCGCGCGGAAAGCGCAGCGTGATCTCTGCGGCATCGAGCGAACGCTCATGGATGCAGGTGCCGCGCACCGGACCGTTCGGCCGGGTACAGCGGGCGAAGAACTGCTCGGGCTGCTCTCCTAGATAGACCAGGTCCTCTCCCTGGTAGGGGGTGCCGGCCCGAAAGGGCAGGAACGCGAGGCCGTCGGGGCCGGCGGTTGCCTGCGCCTCGACGTAGCGCGGATAGATGCTGCGCAACCGTTCGGCCGGCGCCAGCACCGCGCCGAGAGCGGCGATGGTGACGAACAGGCGGTCGCTCGCGTTTGCCGGCGGCGCCGCGGCATCCTGCTCCGCTTTCGCCGCTGGTTTGTCGGCCCTGGTATCGGCCGGCGGCGGCGTCAGCGAAGGCCAGAGAAAGGCGAGGTCGATGCGCTCGTGCGTGCCGGCATGGCGCAACACCTTGGCGCGGATCGCCGCCGGCGGCACGTTGAAGAGCACGCCGGCGACCGTGATCGGGATGGCCGGCGCATCGACCGCGATCGGCGCGTTCGGCCAGGTCGGCCACAGCATATAGGCGACAAAGGCGCCGACGCCGCCCAGGACCACGAGGGTGACGAACGGGAGGACGAAGAAACCGCCGGTTTTCCGGCGGGCTTTTGGCCGAGGAAGTGCGTGAGCCGTCATCCTGCCGAACCACTCGTTTCATGCGAATCAACACGAGTATGGCACGGGCGCCATTTCTCAGGCTCCTCGGCTTAGCCGTCGAGCAGCGGCCGTCGCTTCAGCTTGCCTGCAAGTGGATCATTAACATTTTCTTAAAAAATCCGGCCTTGAAATCTCCCGGCTAATTCCGCAGAACACCGATTATTCCTTGGTTTTCCTATCAAAATCCGTTAACACGCCATCCAACGCAATCAAGCATCCACCTTTAGCCGGGCATTAGCCGGCGATCCACAGCACAGGAGAAAAGAAGACATGACCCGCCCGAAGCGACCGGCGCACAAGCGCAACCTCACCGAACTCTACGTCCGCAAGCTCCGGCCCCAGAACAGCGCCTTCGTGGTCTGGGACGCCCGGCAGCACGGCCTTGCGCTGCGTATGCAGCCGTCCGGCTCCAAAGCCTGGAAGGTGATCTACAGCCGCCACGGCCGCCCGCGTTGGCTCCATTTGGGCAATGCCGACGCCATTGGGTTGGCTGACGCCAGGACGCTGGCCGCCGAGATCATGCTGGAGGTTGCCCGAGGCAGGGACCCCGCAGCGGAGCGCAAGGCCGAGCGCACCAAGGGCACATTCGTCGAGCTTGCCGAGCACTACGTCGAGCAGTGGGCGAAGAAGCATAACAAGAGTTGGCCCCAAGCTGCGGCACTGGTGCGCCGCCACGCCCTGCCCCGATGGGGCAAGCTCCTGGCCTCAAGCATCACCCGCAGTGACGTGAAGGCGATGATGGCGAGCATCGAGGCGCCGATTGTCGCCAATCAAACACTGGCCGCCGTCTCGGCGGTTTTCGCCTGGGCCGCGAAGGAGGAGTTGGTCACCGTCAATCCCTGCCGGGGCATCGACCGCAACGCTACCAAGAGCCGCGAACGCGTCCTGGCCGATAGTGAGATTCCGCAATTCTGGTCCGCCTTCGATGACGCCGGCCTCGTTGCCGGCAGTGCGCTCAAGACGATCCTCCTCACGGGGCAGCGGCCCGGCGAGGTTGCCCACATGCGCCGTGAGCACATCAACGACGGCTGGTGGACCCTTCCAGGCGAGCCGGTGCCGTCGCTCGGCTGGCTCGGCACCAAGAATGGGGAGAGCCATAGGGTCTGGCTCTCTGCCCCGGTGCAAGCCATCCTGGCCGAGATGGGCGGCGAAGCCTCGACCGGCTTCGTGTTCGCCGGCTCGCGTGGGCGCGCAGTGGTCAAGCTCGACGTGGCCATGCGCTCGATCTGCACCAAGCTAGGCGTCGAGCGGGCCACGCCGCACGATCTGCGGCGGACGTTCAGCACGACCGTCACCGGCCTGGGCTTCGGCCACGACGCCTTGAACCGTGTGACCAATCATCGTGAGGGCGGGATCGCCAATGTCTATGACCGCCATGGCTATGCCATGGAGAACAAGAAGGTGATGGAGGCGACGGCGGCGCGCATTATGTCTTTGGTCGAGGAGAGGACGGACGAGAAGATCGTGCAACTGCGCCGTTAATTTTCCTCTTGCAGCGCATCGTTCAGAACCATAAATTGTCAACAACAAATCGGGGAGGGCGCAACACACCCCTATAAAAACCGCGCCAAGGCCCGTGGCCTGAACCACGGAGGGGGTAGCGCCTCGAAACCCTAAAAAACGCGCTAAGGTTACCCGGGCCTGTACCACGGAAAGAGCCGGTCGCTACCGCGCCGGCTGGACCTCTTCTTCTTCCGTGGAGACCCACTTGAAACATTCCCCCACGCCTGCGGCCGGTAAATCGCCGCGACTACTCAAAAAGACCGAAGTCTGCGCCATCGCTAACGCATCATTCCAGTCCATTTGGGCGTGGATGCGCGCCGGCACATTTCCGCGTGCCCGCATCGTCGGCGGGCGCTCGATGTGGCGCTCCGATGAGGTTGAGGCTTGGCTCGCCGGCTTGCCCGTGCGACGCCTGAAGGGTGACGAAGCCGAAGCCGAGCACAACAACACTGCCGCCTAACGCACAGAAGCCCCGGCGGGACCGGGGCTCTGGCAGTTCTTTTTATGGGCGGTAGATAGATCTGTGCGTGGCTGCATGGTTCTACCGCCCCTCACCCAGGGGACGCAAGACCATGTTGCCCGGACAACTATCCCTCTTCGCTGAATCGACCGCGCCGTCCACGAGCGTCGTCGGGCTCGCGGTCGTTCTGCCGCGCCCGTGCCGCTCCTGCGGCGAGACGATGGCGGTACTCGGTTCAAGCAAAGGGCCGCACGCCGCTGTCGCCTTTTGCATTTCCTGCAACAGGCACGTTGCCTGGGTGTCCAAAGAGACCTTCGACTTTGTCACCGCCATCATCGACCACGTCGGCCGGCCCGAGGACGCAATCGTGGTGCGCTCCAACGTCGAGCAGAGGAACTGAGAATGCCCAAAGCATTACAGGCCGCACTCGGCCTCGCCGCCAGGGGCATCCGTGTCTTCCCATGCAAACAGGATAAGACGCCGTACACCGAGCACGGCTTCAAGGATGCAAGCTGCGGCAACGCCCTTATCGCCGAATGGTGGACGAGCTGGCCCGGCGCATTGATCGGTGTACCGACCGGCAGTGTCGCCGGCCTTGACGTGCTCGACCTCGACGCCAAGCACAACGAGGCGAGGGTGTGGTGGCGGGATAACTGCCGCCGCTTCCCGCGCACCCGGATGCACAAGACGCGCTCCGGCGGGTTCCACCTCCTGTTCTAGCACAACGACACGGTGACCTGCACCGTGGCGAAGATCGCGTTGGGCGTCGATACCCGCGCCAATGGCGGGTACGTCAAGGTGCCGCGCATGGCCGACTTCGCCAAGTGGGCGACCGCCTGCGAGGGGGCATACGACACAGCCGGCATCTTCCTCCGCGCCTACGGTGAGAACCGCACCAACGCCATTACCGCCCTCGTAGCCGAGGATATGGTCGGCAGCGCCGTGACGCGGCTCCTCCTGCCGTGGGAGGGGCAGATCGGCATGCTGCTAGAGCCGCTGGCGCACCTCGCCGGCGACCAGACCAAGAGCCGGGAGTGGCCGAAGACGCCACGCGGGCTCGGATCTGCTCTGCGCCGCCTCGTCCCGTTTCTGCGCGACTGCGGCGTCGAGGTCGAGGTGCCTGGGAAGAACGATAAGACCCGGACATGGGTCATTCGGGCTGTTGCCGTCCCGATCGCCCCGACGGCCCACAGACAGCCCGACAATAAGCCCCTGAAAACAGAGGGGGAAACAGCGGATCCGGGCGGTCTGGGCGGTTCTTTTCACCATAATAGGGGGAGGGGTCGTACCGCCGGTGGCAATGGGTCCGATACCCCCGACGCCCCTTTAATAGGCGAACAACGGCCCGAACAGCCCGAACAGCCCCGACGCTCTCGGTTCTAGCAATATCCCCAGTGGCTTAGAGCCCGGCGATCTGCCGGGCTCTCGGCCGGCCGGGGACCGCCAACCGCCCGAACAGCCCGACGCGGGCTGCTGGGATATTCCGCCATTCCTCGACCGGCGCGCCGAGTGACGGCTAGTCGTCCGCGCCGCCATCGCCCTCGTTGTCGGGCTCGCACTCATCGAAACCGGCCGTCAGATCGAGGAACGCGATCAGGCGGTCGATGCGCGCTGCGGCCACGCGGCCGACACTTGCCAGCCCACGAAGCGCGGCCGCGTCGGCAACCTAGTCACGACCGAAGGCGCCGCGATTGCGGCCCCTGCCCCGCCGGTGCGTTCTTGGCCCCGTTGCGGCACGGAAGAGACTCGCATTGGTCACCTTTCGAGGTTGTGCAGGGGGGCGGCCCTAGCTTACCGTTGCGGGAATGAGGCAGGTGGGCTTAGCGGAGCGCCCGATCGCGGCTGGCGGCGCATTTCCGGAACGTGGCGCAACACGTAACAGCGCCGCGAAATATCGTCCCGATATCGATGGCCTAAGAGCAGTGGCGATTGGCGCCGTTTTTGTGTTCCACGCCAACCATGATTACCTTCCGGGCGGCTTTGTCGGCGTCGACGTATTTTTTGTTATCTCTGGGTTTCTGATCATCCGCATCATTCTCGATGGCCTAGAAACACGTTCAGCCTCGCAGGCTTTTACACTCGACGCATCCGACGAATTTTTCCGGCGTTGATTTTCGTCCTGGCCGCCGTCTGGGCGCTCGGCTGGCATTTCATGTTGCCCGAAGATTTCCAGGAACTGGGCAAGCAAATCTTCGCCGCTGCCGCCTTCGGCTCCAATCTACTGACCTACTCCCAGGTAGGCTACTTCGACGCGCCGGCGATCACCAAGCCCCTGCTGCATCTGTGGTCGCTTGGAGTGGAAGAGCAGTTCTATCTGCTGACTCCACTGGCGCTCATGGCTGCGGTGCGGTGGCGATACTCAATGCCGTGGATCCTGGCGGTCGGGGCGGTAGTGTCATTCGCCATCAATATCGTCCTCGTGCGATATGATCAGGCAGCCGCGTTCTATCTCCCGTTCACCCGTTTTTGGGAATTGCTGGTCGGCGGCGGTCTTGCCTACGCCGCGATACATTTCCCGGAGCGACTGCGCCGACTACAGCATTGGGTGGTTTCGTTGCTCGGGCTGCTTCTGATCGGCGTTGCGGCGTTTGCGACACCGTTTGCGCTATTTCCCGGTTGGTGGGCCATTCCCCCGGTGCTCGGCGCGGCGCTGGTTATAGCGGCAGGGCCGAGCGCGGGGAGCAACCGAATCCTTGCTTCACCGCCCGCGGTCGGCATCGGTCTCATCAGCTATCCGCTTTACCTTTGGCACTGGCCGCTCCTCGTGTTTATGCGCGAGGAGCTCGAAATTCAGCACGGCGCGTTTTTGCTTCTCGCGACCACTTCTCTCGTTCTCGCGACAATCACCTATTTGTTTATCGAGCGACCCGTCAGAACCTTCCGATTGCGCCCGGTTGCCACAGCAAGTCTAGCGACCATGCTTCTCGTGGCGGCCGCGGGCTTCGAGGTGATGCGAACTAACGGCCTTCCGAGTCGGTATCACCCGCCTCTGCCGTCGATACTTTTGCCCACCCCGATTCCACAGTATGCCGGCCCGGACCTCGAGGCGGGGAACATCGCCGGTCCGAAGGTCTTGCTGTGGGGCGATTCACACGCTGGGCACTTGATCCCCGGTTTCGTGGCTTTGCGGCGAACTAGACCGCTCAGTATCTACGGCGAAAGCTTCAGCGATTGTCCGCCCACGAGGGCGCACGCGGAAAGCGCGCGTCAACACTGTGCCGAGAAATCGAGGCCATCGAACAACGACTGGTGTCGTTGAAACCGGATATCGCCATCCTCGCAAGCTACTGGCCCTACCACGACCGGCTTGAAGGCCTGTCGGAACCCCTGGCCTTTCTGCGACACAGCGGCGTGCGTCGCATCGTCGTCATGGGGTACGTTCCGCGATGGCCGAAGCCCTTGAGGAAGGTCGTGATAAGAGCATATCTTAAAAACCCGTCAGGGCCGGTTCCTGAAAGGCTATCGAATTTCGTGCGCATTCCTCCCGAAGTGGAAGGCTACCTGCGCGACGCCTCCGGCCGCTTCGGAGCGCGCTACATTTCGCCTCCGCAGACGCTATGCAATGACGATGGCTGCCTGGTGCGGGTCGGCGATCAGCCTGGGGACCTTATGCAGTTTGACGACAATCACTTCACGATTGCCGGGTCGCGGTTTTTCGTCGAATCGATTGCGAGACAGGTCCTAGACTAAAGCGTCAAGCCGTGAGCGAGATCGGGCCATTGTCGTTCGCCGGTTCCGGCACGCCGCCCCTGGCAAGGCCGACAGCCTAGTCCCGAAGACGCACCGCACAGTCCCCAGCCAAGCTTTCGGCGGCTGCGGCGTTGCCTGATGTCAGAGACTTCGCAACAAATTCAGAACACCGCGAAGAGGGTAGAATTTTTGTAGGTGTTCCGGGCAAAAGCAGTCACAGCAAACAACAAGTAGAGAACATAGAAGGGCGGGTCCCATTTGCAGAATTTCGCTGGGTTTGGTTTGGTAGAAGTTGTGAAGAACCCCTGAAAGAGAAGAGAAGAATCTCCGCGCGCGTAGCTGTGCCTGCGACCCTCCTCCGGTATGCACCGGATCCAGTTTCCAAAACCCTCCGTCGCGCCCGATCAGCCCGATCCCGGTCCGCCGGCAGGATGGCCCGCGCTGACTCAGCGGAGCCCGTGGATTCGATTTGTCCTCGACGGCTGGGGTGATGGTCCCGATGCAACAAAGCTCGCCAGCGACTCTGCTGCCGGGCTCAGCATCAATCCCCAGTGGCGACCTGGGATAACCGGGTGAGGCAAGCTCGGCAGCGACCGGCACGGCATCGCCGGCAATGCGGAGGGTGAGCCAAGCTGACGCAGGGGCATCCAATAAACCCTGCCGAAACGGCAGCATAGAAAGCCCGTAATCATTGAACTGAGATAGCCGCTAATCACTCATCCAAAAAGCAGTTGATTGTCGGATGGCTCTCGGCCATGATGCATTCGCATATCGGGAGGGCATCATGCAGAAACGAGCCGCAATCTACGTCCGCGTATCGACCGACCGCCAGAGCGTCGAGAACCAGACCGCCAAGCTCAGCGAGATCGCCCAGGCTCGCGGCTGGGTGATCGTCGCCACCTTCAACGATGCCGGCATCTCCGGGGCCAAGGGCCGCAAGGATCGCCCCGGCCTCGACGCCATGCTGAAGGAGGCGCAGCGCGGGGCGTTCGATGTGGTCATGGCCTGGAGCATTGATCGCGTCGGGAGGTCACTGATCGACCTACTCGGCACCATTCAGCACCTAGAGGCTTGCCACGTCGATCTCTACCTCGACCAGCAAGCCATCGACACCACCACGCCTACCGGCAAGCTGATGTTCCAAGTCACAGGGGCCTTTGCCGAGTTCGAGCGGTCGATGATCCGTGAGCGCGTCCATGCCGGCCTCAAGCGGGCCGTAGCTGCCGGCAAGGTTCTAGGCCGCCGGCCGGTCGAGGATGACCCGGAGGGAGCCCGTAAGGCTAACCGCGCTCGTAAGCTGTTAGACAAAGGCACCGGCATCAACAAGGTCGCCAAGGCCGTAGGGCTCTCCAACGGCACCGTGGCGCGGCTGAGGGCTGAGATAGCGGCGTAAGGGGCACGATCTCACAGAATGCCGCGCGGGCGGGACCCCTCCGAACAAAGAGAAAATCGACGGGTCCTCCTTTAGCTCCAGCGCGTTGCCCGGGTGTGCACCGGACCCAGTTAGCCAAGTGGCCGGAATCCGCCTGACCGCGCTCGCGGAATGGCCCGCGCTGACTCAGAGAAGGCCGCCGGTTGAGTTTCGGCAACTCCCCGTAGGGGAGATAGCTGGCGCGGCTTCGGATGAATCGGCGGACTCCGGGAGAAACCTAAAGGAAGAGGGCAAGAACCCCGAACCCCTCTGGGGTGAGGGTTCGGGAACCTTGCTTCCCCTCTCATCCCCAAACCACGGAGATCGACCGATGACCAACATTTCCGCCGAAACAATCGCCCTCATTGCTCAGGCCGTTGCCCAAGCTCTGGCCGGGCAGCAGACTTCGCCGAAGGCGAACAACACTCAGCCGATGAACGGCGCTGCGCCGAGGGCGACGCAGGCCGAGAGGCTTGCCGCTAAGGACCGTTCCCTGCTTTCGACCTTCGCTCGAAGGGGCTTCAAGGACGTGGTGTTGCTCAATCGTAATGACCCGACCAAGCCGTACAACGTCCGCCCCTTCCAGGCTTGGATCAACGAAGGCCGCCTTGTCCGTAAAGGCGAACATGGGGTCCGTGGCTTGTTCCACATCAGTCAGACCGAGCCGGTGACCAAAGCGCCGGCAAAGCCGAAGGAAGGGCCGAAGGTGGTCGCCAAGAAGCCGGCGAAGGCGAGGGCTGCGGCCTAGCCCCTCCTCCACGTCCTCACGGGCCGTTGCGGCGCGTTCGCAGCGGCCCTTTTTTGCGTCTCCACTAACAGCAGATTAACCGCTGGAAACGCAGGAAGTCCCTGTTTCTCCGGCGTTCTCTCGGGGTCCCCGAGGGGGCCAGCTAAGCACCGGCTAACGGACGCAGCGAAATCCCGCGCGGGGATCAGGTCCCCCGCGCTCGCCGCGCGCGCATCAGATCGCGCTGTCGCTGCCGGTAGAGGTCCTGGTGACGCGACCGCCACGACGCCCAGCGCGGAGCCTTGTTAGCTACGCTCTTGTTAGCAACGCCTGTGACACTGTTGTTAGCTACGCTGTCACTGTTAGCAACGCCCTCCGCTGTGTTGTTAGCAACGCTCATCGCCTTCGGCACACAGCGATGAAGCTTGCCGACAAGGGCTAGGTTAGCGCCGCAAAGAGCGCAGAAATCAGCCGGCCCCGAGGAACAGAACATTCCCTCCCTAAACTCTCTTCCTCGGAAACCCTCACTCACTGCCGGCCCCTTAGCAATGCGGCTGAGTTAGTCCCATGAACTCTACGTTCCAGGGGCTTGTTAGTGCATCTGTCGGTGCTTCCCTGCCGCTTGCCGTCTCAAGCCCTTCTCGATCTCGCCTGTGGCTAGGCGGCGCTTATGGTTCCAACTCCAGCACCAATAGCGGGCGTTTATGGAGCCAGCTTCGTAAGGGCAGGCTGTGATTTCGGAAGGAAGCCCTGCGGCGATGTCGGCCACGATGTCGGCGACGTGGGTCAAGCCTTTGCTGTCGAGGATGTCGGCGGCTTGTTCCAGTGACTCGCGGGGTAAGTCATCGACCATCGCGAAGGCATCGCGCAGGGCTTTCTCCCCATACTTTGCGTGCAGGAAGGCCGCGAGCATGTCCAACGTGGTCAACGCCGAGAACTCGTTGGGCTCGTCATCCGGCTGCGGGCTCATCTTCGCCCTCGGCTACTTCCTCGACCGCCTCAGCCTCAATCAGCGGCACCTTAGCGCCGATGAATGAGCCCCACGCCTGATATGCCTGGGCAAAGGTCTGCACGTCGGCGACGAGCCTCGCATCGACGTTTGCATTGACGTTGATGACCGAGGCCAGCATTTCCCTCGGCATCAGGCCGGCGACAATCTTGGTGAAGGCGACCGGATCGTCGGTTGCCGTGCGCTCCAACGCCTTACCGAGCCCATTCACGCTGCAAATCAGCAAGAAAAGATTCCGCGAGCCGATTGCGGCTGCCCACTGGCCGCCCGGGACCGCCTCGATGGCCGGCAACGAACGTGCCGTTCTTGTTGCGCTCGATGGGGTGATGGTCCTTGCCGTTGACGGTCATGCGTCACCACGACTTCGGCGCGAGCTTCACCGCGATGACCACGACGGCGACGATGCCGCTGGCGATAGTGAATATCAAAACCACATCAAGCGGGGTCAATGAGGGTGCGCTCCTAGTGCGCCTTTGCTCGGACGCTGATCTGCGGGCCGAAGATTAAAACCCACAGGGCGCGGAAAGCCTCCAGCGCACCAGGAGCGCGGGCAACCGGCGGTCCAGCGGCGGGCTGTTTGCGCCGGTTGTTTGGTGAGGTGGCGCTCACGAGCTTCCTCAAGTATTCGGTCTATTGACTTATAGGGGTAAAAGGTGAACAATTCAACCGAATACACGGGCTTAACCCCTGGAACACTCGGGGATACCTAGGAGGCCAAGTATGGCGGACCGCAAAACTTCAGTCGATGAAATGTACGCAAACCGGCACCGGCCTTACGGCCAAGCCCGAGACCCCGGAGCACGGCACCGCGTCGAGCACGAGCCCAACATGCGCCCCGGCGATGAGCGGCCCCCACCGTCGCCGACAAGGCCGCGTGACCCACAAGCGCCGCAGATGCCAGAGGACCAGCACGATAACCGGGGCGGTCATTACGATAATCAAGTCTCGGCAGATTCGTGGATTCGGGGCGGCGGCAAGGGCGGAGCTACGGGGAAGCCTGGGTTCGATTTTGGGGCCAGCTACCGCAGAAAAGACGGGGGCAACGACTGGCATTCGCAGACCGGCCCCGACAAGGTCGAATTCGTGAAACCCGAGCCGGTCACGACAAACAAACAACAGCGTCAAAACGACTGAGGAGAAACCCAATGGCCGAGGATTTCTATCTCTCCGCTGCGCGCGAAGGCGAAGCCACAGGCCGCTACTTTAGCGTCCTATTTTTTGGGTTTCGGCCGTGGCGGATGCCCACATTTCTTTTCTTGGAAGTCAGGCCAATTCTGACCGAGCGTTCCCGCAGCTTGCTCGGCTTTGTACTTGGCTTTGCATTCCTGCATGGTCAATTCAGCCTTGGCGGATGTCCCGCATAAACACAGCGCCGCGACGATTACGAGACTGCGGATCATAGTGGTTCACCCTGGCTGACCGTACAACTTGCCAAGCTTACCGCTAATATGGCCGCCGCGCGGCGGGATATTCCTGCGGCTGCGGTTCTAGGTGGGACGCTTTAGCAACCGGCAGCGTGGCGATGTTGGCGGCGATGCCGGG
>Ga0210407_10004248_pt1 | contig 11351 bp, 6 predicted proteins | sample IncBWC27MmetaG_FD_150860 | JGI IMG/M metagenome (GOLD analysis project Ga0210407, IMG submission 150860) | Forest soil microbial communities from Barre Woods Harvard Forest LTER site, Petersham, Massachusetts, United States - Inc-BW-C-27-M | ecosystem: Environmental > Terrestrial > Soil >... | reverse complement strand
TTGGAATCGACAATGCCCGTCGTGGCACCCGGTCTTGCAGTGACAAACAGTTCCGTCGCGGCGAGCTGATCGAACTGGCTGATGATGCGGTTTCCGGCGGTGCGGGTCAGTCCCACGGTCGCGACCAGGGCAGACATCCCGATCACGACGCCCAGCACAGTCAGGACCATGCGTCCCGGCCTGGCGAAAATCCCTGCGAGTGCTTCGTTCAGGAGGTCGCGGACAGTGATTCCCGACCTCGGGGCGGAGGTCCCCAGACCGAGAGGGGCCAAGGCTATCGGCTTTGGCCGCAACGCCTGGCCCGCACGTTCCTCGACCACGCCATCGATGACATGCACGAGGCGGGAGGCGCGGCTGGCTACGTTCTCGTCATGCGTTACGATAACAATTGTCAGACCGTCTCTGTTCAGGCTTTCCAGGCAATCGAGGATGTTCGCTGAACTCTTCGTGTCCAGGTTTCCGGTGGGTTCGTCGCACAGCAGCAGGCTGGGCGAGCCGACTAGGGCCCGGGCAATCGCGACGCGCTGCCTCTCCCCACCGGACAGCTTCATCGGCAGGAAGTCGGTGCGATGCGCGAGGCCGACCCGCTCGATCGCAGCCAGTGCGCGGTCACGCCGGCCGCGCGATGTCCGTCGGCGGTACACCTCCGCCAGCATCACGTTCTCAAGTACCGTCCGGTATGGTAGCAGGTGAAACGACTGGAACACGAACCCGATTCGCTGGCTCCGCAAACCCGCGCGCTGATTGTCGGACAGTGTGGTGGTTTCCACGCCGTCAAGCCGGTAGAAGCCGCTGGTCGGGATGTCCAAGCAGCCGATGATGTTCAGCAGCGTCGATTTGCCGGCGCCGGACGGCCCCGTGATTGCGAGCCATTCCCCACGTTCCAGCGAGAGATCGACATTGACGAGCGCATGGACGGCCGGTTCCGTGCCGAACTGTTTGCAGATCCTGCTGAGTTCGAGAACCGGATCAGATGCGCCTTCGGTCATCGCACTTCGCTGCCGGCCGGGTTATTGTAGCCGACCACGACGCGCTGGCCTGGCGCGAGTTTTCCTTCAAGCGGGTTTACTTCCACATAGCCGTTTGCGGACAGGCCCGGCTTCACCGTGACGTACTCGAGCGCGCCGTTCCTTTCCACCTGGAGCCTTGAGGTCCCGTCGGTGGCAAGTGACAAGGCGCTGACTGGAACGGCGGTCACGGCACCCTTGGTGGACTCGATTGGGATCGTCAATCTAACGGAGAAGCCTTCGAGGCGTATCGGCGTGCTGTCGACCCCAATGCCGAGATAGATGTGGAAGCCGTCGACGCCGTGGGTGCCTGGCGTCGTGGCGACCGTCTCGACGACACCGGTCGCCTTGATGCCAAGCGCCTGTTCATCAATGGCCACCGGCATGCCGGGTTTGACCAGCGGAGCCGCATCCAACGGAAGCGCGGAGTCGACAGCCAGTTGGTTGTCGGTCACTGTCAGCAGCGATCCCGTCGCCGCATTTCCGATGACGCCCGTTACTTCCTCCACACGGACGGGAAGCGCGCGAATAAACACCACTTCGTCAACCGGCAACTGGACGCCAAGCTTGCGCTTTGCGGCGGCGAGGTCGGCGGCTGCCTGGTCGGCCCGCTCTGTGGCCATGGTGAGGTCCAGGGCGGCGAGCTTCTGTGCGTCGAGCGCGGCACGGACGGCCTTGTCGCCTTCAAGGCGGGCCGAGCGTTCGGCTGCTCGCCCCACTTCCGCCCGATCGGCCGACAACGACGCTTCGCGCTCCGCCGTCTGAACCGCCAACTCACCTTCAAGTCGGGCCTTCTGTCGCGCTGCGCGAGCCACTTCCAGCTTGGCGTTGGCGGCGTTGCGGGCTGTCTCCGTCTGCCGTGGGTCGAGCGCGATCAGTGCGTGGTCCGCGATCTGGGCCGCGAGGTCCGCATCGGCGGCAGAGGTGGCAACCTGCGCCCTGGCGCGCTCGCTCTCGACCGTCAGTACCGCGCCGCCCTGCCCCGGTTCGCTCGGCCTGCGTTGACCAGCGAGCCTGGCCGCGCTCTCCACGGCGGCCGCCTTGACGGCATGCGCGGCTGTGGCGCGGGCGGCCTCGACCGAGACACCGGCTGTCGCGACCGCGGCGGCGGCCGCGGCCTTGGTCTTGACCGCGTCGCTCCACTCGCGTTCGAGCGCGCGCACGGCAACGATCTGTTCCCGCGTTGGTCCGAACGGCTCCCACCCCTTGGATTTGTACCATTCGGCCACAGCCGCGCTGGTCTGCTCGTCGTAGGTTCCGTCGGTGGAACCGGGATCAAGGCCCATTCGCTTCAGGGCCTCCTTCAGCTGATTGACGTCAGCGCCCGACAGCCCAGGCACGAGGTCCCGATAAGAGGGAACCTGGCCTTGCAGAACGAACACGGGCCGGCCGGATGCGGTCAGAACGACGTCACCCTCATTGAGCTGAGTATTTCGCAAGGACAGCGTCGTGACCAACCCTGGCCCGGCCTTCAGTGGTGATGGGGCGAGCGAAACCGGTTGCGGCAATCCGAACCGAATCGTGCCGCGCGTGACAACGTCGGCGCTCAGAACGCGTTCCTCGACGGGGACCAGAATGGGCGATGGTGGGGGCGGGGCGGTTCGGGCGGCGACGTCGGCCGGTGATTCGATGCGCGTTCCGGCCAGCCAGGCTCCGGCCGCGGCAGCTGCCACCGCCAGCAGGACGGCGTGCAGGAGCTTGATCCGCCTTCCAGCCAGGTTCCCGGAATTCCGTTGCGGCATTGTCAGGGCCCGGCCTTCGGCTTCGCGCTTCCCCGCGCGCAGCGGTAGCTGGGCGGGGGCGGGGGCCGGCGCCCGTACTGTGCTGCCGGTAGTTCCCTTCATTGGACCTTCCGGGAGAACAGTTCCTGCTGGATCTGCTCCTCGACCGGTCCCAGAACCCCATCCTGAAGTTTGAAGGTTTTCACTGCCACCCTGCGCTCGTAATCCTGCAGCTTCTTCAGTTCATTGCGCTGCTCCGACGACATCTTCTCGACGAGGATCGTGCCGCCATTTGTCAGAGCGCTGAGCCGCGCCCTGATGTCGGGTTCGACGTCGTCCGGGTGAGTGTAGTCGAAGCCCGCCTTCTTCATCTCGGCTGCGAACTTCCGCAGAGCCGCTTTCATGCGCGGGTCGTTGTTGATGAAGGCATTCTGCGGATTGTAGTAGGTGGGCTTCAGTTGATCCGGCTTGAAAACCTGCTCGATGGCCTTTAGCGTGCAGCCGCCGCACCGCGAGAAGTTCTCGATTTCCACGCCGACCGCGAGAGTGGCGTCGATATTCTCGCCCAGCAATGCGCGATTATAGGCAATCTGGTCTGCCGGCGACAGGCCCTTGAAGATCTGCACGTTCCGTTCCCCAAGGCCCACCCTCGCCGGGCTGTAACCGGTGGTGAGCTGCGGAGGCTGGCCGGTGTACATCGTTGCGACTCCGAATCCGTACTTGTCAATGAACTCTTCTTCGCTCAGACCGGGCATTGCCTTGTCGGCCTTCATGCCAGCCTGCACCGTGTTATAGTCGGCAGCGATATACTGGAAGCCCTCCTCACGCATGCACTTCGCGATCAGTTCCTCTACCTGCTCGATGGACTGGACGAGTTGGCGCTGAGTGAGGCCGAATTCCTCCGCGCCGAAGCCCGGCTGCGTCTGCGCGCCCACACCGCTGGGGATGAGAAGCATCGCGGCCACCGCTGCGCCCAAAATCGCTCTCATCGCCCTGGTCCTTCCGTCGTCAGTCACAATCCCCGAGAGCGCACTCACGCCGTGCAGACGCCGCTAGCGCTCCATGCCAAGCACCGCGCCCGAGACCATGTCGACCAAAACATCGGTCTCGGCGCCATCCTTCTCGGCAACGATCTCTATCACGTAAACGGTCTTGCCACGTTTCTTCTCGATGGTAACATCGGTCACCTCGCCAGGCAGCGCCTGAAGCGCGGCCTGCGTGGCCTGTTCCCTGGTGATCTTGCCGCCCGGTGTGTTGACCACCTGCGCCACAGAACTGTTCTTGGTCTCCGCAGCGGTGGCAGGGCTAAGGTTGCAGCAGGCTGCAGCCAGGATGACGGCCGGAATTAGTGCCAAAAGAGGTCCTCGTCTCTGACGATCACTCCAGCATGTTGGATTCATGGTCTTTTCCTTCGATAATACGACTACTTTCTCGCGGCCGTCGTGAACGCCGTTTCGGTGAACGACCTGTTTCCGTCCTTCGCCACTGTGCCGACCGCAACCTTGTACTCTAGACCGGGTGTCAGAAATCCCTCGGGAACAGTGAACGTGGTCGCCGTGGCCACCAGATTCGCCTTGAGCTGGCGACGAGTCTGCTCCTGCTCGATGACCAGGATATACGACGCCACGTCCTTCACGGGATTCCACCTGACCTGCAGACCCGCCAAGGGAACATTTTTCTCGTCAGGGCGCGGGCGCACGACTCGTGTGACGGCAGGAAGCTTGTGACTCAGCGTGGACTCGCCCTGCAGCGTGGCGCCGGTCGTGCTGGTGCCGGTGAACTTGTAGACCCCGGCAGGAAAGTCCGTCTGAAGCCCGCCGTCGTTTTTCGGTTCGGGCGATTCCAGCGTGAAGTGCTGCACACCAAACTTCGAGTCGGGGGCCTTGAATTCGACGACGGTCCGACCATCGGGCGCGACCACCTTCAGGGCCGACAGTCCGGCAGTGCCGCCGATCGCCTCGAACGTGACCTCGGAATCTCCGTCCTCGACGGTCTGTTCGAGAAATGCCGTCACGCTGTCGAATTTCTCTGCGGCCCAGACGGGCCCGTGACAGACAGCAAGCGCAACCGCAGTCATTGCAATCGTTCGTATCATGGGACCCTCAATCCGCCGAAGCAGCCAGCTGCGACGTCACAACGATATCGCCCTGCACCTGGCCGGCGCCGAAGCGCAGGTAGAGCGCCGGCAGGACGAAGAGGTTGAGCAACGTCGACGTGACTAGGCCACCAAGGATCACGACAGCCATCGGAAACTCGATCTCATGCCCCGGCAGGTTGCCGTAGATAACTAATGGCAAGATCGCGAGAGCCGTGGCGCCGGTCGTCATCAGAATGGGCCGCAAGCGCTCCCGGGCCCCACGCTGCACGAGGCTCGCACCAAAGGTCTCCCCTTCGAACTGTTCCAGATGCTGGAAGTGACTGATCATCATGATACCGTTCCGTGCAGCGATACCAAGCACCGAAAGGAATCCCACGAGAGACCCCAATGTGATGATGCCCCCTGCTGCAAATGCAGCCAGCATGCCGCCGACCAGGGCCGAAGGTAATGTCACGAAGCTGAGAGTTGCGAGTCGCCAGCTGCGGAACGACAATTGCAGCAGCAAGAAGATCGCCACCAATGCAAGAACTGCGAAGACCTGCAGGTCCTGCTGCGCCGACTGCAGCTCGACATAGGCTCCCTGCAGAATCGCATGGTATCCGAGCGGGAACTTTATCGTCGCCAGGCGCCGCTCGACGTCTTTCGCGACCGCACCGAGGTCGCGGCCTTCGACACCGGCCTGAACGTCTATGCGGCGGGACCCTCCCTCGCGTTTGATAACGTTCGGGGTCGGCACGATCTGGACATCGGCCACCTCGTTCAGGTGGACCCGCTTACCCGTGGGCGTGTCGATCAGCATCTGTTGGACCGAAGTGAAGCTATGGCGCCACTCGGGCGTGGTCCAAACCTGCACATCGTAGGTCTGCCCGCCCGAGAAGATGTCGCCGACCTCTTCGCCCGCCATCAGGACCGCCGATGCACGCCGCACGTCCCCGGGCTTGAGCCCGTAGCGCAGCGCATCGGCAGGTCTTTCCGTGACCTGGATGTGGGGGACGTCGACATTGATGTCCTTTTTGACATCGTCGGTCCCCTTGATATCGGACAAGGCCTGCCGCACCACTTCCGCCTGTTGCCGCAAGACCGCCAGGTCGGCACCGAAGATGCGCACGACGATGGGCTCGCTCTCCCCTGACAGGACCTCCTCGATCCGTTCATCCAGGTAGGTTTCCACGCCGCGATACAGGCCGGGATACCCGTCAACCACCTCCTTGATGGCCGCAATCGTCTTGTCGTAGTCCACCTTGGGATCGATGCTGATCCAGTTCTCGCCGTTGGCGACGCCGACGATCTCGTCCGCCAGGAATGCCTGGCCGATATGGGCGCCGAAGTTCCGAACACCTGGTATAGCGCGCAGCTCTTTGCTGACCAGCTTGGTGATGCGGAGCATTTCAGGGTGGGAGGTGCTGGGATCAGTGATCCAGTGAATCAGGAAATCCCGCTCCTTGAACGGTGGCAGCAGCGAATACCCCAGGAACGGCCAGGCTGCGGCGCCAGCCAGCGTGACGACCGCGACGGTGATGTACGCCGCAGCCGGCGTACGGATCGTCCGGGCGAGCCCACGCACATAGATGCGCCCCAGCCATTCAGACAATGGCGATACCTTGCCGGCAAGTGCGGCTTTGTTCAGCAGGAACAGGCACAGCACCGGCGTAATCGTTACCGCGACAACTAGGGATGCGAGGATCGCCGTCACATAGGCGAAGATGAGTGGCTTGAAGAACGCGCCCGACAGCGCCTGCATGAAGAAGACGGGGACAACGGCGATCACGACGATCAGGGTCGCGTAGAGGATGGGGTTGCGCACCTCTATGGACGCATCGAGAATGATGCGAGCGGTGGATTGCGTGTCGCCCAAGGCCCGGCGCTCGCTGAGGCGCCGCATGATATTCTCGACATCGAGAATGGCGTCGTCGACCACGACGCCAAGCGCGATCACGAAGCCCGCCAGCACCATTGTATTGAGTGTCGAGCCGCTCCAGTGGAGCACGAGCACCGCCGCCAACAGCGACAGCGGCAGGGCCACGATGCAGACGATTGCTGTGCGCCATTCGTAAAGGAAGGCGAAAACCACGGCCACGATAAGAATGCAGCCCAAAATCAATGCATGGGAAAGGTTATCGACGGAAGCCGCGATGTATTCCGCAGGGCGGAAGATCTTCGTGTCGATCTCCACGTCGCCGAGACCGGGCTTCAACTCATCCAGCGCCGCCTCGACTGCGCGGGTCACCTCCAGCGTGTTGCCCCACGGGTATTTCTCGACGATCAGCATGAGACCGGGACCGTCGTTGATGATTGCGTCGCCGACCATTCCCTGCGGACCCCACGTAAGTTGGGCCACGTCGCCGAGCGTGAGCTGCTTTCCGTCACGCCTGGCGACAGGGACCTGGGCAAGCGTTTCCGGGGTCGTGCTGGACAGAATATGATGGATGGGGAACCGTTTATCGGCGGTGTCAATGAAACCGCCGGTACCAATATGAGCGCCGCCGGAATAGCGCAGCAGCCCAACCTCCAATGCGTCCGACGTAGTTTCCATGACATGGTCGAGGGTCAGACCGACCTTCGCCAACTGGTCCGGATCGACCTGCACCTGCAGCATCTTCAACTGCTCACCCCAGATCGGGACATTGGCAACGCCCGGAACGCCAAGCAGCCGCGACCTTATCTTCCAGTAGGCGAGCATCGAGAGGTCCATCATGGACAGGTTCTTCGACGTGACGCCGATCTTCATGACCCGGCTGGTGGTCGAGACCGGCGGCATCATGACCGGCGGGGCCGCCCATGTCGGCATGTTACGTGTCGCGATGGCGACACGCTCCGTCACGAGCTGCCGAGCCGCCAATTCGTCAGCGCCGCGTGCGAGGATCGCCTGGACGGAGGACAGCTGGGGAACCGAACTCGATCGCAGGACCTCGACGCCCGGAACGCCGTTCATCGCATTCTCGATCGGCACCGTGACCTGCTCCTCTACTTCGGCCGGAGACAGCCCGAGACAGAGAGTCTGGACTTCGATCCATGGCGGCGCGAACTCCGGAAAGACATCGATCGGAATGTCCTTCAGCCGCTGGGCACCGAAATAGGTCAGGCCGAGTCCGAGTGCCACGACAATAAAACGAAAACGCAGGCTGGTTCCAACGATCCATCGGATCATGGCTTGAACGTTCCCCGAACCGCTATTCGCCGTTGACGCCCACTTCTGTCCCGTACAGCTCAGGCACTCCCACCGTCACGACCTGCGTTCCGCGTGGCGGACCTTCCCTCAGATAAGCGTCGTCCCCCTTTACCAGCTCGACCACGACGCCTTCGCGGACGAAGTTCAGCGACTCCGGAACCGTGTACACCCAGGCATCGCCATCGAGGTCGTAGATGATCGATGAGAACGGCGTGACCTTCCGTCCCGACTGATCTTCGCGGATTTCAGCCGTCCTGATGTCGAGCCTGCTTGCTGCCCTCGCCGGCAGCGTAATGCGGTTTATGCCGAAGCCGAGGTGTTTGATTGTGACCTGTGTCTCAGGGATGCGCGGAGCGGGGGAGTCGGCCATCGCCGCAGATGCCGCGAATTGCGAACCCAGGGCTATCAGCGCCATGGCAATCGCGGCGGCATTCGCCTGCCATTTCGCGAATACCACGTTCTTTCTGTCGCGGTGGAGCAGCGCGTTCATGCGACCTCCGGAGTCAACGGCCGCAGCTCGGTGGCGGCCTTGGCGACAGCAAATCGCGGATACAACGCCGGGATCACGAACAGTTTGAGAATAGTCGAAGTGACGACGCCGCCCAGAATTGCCACCCCCGCGGGATGCAGAATTTCCAGGCCTGCGACATTGCCAAGAGCCGCGAAAGGCAGGGCGATGAGGCCAGTGGTGACCGCGGTGGCAACGACGGAATAGTAGAGGCGGTCGCCCGCACCCCGAGAGACCAGGCTGCCGTCCTGCGCCGTTGCCTGCCGTTCGAGAGACTGGATATGCCTGATCAGCATGATCCCATTGCGCACGGCCAGACCCAGAACTGCGGCGAGTCCGATGAGTGAGCCGAGCGAAAGCACTCCGCCGCCAAGATATGCAGAGAGGAGTCCGCCGAGCGCTGCCACTGGCATGCCGACGATGACGAGACTAGCAAGACGCCAGCTTCCGAGGGCGGCCTGCAGCAGCAGGACGATCGCGACCGCAGCTGCAATCATGTAGCTGTACAGCGAACCCAGGGCAGCATTTCGCTCGACGTGCTCGCCGAGCACCTCTGCATGATACTGGAACGGAAACGCACCTTCCTTTATGCGATTCCTGACCTCATCGGTCACAGCGCCCAAAGACCGCCCGCTGACCTCGGCCTCGACGTCGATCCGCCGTGAAGCGCCTTCCCGATGGATCACGCTTGGCGTGGCCATATAACCCACGCGCGCTACATCCGCCAAGCGGACCTGCGACCCGGAGTCAGTATCGATCAGGAGGTTCTGGATGTCGTCGAGGCTTCTCCGGTGGTCCGGGGTTCCCCAGATCACCACGTCGAACACCTTCTGCTCCTGGAACAGGCTGCCCACCGTGATGCCGCCGATCAACGCCGACGCTGCGCGGCGGACGTCACCGGGCTTCAGGCCATAGGCTCGGGCCTTGTCGAGATCGACCTCGACATCGATCGCCTGCTGCTCGTCCTGCTGCTCGACCTGCGGCTTCTTTATGCCTTCGATCTTCCCGAGCGTCTGCCGGATCTCCTCTGCCTTGGCGCGAAGAATCCCAAGGTCCTGACCGTAGACGCGGACGGAGATCGCTTCATCCTCGCCAGTCAGACTTTCGCGCATCCTCTTGGACAGGAAGGTCTGCACCTCGCCGTTGAGACCAGACTGGGCGCTGACCGCCGTCCGCATGGCTGTCAGCGTGGCTTCATAGTCAGCCTTGGGATCAAGGCTCACCCAGACTTCGGCCGAATTGACGTCCACCGACTCGTGCGACAGCAGCGCACGGCCAATTTGTCCCGCTGCGTTGCGAACCCCTGGGATCGCGCGGAGATCATGGATCAGCGCCGCGGTGATGCGGTCCATTGCCGGCAAAGACGTACCCGCCGGAGCCTGCAACTCGACGAAAACGTCGGTCTCATTAAAGGATGGAATCAGCGAGCGTTCCCCCTGCGACCAGACCAGGACGCAGGCCAGCAGTCCTACTGCCACGAGAGCCCAGGCGAAATTCGGTGAGCGCATCGCATAACCGGCCAGCCTGCGGTAGACGCGCTGGACTCCGCCCATGAAGGCGGACCCGCCTGGCTGCGCCGCTGGCGCGCGGGCCGACAACAACATGGCCAGAGCTGGCGTGACTGTTGTCGCAACCACTAGGGAGACGACCACGGCGATGACGTAGGACCACGCGAGAGGTTGAAAGAATGCGGCCGACAGCCCCTGCATCAGCAAGAACGGAGCAACGGCGATCACGATGATCAGCGTTGCGTAGAGCATAGGCAAACGGACTTCGATCGAGGCGTCGGCAATGATGCGCCAGATCGGCCTGACTTCTCCGTCGCGGGCCTCGCGCAGGCGCCGCAGGATATTGTCGGCATCGACAATGGCATCGTCGACCACTGCGGCGATCGCCATCAGCAAGCCGGCGACCACCATCATGTTTAAGTCGACGCCACGCAGGTAGAACACCAGGCCAGCCGCCGCGAGTGACACCGCGATGGATATCGCCGCCACCAGCGTCGCCCGCCAACTGCCGAGAAGAGCAACGAGCGCGACAAGTGCGAGGACGGCGGCAATGCCGATCGCGCGGGACAGGTTGTTGGTTGCCCGCTCAATGAAGCTCGCCGGCCGATAGATAGTAGTGTCGACATCAATTCCGGTCATACCAGGGCGAAGTTCGGCAAGCGCGGTCTCTACCCCCTGGGTTACCTCCACGGTGTTGAAACCGGGGTACTTCTCGGCCACGAGCAGGAGACCGGGCCCATCCTTAAGGATGGCATCACCGATCAGCGGCTGATGTGCCTCCACCACATCGGCGACTTCACGCAAAGCGAGCGACGTTCCGACGACCGGAATGGCGGCGAAGTCCTCGGCGGCGCTGATGGGAAAAACGTGACGTACGTTCAGTCTCTGGTTCGGCGTGTCGATAAAGCCGCCGGCGCCAGGCGTCGAGGAGTTCAGATAGGTCAGCGGCGACGACCAGACGGCTTCACCCGCAGTCTTGACGACCTGGTCGAGCGTGACGCCCTTGTCGTGCAGCTTCGCAGGGTCCACCAATACCTGGACCTGCCGATTGCGTTGTCCCCAGATCGATACATTCGCGACGCCCGGCACACCCGTCAGCCGAGGCACAATGGTCCACTGCGCCTGCGTCGACATGTCGATCAATGGGACTGACTTGGAACTCAGGCCGATATTCATGATGCGGTTTGCCGTTGCAACCGGCTGGAGCAATGTCGGCGGGGTCGATACGTTCGGCAGCGCGCGCGCCTGAGTCATACGTTCGTTGATCATCTGCCGGGCGCGTATGAGGTCGGTTCCGGGCTCGAACAATAAGTCGATCGAGGAGACGCCCGTCATAGACT
>Ga0210407_10004245_pt1 | contig 11353 bp, 10 predicted proteins | sample IncBWC27MmetaG_FD_150860 | JGI IMG/M metagenome (GOLD analysis project Ga0210407, IMG submission 150860) | Forest soil microbial communities from Barre Woods Harvard Forest LTER site, Petersham, Massachusetts, United States - Inc-BW-C-27-M | ecosystem: Environmental > Terrestrial > Soil >... | reverse complement strand
ATGTATTTTTGCAAGGCTCGGCGCAGCGGACGCGCGCCATAGCTGCGGTCCACCAACGTCTGGCTTAGAATCCACTTTTTGGCTTCGTCGGTCACCGTGACCGTGATCGCCTTCTGCGATAGATTCTGATTCAGCAGGCTGACCATGAGCTCCAGAATCTGGATCAGATCGCCTTCACTTAGAGCGCTGAACAGAATGATTTCGTCCAACCGGTTAAGGAATTCAGGGTTGAACGTGCGTTTAACTTCGTTCTTGACCAGATCCTCGACCTTCTCGGAAATCATGTCTTCCTTGCCCGACTGGAAGCCCAGACCCTCGCGGCGCTGCAAGTGCCGCGCTCCGATGTTCGAGGTCATAATGATAATCGTGTTCTTGAAATCGACCGTATTGCCCAGGCCGTCGGTAAGTTGCCCGTCTTCAAATACCTGCAACAGAATGTTGAAGACATCCGGGTGCGCTTTCTCAATTTCGTCCAGCAGGACGACTGAGTAAGGCGCCCGCTTCACCCGCTCGGTCAGCTGACCACCTTCTTCGTAGCCCACATATCCCGGAGGCGAGCCGATCAGCTTCGACACCGAATGCTTCTCCATGAATTCCGACATATCGAAGCGGACCAGCGCTTTCTCGGTGCCGAACATGAATTGAGCCAAGGTACGGGCGACTTCGGTTTTGCCAACGCCCGTGGGGCCAAGGAACAGGAACGATCCGATGGGCCGATTAGGATTCTTCAACCCGGCGCGGCTGCGGCGGATTGCTCGCGCCAAAGCGCTGATAGCTTTGTCCTGGCTGATGATGCGCTTGTGCAGCTCTTCCTCGATGCGGAGAAGCTTCTGGGTTTCTTCTTCCTTAATCGACGTGACTGGGACGCCGGTCCAGCGCGACACGACGTCTTCGATGTCTTCGCGGCCGACCACGCCGGTGGAAGATTCGTCGAGATGATATTTTTCGCGAAGAGCGCGCAGGTTCTCGCGCTCTTTGCGTTCCTCGTCCGAATAGAAACGGGCCTTCTCGAACTCGTGGTTCGCGATGGCGTTTTCCATGCGGTGAACGATGAACTTGATGCGCTTCTGCACCTCGGTGAGTTCCTCGGGGAGCGAAGTCTGGCGCAGTTTTACGCGGGCGCCGGCTTCATCGACGAGGTCTATCGCCTTGTCGGGCAGGAATCGGTCGGGAATGTAACGGTTCGAATGCGATACCGCGAAGTTGATGGCGTCGTCGGTGTAGGTGACGGCGTGAAACTTCTCGTACCGGTCTTTGATCCCGAACAGAATCTTGGTGGCGTCCGCCTCATTCGGGGGTGGAACTTTGACTGCCTGGAAGCGGCGCTCGAGCGAACGGTCTTTTTCGATGGACTTGCGATACTCGCCCGGCGTGGTCGCGCCGATGCATTGAATTTCTCCACGCGATAGGGCTGGTTTCAGGATGTTGGCTGCGTCGAGCGAACCTTCAGCCGAGCCTGCGCCAACCAAAGTGTGCAGCTCATCGATGAAGATGATCGAGTTTTGCGACTCCATCAATTCTTTCATGATGGTTTTGAGACGCTCTTCAAACTGGCCGCGATACTTGGTACCGGCGACGATCAATGAAAGATCGAGGGCCAGGATACGTTTGTCCGCAAGGAACGACGGAACTTCACCGTCCGCGATACGCTGCGCCAGACCTTCGACGATGGCGGTCTTGCCCACGCCGGGTTCGCCGATCAGCACGGGATTGTTCTTGGTACGGCGGCAGAGAATCTGAATCACCCGTTCCAACTCGCCGTCACGTCCGACCAGCGGGTCGAGTTGCGTATCCATGGCGGCCTGCGTAAGATCGCGCGAAAACTCGCTTAGCAGAGAGGATTCACGCTGACGCTGCGGTTGAGCTTTTTCCTGGCTAGTGCGAGCCAGTTCCTCGCGAATAGTCGAGAGTCTCAAACCACGCTCGTGCAGGATCTCAGCCGCAAAGCATTTTTCTTCGCGCAGCAAACCCAACAGCAAATGCTCGGTTCCGATGTGTTTGTGCGACAGCCGCTCCGCTTCTTCCGCAGCATAGGCGAGAACGCGCTTGCATTCGTTGCTCAGCGGGAGATCGACGGAAGTGGAAACCTTCTCGCGGATCGTGGTGTGTCCCTCGATCTGCTTGCGAATGGATTCGACCGAAGCATGCGAACGCAGAAAGCGGTTGGTCAGGGCTTTATCTTCGCGCAAAAGTCCAAGCAGAAGGTGTTCCGTCTCAATATAAGGAGACCCGAACTGGCTGGCTTCGTAGCGCGCAAAAAAGATGACGCGCCTCGCCTTCTCCGTATAACGTTCAAACATATGACCCTTTCCCCCGAGGTCGCGGGGAGCATTGCGGGTCGATCTGGCGGCCCTGCTCCTCGGATCTCCCTGACCCTAAGTTAATGGTGCAATCACAGTGCCAACCGCTACAGTGTTTATATCGCGGGTTTGGCGCGTCGCTATCAGTTACCAAAGACACCTTACTTGTCGTTTCTCCGCAAGTGGTTGCAACTTGTTGTCATACCCCTTGTCGGGCGTCGCGGCACGAACTGTTGTGGCGCCCTGCGGGGCCTCAATCATTCTTGCTGGTCTACCCAGGACTTACGTCCTGGGCTAATATCGGTCGCCCTTTCGGGGCTGGCGCTTGTCCGAACTAGCTGAAAACGCCTGGTATCATTCCGACACGTCAGGCGACAAAAGTCAATTCCCGTGACGTGCTATACCGGTAGCGTCTCCGGTGCCACCTCCTCGATCCTTCCCTGCTGCAACCGCAACACGCGCTGGCAACGGCGGGCGAACGCGAAGTTGTGGGTGGCAATCAGGGAAGTCAACTGATAATCGCGATGCAACCGTGCGATCAGCTCGAACACTGAATCCGCCGTGCGGCTATCGAGGTCCCCGGTCGGTTCGTCCGCGAGCAAGAGCTTGGGCTTAGTGATGAGGGCCCGCGCCAAAGCTACACGCTGTTGTTCGCCGCCGGAAAGCTCTCCCGAACGATGATGCGAGCGCTGGTCCAATCCGACTTCACGGAGCCACCGCGAAGCTTCTCCTTGCGCGTCCTGCCAGGGTTGACCCCGAAGCAGGAGCGGCATTGCCACATTTTCCAGCGCCGTAAACTCCGGCAGCAGGTAGTGGAATTGCCAGACGAAGCCAACTTCGCGATTGCGAAATTCGGCGGCAGCGCTCTCAGAAAGCGAACTCAATTGCAGGTGCACGAAGTTTACGTCACCCGCGGAAGCTCGATCAAGAGCGCCAACGATGTGCAGCAATGTACTCTTGCCTGCACCCGATTCGCCCACAATTGCCAGCATCTCGCCTTTGGCCACCTGAAACGATAAGTTTTCAAAGAGCACTAAATCGGACTTGCCCGACCGGAAGACCTTCTTGAGGCCCTCAATCCTTAATATGCACTCGTCTATTAGATGCACCCGCAGCGCTCCTCGTCTCACGAACCCAGGGTGACGAGCCGTCCTCTACTCGATTCACCCGAGGCAGGCTTCCATTCCCATTTAAACACGGGTCCGGCGGAAACGTTCCTGCGGGCTTTACAGGAACATCTACACCAAACTGTACTGCAGAAATCAATGAGTTGGATGTGACCTCGGTCACCGGCTGCCTACCTGGCGAACGGGACCCAAAGTCACATTCTCTGGGCCGTAACCCATGAGGGCACAATGACAGAAACAGTCAGGCCGGATGTCACAAAAGAGTAAAGAATTATGCTGCGTAATCAGCCCAGTCGAAATGCTTAGGTCCTTCACTTACTGCGGCGGCTCAAAGCGCTCTTGGCAGTGAGTTGCAAAGCAAACAATTTTGGGTGGCGCAACACTTCAAGCGTGTGCGTGAGAACTCACTTGCAGGAGAATGGTGGAATGAAACCAGTCAGAATCCAGCCCCAAAGGGGCGAACCAGCTTAGCCCAGCGCGACAGCGCTGGGAAAGGTGGGGAAAAGGGCTCGAGTCCCGGAGGGACGGCCGAGTTCTCACCCAGACGCTTCAAGCGCGCTGCGATAACCGCCGCGGAATAAATAAGTGGCTTTAGCCCCGGTGCCCGCAAAAGATTCGAAGGGGTACAATCCCTGATTGAACATGGCGCCGCCAGTCGAGATTGAGATTCGCCTTGCCAGCCACGACGACGCCAACGCGATTCTGAAATGCCTGGCCGCCGCCTTCGCGCCCTATCGCACTCAATATTCACCCGCTGCTTTCGCCGACACCGTCCTGGGCGACGAAACCATAAATGCTCGCCTGCAACAGATGCACGTTTTAGTAGCCACTGCCGCCGGAAATGTGGTCGGAACAATCTCTGGCGCAACGCATGTTGAAGAAGGCCACCTCCGCGGAATGGCAGTGCTCCCCGAATGGCGCGGTTCAGGCATCGCCGCAAAACTGCTGGCCGCAATCGAAGCCTGGCTGCGCTCCCAAGGGTGTACGCGAATCACTTTGGACACGACTTTGCCGCTCCAACCCGCCATGAGATTCTACGAGAAGAACGGGTACCGTCGCTCCGGAAACATTTCAGATTTCTTCGGCATGCCGTTGCTCGAGTACATCAAGCAACTCTGAGCCGCTCATCACTGCAAACCGTTCAACTTTACCAGCGGCGGCCCAAACTCCCGTACCAACGCCGGTTCCTGGACTACAACGTGTGACGCCCCAATCACGGCGAACACCCGATCCCCTCGCCGTGCGCGGTCCACTAGAACCTTAAAGATGTGCTGATCGCGAAACATCCCCGAGTCGTTCGCCAACTCATTCGTGTAATGGATCGACTGCGTCGGATCGAACCAGTCCTCCGAAACCTTGTGCCAATCCGCCATCTCCGGAAACAAACTCTTGCAAGCCGCGGTAAACTCGGCAAGAGAGTTGGGCGCGTCCTTCAGTCCATGCGCCGGCAAATAGTTGGACAACCAATCGCTGATGCGATCATCAAGCGAAGTCGATCCCGCCGCTATACGCGCCTCTGCCACTTGCCGTAGCGCATAAAACACTTTGACCTGTTGCGCCGGATAAGTTTTCAGAACATAAGAGATTTCCTCGTCGAATAAAGGCTCAAACGTCGCCACCGGAACCTCGTCCCGCCCAGCCAGATACCGCAGAACTCCCGGCTCGGCGTATTTCTGCACCGCGTCGCGAATGTCTTTCGGGGTTGGCGGATTCCCACCCTCGTTGTACGCGACATCGGGGTGGAACGCCGCCCACCGCCGCTGAATATCTGCAATCTGCGGATCGTCCGGATTGCCCGTATGTTCCGCCCCGTAGAACAGCAAAGCTCCCGGCCCAGCCTTGAATTCCAGCACGTACGGACTCTTATGATCGATGGAGGCATATTGCTTATAAGAAAGAATGCTCTGCTCCGGCTTCTGCCCTGCCGCAGACGCAACACCAGCAAAAATCAATATCAAGCTCAACCAGCCATTTCGCATCATTCGCCCCACGGTAGCGAAGAAAGTTTTCCCTTCGAAAATTGATACGAGAAAAATCAGCCCGAAGTTCCTCGCTGCACATACCGCGCGGACACTTCTGTCCGCCGCCGCTCATCCATGTCTATTAAGGATTGTCATCCCGACGCTGGGTGAGGCACCTCGCCTTATGTGCGGAATTGAAGGGGCTCATTCCGCCGCCAGCTTCAATCGATCCAGCCAGCGCTGATCAGTCTGCTCCAGTTTTTTCGATGAGTAGAAGAACGTGAGCAGGAAACCGTCCATCGATTCCTCAGTCTTTACCAGCGTCTGGCCGTCAGACAGCCGCTGAAGCCTCCACACATGGATAGCTCTAGCCATGTAGGCCTTTCCCGTCCACGCGAATTGTTCGTAGGGTTGGACCAGGGTTATCCGCGATTCGATGCGCGTGCCGCCGGTAGTCCATGAGAACGGGGTTCCACCTTCGAGCGGCCCCGAGATACTGGTCACGGAAATGTCCGGCTGCCATTTCGGCCAGTTGGTCACGTCCGTCAGCAGAAGCCAGACTTTTTCGACCGGGGCATGAATCGTAATCTCCAGCGAGGCCTTCACCGGCGCGTTCTCTCGAATCTTGCCGCTGCGCGCCAATTCATCGTCCGAGATCCCCGCTCCGAGAAAAAGAAGTACAAGAAGCATGCTGCGGAAAATACTCATATCCAGCCTCACCCTGGCAGGTTCAAGGCTTGATACGTTGCATGCGTCTTCCGGGTTCCGCGGAAGAGTCGGCGAGGAGCGTCACCTGCCGCGCGGAAATCCGGCGGGTCCTTCTCGACTGTCGCCACGATTCACGGCGTGATCTCAAACACGACGCCTTGGTTGTCGCTTCCGCCTACCGTCGCTGTACCAAAAATGTTTCCATGGGCATCGACGGCCACGCTGCCGTAGGGGAGCCCGCCGTCGCTGCCGCTGGTGAAGTCGTAGAGGTCGGTAAATTTCCAAACGCCATTGCTCCGGCTTAACTTGAATACCGACCCGTCGCCATGTGCGCCGTCACCATTCGTAGTCCCGTAAATGTTCCCCTTGGCATCGAACGTGAGCTTGTTGTAAGGTCCCGCGCCCCCGCTGAAGCTGTAAAGCGTGGTCAGTTTCCAGCCTTTGGCGGATCGCGCCAATTTGTACACCGTACCGCCGCCGTTAGCCCCGCCTTGAAAAGTGCTGCCGTATAAGTTGCCGGCCTTGTCGAAAACCAACCCGCCAACCGGATATTGGCCGTCACTCCCGCCTAGAAAGTCGTACAGGACAGTCTCCTTCCAGTCGGAACCGGAGTGCGACAGCTTGAACACTACGCCGTCGCCGGCGGGGCCGCCAAAAGATGTAGTGCCGTAAAGGTTGCCGTGAGCATCCAAGGTCACGCCCGCGACCGGATTGGCGCCCTTGAAGCTGTGGATCACGCTCTCGATCCACTTTTTCCCGGAACGCTTCACTTCGAAGACCGTGCCACTCCCATCGGCCCCACCCAAGCTGGTGGTTCCATAAAAATTTCCGGCTGCATCGAAAACAACTCCGTTCAGCGGTTGTGCCCCATCCTTTCCGACGCCAAAGGTATGAACCACAGTTTCCTTCCACGCTTGTGGAACGCTAAAGCCAGGGCTTGCACGCATGACCTCGAAGGCAGTGCCGAAATTTCCGCCGCCCTCAGTGGTTCCAAACAGCGCACCGCTGTTGATGGCCAGCGACCCGAAACCCGGCCCGGCCCCATCCCCTCCGGCGGCAAAACTGTGCAGAGAACGGAACACCCAGGAAGATCCGTGGCGTGCAAGCTCATACACAGTTCCGTTAGCGTCGCTCCCGCCCAGATACGTGGTTCCATAAACATTTCCCGAACCATCCAAGATTGGCCCAGCGTAAGGCGTAGCACCGTCGCTGACGGTGAAGTTGTGAATCACCTTGTAGGTCTGGGTCTGGGACTGTGCCGACTGACCCAGGCTTCCAACCAATAAGAATGCGAGGATGAGAGCGAAGCGAACGGCGGTACTGTAGCCGTCCAAAGCAAAACGGCCAGGTCGATTGTGCAGCATTAGAAAACTCCTTGCGCTTGATGTTGACCGGTCTTCAGCCAAAAGTGCGCCTTACATTATGCACCAGAAGGAGTGGCGATACGCGGCCGTGTGGCGCGGGCGCCCTCGCCCGCGGCTTTTCACCTCTTTCGTCAGTCAACAATCTCCGGAATGAAACCCGTCAGAATCCAGCCCCAAAGGGACGAACCGGCTTGGCCCAGCGCGACAGCGCTGGGAAAAGTGGGAAAAAGAGTTCAAGTCCCGGAGGGACGGCCGAGTTCTCGCGCACACACTGAAGCCTTGTGGACCGGCAGCCGTCTTGAATTCGGTTTTAGCCGCTGAGGGCAGCGGCTTTCCCCTGCCGCGAAAGCGCGCAGGCTCCCGCACGTAAACTTCGGCTACATTACTCGAACTCAATCTTCTCGAATCCCAAACCCTGCAACAGGCTGGTGATCGTCGAAGCCGCATTCTGCTGGGCAGTTTTCAAAATACCATCGGCCAGAGCGCCCTCTTGCAGCTGCCGTTCCGCCTCCTGGCGCACTTGCGTCTCCAGATTCGGATCGGTCGGCACCAGCAGCCCAGTCTGTCTCGAATAAACCCGGGTCTTCGCGCTGTCGAGCCGGGTGCTGAAAACCTGGGACGCGGGAAGATGCAAATGCACTTGCTTGCCCTCGACTTTGACATCGCCGGCTTTGAGATTGGAGAAGTCAATCCCCGCAACAACCTCGCCGTGCACCATCATTAAGAGACGATCCCCAGCCAGAAAATCCGGAAAGATAGGATTCTCTTTCGCGCCCGTCACCAGCTTGTCCATGGTGTAAACCACAGTCTCCAGCCGCTGCAGTCGCTGAATGCGATCTACCACGGTGGGCTGGCTCACATCAATGCTGAGCGTTCCGCCCGTAACCGCCGTCCACAGATGGCTCAACCAGGCTCGCCCGGAACTTCGCGACAGCACCAGCCATCCCATCGAGCCGACAAACAATACCCCAAGAAGCAGCCCGATGAAGAGCGCCAGCAAAAGAGAAGACCGGAGAGATCGAGGAGAATCGAGCCTCACATCAGCACCGCGAGCCATCCTGCAAGGTTATCACCAAGCAGCAGCTCTGCCAGACTTCGTAGTGTGGACGCTCCTGTCCGTCCCCTCCACGCTGTCCCGTAGACACCCACATCCGTTCGCGCTTATGCTATCCGCATCGTTATGTGGCACCAGGTCACAGTTCCGTTCGGGCGTTTACTCGGGGAGCATCTTTACCCGGCACTCTTTGCGAACCCCGACTATCAGAAATTCCTGGACAGCGCCGGCGTGCATCCGCCCTATCCCGCCACCGCAGCGGACTTAACCGTGCTCCAGCAGAAGGCGCTGTCTCAGAACGCCGAAATGCGTGCCCATTTGTTGGGACTGGAGCTGGAAGGACTAAGAGCGCTCGAGCGCGCCAAGGCAAAAGCCGTCGAACTGGTGGGGCCGCTTCGACTCTACCGGCTTTATAACTCAAAAGCCCCCAAAAGCGAGTTCCGTTTTTTCTGGTTCACCGAGCAACTACTGCGCGACTCCCTCCAGAAAGCTGGAACGAGAAAGAAAGATCGTCTGGAATGGCTCCGCGGACAGCTTGCCGTCGCCTACAACTGGAGCACCTGCGACAGAATAGCTAAGCTTAACTTGAAAAAAGGCGACACCATCCTGGGAGTGGAAGCTACAGGCCTACCCGTCCGCAAAATTCAAATCGCGCCTAAAGACGCCAGCGTGACATTGCCGAAAGACTACTGGAAGAATCTCGACGACTACTCTGCGCAATTTCCCGGTGGCGCCCGCCAACTCTTCCTCTTCCTGTTGCCCGACCGGGTTGAACCCTTCTGCTAGTTCGCCGTTAGCACCCCGCAGTGGCCTATCCCATGATCACGTGCGTGATCCCCTGCCACCAGGACGGATTGCTCCGCCACATGTAGACCGCGAGGCTTTGGCCAACAATCAATAACGGCAGCGCGTAGAGATACACTTTGTGAACGCGCCGGTCTACCAGCAAGTCGCGTCCAACCCCGAGAAGGATCAGCAGGTCCAGGCAATAAAAGAAGAGATTATGGTCGAACAGATAGTCAAAGCGGCCTAACGCCGCGTCCATGAGACCGCAGGTTGCGATGAAGATCAGCCGCCGATGCAGCTCTGGTTTTGTGCGCCAAACGATGGCAAGCGCGATGAGCACCCCAAAGGCGATCATGTCGTAGAACGGGATGCTCAGAAAAGCGGCGGCGTCGCTCATATGGAGTTGAACTGCGTCAAAGCGGGCCATGATGACGGCCGTGACGACGCCTAGCGGAACCATCACGGTGGCAAGCCCGGCGCCAAACCATCCCATGGAACGATGCCAACTGACATTGTGCACACGGACCAGCGTGGACTGGCCAATGAAAAAGATCACCCACCCGGCGAAAGCTGCGCCATGAATCCAGAGAATGAAGGGCCGCGGTATAGCCGGATGGAACAGGTGGTCGTTGACGGTACGCTTGAAACCGTCGACGACAAGCGCCGCCAGCAGCAGCGACATCGCAAAGTAGAAATATCGGCACAAAATCCCGTTACGACCGGTCCAGGTCGTCAGGCTCAGTTTTTTCTCCGGGGTCAGTACAGCCCGGACGGGTTCTGCGTTGACAGTTGACATAGAAGGTTGAGCCGGGTCTTCCATTCTTCTTGCCCAGCCCACGCGAGGATACACTTCAACCGCTCAATCCGCCATCTTTTTCGGATCGATCAAAAGAGACGAACGGCTCCCAATGCTGGCGAGATACCGTTCGTCGTCCTGGCATTGATGAGTGGTCCCGTAAATATGTGAGCCGCGATCGCCACTTCGATCTTGTAGCAGAAATAAACGGATCGGGTGGTGACCCGCAGGTTGGCGTCCGAAAAGCGCGGACGCGACCGTCGGTGATTCCGACTGGTGCCCTGCCTATGGCGAAGTACAATATCCGTCGCTGCCCGTTCGGCACGCGACAACCCCATACCCAAAAAAGCCTCCTCGGACAATCCATTCGAAGAGGCTCCATAAAGCTGCGTTGATCGTCGTGTTCTCTTTTCCGCGTCGGATACAGCCCCATAACATTGTGCGCGCTCACCTCCGTGAATCCGCCAGGATCAGCGGTAGTTCCTGAAGGTTTGCCGGCTTGCCGTTCGCGGGGCGTTGAAAGCCCAAAGTAGAGATGAAAACCAGATCCAATTGCGCCACTTGGATTGACGAAAGCTGGTAGGCCGCTCCGTGGCGCTCCACGACCAGTACGTTCCCTCGGTGACTCCGATTTTGTCTTTGCGTGATTCCCTCAATTCTCACGCGATGGCCTCTTCGATTCAGGGTGACGCGGGCAGTGCTTCCTTCCGAATCGACGGCAATAGAGTATTTGCCGGGAGACAGACTGCTCCGATTGCATTGCAGGCTGTAGGGCAGTACGAAGTTGCCCTCGTAGTGTATTTTGTCGACGTGACCAGGGGCGTTCGTTTTCGGTTGCGGTAGAGGCACCGCATCCCTGGTCTCGTAGTGATCGGGATCGACCTCAAACTGTGCGTAGGCTAGTTGGCTTCCCACTGTGACTAACCCTGCCAAGCCGATAATGAATGTTGTCAGTCGTAATGTCTTCACGAATCATCTCCTTTTAGTTGGTTCCAACTTCTTGATTTCGCTTAAGATTTGTTTCTTAAACTCAGACTAGAATTGCGGGTTCACGACGGCGGCGATTTTCTCCGGCTGTAGCGAGCGCTGCGAACTCTTTCGCCCTCGCTATATAGTGAGGCGCAACGCTCCGTCGTTTCTCTAAAGACATTTTTCCAGGCTTCCAAGTTCTGCCCTCGGAGCTGCGTTATTCTTGATTGACCTTCAGCTTGCTGGCTTGTGCGACGGGATGGGGCCTCGGAGCTACTTTGGGCACAA
>Ga0210407_10004244_pt1 | contig 11354 bp, 12 predicted proteins | sample IncBWC27MmetaG_FD_150860 | JGI IMG/M metagenome (GOLD analysis project Ga0210407, IMG submission 150860) | Forest soil microbial communities from Barre Woods Harvard Forest LTER site, Petersham, Massachusetts, United States - Inc-BW-C-27-M | ecosystem: Environmental > Terrestrial > Soil >... | reverse complement strand
GACGATCGGCACCCTTCGCGCCGAGACCTGGGAGGCGGTCAACCAAGCCCTGTTGGCGAGCGCCAAACAAGACCGGCTGGAAAGTGGTGCCACGGTGCGTCTCGACAGCACGGTCAGCGCGGCGATCATGCACCAGCCCAGCGACAGCACGCTGTTATGGGACGCGGTGCGGGTCATACGCGTCTGTTGCGCCGGGCCCAGAGTTTGCCGGGAGCGCCGGCAGTCGGGTGGCGCGACCGCCGGCGCCTGGCCAAGAAGCGGGCGCGCGCAATCGAGTACAGCCGCGGGTCGGACAACAAGCGCCGGCTCTATGGCGAACTGATCGCCGCCGCCCGGGCCAGCCGCGGCGAACTGCAAGCGCTTGCTGCCGAGCTGGCCGAGATTTCCGGGACGGCCGCCGAACGCTGGCGCGCTCAGGTCGACCACTACCTGCCGCTGATCGCGCGCATCATCGCCCAGAGCGAGCGCCGCGTGCTCAACGGCGAGGCGGTGCCGGCGGGCGAGAAGCTGGTCAGCCTGTTCGAGCTGCACGCTGACATCATCGTCAAGGCGGCCGTCAGGTTCAGTACGGCCACAAGCTCAACCTGGCGACTGGCAAAAGCGGTCTGATCCTCGATCTCGTCATCGAGGCCGGCAATCCCGCCGATGCCGAGTGCTTCCTGCCTATGCTGGATCGCCACATCGCCCGCGCTGGCACGCCACCGCGGCAGACTGCCGCCGATGGCGGCTACGCCAGCCGCGGCCAATCTCGCCGCCGCTAAGGCCCGCGGCGTCGCCGATGTCGCTTTCCACAAGAAGTGCGGCATCACCGTTGCCGACATGGTCAAAAGCCCTTGGGTGTACCGCCGGCTGCGCAACTTCCGCGCCGGGATCGAGGCCGGCATTTCCTGCTTCAAACGTGCCTATGGCGCCGCACGCTGCACTTGGCGCGGCCTCGACCATTTCAAGGCCTACATCTGGTCCGCCGTGGTGGCCCACAACCTGGTCTTGTTCGCTCGCCTCAGACTGGCATAGCCCAGCTTCCGCCCAGGCGGCAGCAATCGATCACATCAGCCTGACCACGGTTGCTCGCAACGCGATTCTCTCGCTTATGCCCGCCACCAGAGCGCGAGCTGCGGGCCGGTCGCTCCACCACCCGGTCCGCCCGCCTCGCTTTACCGCTGAAAAACAGGCCTTTATGGACGCGCACTAGCTAGCCGCATCAGCAGCCAGAATCGACCGGCCGCACCGATTTCCCCGACGATCCTGGACATCGCCTCCAGTTTCTCAATGGGTCGCGGGCAGCGCGGAGGAATGATGCCGAACGATCGTCCATCCGCGCGGCGTCTTGCGGTAGACGAAAGTGTATCGGGCAGGGAGCTCAACCCGCTGCCCGTCCTTCCTGTAGCTGAACGTATAAAGTCCGCTGGCAACGGCGGCGGCATCGCCGAAGAGATCGATCTTCTCGGACTGCACCGTCGCCTCCAGCTCCGGGTTCTGCGTCAGTTTGTGGAAATAGGCCCCTATCTCGTCCGGTGTCTCGAGCGGCTTCGGGTCGAATGTCGCGAGCACGGTCGCGTCCCGGTCGTAAAGAGCCGTGACGGGGCGTTCGTCATGACCATTGGCCAGCGCCTCGGTCCACTCGTGTAAGGCCGCATGGATCTCCGCTTGTAGCTGGTCCGGCTTCGCGGGGGCTGGTAATTTCGGATGCGTTGCCGAGACCAGCGCCTGCAGCGGGTTGGATCCGCCGTCGAACCCTGCTTCGGCAAGCAGCCGGTCGATGACCGGGGCGTTGGCCCGGTACGCCAGGAGGCTGCCGAGAAGCCCGTCCACCGGTCCGCCGGCCGGGCCGGTTGCAATCCCGTTGCCGCCGCCGGCGCGGCTGGAGAAGCCGCCGCCGAGGTCGATGATCTTGACCTCGCCGATCTTTTCGAGCGGGCGAACCGTTTCGGAAAGCGCCTGCGGGATCGTCCGCAACCGTTCCTTGGTCAGATCGAAATCGATCAGAGCGGGCGAAAGCGTGCTGCGCGCCTCGTTGATCCGCTTTTGGCCCTCGGCCTCGGCCTCGTAGTTGCGCAGATTGGCGGCGGCGCGGGTGGTGACGGCGAGGGCGTAGTTCTGCGCCGCGTCCTTTTCCGCTTCGGCGGCGACGGTAATCGCGATCGCCTGCTTCTGCGCCTCGCGCTGAGCCTCGACCAGCTCGACCTCCTTTTTGCGCTGCGCCTCGGCGACCGCGGCGGCGGTGATCACCAGCTGCTCGGCCTTGACGCTCTCGGCACGGGCTTCGTTGGCGCGCGCCTCGGCCTGCGACTGCTCTTCCGATTTGCGGGCGACGAGGATCGCCTTTTCCTGACCGGCGATCTCGGTCGAGCGCTGCTGCTCGATCGTGGCGACCTGCACGGTGCGGTCCGAGTCGATCTGTTTCTGACGCACCGCCTGGTCGCGCTGCACCTCGGCCTCCTTGACGAGGCGCTCGGCGTCGATCCGCGCCTGCTCGGCCTCGCGCCTGCGCTGCGCCTGGGTCGAGGCAACCTGGGCCTGCTGCTCGGCCTCGCGCAAGGCGATCTCCTGCTGCTGCACCAAGGTCGCAAGGCGCTGGTTCTTTTCGATGTCGAGTTTGAGCTGGGTTGCCTCGAAATTCTTTTTGGCGATCGCGACCTGCGTGTTTTGCTCGATCTCGTTGCGCTCCTGGGTACGCCGCTGGGTCGACTCGGTCAGCCGAGTCAGACCCTCGGCGTCGAAGGCGTTGTCGGCGTTGAAGAACTGTTTCGCCGTCTGGTCGAAGCGGGTTAGCGACACGCTCTCCAGCTCGAGCCCGTTCTTCATCAGATCTTCGGCGACCGCGTTTTGCACGCCTTGGATGAAGTCCTGCCGCTTGTCGAGCAGCTCCTGCATCGTCATCGACACCGAGGCGGCGCGCAGCGAGTCGACGAACTTGTCTTCGACCAGCTCCTTCAACGCTTCCGGATCGAGCGTGCGCTGGCCCAGCGTTTGCGCGGCGTTGGCGATGCCTTCCACGGTCGGGATGCAGCGTACAAAAAAGGCGACGATGACATCGACCCGCATGCGGTCCTTGGTGAACAGGCTGTCGGCTCCGGAGCGGTGCACCTCGAGCTTCAACGTGTTCATGTTGACCCAGATCAGCTCGTGAAATACCGGCAGGCAGACTGCGCCCCCATCCATCACGACCTTCTGGCCGCCCAGCCCGGTGCGCACGAACGCCCGGTCCTTTGATGCCCGCTGATAGAGGCGCGCCAAGATCAGCCCGATCGTGACCGCGCCGACCAGCAAGATCGCCGCAAGAAAGGCGATTCTCAATAAGTTGTCGTCGATCATTTCACTCTCCCTCAGCCGGCCTCAGGGGAGCCGGAAAATTTTACTTTTTGTTGCGACCCGGATCACAACAGGTCCGGCCGCGGGTTGCGGATGGCTTGGAAACGGGTGCCGCTCAACTGCTTGACCAGCAGCACCGCGTCGTTCTGGACGAAGGTCACGTCCGCCGCGTCGGGCTCGACCATCACATAGAGGACCTGGCCATGCTCGCTGGTGACTTTCCCTTGCGCCGGATAGCCGAGACGCGCCGTGCCGGAAACGATCACCGCGACACGGCCGACCAGCGTGTCGAGCGAGACGGCGTATGTCTGGTCGCTCGGAATGAGATGGGCGATGCCGCCGGCGCAGACGCGCATCAGCGGCAGCGCCGCGACCGCCGCGACCGGTGCTGCGATCAGCGGCGGGATCATCGTCCCGAACACACCGGCCGCCGCGAGGTCGAGCGCAAATCCGATCAGCGCGAATAGAGCCAGGAACAGGACCACCAATACGAGCAGCGGAACCTTCCCGAGATGCAGCCAGCCGAGCCAACTGTCCGGCGATTCCGGCGCATCGGGCGAATGGTGCAGGAGGGCATCGGGCGAGTGGTGCAGCAGGCTGTCGAGCCAGCCCGTGGCCGTCGTGCCGATCAACAGCGCGACCCCCTCGATAACCGCGATGCTCAAGATCAACAGGCTGGCGACGGCGAACGGCCAGGTTTCGGGGGTAAAAAGAAGGTTCATGGCCGGATGCCCGGTTGCCGGCTCGTGCGGTTGTCTACCCCGGTCCGCCGCCGGGCTGCCGCGCGAGCTTGAGCTGGGCGAGTCGTTCCTGGATGCGGTTGGCGCGCTGCAAATCCTGCAGCTCGCGCAATTTGGCGGCGTCGTCGGTTGCCGCCGAAGTCAGCCCGCTGAGGCCGGTCTGCTTTGCCAGGACGCGATCGAACACGGCGCCGGCATTGGCCACGCGATCCTCGCTTTTGCCGCGGGTGGAGGCCCCTGCGGTAGAACCCGGGCCGGCGGCGTGGCTGGCGGCGACATAGTCGCGCAACGCCTGCTCCATCTCGCGTTTCTTGGCGAGGAGCGCGGCGATATAACCCTCGAGTTCCTTGCCCGCGTCGCGCTGATCGGCGAGCGACTTCTGCAAGACCGGCAGCTGGTCCTCGATATTGAGCTGCTTTTCGACCCCGGCGCGGGCCAAATCTTCGCGTCCCTGGCCGAGCGCCGCTTCGATCTGGCCGGCGAGCTGCTCGTGCTCGGTATTGAGCTTGTTGAGCTGGCTCGTCGCCAGGTGCTTCGACGCCTCGACACGGCCGAGCTCGGCCCGCACATCGTCGATGACGCGGTCGATCTCGCGGATCGCCTGCCCCATCGTCGCCTCGGGCGCGGCGTTCTCGACCGCGTCGAGGAGCGCATGAACGCTGCCGCTGACCACGCGGGTCACGCGGCTGGCTATCGTGTCGGTCATGATTGCGTCTCCTTCAGGGTTTCGCGATTGGCGGTAATCAGCTGCACCAGCTCGATGATGCGAGGCAGATGCTTTTCGATCACGTTGGGCGTGTAGCATTCGGCCGCCGGTGTGACGCCGAGCCGCAGCAACGCCATCAGCAGGCGAAAACAGGACTGCACCAGGGCATCCTCGACCTCGCGGGCCCGCGCAACGCCGTCGTCGCCGAAATCGCGCGCCGAGAGCATCGTCGCCATGACCTGCGGCGCCCACGCGATGATCGCGCTGACCGCCTCGGAATGCGTCCGCTCGCGGTGCTCGATGCCGCGCAGCTCGATCACGAACGGGGACAAGAGGTCGCGCAGCCATGCCAGGCAGGCGGCGAAGTCGAGCGCACCTTCGTGCTGCTTGCGCATTTGCGCGATCAGGGCGCGCAGCTTGTCGCTCGGGGTGACCGCCCCGGGTAGCTCCAGCGCCGACAGCCACTGCAGATCTTCCGACGGTAAGCGCGCCGACACGGTTTGCATTTGAATAGCCATCGCGCCTCATCGCTGCAGTTTGCATACGATTGCAAATGTATACTAATCAGGCCGACTGTCAAGTGTGCTCGCGGCCGCAGAATCCCTTCGCGGCGAAGACACCAAATGCGATCGGGTTTATAAACTAGGGGCGGATTGGCACGCTTGATGCCGCTCGGCGGTTGCGATGAACCTGCGATGGTCGCCGAGCGGCGGCTGAAGCGCGGCGTCAAGCTCAACTATCCCGAGGCAGTCGCGCTGATCACCGACTACGTGCTCGAAGGCGCGCGCGACGGCCAGAGTGTGCCCGAGCTGATGCGCGATGGCGCCACCGTCATCGGCCGCGAGCAGGTCATGGAGGGGTGCCGGAGATGATCGGCGAGATCCAGCTCGAGACAACCTGTCCCGACGGGACGAAGCTGGTCACCGTCCACGAGCCGATCCGGTGACTACGTTGCCATCTTGGCGGCACTCGCGTTTGACCGCGAGCAGGCGCGCGGCTATCGGCTCGATATGCCGGCCGGCAAGGCGACGCGCTTCGAGCCGGGCCAGACCCGCGAGGTGAGGCTCGTAGCCTATGCCGGGGACCGACGCGGCGTCGGCTTCAACCGCAAGATCAACGGCAGGCTGTGACTCGCCGATGGCGATAAAGATCCCGCGCGACGCCTATGCCGCGATGTTTGGCCCGACGACCGGAGATCGGCTGCGGCTGGCCGACACCGATCTTGTGATCGAGACTGAGAGCGATCGAACGATCTATGGCGAGGAGGTCAAGTACGCGCGCGCTTGCCCTTCGAGCTATCAGCGGTAACGCACGGTCGGGTTTTGGTGATATGGCTTCAGTGGCAAATGACCGCTTTTACACCATGGGCATGTGAGGCCGGGCAAATCGGGAACCGTCGAAATCCACCCAATTGAGCCGATCCCGATGGGTAGTGCAAACGGCAGGTATGGGGCATGAGGACGCGTTCCCGCGGCCAAGGCTGAGTGCCCGCTGTCAGTGCAGTCAACGGACCTTCGCGGCGACGCGGGTCAACGGGCGAGACGCGCCGATTCCGGCCGTTCGCGAAACCACGATCGAACCGCAAGGTTCGACCCGAAGCGGCCATCTGCCTGTCTTACTCGATGACCTCGTCGGCGCGGGCGAGGATCGATGGCGGGATCGTCAGCCCCAGCGCCTTGGCGGTGTTGAGATTGACGACCAGCTCGAAGGTCGTCGGTTGCTGGACCGGCAGATCGGCCGGCTTGGCGCCCTTGAGGATGTTACCGACGTAAACGCCGGTCTGGCGCGCGACAGCGGACAAGCTAGCTCCATAGCTGATCAGGCCGCCGGCCTGGACGTAGTCACGCCTTTCATATATCGCCGGAACGGCGTGGCGTGATGCCAACATCACGAGCTGGTCGCGCCGGCTATTGAGGAACGCGTCGGCACCAACGAGCAGCCCGCTGACTTGCAGTTGGATGAGGGTCGCGAAGGCGGCATCGATCTCGCTTTCACTGCTCGCCTTCAGGACCTGGAGCTGCACCCCCTTGGCCCGCGCCGCTTCCTGCACCTGTCGTACCCTGCGCTCGAAAGTCGGAATGTTCGGGTTCATGAGCAGGACGATCGCGCTCGCCTGCGGAACCAGCTCGGACAGCAGCTCGAGCCGCTTGGGGTAGAGTTCGCCGGTGAGGAGGGTAAAGCCGGTGAGATTGCCGCCCGGCCGCGCGAGGCTAAGACCAAGCCTGACTCGATGGGGTCGACGCCGACCATGAAGACAATCGGGATCGTCGCGGTTGCGCTTTTCGCAGCCAGCGCCGAAGGGATGCCGCCCACCGATGCGATCACGTCGACCTTGCGGGCGACGAGATCGGTGGCCATAGCGGGCAGCCGATCATAGCGGCCCTCCGCCCAGCGATATTCGATCGCCACGTTTTGTCCTTCGACGTAGCCGGTTTCGCTCAGCCCCTGGCGGAACGCGGCCAACGTGGCCAAATAAGGTGCAGCCGGGCCGGGCGAGGCGCTGCCGAGATAGCCGATCACCGGCATCGCCTTCTGCTGCGCGCGGGCGGCGAGTGGCCACCCAACCATCGCGCCGACGAGAACCGTCATCAAATCGCGGCGTCTCATGCCCAGCCCTCGATCTGGCCCCGACCAGGGATTATGGCTCAAAAAGGGGGCCACATCCGATAACGCCTCATTAGGGGCATGAAGAGCGGCTCCTGCCGACAAGGTTGAGTGCCAGCTGCGGGTTCAGAAAGGAGACGATCGCCGGAATGCGCCGCAACGGGCGAGATGCGCCGTAAGCGGCCGTTCGCCGGACGACCGGAAGCGGGCGAACGCCGGTCGATGACGCGGCATCCCAAACCCTTCCCGATTCCAGACCTTCCGGTGCTCACCCGAAACGGTATCCGCCCCAGGCATCGGTCATCTATTCTCCCAAGTAATCGAAGACGTGATCCCGCCGGTCGCTACCCACTCGATATTAACTAAGAATTGAATTCCAATTACGTATTGCACCTTAGACTACCTCCTGACATAATTTAGTTACGAACTGAAACAAGCGGCGGCGGTCACGCGACACCGACATGGAGGCGATGGTGATGATCTCCGGTACGATCAGTCCGGCGGGGGAGAACGCCGAAATGTCGCTCGTAGGCTGCGTGACACGGTCGGCTTCAAATGCCAGGCCTCAACTCACGCGGGAGGGGCGGTCATCATGAGGGCGACCATGCTTCGCGCGCGAATAATGCTGTTGACATGGGTGGTCACAACCACTGCCGTCCTCTGCAGCGCGGTGCTGGCGACTCCTCTGACCGACATCGCACCGGCCGTCGACGCTCCAGGGGCCATCATAAAGGTCGAGCTCAGGACGAAGGTGGGTGTCCTGCTTGACGAGGTGCCGAGAGGATGGCTGCGCGACCACGCGGCTGCCGATGCGCTCGGACAGGACGACGCCTTCTGGAGAGACCGCGCGCGTAACCACGTCAAGCTTAACTACTATCGCCTCGTCTACCGGGGCCTCATCTACGGCGATCCGACCAAGGGGCCGCTGCCGCTCACGCCGGAGTCAACGTGGGACATCCGTCTGACCGGACCCGCGCGTCGGGAGCTCGTCAACGGCCACGATCTAGTGACGCAGGGCTACCAGTTCTCATCGTACATCCTGACGGACACGGATTCGCCCCGACGGGTGGAGCGCAACCTCGCGCAGGATGGCGGCTTTTGGGACGAGCCGCTCCTTCTCCCCGCCGACCCCGAGCTCGTGCTCCAGCGCACTGGCTACGCCTGTATGGACGAAAATTCGTATCCGCCCTTTAGCGTCTTCGAAGAGAACGTCTGGTACTTCTACGACCAGACCTGTGGGGTCGAGACGCCCGACTCGTCGAACTGTCATGTCACTGTCTTCCCCAGCGAATCCTGTCGGGATGCGCTGGTGGCGCACGTCGGCTTGATCTCCGCGAACATGCGGTTCACCCGCGTCCGCTACGACGCCGCCCTCGCGGCGGCGATCAGGGTCGGAACATCCACGACGCGCGTCGGCGCGGACCTCGCCGTTGTGACCGACGGTCTCCGCGATGAGCACAGAGTGATGTATCGCTATTTCACGCCCGATTCCTGTGACATCGCGGAAGGCGTCATCTCTGCGCCGGGCTGGCGGCGTCTCCTAACGTTCTCGGCGATCGTCCGCAACGACGGCAATGGAGCGATACACACGGGCGATCCGACCGATCCCAACAACCCCTATGTGAAAAGCCACGATTTTGAGTTCAGCCCTTGCCACCATCACTACCACTTCACGCACTATGGCACCTTCGATTACAATGGCTCGCCCGGCGCGAAGCGGGCCTTCTGTCTGATCGAGACGAACCGTTACCACAACGACGAGCTCACGCCGCTCGTCGCCCCGCACCAGGTCTGTACGAACCAGGGCATGATCCCGGGCTGGGGTGACGAGTACCAATTCGGGCTATCCGGACAGTGGGTCGATATCACGGACGTCGACACCGTCTCCCCCCACGACCTCGTCTTCGACTCGAACCCCGACCATTTCATGTGTGAGGGCACGCCCGTCACGGACTCGAGCGGAAACCTGATCTTCGATCCGACCGAGTTCCGGAACGAGGCCGGGGAGGTGATCTCTCGCGTCCGCTGCAACCTGGTGCCGAAATGGCATGACAACAACGTCGGGCGAGTCTCGTTCTCTGCCCCGGCCGGCAGCTTCGTCACGGACGCGTGCACGCGCGGCCAGATCGGTCCGCTCCGCGACTGCGGCTTCACGGCTAAGGCGCCCCTCCAAGCCTGCCGCGCCGGCGGCAACGTGCGGCTCCACTGCCGCGTGCGGGATGAAGCCCAGATCGTGCGAATCTGCGAGATAAGCGAGAAGCTCGGCGTCGGCGTCGCGTGCACCGTGCGCGACTCCATCGCGAACGTGATCGTGGTCCCGGGCTCAGGAGACGTGAGCTTCCCCTGCCCGGCGGTGCGCGACGCAGCCGCGACCGGGACAGGCGGTTACTCGGTGTACACCGCGCCGATCACGCCGTCGCTAGAAGATGACGCGGTTACCTGTACCGGGGGTTGACCGCGTCGAATGGTCGGGCGCCGCACGCCCGAGGCGCACGACGAGCTGCGCGCCCAAGCATACCCGGGGCTGACCCCAGCCACGGCGGCCCTGCCCAACGGTTAACAGGATCTGGGGTAAAGACCCGCGGTCCTCCCTGCGGTGACTGACCTCTCGCGGCTTGCAGTCTTCCCGGTCCACCCAATCCACCCTAAATTGTTTTCTCCCCGGTTTTAGTAGCTGTGGCTTCAGCCGATCGGTTTCGATGATGACGCCGGTCGCGTGGGCCGACGGTGCATTTGCCTTAGGTTGCGGGGGCTGTGATGAAGACAAATTTCGGCGCCGGTTTTCACGCGGCACCCGGACGGGCCGTCGATGCTTCGGCCTATGATCGGTACATTGGCCGGTGGTCTCGACTGTTTGTGCCGCCGGTGCTTGCCGCTGCCGAGATTGCCCGGGGGTACAGAGTCCTCGATATCTCTACCGGAACGGGTGAGGCTGCGCTGATGACGCTGCCGATCGTCGGCGCTTTGGGGCTCGTGATCGGCGGGGACGTCTCACCCGCGATGGTCGAAGCCGCGCGCGATCGATTGAACAAACCGTCGTTTTTGCCGGTAGCCGCTGACGGTCAAGCATTGCCGTTCGCGGACAAGGAGTTTTGACGCCGTCATATGCCAACTCGGCTTGCAGTTCTTCCCGGACCCGGCGCTCGGGCTGCTGGAGCGCGCCTGGCGATGCGGTGATCGCCGAGTTCAAGCCGGAGGTCCCAGGCAACTACACCATCGTCGACCATGCACTCGCGCCGAACGCGGGCTCGCCGCAATGCTGGTCGTAGGCGGCAATCCGAACCCGGAAGTCTACACTTCGATTCCGGGACCGGGACCCAGCGGGGGACACTGAGTTTAGACCTCTGTCTTCGGTGAGGCTGGTCAAACTGGCCAGCGGCCCATAAGGCTGCTCCAACCTGCCGACAGCGATATTTCTACCATTGATCCAGTAGTACGCGATGACGCCAGAAAGACAATGACATCGGCGACTTCCGCTACGGTACCCGTCCGGCCCATCGGAAAGCCGTGACGAACGCAATCATCGAAATTGTCCGGATTGGCGCCTCGGTAGCGGTCCCAGCCGTTCCCGACTTACGCACCTGAGGCTTCTGGGCCACAACTCGCTGCATGCACATCACACGAGCCGGCGGCGAGCTACACCGTCCCGCTCAGCCACCACACAGGGACAGGATGCGACGGGCCGGAGGAATGACTGCTATGGCTCGCAGCTCCCTTCCGAAGACGGGGAGGCCCGGAAACGGCGCGACCTGGCAGTTCGCCACGTGATTGGTAAGGTCTGCAATCCACCAACTGAACCATCTACGTTCGACTAGGGGAATGGCCGGATTGGGGCGTGTGTCACGAACGCGCCGTCTGCGTAGAACGGTGCGGAACTGTACGAGAGATGAAGGAGGGCCCTTCGAGGCCGGCAGTCAGGTGCAGGTCTCAAGCCACCGCAAGCTGCTGTCGTCAAGAGCGATGGTGGCGAGCGTTGCGGAAACGTCGGGACA
>Ga0210407_10004243_pt1 | contig 11356 bp, 15 predicted proteins | sample IncBWC27MmetaG_FD_150860 | JGI IMG/M metagenome (GOLD analysis project Ga0210407, IMG submission 150860) | Forest soil microbial communities from Barre Woods Harvard Forest LTER site, Petersham, Massachusetts, United States - Inc-BW-C-27-M | ecosystem: Environmental > Terrestrial > Soil >... | reverse complement strand
CATATCCCTTTCCTTCCGTATTGGATGCCTTCCGTGTTCACGAGGGAGGCAGCACCACTATCGGCCAATACAAGGAATTAGTCAAGCCTTTTGCTATCTCATTATCGATATTTTATTGATGAAGTCTTTCTTTCAGCTTCTTGTATTCTTTGAACTACCACAGCCAACTTTGGATTGAACCGCACCACGCGAAAAGTGCCTGGCCCACCGATCTTCACCCGCCCGCGCGCCGATTTCCCCGTGATTCCAAGCCTCTAACGTAATCTCGCGGAAAGATTCCTCAATCAACGCGGCGGGTCTTCCATTCTGACTCCGCGCCCCGCTCTCAAAGCCTCGCGCGCCTCCGCGATTCGCCGCAGAAACTCGGGATGGTGCTCCAGCCGATAGTCGAACCAGTCTTCCTCGCTCTCGAATCCAATCAATAGACCGGCGGGTCTCCCATGGCGCGTAATCACGATCTCCTCAGTCTCAGCCAAGCGCAAAAAACGCGAGAGGTCATCTTTGACTTGAGCCAGGGCGACCTGCCGCATCGGGCTTTCCACTGCCGGCGAGCCATCGCGCCGCTTCTGCTTTCGCGACGACCGCGAGGATTTCGACGGTTTGGGTTGTGACGTCATAAAAAACTCGTACCTCCCCGACCCGAAGCCAATACTGCGGCTGGCTCAAGCCCCGCAGCCGCTTAATCCGGCTCTTGCTCACCCGGGTCGGTTCGTATCGCAAGTGCCTTTCCAGATTGTCCCGGACTTCTGCGCGATGATAGGCGTCCAGGTTGCGGAATGCCTTCGCCGCTTCCGGGGCGAACACGATCTCATATCGCATCTGGCTACAAAATAGCCAGAATTTTACGAGTCGTCAAACGAGGAAAATACTTGCAAGGATCGCTTCAATTATCGCGAAGACTCGCCGAACCAATCCAGCCATTTTTCCACAGTGCCAAGAAGCTTCGGAATATCCAGTTTGTAGATCCTCTCCCTGCCCCGCCTCATCACGCGCACCAGCTTGGCCCGCTCCAGGATGCGCAGATGACGCGAGGTCGTCGGCCAGGAGCATGCGAATCTCTCCGCAATCTCGCCGGCCGGCATCTCGCCGCCGCGAAAACGCAGCACCAGCAGGATCTGCCGGCGCTGCGGATGCGCCAGTGCATTGAAGACCGCCTCCGTCTGCGCGAGTTCCGAAACCGCGCGCGAGGTCACAGCGCGAGAACGCTGTAGTGCGGAAATTCCGTCGCCGGGCGGCCATCACGGGTCTCGCACATCTGCTCCATCGGCTCCCAAAGCGCGAGCACCTCAGGATGCTGATGCGCAATCGCGAAGCCGCCCTCCTTCCACGCGAACACCTCGACGAAGCACGAGGTCTTCTCGGTGTCCCGCCCCTGCAGAGCCATCCGCGGCTGGTCATGAACAACGCCGAGCTTGAAAAGCGTCGGCCAATGCCGCTTGAGTAACGCAACGAATTCCTTCTCGCGCCCCGCCTTCACCCGATAAGTACAAACGACGACCGAATCGTTGGATTTCGCCATTCTCGACATTTAGCAACTTTGCTAAATGACGATCAAGAGTCGTCCGCTTCGCTCAAAATTTCGAAGACGGTGCCGTCCGGAGCGCGAAAGTGGATCCAACTGGTTTTGCCGGCCCGCTGGACCGGCCCGATGAACTCGATTCCGGCCGCTTCCATCGTGGCTCGAGCCGCGTCGACATCGTCGACCCGAAACGCAACCACCGGACCGGTGGTGAAGAACGCGTGGAATTTCTCCTCGGGGCGATAGAGTTCGATGCGCGTGCCGTCGGCCATCTGAAACCCGGCAATGTCGCGCTCGTCGCGAGTCACCTTCATGCCCATCAGGTCGCGAAAGAAACGCACCATCTCGTCAAAGCGATCGGTCCGCAGTCCCAGCCACGTCAGCCCTTTGACATCCATGAAGTCCCCCGAGGAGTCGCGCGATAGGTCTGGTGCCCCCTGCGGGATTCGAACCCACGGCCCCAGGATTAGGAATCCTGTGCTCTATCCATCTGAGCTAAGGGGGCACCCCTTGCGAATAAAAGGACTTTTCTACGTTTTCGGAGGTCAATTCAACCGGTCGGGTAACCAGTTGTGCCGGATTTTGTACCCACTCCGATTGAGTTTCAAGTGTTCTGAGGGCGAACGCCCCGGGGAACAGTTCGCAGCCGTAACGGAATCTGTCGAGCACAATTCAGAATACGATGGCTCGTTATAGCGAATCAAAGAAACCAGCAAACCTCACGCAGCGCCTCGTGCATCCAAATCGGCCCGTTACGCTTTAGCCAAGTTTAGATTCGCTACTTAGTTGCTACACAAGATTATATAGTGTCTGACCTCTTGACATGGGCATACTATATGTACACAATGCCGCTATTGGGTATGGACATGTATTTAGAGTCACAAGAAACTTTAGTTATTCGGAAGGAGCAGTGAGTACTAACTGACTAGTTTTTCTACTAACTAGTAGGTATTCACAGCTAAAAATATGATTTCTCTACAATTTGTAAAGTCGCTGGGCGAGTGGGTAAACGATGCCGTACGCGGCTCGCTGCGAATTGCGATGCCCGCGAATCAACATGCGTTTGTCGGATCGAATGCGCCGAGCAGCGCTCGCGTGGATATCGAGCGAGTAAGTGCAATGACTATCTCTCGTCGTTGTTCCAAAGGCCAAGCGACGGTGATGTTCTTTGCGCTGATTACTATTGTCGGCGCGCTCGGTCTTACCTGCGATATCATCGTCCCCGACTCCGGAGACTCGAAACAATCTTACACTCAGGCCGTCTCGACCAGCGAGTCCGCCGACGTCGCGAACGCAACCGGCACCACGAAACCGTTTTTGCTCAGGTAATTGGATTTATCAGTCAGCCGATTGACTCGATCAGGGATTCAAAAAGGGGGGAGGTAATCCATTTATGACGACAGATGTAACCAAGGTTTTTCGCACCGCGCCGGTGCGGCGCCTCACACACGTGTATCAGCGCGGACAGGCCGCGGTGGAATTCGCGTTGATCTCTGTGCTTTGCATTGCGGTGCGGCTGGTTGGAATCCAGTTTGCCATCATCGGACAGGCTGCGCTTGCAGTCAGCCAGGCATCATACCTCGGGGCGCGCACCGCTTCGGTCAACGATACTCTCACCAGTTCTACGCTCGGCGGAGCGATCGGGAACCAGATTTCTCCCACGATCTCTGGCGCGACGGTATCGATGAGCAACACCGCGGACCCGTCTTGCGGCCCACCACGCACCTACGGATGCCCGATCAGCGTGACGGTTTCTTACAACGCCTCGAGCAAGATTTTTCTGCCTTCCAAAACTGTGTTGGGAATTACGTTTCCCACCAGCTTGACCGCCACCGAATCGGCAATGACGGAATAGTAGGGACGATAAAATGGCGCCTGCGCACGGGGCGTCGGAATAAACGCGCACAAGGATGGAGCTTTTTGTAGGTTGATACTACGTACTGTACGTTCTCTTAGCCTACTTTAGATAGAAGTAGCGAAAGTGGCATTAACTGTAAGGTGGAAAGTCATTCAAACGTGATGGGCGGCGGCGGAGAGCGGGTTTTTGAAGGACTCTCCAAAAAAGGAGGACTCAAGATGTCTCGTCACTCGAAAGGCCAGGTAATGGTGCTCTATGCCGGTGTACTCGTGGTGCTGCTCGGCGCGATCGGGCTCTGTACCGACGTAGCCGTGTCGTACGTCCATTGGCAGTTGCTGCAACGCGCCGCCGATGCCGCGGCGCTCGCCGGAGCAAGTTACCTGCCGTCTGACACCTCGACAGCGCAGAGTACCGCGGTGGCTATCGCTGAGAAAAACGGGATCCTTGCTAGCGAGATTGTAAGCACCCCGATCTCGGGAACTGAGCTCTCGATTACGGTCAATCTGACCCGCACCGTTCCCTATTACTTCGCACGGGCCCTCGGCTTGACCTCGGGGCTGGTGAACGTATCGGCGACTGCGGGGGTTCAGCCCAACACCGCGGACGCGCGCGGGCTCATACCCATCGGGCTCAGTTGTCCCAAGGGAAACTGCAGCGACAAATACAAGGTGGGCACCACCTATTCGATGAAGCAGGACCAGAGCCAAACTTCCCTTTCGGGAAATTGGGGGGCGCTGGCCTTGGGAGGGAACGGCGCGTCTGTATATAGGCAAAACCTGGCTTTCGGATACAACGGCAATATCGGGATAGGAAGCTTGGTCGCAACTGAGCCTGGCAATATTGTGGGACCGACTGGTCAGGCCGTCGCGGAACGCCTCGCCGCGGGGGTGGCGGCCGATCCGACCGTAGCCGCCGGCGCGGCGCCTGCTCCAGGCAACGTGCCCACCTACGACCCGCGCCTCGTCGTCCTTCCGATGGTGGATTACTCCGCGTCAGGAAAGGGCGGTAAGACGAGTGTGCCGGTGGTGTCATTTGCCCAGATGTGGCTGCTGGGTGTTACCGGCAATAACAACACTATCCAGGCAGTCTTCCTGGGGACGCTTACGAATCCGCCCAGTGGAAGTTCGGTGAATAATTTCGGCGTGCTGACTCCGGTTCTGCAGAGCTAGCTGGTTGCGTTAGTGCAATAGCTTAAGGATTTTGAATCATTTTTCGATGGCTTCAAAGGAGGTACCTATTGTGTTGGTAGATTTACATCTGTGTCGAGGAGCCAGGGTTCTTGGACGCAGAACCAAGCAGTTGATCATACCCGCGCTTCAACGCGGTCAGGCGGCGGTGGAATTCGCGATGATCTCGACCCTCGCCCTCGGAGTGCTGTTGGTCGGAATCCAGTTTGCCATCATCGGACAAGCCGCGCTTGCAGTCAGTCAGGCGTCATACTTGGGGGCTCGTGCCGCTTCGGTCAACGAGGCCCTCACTAGTGCCACGCTTGGAACTACGATCCAGAGCCAGATATCGCCCTCGATCAGCTCAACGGCGCAGGTCTCGATGACCAATACCGCGGACGCGTCTTGCGGCCCGCCACGCACCTACGGATGTCCGATCAGCGTGACGGTTTCCTACAACGCCTCGAGCAAAATTTTTCTGCCGTCCCCAACTCTGTTGGGACTTCAGTTTCCCACCAACTTGACGGCCACCGAATCGGCATTGACGGAATAACAGTTCCGCGGCGCCGCGAGCGGCTGGCTCGCTTCGCACGGTCAGGCTGCGTCCAGGGGGAGGACGCAGCCTGACCAGCGGATTCGCCACCATCGCAGTCGAGCCCCCCGCGAACGCCGCCACGATATTGTCCACCGCTCTCGCGGCCATCCGGCTTGCAATCAAACGTCGCTTGCTTAGTTGCCGGCGATCTCATCTTTTTTGACGGCGCTGCTCGGAAATTGTGTGCCCGCGCCTCTTGACACGGAAGCGATCCGCTCATATGGTGAGTACAGACTCACTGAGTATCTACTCAGTAATTGGACGACGGACGATGCAGGCGGTAACCAGGCAGGAACAGAAGATCGCGACGCGGGGACGGCTGGTCAACGCGGCGATGACCCTGTTCGCGCGCAACGGGATCGCCGAAACCACCACCGCAGACATCGCCAAAGCGATTCGCATGTCGCACGGCAACGTGTTCGTGCATTTTCCGACTCGCGACGACCTCGTGATCGCCGTGATCGACGAGTTCGGGCGTCGGCTGGCCGTGGAATTTCGGCAAGGACTCGAAGACGACCTCGGCCTGCGCGCTGTACTGCGCGCACATCTCAAGGTCCTCGCCGAGTTCGAGCCATTCTACTCCCGCCTCGTGATCGAGGCGCCGATGCTCCCGCCGAAAGTCCGCAGCACCCTGCTGATGCTCCATGCGTCCGTGTCGTATCGCCTCTTTGCGGCGCTGGAGCGCGAGCGCAAGCTTGGCCGCGCGCGCAAGATCGAGCGCCCGCTGCTGTTCAACACCTGGATCGGCCTCGTTCATCACTACCTCGTCAATCGCGATATGTTCGCGAACGGCGGCTCGGTGATCGCGGAGCATGGAGAAACACTCGTGCAGCATTTTATGACGCTGGTGAAAAGTTAAAAACGTGAAAGGAGAGAACGATATGGCGGAAAAATGTATCTCGTGTGGTTCATGCGGAATGCCGATGGAGAAGCCCGAGGACTTTGCGCTCGGCGACGTGACCCAGCCCTACTGCAGCTACTGCACCGATGCGCGCGGCAAGCTGCTCCCCTACGAGCAGGTGCTCGATATCAACGCGCGCACCTACGAGCAGAGCCAAGGCATCACGCCTGAGGCAGCGAAACGTCTCGCGCGAGATCTGCTGGCCGACATGCCGGCCTGGCGCGAGCATCATCAATAAAGAGATTCGAAAAACGAAAATTCAGAAGAAGGAGAAATGTCATGTTTGATCACATCCTGTTGAAGGTGAAGGACCTCAAGGCGAGCCAGCGTTTCTACACCGCCGCACTCGCGCCACTCGGTTTCAGCGTCCAGTACGAAGACGACGGCATGGTCGGCTTCGGCCCCAAAGGCGCGCCGGCACTGTGGCTAAGTCAGGGCGAGTCGCGAGGCAGTGTGCACGTCGCATTCGTCGCGAAGGACCGCGGCGCGGTGCGCGCATTCTACAAAGCCGCTCTGCCCGCCGGCGGCAAGGACAATGGCGAGCCCGGGCTCAGGCCCCAGTATCACGCCAACTACTACGGCGGCTTCGTGAAAGATCCCGACGGCAACAACATCGAGGCCGTCTGCCATCAGGAAGAATAGCTGACGCGCGGCACTGCCCCGATCGGTTCGCACTCCGATCGGGGCAGTCTTTTCCGAAAGGGAGATTTTCTATGAACCTTGAAGGTGGATGTTCCTGCGGCACGATTCGATACAAACTAACCTCGAGCCCGCTGATTGTTCACGCCTGTCATTGCCGTGATTGCCAACGCGTCACTGGCGGCGCCTTCGTGATCAACGTCTGGATCGAGCGCGAGTTCGTCAAGAGCACGGGCGCGACTCCGAAGTCGTTCATGCTCAAGGGCGGCACCGGCAAAGAGCACGAGGTTTTCTTCTGCGACAATTGCGGCACCTACGTATGGAGCCGCTATCAGGTCGCGCCCGGCGACGCGCTCTTCGTGCGCGCCGGAACCCTCGACACTCCCGACGCCGTCACCCCTGACGTGCACATCTTCACCCGCAGCAAAGTCCCCTGGCTCCGGCTCCCAGAGGGCGCGCGCGCATTCGAGACCGCCTACAGCATCGATCAAGTCTGGTCGCCAGAGAGCAAGGAGCGCTTGCGCAACAACCTCGCGGTGAAGAGCTAGTCAGAGCTGAACAGTTGCCCCGGATCATGCTTCACGGGCAGTACAAGAGGGCCGTGCTCGGATAGAGCGGCCCTTGGCCGGAAGTGCCGCCGGCGATCAGGACTGAGCCGTCCTTAAGAGTGGTGCTGGTATATTTATCGCGTTCGGGCGGAACGGCACCTATAGAATTGAACGTACGAGTCGATGGATCGTAATCCTCGGCGCTGAGACCGTCTGTGCGCAGCGGATAGCCCGTAAGGAAATTGGCCGTGACGAGGACGCGCCCATCGTTCAATCGCGATAGAACCGGTTCCCCGATCTCGTAAGTCAGGTTGCCCGCAGGACTGAACGTTCCGGTTCTCGGATCGTAGATTTCCGGCTGTTTGGTTTGGAAGCTCGATACACCCATCAGCAGTATTTTGCCGTCTGACAGCAACGTGGCGTGACACCGGTACAGCGAATCCAAGATGTCTCCTGTTCTCGAAAAGCTGTTGGCTTTCGGATCGTAGATCTCCGCCGATTTCCACGTTTCCGGACCTTTCGCGTCGCCGCACGCGATCAGTACTCTGCCATCGTTCATTCTGACGGCTGCATCGTCTATTCGCGGTGTTATTGGGTTGGCCGCAACCGTGAACGCCCCCGCCGAAGGATTGAACACCTTCGCCGAATCCTTGTCGACGAGGAGGACCCTTCCGTCGTCAAGAGAGAGTCGCCGAATTCACGGCGTGCTCGAAGCCCATCGGTCCGGTCGAGTTGAAAGTCCGGCTCTTGGGATCGAAGATCCGGCACTGTCCAGGGGAGAACCCGAAATCGGACCTATTGCTAGACCGCCGGCAATCAGAACCCGCCCATCAGTCAGCCGAGCGGCGACCGCCTGCTGCCGTGCAATTGTCATAGATCCGGAAGCAAGAAAGACACCCGTTGCCGGATCGTAAATCTCGCTTGAATCGAGCGCTTCCGCCGGCCTGCCATTGCTACCGCCCGCAATCAGAACCGTACCGTCGTCGAGCAGCGTAGCCGTGTGCCGTGCGCGCGGCACGATCATCTTTCCGGTCTCCACGAAAGCCCCACGCACATTTCCGCATCTCCCAGTCTGCCCGGTCTGAACAGTCGCCGGTGGAATGGGCGGGAGGTTGTAGCACGCAAAGAAAATCGACAACGATGCTACGAACGCAACTACACAAATCGACTGCTTCACACTCACCTCGCTCGACCATGGGTTAGCAACCGGCTCGTCGCGCGGTCAACTCGAACATCACATCAGCGCTGGAATCGTCCCGACGCGATGCTCAAATTGCGGGATTTCGCGGAAGCGCGCGCTGTTATACAAATTCAGGAATGGCAGATGACAAGCATTCACTGAGACCTAACAGCAGCATCCTCGTCGATGGACCCTCCAGGGCGCCCGCGCGTGCGATGTTCAAGGCGGTCGGCTTCACCGACGAGGATTTGAGCAAACCGCTCATCGGCGTCGCGCATACCTGGATCGAGATCATGCCCTGCACCGCGCATCTGCGCGATCTCGCCGAGCACGTCAAACGCGGCATCCGCGCTGCAGGAGCGACCCCGATCGAGTTCAACACCATCGCGGTATGCGACGGGATCTCGATGGGCACCGCTGGGATGCGCGCGTCGCTGATCAGCCGCGAAGTGATCGCCGACTCGATCGAGCTTACCGTGCGCGGCCATCTCTTCGACGGCGTGGTCGCGATGTCGGGATGCGACAAGACCATTCCCGCGACCGTGATGTCGCTGCTCAGACTCGACCTTCCTTCTCTAATGATTTACGGCGGCTCGATTCAGCCCGGACGCTTCGGCGATCAGGACGTCACGATTCAAGATGTCTTTGAAGCGGTCGGCGCCCACTCCGCCGGCAAAATCAAGCTCGAGGACTTGAAGCGCCTCGAAGACGTTGCGTGCCCGGGTGTCGGTGCATGCGGCGGCCAGTTCACCGCCAACACGATGGCGACCGCGACCGAACTTCTCGGCATCTCGCCGATGGGCTCGAACAGCATTCCCGCGACCGATCCGAAAAAGCCCGAAAGCGCATTCCAGGCCGGCCAGCTCGCCGTCGATCTGCTGAAGAGGAATTTGCGCCCGAGCCAGATCATCACCAAGAAGGCGATCGAAAATGCGATCGCGTCGGTCGCGATGACCGGCGGCTCGACCAACGCGGTTCTGCATCTGCTCGCGATCGCGCACGAAGCGGGCATCGCTCTCGACATCGACGACTTCGATCGCATCAGCTCGCGCACTCCGCTGCTCGCCGATCTCAAGCCCGGCGGCCGCTTCATGGCCACCGACATGTACAAGGCGGGCGGAATTCCGCTCATCGCAAAACGCCTCAAAGAAGCCGGACTGCTCCATCAAAACGAAATGACCGTTACCGGCAGGACGATCGGTGCCGAGGCCGACGCCGCGCGCGAGACCGCGGGCCAGGAAGTCGTCCGTCAATTGAAAAAGCCCCTGAAAGAAACCGGCGGACTCGTGATTCTCAAGGGCAACCTCGCGCCCGAAGGATGCGTGGTAAAAGTCGCCGGCCACGAACTCATGAAGCATCGCGGACCCGCGCGTGTGTTCGACTCCGAAGACGATGCGTTCCGCGCGGTCTCGAAGCGGCAGATCAAAGCCGGCGATGTGATGGTGATTCGCTACGAGGGTCCCAAGGGCGCGCCCGGGATGCCCGAGATGCTCGGCGTCACTGCGGCCCTTGTGGGAGAAGGACTTGGCGAATCGGTCGCGCTGATGACCGATGGACGTTTTTCCGGCGCGACGCACGGCCTGATGGCGGGTCACGTCGCGCCCGAAGCCTTCGTCGGCGGACCGATCGCAGCGCTGCGCGACGGCGACACGATCACCTTCGACATCGCCAAGCGCCGGCTCGACGTCGAACTCACCGACGCGGAAATCAAGACGCGGCTCAAGGACTGGAAGGCGCCGGCGCCGCACCACAAAACCGGCGTGATGGCGAAATACGCGCACACGGTATCGTCGTCATCGCGCGGCGCCGTGACCCATTGAGCACATCGAATAAAATATCAGCGTTGCTGGCCATCGCGTTCATCGTGAGCATCGCCTTGCCCCAATCGATCCTCGCGCAAGACGACTGGCACGTGGTCGAACGGCACACCAAAAACGCGCCCGCGGAAACCGGAGAGGCGGCGCCGCCCTCGACCGCCGGCGACACCGGCGCGCCATGCGGCGAGCCCGCGCACCCGGCGCAGGAACCTTACAAATCAATCGTCGCGCAGCTGAACGACATGTGGGGGACCAACTTCCCGGTATTCGAATCGGTGGGGGCCACGTCGCCTCACGCGCACAACGGCGGATGCATCTTTTACAACCGCGAGTTCCTCAGCAATCTGCTCGGAAACTGGATGAAGATTGACGATCAGGACGCGATTCGGCCGATGCTCTACGCGATCTTCGCGCATGAGCTTGGCCATCTCACGCATTCCGATTTCGATCCCGCCCAGAATAACGTCCCGGTGAAAAACAAGGAACTCGCCGCCGATCAGTTCGCCGGTTACTCGCTCGCCCGGCTCGGGATCAGGCGGCTCGATTCGGAGGAAGTCACCCGCTACTACCAGATGACCGGCGACGACTTCGTCGGCCACGCCTCGGGTCACGGCAACGGCGCCGAGCGCATCGCGGCGTTTCAGGACGGATGGCATCGCGCGGAAGTCGGACTCTCCGAGCAAGGTTCGCGGCCGGCGGGCGGACTCGGCGAGCCGTAAAAACTTTTTTGTTGTCAATGTTCACCGGTTTGCGGCGCGCGCGCGGCAGATGATAATCACTTCTAATCTCTGACCATGGGCGCCTCGACAATTCCTAATCGATCGGATCCTGCCGATCACGCAGCCGCCGCCGGCACTCCGGCGATCGAGGCGAGCGCCCTCGGCTTTCGCTACGGCGATCGCGCGGCGCTGTCCGACGTGAGCTTCGCAGTCGCGCGCGGCGAAATCTTCAGCTTTCTCGGGCCAAACGGTGGCGGGAAGACCACGCTGTTCAAGCTGCTCTCGACCCTCGTGCCGATTCAGTCGGGAACTGCGCGGATGCTCGGGCACGACCTCAGTGGCGAGACCACTTTAGTACGGCGTCGCCTCGGCGTCGTGTTTCAGCATCCGAGTCTCGACGGCAAGCTGACCGTC
>Ga0210407_10004240_pt1 | contig 11361 bp, 8 predicted proteins | sample IncBWC27MmetaG_FD_150860 | JGI IMG/M metagenome (GOLD analysis project Ga0210407, IMG submission 150860) | Forest soil microbial communities from Barre Woods Harvard Forest LTER site, Petersham, Massachusetts, United States - Inc-BW-C-27-M | ecosystem: Environmental > Terrestrial > Soil >... | reverse complement strand
AGGACAAGCTTCTGGCAGCCCGCAGCGCTACCAGAAGCTTGTCCTCGTCGGGCAGCTGCCGGTAGTCGCCTCGGTGATAGGGCAGCACGGTATGCATGATCGAGCTGGCGATGAACACGAGCACCGCCGAGAGCAGGATCGGGAGCCACAAAGCGGTGAGAGGAACCATGCGCAACCTCCTGGGTAGGCTAGACCAATGCGGCAATCTGGAGCGCGAGGCTACCGCCGAACTGTGCCCAGGGTCAAGCGTCCCAGGCGAAGCTGGCGAAGCTGTCTAGAGGGAGCTACACTGCGGTGACCAAGGAACCGTCGGCAGCGACGTAGCCATAAGCCATACGTGGCGTGTTAAACGCGAACCCCTGATTCCCTTCGCAGTCCAGCAGGATGAGTCCGCCAGTGGCATGAGTGCGTTTCGCCAGAAGGTGAACCGCCTCGCGCGCAACGTGCATGGCCGTGTCCGCCGCGCAGGAGTGCGGTGCCGGACCGGAACTCTCTCGCGAAGCATCGGACACGCAAAAAGTTGCGTTACAGGTCCGAAGCAGGTCAGTTGCGGTCTTGGCCATCACGATCTTCATGATCGCTTCGCCGTACCCCGTGCAGGAAACGCCCCCGGCCGTGGAATCGGCGTAGCAGCCGCACCCAATCAAAGGCGAATCGCCGACGCGCCCCGGGAGTTTGCAACACGTTCCGCCGGTCGAGGTGGCCGCAAACAACTTGCCATGAGCGTCGATAGCCACGGCGCCAACCGTGCCCTGCTCGTGCCCCCGGTGATGCGCCGCCGCGTGTTGGTCCTGGCTGCAAAGCCGCCAAGCCTCGCGCTCCGCGTCGCTCACAAGATCCGCCGGATCGCACAGCGCGATCCCATTATCCCTCGCGAACCGCTCCGCCCCCTCAGCGACGAGCATCATGTGCGGGCAGTGCTCCAGCACGGCGCGCGCCAGCCGGATCGGATTCTGAACCCGCTGCAAAGCAGCAACAGCTCCAGCGCGCAAGGTCGCGCCGTTCATCACCATCGCGTCGCATTCCACTCGGCCGTCGAGATTCAAATGCGAGCCGAACCCCGCGTCGAACACCGGCTCGTCTTCGAGCACCACGATAGCGGCTTCGACAGCGTCCAACGCAGTTCCCCCACCGGATAGCACAGACCAGCCTGCTTCGAGAGCTCGGTGGCAACCCCGATTGCAGGCTTCCACGGCCTCGTCGGGAATATTCCAAGCACCGCCATGCACTATCAGTGAAGGTTTCATCGCGACGACAATGGCAAAGCGAGCACAGTTTGTCCACAACGGGGATGTGCGGCCGTATTCATCGCCTAAATGAAGAAATCGAGAAACAAGAGAATCGCACCCAGAAAAAGCAGAAGGAAAGCGGGATTAATTTTCCGGCGAGGGAATCGACTAAGTGACCGAACAAACTGCGAAGGCACAGCCTTGAGCCGTGATTCTTCCCGAACGCTGTAAAACGGACCGATGACCGTATAGCGCGAAAGGCTGCGCCGGAAAGCTCCGAACTCGTCGTGCACCCAAACAGAAAAGTCATCACGATTGCGCCAAGCCAGAGCCGCGCCAATGGTAAACGCGGCGTACCCGAGCAGTGTCAGCAGCCCGAGCCCCGGCCCAGCTCCCCAATGCATGGTGCCTCGCAGAAAACCAACGCACATCGGTAGGACGCCCCAAAATCCGAAAAGTTACTCGTCTTCGTGAATAGTAGTCAGCCGCACGACTTCAAATTCTTTCTGCCCCGCCGGGGTTGCCACTTGCACTTCGTCTCCCACCTTGCGGTTCAGCAAAGCCTTGCCAATGGGTGAAGTCGTCGAGATGAGCCCTTTCTCGAAATCAGCTTCTTCGGTGGTAACCAGCTTGTATTCGATCTTCACTTCTTTGTGAATATCGAGCACGACAATGCGCGACCCGTATCCTGACCGGTCCTTCGGAATATGGCTCAGGTTCAGCATTCCAAGGTCGCCCATGCGCTTCTTGAGCTGCCCGATGCGGGCGTTCACATATCCCTGGCGTTCCTTGGCGTACTTGTACTCCGCGTTTTCAGAAAGGTCGCCGTGCGCACGCGCCTTGGCGATCTCCTTGGGCAAATCGATGTTCAGCTCCTGCTCGAGGTGGTCGATTTCCCCTTGCAGGCGCTGCTTAATTTTCGCGAGCGGGTCAGACATTTTCGTCGGTCACCAAAACTTGACTGCCAAAAAATGTTCGCGGAGTCCGGTTTGGCAGCATGCTCGCCGGACCCCGCGCGAGCAATCATTATAGATGCTTGGCATTTCCCGCCACAAGGGGCAGTCCCAGTTAGTTTGAGGCACGAACCGCGCCAGGCGGGCGACGCAGGAAGGGTAGCCGAGCCCGAAGATGCGCTTCTCAGCCAGTTTCTAGCTGCTAGATTCAGCGTACCTTTATTTCGACACCCTGAGACTGTGTCTTTCCCCTTCCGTCTTCGATGGTCAGCGTGTAAGTAATTGATTCAGTGGGAGATACATCTACGCAGTGGGCCACCGACGGCCACACCGGCTGAGTCTCGGGCAGCAGCTTGACGCTCTTAGCGTTGGCTACTCCGTAGCAAAGCTGCGCGCTCTGGCCCCGCCGAATCACCACGGGATTCGCGTAAAAGCTAAGAATCTGAAACTCCTTGCCTCCCAGCTGCTCGACGGCCAGGCGGTCTTGCTCGCGCTGCTTTTCTCTGAGCGATTGCGCTGCTTGGCGTTCGATGTTGCGCCTATCCTGCCACCGTGAAATCACAACAAACGCGACCCCGAGCAAAGCGACGAGGAGAACCGCCGAGGAATACAGCAGCGGATTTTTAAGAATGGGCTTCGGTCGAGAAACCGGTCAGACACCATGAGCATGCTCCGAGAGGGTCGAGGCTCCTGGAACTAAAGTAGCGCGACTTGGTGGGCGCGCGCAAAGAGCTGATGGCTCGTGGTCGCAACACGCCGGAAGAAAAATCCCGTCCAAGGACTCACTTCCGGGCGTGGGCTAGCTCGCGCCAAGTGACAAGCTTGATGTTCTGTTCCTCGACCAACGCTCGGAACTCCGCGCTTGTAAAGAAGTTGAAATCGCGCTGTCGCCACGCCGACCCCCAGGTATCGCGCTCGCGTGTGGCCGCGCGCATCTCTTCGTCATCGAAAGCCAGATGTATAATGAAGACGGTCACGCCGGGCTCGAGACTCTTCAAAGCCTTGCCATAGAACTCCGCCCATTTTTCCGGCGCCACTCCCGGCTCCATCGTCACGGTGTGATCCACCACAAGATCATCGGGGCCGAGCGAACTCAGAAGGTAAGGGCGGTCCGCGAACCAGTCGCGCACCACAAAAACCGGCAGTTTGTATTCCTGCGCCACGCGGAGAGCGCTTTGGAAAATATCTTTTCCATTTTCGAACAGCCGGTATTGATGAGAGTCAAGGTGTGTCGGACGGACACCCATGGCCATGGCTCTCTCGATTTGCGCGTGAAGCTCTTGTTCCACTTCTTTCGCGTCGATATGCGGAGTTTCCGTCCAGTTCAGGTGAAAATATCCGTTCGGATCGACGAGACTCGGAACTTTGTCCCGCGGTGCGACCGGCCCCCATCGATAAAAAACGCGTTCGCTGGTCAGCGTAAGATGAAGTCCCAGATCCGCATCGGGGTGCGCCTTGGCATAATCCGCCATTTCCGGAAACCACGGACAAGGCACCATGATACTGGCCGAGTTGACGAGTCCGCTTTCGAGGCCCTTGATGGACGCGGCATTCACGGAATGCGTCATTCCCAGGTCATCGGCATGCACGATCACCAGTTTAGCGTCCCGCGCATAGCCGAGTTTTTCCGCCAGGGATTTGGCGGACGTCTGCGCGCGCCCCGCACTTGTCGTGGTTGCGAGCACCAAAAAAAATATACCGAGGAATTTGTGCATCATTGCCCGAACCCCAAGCATAAAAGTCAGTGTTGCGCGGCAGCCGTAGCGCTCGGCGGATTCTTGACGTAGGTATTCAGCCAGTTGTTCATCTCCCAAAACATGTGCAGCACAGATTCCCGCCCGGCATATCCGTGTGATTCCAGCGGTAGCAGCACGAAACGCACCGTCGCTCCGTGCCCCTTCAACGCGCTAAAAAGCCTTTCGCTCTGAATCGGAAATGTGCCGGAATTATTGTCCGCCTCGCCGTGAATCAACAAAATGGGCGTCTTGATTTTGTCGGCAAACGAAAACGGCGACATTTTGTAATACACCTCCGGCGCCTGCCAGTAGGTCCGCTCCTCGTTCTGGAAACCAAACGGCGTCAGCGTGCGGTTGTATGCTCCGCTCCGTGCAATGCCGCCCTTGAACAAATCGCTGTGGGCCAGCAAATTCGCCGTCATGAACGCGCCATAAGAATGTCCCATGACCGCCACGCGGCTGCGATCGACCACGCCAAGCCGCACGCCCTCATCAATCGCCGCTTTGGCGCTGGCCACAAGCTGCTCGACATAAGTATCGTTCGGCTCCGATTTTCCTTCACCAATGATCGGAATGCTGGCGCTCTCGAGCACCGCGTAACCTTGCGTGACAAAGGGTACTGGTGAGCCCCAATTCAAGAACGCGAATTGGTACGGCGATCCTGAGACTTGCCCCGCCGCCGCCTTCGTCTTGTATTCGGTCGGATACGCTTCGATCAACGCAGGCAGCGGACCATCCGCTGGCTTGTAGCCCGGCGGCAGATATAGATTTGCGCTCAAATCGACGCCATCCGAGCGTTTGTAATGCAAGACCTGTTTCTTCGGAAGCGCGCCACTTCCGTAGGGATTCGGGAAAAAGGTGACCTGCTCAGCAGACGCGCTCCCCATTTTCTGAATGTAGTAATTCGGATTCTGCTCGGGCGACTCCCGGCGAACTAACATTGTGCCGGCGGCGGGGTCTAAAACGTCCTCCGCAATCTCAAAATACGGAGCGGCCGACTGCCAAAGCCGCTTGGAGTCTCCATTCGCCACACTCATCACGGATAGAAATGGCTTGTCGCCTTCCGCAGAAGCGCCCTGCCCTCTAAAGTAAATTCCGTTACCGTCAGGGGTAGTCTCCACGACCGGCTTGCCCGCCGAATTGACTCCTTCGATCGGTTGGCCCGGATCGTGATAGCGGTCCTCGAACGACCCTTCGAACAATTTGACCGGGGTCGCCGGAGCCGCAGGAGCCACCGTCAAGATCACACGCTTGCGGTCTTTCCACCGGCGTTCTTCAACGAGCGCCAGATTATCGTTGCCCCATGCCACGCGCCGGTAACGAACCGGAAGCTCCGCTAATTTTCGTGGCGCGCTTTCAAATGGCGCATCCAGAAGGAATAGGGTATCGCGCACGGAAACATCCTTGCGTGGATCGCCGCCATCTCCCGCTTCCACCCAGAAAACGGAAGCCGCGGCGTCGCTGCGCCATTGGTGATCGCGCGGGCCCGGAGGAACGGCGTCATGAATATTGGGAAGGTCGTCCTCAAGAGGCTTGTCCGCTAACTGCTTTGCCGTTCCGGTCTTGAGATTGACAACCGAGACTCGCTCCGGGAATGCCTCAAACGGCAGCAGGTAAGAATATGGATGATGCCGTTCAAGGAGAAGCACGTAACCGCCGTCGGGTGAGGGAGTGGCCTCCACGAACACTCCAGATTTGCCCAGCGGTTTGGCCGCGCCGTCCAGCCGAACGATTTCCACCTGCGATGTCGCATAATAATCAAAAAACTGTTCGTCCTCCGGGTTCTTCAAAAGATCCTCAAAAGTCGCCCCGGGAGTCACGCGTCCAAGATTTTCCTGAATCACCGGCCCTGCCGGCACTTCGCTGCGCATAGGCGCCGGACCGCGATCCGCGGGGACAGTTCTGCACACTAGGCTCTGACTATCGCTCAACCATTCACACGGCGCCCCAAAAATTCCGTTGAGCGCAATTCCCGGCAAACGCCGTGCCTCGGCCTTCGAGGCATCAACAATCCAAAGACTGAGCCCCGCGTCGCCCTTGGCATCGCTAATGTTGACAAAGGAAATCTTGCGCCCGTCCGGCGACCAGTCCGCAAACCTGATCTTCGCGCGCGCAGGTAAACCGGAAACCGCCATCGCTTTGCCGTTCGGCAACGCTTGCAACTCAAGCGAAGTGCCATAGCGCCCTCTGCTGGGACCATCGGTCCGGGGATTGAAGCGCAACCCCGCCAAGCGAAGCTCGGGCTGCGCCAGCTCGGCGATGGTCGGCAATCCAAAGAAATGCTGAATCAGCATCCATCGTTTGCCCGCTGCGCCTCCAGCAGGAGACAGTTCGACACCCGGAGTCGGCAGTGCATCCACAATGTCGACCATAGCCTTCGGCGGCTGCTGGTATGGCAGATTCGTTTGCGCACGCGCAGCGGGAATCGAGAGCAGGAACAAGCCGACGAATAGGCCGGCGCCAGGTATCAGAAAAAGGCGAAAAGGTTTGCATCGAGCGGCCATAGGTGTCACACCTTCCTTAGAAAAACGATTTCTGGATCATGGACTTGCAAACATGAATCAACCATTGCCGCGCGCATTTTGGCCGTTAATCCTGCTGTCGGCAATAGGAATTTGCGGAGTGGCGCAAAGCCGCCCTCCATGTTCTGCGCGGGAGTCACACATCCTTATCCTTCTCGAATTTTGGAGCCTGCTCGGAGCTGCGCGTACCCCGCGTGTTCCTGCTCGTTTGCCGTCTCTGGCCGTGGGCTTGCCGCGGTAACTGAATTCTCGAACACCTTCCAGCCCCTAATGGTGCCGAGGGGATCAGGTCTTGGTCGGCTATTGCGCGTCTGGCGGTTTCGCGTTGGAATTGCCGTTCAAATACCGGTCAAACCAATAGAGCTGCCAGTTCAGGCTCTCAACCAAATGCTTGGGTTCGCCGGTTCTCGTCAGATTGTGGTTCTCGCGAGGAAAGAACACGATTTCCGACGGAACGCCGTAGTGCTGCAGTGCACGGAACCATTGTTCGCCTTGTTCGATGGGCACACGGAAATCGTTATCGGAATGGAGAATAAGCGTTGGAGTGCGTACGTTGCGCGCATATTTTAGAGGTGAAGCGCCCCAGTATTGGTCGAAGTCGTCAAAAATAACTCCTTTGAAATAGTCTTCGTGGCCGTAAGCCCCGTCGCGCGTGCCGTCGTCGCTGATGAAGTTGGAGATCGAGCGCAAAGTCACAGCCGCCTTGAAGCGGTTCGTGTGGGAAACAATCCAATTGGTCATGTAACCGCCGTAGCTGCCACCAGTGACGCCCATAGCATTTGCGTCAACCCAGGGAAATTGCTTCAGCGCCGCGTCCACGCCGGCCATAATGTCCTGATAATCCATGCCGCCCCAATTGTTGATTTCGCCGCGCTCGAAATTCTCCCCATAGCCTGTCGATCCGCGCGGATTGCAGAAGAAGACCGCCCAGCCCTTCGCGGCATAGACCTGAAATTCGTGATACCAGTCCACGCCAAACATGCCCTCCGGCCCGCCGTGAATTACCAGCACCAGCGGATACTTTTTGCCGGTCTGCCAGCCGAGTGGCTTCACGAAGAATCCTTCGACCGCCCAGCCATCGCTACTTTTGTACGCCAATCGTTCAACGGGCTGAAGCTCCAACTGCGCCCACAAGTCGCTGTTTACGTGCGTCAATTGGCGCTCGCCGGATCCATCGAGACTGGAAATGTACAGATCATCGGGGTGCTGGAAATCGTTAGCCAAGTACACCATTTTTCCAGTGCTCTGACTTATATCGAACGTGTGAATTCCCCGCGGACCCGAAGTCACCGCGGAAAAAGTATGCGCGGCCGGATCGGCCCGGAAGATGTGTGTTTCGCCTTTCACGCCGGCCGCGAATAAAACCGTACTTGACGTCTGCCAGCGCAGCTCTCCTGGTATGGTGTCGAGATCTTTTACCGCCAGTTGAGAAGCCACGCCCCCGGAAGAGTCCGCCACGTAGAGTTTTGGGAACTGGTGCCGGGCCGTCTGGCCCGTGAAGAGAATCTGCGTCCCGTCCGGTGACCACCGCGGACTTTCGTCCTCGAAGGCGTGATCGGAAATCTTGGTAAGCGTGCCGCCCGCCGCAGGAATCACCCACACGTCAGCGTTGTGGCTGTCGTCATAAGCCTTTCCGGTGCGGTCGGAAACAAACGCGATGCGCGTCCCATCTGGCGACCATTGTGGATCCGTATCGTTCCAATCCTGGCCCTCGGTGATTTGCTTTGCCTCTCCTCCCGGCACGCTGATGACCCACAAGTGTCGGCGCTTGTCGTCAAACCACCCCGTGTCATTGAATTTGTACTGGATATGCGTATAGTGCCGCACATCGCTCTTGCGATCCGCAGCCGCAACGCCATCCATCGGACCCGAAGTGCTGACAACAACAAACCGCGATCCCTCCGGCGACCACTGGTAACTCTGCACACCATTCTTCAGTTTTGTAAGCGCCATCGCCTCGCCTCCGCCGGAAACGGACAGCAGAAAAATCTGAGACTTGGGAGCCTCTCCGGCAGGAAGGTCCGAAGCTCGCGCCGAAAGAAATGCCAGCGTCTTCCCATCCGGACTCCACCTCGGCGAGTTCGAGCTAAACCCCTCGGCGCTAAATCGCCGCGGCGCCGCTGATCCGTCAGCCGGCACAATCCAGATCGCAGACTCGCGCCGGTTTTTCTTCTGGTCGATCGCCGTCACTACAAACGCCACAACTTTGCCGTCCGGCGAAATATGTGGATCACCAACGAATTTGAACGAAAGATAGTCCTCTGCAGTGACTCCGCGTTTGGATTGCGCGCGCGTCGCGTGCGAGCCAAATCCGCCAAGGTACAGAAAACAAATCACAACGAACAGCGCTTTAACTTTTCTCATTGTGACGCGAACTCTAGCACAAGAATGAATGCGCAGAAAACGCTGCGTCCACAAATATCTCCAACGCGCTAGTGTGGCAACGCGGGCGGAGCGGAGGACATTTTGCGTGCGACGTCTTGCTCGGCTTTCTCGTGGAGTTCGCGCACTTTGGCGAACTCTTTTTGGGCCGCGGCCTGACTGCCAGTGGCTTGATAGACCCGTCCAAGCCGGTAGTAGGCGTCGGGTTGCTGCGGGTCCAGTTCCACGGCTCGCTTTAGCGCGGCGATGGCGGCCGGATACTGCTTTCGCTGGGTAAGAATAGCTCCAAGGTCGACATACGCAATGCGAACGTCGTGGTGCGATTGTAAGGCCTTCTTTAGCAATGGAACGGCGGCGTCCGGATCGTCCCTCTTCATCGCGATATCGCCTAGATAAGCCAGCGCTTGTGGATGATCAGGATCGATGGCCAGCTCTTCCTTGAACAACGTTTCCGCTTCGTCATAATGCTTGAGCTTCCAGTGCAGGTAGCCAAGGCCAAAATGCACGTTAGGCTGCTGGGGTGCGGCCTTTATAGCTTCCTGGAACTCGCTAATAGCATCGGGAGTCCGTCCCAAGCCGTCCAGGGCTTCGCCCATGAGTACGTGAGCCGCCGCTGAATTGGGGTCACGCTGCTGGATCACGCGAAACTCCTCGAGCGCGCAATCGAATTTTCTTGCCCACAAACAGCTCTGCGCCAGCACTTGCCGCAACTGGACATTCTCTGGGTCAGCCCTCGCCGCCACTTCCAGGTGCTTCGATGCTTCCGCAAAGCGGTTCGCTCCGTAGTAGCTCATGCCCAGCAGCGCGCGTGCCTGCAAGTTGCCCGGCTGGGCCGCCAAAGCGGCGCCAAACGGAGCGATGGCGGCCTGAAAGTGCCCTTGTTTGAATTCCGCGAGGCCCAGATTCAGCTGGATTCCCGGAAGCTTGGGGTCCAAGGCGAGCGCCTTCCGGTAAGCCGAGGCAGCCTCCGGATACATCTGCTCCTGGGAGAGGACGACGCCCAGGCTTGCGAAAGCCGCGGCATCACGCGGATTTTGCCGGACCACCGCCTGCCACACCTGGGCCGCCTCGTCCAGTTTCCCTTGCTGCTCGAGGGCCATGGCCTCCGCAGGAGTAGGCCTAGATGACTGCGCACCGGCACAGCCAAGTGATAGCAGCAAGCCGGCAAGCAGCTGCACAGTCCTGATTTTTAGCGAGAGCGGGGTGGCTAACATGATGCGCCCCCGGGGGTCTTCTCGTAAGCGCTGATTCTAAAGGGTTTTAAGTCCTGTGCTTTGGAAGTGCGGATTATGAAGGAGATAGTAGATAGTAGAGAGTGGCCAGTGGCGACAAGGGGGAGAAAAGCTGGTCCTTCGCTACGCTCAAGATGACACCGATTGGAACGGAACGGACGGGGAAGAGGGGAGCGATTCGTCGGGGAGACGGCTGGCGAGGAGAACATGGGGAAGAGTAGCATGGGATTGGCGAGGGAGTAAGTATTTTGCAGGGAATGGTCTAAATTGTGGGTTGAACGGGCATTCGGAGCATTGGAAAACGTCCCGTCTGTTCAGTCTATTCCCTTCGGCTCAACACCACTAAACATGCTCGAGGCAAAAGAAAGCCCCGCTCGCAGTGCGTGCGAGCGGGGCGGGTGCTGCTTTTGGGGTGATTAGAAGTAAATCTTGCCGCCGAGCTGCATAATGCGCGGATCGTAGGCAGAGGTGAATTGGCCGAACTTTTGGTCGCCAAGGCCGGTGTCGACATTTTGGAACTGTGTATGGTTCCAAGTGTTGAAGGTCTCAAGACGCAGTTCAAGGCGGCTGCCGCGCTCCTCACTGAGGGTGAAGGTCTTGAAGAGCGACAAGTTCCAGTTGTCGCGGCCGGGGCCGGTAAGGCCGTTATGGGCGAGTGTACCCCAAGCTCCAACCGCCGGATTGACGAATGAGGTCGGGTTGAAGTACAGGATTTGCTGACCACAAGCAGGGGTACACGTGACGGGAGCGTGCTGGTAGCCGATTGCACCAACCTGATTGGGCCGATTGTTGCCACCAACGAAGTTGCCGCCCTGGTTGTTGGTCAAGTTGAGGTTAATGGGCAATCCCGACTCCATGGTGACGATGCCGGAGATTTCCCATCCGCCAACCACATTGCGAACCAGTTTGTTGTCGGCGTGGCGGAGGAACGGGATGTCGTAGATGAAGTCCACATTAGCCACGTGGGTCCGGTTATAGCCGCTGAGGCCCTGATCGTAGGCCCAACCAGCGTATGGGTTCGACACGCCTTGGAGGTCGGAGCCGCCGTTGCCCCCCGTGCTCGGATCAACCGCACGGGATAGGGTGTAGAAAGCTCGCAGATTCAGGTCCTTGTTAAGCTGCGAATTGAGGTCCACCTGAAGTCCGTTGTAGTGAGTATTGGCCTCGTTCTGGGCAAGGTTGATATTGGTGTAGCCGAGAAAAGGCAAGCCCGACGTCTGGTAAGGGGCGTTGGCCGCAAGAAGGGCTCCCAGATTGGCTTCCGGCGGCAGGTTAGTCTGCCGGTAGTCGTTCTGGTGGCGGCCCTG
>Ga0210407_10004238_pt1 | contig 11365 bp, 9 predicted proteins | sample IncBWC27MmetaG_FD_150860 | JGI IMG/M metagenome (GOLD analysis project Ga0210407, IMG submission 150860) | Forest soil microbial communities from Barre Woods Harvard Forest LTER site, Petersham, Massachusetts, United States - Inc-BW-C-27-M | ecosystem: Environmental > Terrestrial > Soil >... | reverse complement strand
GCTCGCCCACTCCACGCGTACCTCATCCGGAGTGCGAAACGACGTGCAGTAATTGACCACCGTGCCGCCGCCCAGACATTCTCCGGCAAGCAGATTTACACTTTGGTCCCAGGTTGCCGCGTTTCCCGCTTCCGCGTACAACCGTTCAAACCCGCGCAGTGCGTCACCATCAAAGTCCCTGTCATCGAAATAGCCGCCGGCTTCCAGAACGATTACGTCGTATCCCCCCGCGGCGAGAGCCGCCGCCGCGGTTGCTCCGCCCGCTCCAGATCCGATGACGCATACATCAGAGGACAAATCCAAATCGGTGGTGGGCACAACTGCGCGCAGCGGTCGCGCCGCACTGGCGCTCTGGACACCCAACGGGCCCGGGTAGCCCAGCTTGTCACACGCCTTACTCCGGCCACCATCTGCGGCGGGAAGCATGACGTAGAGTAATGCGATGACTTTGCGCAACGCTTGAAACGCGGCGCGCCGCCGCTTCATGCCGCTGTCCGCCCAAGAGAGCATTACCCATTCGCGAGCTTCTGGCGGCAGCGAAGAAAAACGCGCGAACCTGCCGGTTGCAAAGAGGGTGTGAAAGGGCGAGTCCCAGAAATCAAGGAGTTGAAGAAATTGCGCGCGATCCGCGGCCCGAAGATTAAATTCCAACCCGCGCGCAATCGCGTCGGGAACGCCTAATTCCGATGCGGACGGCCAGCCATCTCTCGCGGGCGCGAAGGTATCGCAAATGGAGTCAAGCGCGCGGCGTTGCCTTGCAGAAAGTTCCATAAAGCGCGCCAGTGTAACAGACCGCGCGACGAGACAGGTGAATTCGGATCCGCGTCAGGCGCTGTTGGGCAGCAGGTTCTGAGCGCGAGCCGGGTAGAGCCGGTGAAACACGTAGAAAAAGATAAGAAGCATGATGAAATCGCACGCGCTGGCTTCCGGCCCGGCGCTTCCGCCTGTCAGCCAGGCGGGCCCGGCGAGGGTCGCGTTGGAAAGATGTCCCGGGAAGATGTAGCCGCTGTCTGGCACGGAATACAAAAATGTTTCGCCGAAATCGAAGCTGGCGTGCATGCCCACCGCAAACCACAGATTTCCAGTTCGCCGCAGAGTGAAGCACCAGAACAGGCCTGTGAGCACGATTCCCGCCAAGCCCATCTTGGTCTCACCCTGATTTGTCCTGTGCACGAATCCAAATGCGACGGAAAGCAGCACCGCAGCAGGCCAGAAGCTGACAGCTTGTGCGAGAGTGAATTGCACGTACCCGCGGAACGCGAATTCCTCATACAGTCCGACCATGACGAAGAACGCGCCCCAGAATGCCGCCCAGCGAAGGAGGCCCGTTCCGTGAACAGCCAAACTGCCGAAATGATAAGAGCCCAGCGTTGCAATCGCGGCGATCACGGCGCTGATTTCCGCCAGCCCGAACAACGCGCCCTGCCAAAACAATTTTCCAAAAGCGCCGCGTAATGGGAGCCCGTAATCGGGGAAAGGGCGCCCTTCCAGTTGCGACATCGCGATTCCCGCGGCAAAGGCGCCTGCCAGCGAACTTCCTTCCGAAATCGTCAGGATCTTCGGCGAGTATAAGGAAGCCTCTCCGGCCGACAGGGTCACCATGATCCATTCCAGCGCAAAGCTGATTCCCATGGCCAAAGCTACATAAATACCAATACGTAGCAAGACGGAGAGCAGTGACTGGCTTTCAAATACACCGTGTCCGGCGGGCGGCGGACCTTCCGGACTCAAGGAACTTACGTCGCTCATGGACAAATTATGGTTCGAGACGCGCGACGGTGGCGCCGAGAATATGGCGGCTGCGCTTTTCCTGCACGAAAGCCACGACGCGCAAATTATTGCGCTTCCATACCGTATCCAGCGTCAGGTCGGATTCGCCGACGAAAGACGGAGCCGCATTGGGGTCGGTGGCGCCCGCTTTGTGAAACCAACGCGCCACCGGAGCGTGATGCAGATCGTGGCCGGCATTTTCGCCGCCGGACACGGAGGAATGCAGTGCCGTTTCGGTGATGGCCAGCCAGACCTCCGCGACGTCGCCCGGCTGCGCTCCCTGGAGCTTTCCAATCTCGACCCGCACGCGTTCATGGTCGTGCTTGTCTGACTTCAGCAGCGATACGGAGACATCCGTGCGGGGCTGAGAGACAGCACTCGCGATGGCTCGATAAGCATCGCCTTGGTGGCTGCCAACAAATCCGGAGCGTCCGTTAACCACCAGTTCCGGCGTATAGACGCCGTGATCCGCGAACCCTGAGGCGTAAACCTGCTGACGCTGCGTCCATTGCGCCGAGGAAAACGGATCGACCCAACCCTCATGGTCCCAATAGTCGACGTGCTCTTCGAGCGCAATGATTTCAGCTCCCGCGACCGGTTGCTGTTCTTGGAGTTTCGCAAGCAGAGCGTCGGCCGGCGGGCAGCTCGAGCAGCCTTCGGATGTAAACAGTTCCAGAACGATTGGCACGCGCACGCTACCGCTGCTGGCCGTGCCGGCAGCGTTTTGTGGAGGCCCCGCTTGACAAGTTACAGCCAGGATCATAGCCAGGGCGGACGGCAGAAAGTGTGACGGATTCTTCATTCGAAACGCAGCTCCTTAAGTCATTGCATACGAGAAGTCATTACATACTACGTTTTTTAGCTTTCGGCAGACGAATATTGGATTGCGGGCCAAGCAAAATGGCGGTGGTGGGTGTCTAACCGCCGTGATAGAGTTAACCGGTTATCGACGGAGGTCCCTGTGCCCTCGGACGACCTCGCTTCTCCTGTTCCTTTGCTTGGTGGCCGCCTTGCCATCGATTTTGCCAACATCCCGTCTTACCCAGGCAATCCCAGGCAGCATTTGTCCTGGGAGGAGTTGATCGCTTTCCTTCAGGCCTCGCAGATCGCCTCGGCAGAACGCGGGTCGAGTCTATTGGCACTTTCCGGTTCGGATCCAGACGCGGCGCAAAGGCTTTTGTCGCGTTCCGTGCGGCTTCGCGATGTGCTGCGAAGGGCTTTTGGCGCCATGGTGCGAAAGGAGGAAGTTGCGCGCGACTGGGCCGAGCCCATCAACCAAATTCTGCGCATCACGGAAGGGCACGACGAACTGGTCTTCGAAGCGAACTCTTGGAGAATGGAATTCCGGGCCCGCGAAGGAGGGCTGGATTGGCTGCTAGCGGCCATCGCGCGTTCCGCGGCGGAAATCATTGTGGAAGGAGCGCAAGCGCGATTGCGCATCTGCGGCAATCCCGGTTGCGGCCTTTTCTTCAGCGATAATTCGCGCACGCACCGCCGGCGCTGGTGCTCGATGGCCATCTGCGGGAACCGCCACAAGGTAGCCGGCTTCGCGCGCCGGCACGCCTCGTGAGTCAGTTTGCGCGCGCTTTCACGTACTTCGGCGATTTGCCTTTCGACCACGGATCGTAGCTGTACGCGAATACGAGTCGTTGCGCGAGCGGCGGATGCGAGTAAAGCCAAAATGTAATGAATGCGGGAGGATTCGGATCGGAGAGGTCCACTTCCCCCAAAATCTGAAAGGCATGCGCGGCTACTTCTTCTGAATTTGGCACGACGCCGTGAATTACTTCCAGCCCGTACACGTCAGCGGCGTGCTCCTGGATCCGGCTGACGCCGTTGACCACCGGCGAAGCGAAGAACATGACGATTTGCAGCAGCAAGAGAAAAGCGGCGAGCGAAGCCCAATCTTCCAAGCCATAGAGCTGCCAGGTTCTGCCCCACCGGCCGAGCATCCGATGCAAGCCGCGAAAGATCAGATACAGGGTAACGAGCAGCCCGAGGGCGCCATACAAAAACCCTTTCCACACATGCCCCAGCACGTAATGGCCGAGTTCATGCCCAATAATAAAGAGTGCTTCGTCGTTGGCGGTCTTTTGCAGCGTGGTGTCCCACACGACGACGCGTTTGGAAGCCCCGAGCCCGGTTACATAGGCATTGATCTCGTTGCTCTTTTCACTGGCGCGCATCAGAAAGATGCGTTCCCTGGGTATCGGCACTCCGGCGTTGCGGGTCAGCTTTTGAATGGCGTCCACTAGCTGGGGATGTTCCTTGTCGAGCGGTTCGAATTTGTTGAACAACGGATCGATGACGAGCGGATTGATAAAAATAATCCCCAGGAGGATGGGCAGGGCGGCAAGCCAGAAGTACAGCCACCAGCGCCGCGGGCTTCGCCTAATCACGGCAAACAGAATCAAGACGAGAATCAGCGCGAAAAAGGTGCCCACCAGTTCTTCCTTAGTCCAATCCCAAAACCACGAGCCCCAATGCTGAACCGATTGTTCGTAACGCAAGGACAAGGAATGCCAATACAAGCGCACAGGCAGATCGAAGATGTCGCAGGCCAAGATGAGCAACGGCACGAAGACAAAGGCCTGCAGCGAGCGGCGGCCGGTGACGCGTTCGGCGAAATCGCGGAATTTAGCAGCCACGCCGAGCCGAAGGAGCAAGAGCAGCACCACGAAGCTCACGAAATAGGAGACAAAATAAAGCGTGTAGGCCGCCCGCGAGTACGCCACCGCTTTTTCGTAGCGATCCTCGGATAGCGTGTACTGCTCGGTTTTCCCGTGCTGCGGCTCGACGCGTTCAGACTTCGGCAATCCAGGAACCGGCGTTTGCGTGGGAGAAGGGCGCTGGGGCGCCGTTTGCGCATCAGAGGCTTTGGCAGCCACGCTAATGAGGGCCGAACGCCCTGCCGCCGCGAACGCCGGGAACAACAACCCACAGCAAAGCATCGCCACGAAAAAAAACCGACCCTTCCGCATCCATTTCCCTTCCAGCCCGCGCCGGGCTTTCGGTCCGGGAGTATGCACCCCGAGACGCGCGGCTGCAACTCTTGGACGGCGCAAAGCCCGGGAACGCTTTCAAGATTCTGACTTAAGAACCATCGGAGAGTCTTCGCGTTGCCGCGGCAGGGGCGTTGCTTAATTCGCACAGCCGGCTCCTGGAAGATTGCCTCGGCAAAAGCTCCGGCGTATCCTGAGTTTTGCTTCAGCGTGTATCGCGAGGACCAATATCCATGCGACCCCTTAGCCCACCGCGATTGATTGCCATGCTGCTCGCCGCCGGCGTTTGCCTGCCGATCGCAACGCAGGCGCAATCGCAACAATCCGGGTCGCAAGACTCATCCGTGGCGGATGCCGCGCGCCGCAATCGCGATCAGAAGAAAAATTCCGCGAATTCCTCCAAAGTCATAACCGACGACGACCTGGACCGGCACGAGCTCAAACCCGGCAAGGGAGGCTTTAATGTGATGGCGCCACCACAGCTGGAAACCGAGCCGCCCAGCGCGGAGGCCGTTGCGGCCGCTGAAGCCGCGGATAATGCCTCGGGCGAAGAGGCGCAAAAGGAAGCTGTCGCGCAAGACGCGGATATTGCCAAGCTGAAGGTGCAAATCACGCAGGGAGAAAAGGATTTGGATGTCCTGCGGCGTCAGCTCGCTCTCGATCAAGATTCCTATTTATCAAAAACGGATTACGCGCACGATACCGCCGGGAAAAGCAATCTCGACAACGAGAAACAACAAATCAATGACAGGCAGGAGGCAAACGAGCGGCTCAAGACGCGCCTCGCCGCCCTGGAAGAATTGAAGAGCCACCGCAAGCCCGCACGGAAGAAAGCGGCGCCGGCACCGCAAGCGGAAAACCCGCCCAGCGCTCCTCCGCAACCATAGTTACCGCTGGCGCCCCTATTTCGGCTCCAGCACCAGCGGCAGACCATTTTTTGGATTGCCGATTATCACGACTTTCGCGTTTGCGCTGGTGGCCAATTTTTCCGTGGCTTCGATGCCTTTCCACTCGAGCAACTGCGGGCTGATGCCCTGCGCAACGATCTTTTGAAAATCCGCGATGCCTTGCGCTTCGATGCGCTTGCGCTCGGCTTCCTGTTTTTCTTTCTGCAGGATGAAGCTCATGCGCAACGCGTCCTGTTCGGCTTGCTGTTTGGCCTCGATCGAGCCTTTCAGCATGGCGGGCAATTGCACGTCGCGCAGCAGGACGTTTTCGACGATGACGCCGCGGGGCGCGAGTTCCTTGGTGAGTTCATCTTGAATTTGGGATTGCACCAACTCGCGGGCGTTGGTGTAGAGCGCGTTTGCGGTGTGCGCGGAAGTCGCCGCGCGAATCGCCGCGCGGAGCGTGGGCTCCACGATTTTCTCGGCGTAATTATCGCCCACGGTTTGGTAGACAAACGCGGCTTTGCTCTTGTCCAGACGGAAGAGCAGCGAGGTATCCAGCGCGAGGATCAATCCTTCATTGGAAGGGACATTGGCGCTTTCCTTGACCGACTGCGTCTGCACGGAAAGCTTTTGCACTGACTTCAAGGGATTAATCAGATGGATGCCTTCCGGCAGCGTTTCGCCGGTCACGCGCCCGAAAAGGGTGAGCACGCCGACGTTGCCGGTGGGAATCGAGGTCGTGCTCCAGAGCAAAAGCAAGAGTACAACGACAGCAATCCCAATCTGCAAAATGCGTGAGCCCGCCAGTCGAATATTCGGCATCTGCGGCAACGAACCTCCGAAGTCCCCACCGCCCCGTGTCACGTTCGCCATGACTGCCTCCTGTGGCACAGGCGCTTTGCTTCATCGCGTGCGCATAGTGCATGCGATGAAACGTGCCTGCGCTCTTGCGACCGAGCACTGCGTCGTCTCCGTCGCGTCTATCATCTACTACGCGCGGCGCCGGAGCAAGTGTACCCCAACATATTGTGGTCTTTTTTCTTGACACCACGGCGGGCTTGGGCCACAATCCGCGCCAACATCCGTCCATCCCAGGGGAACTCGGGTCTCGCTACGGGCCGTCGCCGCAAAAGGCGCTGCGGCCGCTGAGGGAAAACGACATGCAGTATCTGCCCGGCTTCACCGTGCAATGCATCAATCCGCTATGCGAAGCACGAGGCCACTGGTTGCGCGCCGACGCTACCCGGGCATTCAGCGACGAAGGCCGCTGCCCGTGCTGCGGCGATTCCCTGCGCAACGTCCCGCCGCCGCTGGGCCCCCGCTTCCGCATGCGCCCGCGTCCGCTGACCGCGCGCCCGTCGCTGCGCCCCCGCCCGCGTTGATCGCCTCGACGAGACGCTGTGCAAAATAAAGCGCCGAAGGAAAATCTTCGGCGCTGACAGTTCTCCCTTATTTGGCCTTTAGCTTTCGACAAGCCCCTTCTCGATCATCTCGTCGTCGCTGAGCCACAAGTCGGGGATGTTCGCGGAGCCGAAACGCAGTACGTCTTCCAGGGCGCCGCGCACTTCGCCCAGCCGGAAGTCAATTCCGATGCGCTCCAGCAACTCGATCAGCGCCTGCGGGCTCTCCGCCGCAACCGGACGTGAACGCGATCCGTCCACCTGCGCGAGGCGGTGATAGGTAATCACGTACATCGCGCCCGGTCCAGTGCCGTGCCGCGCGATGCGAAGAAAGCCTCTGGTCTTTGGTTTGAGGGGAGCAAGATTTGCCGCCATCGCCGCGCCGGGTTGGGATGTGCTCATCGAGTTGTGGGCCTCTCCTGGTTCATGCGGCGGCTCGGCAAAGCTAGCTGCAGCCGGAAGTGCTGCCGCAGTTCTCGCACTTGTAGCAGGCCCCATTGGGCACCATCAGCATGCCGCATTCGGAACAGGTCGGCGCGCCTTCGTGCGCGTCGCGAGGTTTGAAGGATTGAGGATTGGTCAGGGGTGGTGCCAGGCGCATCGCTTCGGTCATCGCTGAAGCCGAAGAGGCTTGCGCGGCAGGAGCGGAAACCGCTGCTGCCGCGTGCTCGCCGTTCAGCTTCAAATAATCGGGGGAAATGAAACGCCCGCCGAGCCACCGCGCGATGTAGTCGAGCACCGAAGAAACAAAGCGAATGTTCGGATTCGCGGTGATGCCGGAAGGCTCGAAGCGCGTGTTGAGCAACTTGTCGACGAAGACCTTGAGCGGCACGCCGTACTGCAAGCCGAGCGAAATGGTGAGGGCCAAACCGTCCATGATGCCCGAGAGCGTCGAGCCTTCTTTGGACATCTTGATGAAGATTTCGCCCGGGCGATTGTCCTCGTACATGCCTACGGTGATGTAGCCCTCGTGGCCGCCGATGCTGAATTTGTGCGTTACGGAAGCGCGTTCGGCGGGCATCTTCTCGCGCTGCGCTCGCGGAAAAAGTTCACGCTGCACCGGCTCCGCAGCACCCGCAGCCGTTTCCGCGTTTTTCTCATCCTTCTTCTGCCCCGCAGCGGAGAGCGGCTGCGAGCGCTTGGAATTGTCGCGGTAGATGGCCACGGCTTTGAGTCCCATCTTCCAGGACAGAATGTACGCCTGCGAGATATCGTCGATCGTCGATTCCTCGGGCATGTTGATGGTCTTGGAGATTGCGCCGGAAAGGAACGGCTGTGTCGCCGCCATCATTTTGACGTGCCCGGTCCAAGTGATCGAGCGGCCGCCACCCGCAGGGGCCAGCGAGCAGTCAAATACGGGAAGATGCTCGGGCTTCAAGTGCGGCGCGCCCTCGACGGTGCCTTGCTTGTCGATGTGCGAAACGATTTCGCTGCTTTGTTCGGGGGTGTAGCCCAGCTTCATCAGCGCTTCGGGCACGGTGTTGTTGACGATTTTGATCAAGCCGCCGCCGACGAGCTTTTTGTGCTTGACCAGCGCGAGGTCCGGCTCGATTCCGGTGGTGTCGCAGTCCATCATGAAGCCGATGGTTCCGGTGGGGGCGAGAACGGTCACCTGGGAGTTCTTGAAGCCGAACTTTTCGCCGTGATGCAGCGCGGTGTCCCAGGATTCCTGCGCGGCGAGGTACAACTCCGGCTGCACGTGGTCGGGCTGGATCCCACGGATGGCATCGCGGTGCATGCGGATGACATCCAGCATCGGCTCGCGGTTCACTTCGTAGCCCGGGAAGGTGCCCATGCGCTCGGCGATTCGCGAAGACTGCGCGTAGGCTTCGCCGCACATCAGCGCGGTGATGGCGCCGGCCACGTCGCGTCCTTCGTCTGAATCGTAGGGCAGCGCCATGGACATCAGCAGCGCGCCGAGGTTGGCGTAGCCGAGGCCCAGCGGGCGGAAGGCGTGGGAATTGTCGGCAATCTTTTGCGTGGGGTAGCTGGCGTTGTCGACCAGGATTTCCTGCGCCGTGACGGTGACGTCGACCGCGTGTTTGAATGCGTCTACATCAAATTGGCCATTCGACGTGCGGTACTTCATCAAATTCAGCGAAGCCAGGTTGCACGCCGTGTCGTCCAGGAACATGTACTCGCTGCAGGGATTCGAGGCGTTGATGCGCGCCGTGTTCTTGCAGGTGTGCCAGCGATTGACCGTCGTGTCGTACTGCATGCCCGGGTCACCGCAATGCCACGTGGAATCCGCGATCTTCGCGAGCAGATCCCGGGCGCGCAATTTGTCTGCCGGTTGCCCGTCAGTCACGTTGCGCGTCCACCAATCGCGGTCCTCTTCCGCCGCGCGCATGAAGTCGTCGGTCACGCGCACGGAGTGGTTGGCGTTCTGGAAGAAAATCGAGCCATACGCGTCGCCGTCGATCCCGGAATCGTAACCCTGCGCGATCAGCACGTGCGCTTTGCGCTCTTCCTTCATCTTGCATTCGATAAATTCGACGATGTCCGGGTGATCGATGTTGAGGATCACCATCTTCGCCGCGCGCCGCGTCTTCCCGCCGCTCTTGATTACGCCCGCGAACGCGTCGAAGCCTTTCATAAAGCTGACCGGCCCGGAAGCAATCCCGCCTCCGGAAAGCGTTTCTTTGCTCCCGCGTAGGGTCGAGAAGTTCGTGCCTGTCCCCGAGCCCCACTTGAACAGCATGCCTTCCGTGCGCGTCAGGCCCATGATGGATTCCATGCTGTCTTGCACGGAATTGATGAAGCATGCCGAGCATTGCGGCTTGGGTTGCACGCCCACGTTGAACCAGACGGGCGAGTTGAAAGCCATCTTTTGCTCCACCAGCAAGTGGGTCAGCTCATCGCGAAAAGCGTCGCGCGACTCCGCATCCGCAAAATAGCCGCCCTCTTCGCCCCAGCGCACAATGGTATTGGCCACGCGGCTGATGAGCTGGCGTACAGAATTTTCCCGTTCAGTCGTGCCCGGCTTGCCGTGGAAATATTTGCTGGTCACGATGTTGGTGGCGGTTTGCGACCAGTTTTTGGGGACTTCGACACCTTCCTGGCGGAAGATGGTCGCGCCTTTTTCATTCCCGATCAGCGCCGTGCGCTTTTCCCACTCCACCATGTCGAACGCAGAAGTCTTGCCGTCCGTGAAGCGGCGCCCAAACACTAATCCCTTACGAGCACTGGCGTGGTCCGTGCGCGTTCCTGTCTCCACCGATTTGCCGTTAAGTGCCGGCTTCACTGTAGCCATCCGTCCCTCCGCGCTCGGGTGCCCTCGACACAGAGGCGACCCTTCTAGTTTACTCCGGCTAGGTTCGACCGGCTCGCAACACTGAAATCCCATTAGAGCCGTAAGGAGGCGGCATTCACCTGAAAATGCAGCCTCCTTACGAATCGGAATTCCGCGTCAGCGCTCTATTCGTCGCAAAACGCAAATAGCCAGCCTGAGCCTCCTCTTTTCGGAAGGCTTCACGGCAGCTCCTTGACGGCGCATCTCTCGCACCGCAAGTGGTCGCGGCTTTTGTTGTTTGGTGCTCGGCGGCTACGTGGTTTCTAAGCCGGTCATTCCCCCGAAGCAGAAAAACCGGCCCGGGCGCTACCACGTTCCCCAAAGTCAGCGATGCGCAGTATCAACTCCTGTCCAATCCGTGTCAAGAGAAAAACGCTAAATATCGTTGACCTTTTCGTACCACGTCTATTTGTAGTGGTCACGTTCCAAGTCCATCGTATCATCTTTGCGTCCGTTTTCATCCATCTCGCGTAGTACACTAAAGCATCCAACCGATGGTGAACAGACTCCTTTTTTCCAGCTTGTGCAAAACTTTTCTGGCGTTGGGCTTGGCCGCCGCCGCATGTGCTTTGCATGCGCAAACGGTTGCGGACGCTTCCGCGCAGCCTGCGATGGCGCGCGCGTCTTTCGGCGCACCGGCAGAAAAGTTAAAACTGGCCGGCGTACCCAACGCAGGGAAAGTCAGCGAAATGCTGTTGCGCGGCGCGCAGCCTTCCGCGCAGGGTCTGGCCGAGCTGAAAAAACTTGGCGTCACCACCATCGTTGATTTGCGCGGAAATAGCGGTCCAGTGGCTTGGGAGCGCGCGCAAGCGGAATCGCTGGGGATGCGTTTCGTGAACATCCCGCTGCTCGGCTGGTCTGCGCCCGATGATGCGAAGGTTGCGTTATTCCTAAAGGTCGTGCAGCAAGATCCCACGCAAAAAATTTTCATCCATTGCTATTATGGCGAAGACCGCACTGGCGTGATGGTCGCCACCTATCGCATCGCGCAGCAAAACTGGACTTCGGAGC